>Ga0207719_100030_pt1 | contig 162540 bp, 158 predicted proteins | sample A23P1SouthBayCA_2_FD_187279 | JGI IMG/M metagenome (GOLD analysis project Ga0207719, IMG submission 187279) | Aerobic enrichment media microbial communities from Eden Landing Ponds, California, USA - A23 P3 (3) (SPAdes) | ecosystem: Environmental > Aquatic > Marine > Unclassified | place...
TGACCCGGACGCCGGGCCGACGATCGTCCTGAACGGGCACGTCGACGTCGTGCCCGCCGAACCCGAGCTGTGGTCGAGCCCGCCGTTCGAGGCGACGTGGGATGGCGACGAGCTCACCGCGAGGGGTGCGGCGGACATGAAGAGCGGCTATGCGGCGTGCGTCTTCGCGGCCCGTCAGCTCGCTGAATCGCCGCCGTGCGGTGATGGTCGTGTGGTCGTCGAGGCGGTCGCGGGCGAGGAGGAGGGCGGCATCGGCGCGGCAGCGGCCGCGCTCAGCAACCCATATCCGTTCGAGCGGGACGCCGCCATCGTCGCCGAGCCGACCGAGCTTCGACCCGTGATTGCGAGCGAAGGCAGCCTGATGAAGCGGCTCCGCATCGAGGGACGGAGCGCGCACGCCGCGACGCCGTGGCGGGGCGTGGACGTCCTCGACCACTTCACGACCATCCGGAACGCCTTCAACGACCTCGCCGCCGAGCGCGAGGACCGAGTCACGCACGCGCTCTACGAGGACTACCCGACGAAGTGGCCGGTCGTCTGCGGGACCGTCGACGCCGGCACCTGGGCGTCGACGGTGCCCGACGTCCTCACCGCGGAGTGGCGGATCGGTGTCGCGCCGGGCGAGACCGTCGCCGAGGTTGACGCCGAGTTCGACCAGCGACTCGCCGACGTCGTCGCCGAGAGTGACTGGCTCGCCGACAACCCCCCGCAGTTCGAGCGCTTCAGCATCCAGTTCGAGGCGAGCGAGATCGACGCCGACGAACCGGTCGTCACCGCCGTCCAGGACGCCATGCGCGGGACGGGACTCCCGGACGGGGATGCCGAACCGATCGGCGTCACGTACGGTGCGGACGCCCGCCACTACATCGAAGCCGGCATCCCGACCGTGCTGTTCGGCCCGGGGAGCATCGGGCAGGCGCACTTCCCGGACGAGACGGTTGACTTCCGTGAGGTGGAGACGGCGACCGACGTCATCGAGGACGCAGTTCGGAACTACCTGGCCTGACGCCCGACCGGACTCGGGCGACTACGCGTCGTCCAGCGAGAATGTTCCGTTCAGCGCCTCGGCGACGAGTTCGCCGGGGTCGCGGTCGTCGAGCGCGGCCTGCCGACGGAGCTCTCTGTAGACGGTCGGCGGCAGCTCGACGGTGAGCTCGCCCGGCGTCACGCCGCGGTCACGGAGGGCGGCGTCGACGTCCCGGCCGTCGTTCACCTCGCTCGCGATCGCCCGCACGTCCCGGACGGTGAGGCCGTGGTCGATGGTCGCCCACGCGAGCTGGAGGCGGGCGTCGCCACCCACGCGAGCGATGTGTTTCGCCGCGGTGGGTGGAATGTGGCCGAGCGCGACGTGCCGACGGACGGGCCGCGGGAGGTCGTGGACGCGTGCCCACTTCCGGATGAAGGAGACGGAGACGTGGTCGCCGGCGCGCTCGGCGGCGGCCTTGTACGAGCCCTCGCCACGGACGAGGGCGGCGCATGCGGCCGCCCCACGGAGCATGAAGATGTGGTCGTCACCCAGCTCGCCGGCGGCGAACTTCCCGACGGTGTCGGCGGCCTCCGCGAGACTCTCGGGGTCGTCGGGGTCGAACGCGACGGCCTGCTTCGCGCGGTCGCCGGTGACGCGCTCGTCCCCCCGGATGACCGGCGTGCCGACTGGCGACTCGCGGTCGGTCGGCGGGATCTCGTCGGGGCCGTCGCTCATACCGTCTCGTGGGTCCCCCGGGGTAAAACGTCCTCGCCCGGGACAGTACTCGGCGTCACTCCTCTTCGACGTCCCGCTGTTCGGAGAGGTGCTCCCAGATCTCCGTGCAGCCAGCGCCGGGCTCGACGCCGTCGAGGTGTGCATCCGCTCGGTCCTCTTCGGCCTCGTCCTCGGTGTCCGGCACTGTCACGTGTCCCATGGCTCCACGAGCTCTGGGGCGACGTCAGCGGACGTGTGCTGGCGTTCACCCGGGCTGGTCTGGTGGCGGTTCGTCATCACGCCTCCGTAGTGACGCCGTCCTCTTAACCCCGCCTTCCCGTGCAACGACCGCCCGCACTCGCCGAAACCGGCGAGCCTTGACGCGACCCGGCACGCCGACGGATGGGCGTCGCTCGCCCGCTAGGCCGCCACAGCACCGCCGCATCGCTGGTTCCTGCCCCGGTCTTCGTGTCACCGGGCTGTGCGACCCCTGCCAGCGACGACACCCTTTCCGCCGCGCAGCCGAAACCGAGGGTATGGTACACCGGCTCCGGCTGCTCGACGACGCCGCCTGGGTGAGCGTGAACGACGCCCGGGAAGCCGGTGCGGGCGAACTCTGGCCCGCGACCGATGCGGGCGTCTGCGACTGTGAGCCCGCGTGGCTGGTCGTCCAGGCGTTCGTCGAGGTCGGCGTGGACGGTCGACGAATCGATGCACGGGCGGCCGTCCAGTGCATCGAGTGCGGGGACGAGGGGACGACGAACTGGCTCCCCATCGGCCGCGTCGACTCGGACGGCTTCCGGCCCTGGGACGGTCTCCGCCGACCCCGGCCTTGAGGCAGCATTATCCGGTATCGGGGTGCGCCGGGGAGGATTGACGGCACGGGCGGGGCTTTACCCGTGCTCGCCAAAAGGGGGATAAGAATGCCCACGGACGTCGAGAACTGGAAAGACGAGCTTTACGGGAACGAGATACGCGACCACCTCTTCGAGTTCGCGGAGAAGGGCTGGGACGCGATCCCCGAGGACGAGCACGACGAGTGGTTCGAGCGCTTCAAATGGTGGGGGCTCTACCACCAGCGGAAGGGACAGGAGTCCTACTTCATGATGCGCATCGGGACCCCGAACGGGGTCCTCGAACCAGGGCAGCTTCGTGTCGTCGCCGAGATCGCGGACGAGTACGCCCGCGGCCCTGCCGAGAACCCCGAGTTCGGTGACGCGTACTGCGACTGGACGACCCGTCAGTCGATCCAGCTCCACTGGATCAAGCTCGAGGACATCCCGGACATCTTCGAGAAGCTCGAGAACAACGGCCTCAGCGCACAGCAGGCGTGTGGGGACTCCTGGCGGAACATCGTCGGCTGCCCGGTCGCCGGGAAGGACACCCACGAGCACATCGATGCCTGGCCGGTCGCCGAGGAGCTCCACGAGACCTTCAAGGGCGACGACGACCACGTCAACCTCCCCCGCAAGTGGAAGGTATCGGTGACGGGCTGCGACCAGGGCTGTGGCCAGGGCGACATCAACGACCTCGCGTTCGAGCCCGCAGAGAAGACGGTCGACGGCGAGACGAAACTCGGCTTCAACGTCCGCGTCGGCGGCGGCCTCGCCCGGAAGGAGCCCCGTTTCGCCCGGAACATCGACGTCTGGGTCCCCGAGGAACGGGTCACGGACGTCGCGGGCGGCCTCTCCGCGCTCTTCCGTGACCACGGCGACCGCGACAACCGCTTCAACGCCCGCATCAAGTTCCTCGTCGACGAGTGGGGGCCGGAGAAGGTCCGGAAGACCCTGCAGGACGACTACGTCGACTTCGAACTCGAAACGGCGGGAGCTGACCTCCGCGACCAGTACACGTACAACGCGGGGACGGGCGAGCACGGCGACCACGTCGGCGTGCACGAGCAGCCCGACGGCAACTACTACGTCGGCCTGAACGTCCTCGTCGGCCGGCAGGGCGTCGACGACGTGTTCGAACTCGCCGACCTCGCGGACGAATACGGTAGCGGTGAGGTCCGCCTCACCCAGCGCCAGAACATCATCGTGACGGACATCCCCGAAGCGGACCTCGACGAGTTCCTCGCCGAGGACCTCCTCGACACCTACGAGCCCGACCCGCACCCGTTCATGCGTGGCTCCATCGCGTGCACGGGCACCGAGTTCTGCTCGCTCTCCATCGTCGAGACGAAGAACCGCCAGGTGCGCTACGCCCGCTGGCTCAAGGACAACGTCGACGTCCCGGACGGGGTCGAGGACTTCCACATCCACCTCTCCGGCTGCACCGCGTCCTGCGCACAGCCCCAGATCGCCGACATCAGTCTCCGAGGGATGAAGACCCGGAAGGACGGCGAACCCGTCGAAGCCTGCGACATCGGCCTCGGCGGCGGCCTCGGCGAGAACCCCCACTTCGCGGAGTGGGTGGAGATGCGCGTCGCCGCCGACGAGGTCCCCGGCTACATCCAGAACCTCCTCAGTGTGTTCGAGGAGAACCGCCAGGGTGCGGAGTCGTTCCGCGACTTCATCGAGCGCCACGACGCCGACGACCTCACCGGCCTCGCGGAACCCGAGGAGACGGACTACGAGGACCCGTACATGCACAACACGAAGATGACGTGGTACCCGTACGCGAAGGACGACGACTTCGACGCCAGCCCCGCGCCGACCGACGGCGAGGGCAAGCCCATCGCGTCGGCCGACGACTAAGCGTCGCCGTCCACACACGACCGACGGCCGCCGACGCCGAAACACCCTCCCCGCTCCATCCCCTCTCTCGCGTCATGGCCGACCGCATCATCAAGGTGAACGCGTACACGACGTTCAACCTCCTCGACGGGGAGGCCGAGGGACACGGCTGGACGGAGGACGCACTCGCCGTCCTGAACGTCACCTCGGGAGACGCGGGTGACGTCGTCCTCGAACTCGAGCTCGATAACACCGAGACCGAGCAGATTCCCGCACACGCCGAGCGCGTCCGACTCTCACCGTCGGAGGCCCGGGAGCTCGCGAGCGAACTCGACTCCTACGCCGACCGCGCCGAAGCCGAATAGCGTCCCGCACTCGTCAGTTCTCGCCGTTCTCGCCCGCTTCGCCGCCGTCCGCTTCCCAGGCGTCGGCTCGCGCCCGCCATCGTGCCTGCTGGTCGCGCTCGGTGACGTGCCGTTCGCCATCTGCGAGGTCGGCCCGCACGACCGTCTCGAAGTTCGTGGCGTCGGCGAGGACGCCGTCCTGGAACGCCTCCACGAGTTCGTACGTCCAGTTGTCGCCCACGACACCAGCGGGTAGGATGTCGTTCCGGAGAACGGCAGCGTGCTCGTGGTGCCCGACCGATTCGAGCTCGTCCTCGGCGTCCGCGAGCCGGTTCATCGCGTGCCCGACTGCGTGGTGGAACGACAACAGGTCACCGTACGCCTTGTAGAGATGTTCGCGTGCCAGCTGGAGGTCGTGCAGGGCGTCGCGTTCACCCTCGGAGAGGTCGTCGATGGCACCCATACCTGGACTGTTCGGCCGCCCCGTTCAACTGTGTTTGGCTGGTTTCGCCGTTCTAGATTCGAGTAGCCTCGTCTCCCATCGACGGTCGACGGTGGGCGAGGAGACGACCCCTCCCACTTCTCGGGGTGGAACGACAGAGCAGCCCCGATACCATCAACATCCTGGCAATATGGTATTTCTTGTGCTGCTGGTGTTACAACTACGAGTCCAGCTCTCGACGATCACACCCCGACTCCCCGCTCAAGTACGAGGTGTCGAACCCGTACTGTCCCTGGCTGACCGGCACCTACCGCCGCTGACGGATTATTCCATCTGGTTGAATTTGTGAATAGAAGCCGGCGGCCCGTGAATTCGCCGCGCTCGGCCGATACCGTGTCCAAATGCGAACGCCTATCGTGTGTTACCGCCTCCCTCACTCCATCATGGTCGAGGGGGGCGAGCGGCCACAGCCGGGGGTCGGAGCGTGGAGTGACGACAACACAACGTCGAGTCGGATTCACGGAACACAACTGATGGCCCTCGTAGAGAACTCCCCGGAAGCGGTCTTCATCAAGGATACCGAGGGGCGATTCGAGTTCGTGAACCCCACAGCCGCGGCACTTTTTGGACTCGACCCCTCCGACGTGCACGGTCGATTCGACGCGGACTTCTTCGCGACGAGTGATGCGGCCGAGATCCGCGAGATCGACAGCCGGGTCATGGAGACCGGGGTGGTGGATACCAGGGAGACCGCCCGAGAAATCGGGGGCGTGCGACGAGTCTTCCTGGAGCACACGTACCCCTACCGCGACCCCAACGGAACCACGGTCGGCGTCATGGGGACCAGCCGCGAGATCACCGAGCGCACCCACCGCGAGGCCGACCTGCAGCGGAGACACGACCGGCTGGACGAGTTCACCGCCCTCATCTCACACGACGTCCTCAACCCACTGGCCGTCGCGCAGGGCCGACTCGCGCTCGCGCAGGCGGAATCCGACAGCGAGCATCTCGATGCCATCGGTGTCGCCCTCGACCGGATCGAGGCGATGGTCGCCGACACGTTGCAGCTCGCGCGGCAGGGAGAGGTCGTCACCGACCCCGAACCCGTCCACATAACGGCGCTTGTGGCGAACTGCTGGGCGATGATCGGTGCTGACGACGCCACCCTCCGCCTCGACGACGAATTCACACTGGTCGCCGACCCCGACCGCCTCCAGCACGTCTTCGAGAACCTCTTCCGGAATTCGGTCGTCCACGGCGGCCCCGACGTGACCGTCCACATCGGTCGCCTCGAGGATGGCTTCTACGTGTCGGACGACGGCCCAGGCATCCCGGAAGTCGACCGCGAACTTGTCTTCGCACCCGGCCACAAATCGGTCCACGGCGGCACCGGATTCGGGCTCACAATCGTCCACCGCATCGCCGACGCGCACGGCTGGACGGTCGATATCTCGGAGAACGACACTGGTGGCGCACGCTTCGAATTCTCGGACGTCGCGTTGGTCGACGGGGACTGACCCGGCGATCGGTCGCCCCTACCGCCACGTGATGTACGTCAGGAAGAGGAGTGCCACGAGTTCGAGGCCGCAGAGCGCGACCATCCCGAGCTGCACGTCGGTGCCCGCGTTCACGAACCACCCGACGAAGGCGGGGTGGAGGACGTAGTAGTAGAGCCAGAGGGCGTTCTCGACGAGGAGGAAGCCCGCGAAGACGAGGAGGCCGAGCGTGTGCTTGGCGCCGTGCTGGCGATAGCCCCGGAGCCAGACGGAGCCGAGGAGGAGCAGGAGGCCGAGGTTCACGGCGGCGGCCACACGAGCCACGTCGAGCCAGACGGTCATCGTGTCACTCCTCCTCGCCGCATCGCTTTAGGTTCGTTCCAAACTTCGTCCCGAATCGTGGCTGTGTCCCTGGTCATGATCGATCCTCGTCCGCCTCTGTCGGCTCAACGGCGTCAAGCACCTCGTCGAGCGTGTCGCGGTGGGTCTTCACCTGGTCGGTGAAGAGGTAGACGGCGGCGTAGTCCTCGTCGGTCTTCCGCACGACGTTGTTCTCCATCAGGACGTCGAGGTGGTGGCGGATGGTCGTGTAGTCCATCCCGAGCTCCTCGGCGAGCTGGTTTGCATTTCGTGGCCGTTCGTCGATGGCGCGGAGGAGACGCGCCCTGGTGGGTCCCCCGCGGGAACTCGCCAGCACGTACCAGAGCACGTCCTCCATCTCGTGTGCGCTTCTCCGAGGACAGCCATAAATCCGGGGGACGGGCGGGCTCTGGCAGCTACACCGACACCGTTTCGCCGACCTCGGGCGCCGACGCCTCGTACCCGTCTTCCTCGAGCTCCGACGCGAACGCCTCGCAGCGGTCCCCGTGGTTCACGAGGAGCTGGCTGCCGCGATAGTCGTCGAGGAAGTCGAGGAGGCCGTCGCGGTCGGCGTGCGCGGAGAAGTCGAACGCTTTCCGGCGGGCCGCGACCTGGACGTGGCGGCCGTCGAGCTCCGTGCTGCCGGTGTCGAGGAGGTCGCGTCCCGGCGTCCCCTCGACCTGGTGGCCGGTGAACGCGACGAGGTTCTGGGGGTTGCCCTTGATCTCGGGGACGTACGTCATCGCGGGGCCGCCGTTGAGCATCCCGGCGGTCGTGATGATGACGGCGTTCTCCTCGGCGATACGCCTGCGCTGGCCATCACGACCCGTCACGACGCGGGCGTGTCCGACGGCGTTCCGAAAGGCGTCGGGGTCCCGGAGGTATTCGGGGGTCTGGCGGAAGCGGTCGGTGACGGCGACGCCCATCCCGTCGACGTAGCAGGGGATGTCGTGGGCGGCGCAGATCATCGCGACCTCCTGGGTGCGGCCGATGGCGAACGCGGGGGCGACGACGGTTCCGCCCCCGACGATGGTCTCCTCGACAGCTTCGACGAACCGGGCCTCCTCGCGCTCGCGTGGGTCGCGCGTGACGTCACTGTACGTGCTCTCGGTGATGACGACATCCGCGTCCGGCCGGCTGGTCGGGGCGGAGAGGAGTCGCTGCGATTCGCCGTGGAAGTCGCCGGTGTAGAGGAGGGTCGTTTCACCATCGCTGATGCGGACGTGCGCGCTGCCCGGGATGTGGCCGGCGTCGAAGAACGTGACCGTGTGCCCGGCGGCCTCGAAGGGTTCGCCGTAGCCGTGCGTCTGGGAGACCTCGCCCATCGCGCCGACCTCGGCCCGCGTGAAGGGCTGGTTGTACTGGCCCTCCCGGAGTTTGAGTGTGTCCTGAGCGAGCAGGTACGCGAGGTCGCGGGTCGGGGGCGTCCAGTGAACGGGCGGCCGGCGGTCGCCCTTGAGCAGCGCGGGGACGAGGCCGACGTGGTCGAGGTGGCCGTGGCTTACGACGACCGCCTCGGGGTCGACGTCGAGTGGCTGGCCGCCCCCGTCGCCGCCCATCCCGTAGTCGAGGAGGAGGCGGTCGTTGACGAGGATGGCGCTCCGCCCGATCTCGCGGGCGCCGCCCAGGAACCGGACGTCCATATTGGGTCGGGGTAGGCGACGACTCGGTTAGTGTGCGTCGGTCCCCCGGTTGTAGGTGGCGGCAGCGTCGGTAGTACGAACGCAGCGATGCCCGGGGTACGACCTATCAATCCAGTATGCTCGCCGCGTGATTAGTGCCCGACACGATATATTCTGTCGCGCCCATTACACTAAAGGCTTGTTCGGCGGAATCCTTGAATGAAGCGCGCGGCGGGGAGCCTGTGCGCCCAGAAGCCCGATAGCCGCATCGCCCTCCAACCAAATCTACCAGAATAACAACAATACATGACAGGGTCATCCGACCGGATCCGTGCGACACTGCTCACAGTCGTGGTCGTCGTCTCGGTCGCCGCCACCCCCATCGCGTTCGGGAGTGCGGCGACTGCAGAAGCGAACAATCTCGAGATAACCTCCGCACAACCGGTGGCAGGTGACGGGACGGTCACCGTCACCATGACCGTCTCCGATGGGGCGAACGCGTCGTTCATGGTCGCAGACAGCGCTGGCGCGACCAGTAGCGTCAGGACCGTGACCGACGACGGTCCCGGTGACGCGCTCGATGGAACCCCAGGGAAGGTCGAGGTTACGCTCGATCTCTCCACGCTCTTCTCTTCGATACCGGCGTCGGGCGGCGGGATGGTGTACGGGAACCAAGGCGATAGTGCCTCCACAGGCGCCCCGAAGTCCCGGGAGCTCGACATCGACTCGAGTCCCCCGACCGTCTCGGTCGGCGGGTCGTCCGCCATCTCGGTAGCAGCGGGCGACCAGATCGACATCCCGTACAGCCTCGAGGACGTACCAGCCTCCAGTAGCGTGACGGGGGCGATGCAGATCGTCGCCGGCGACGGGACCGTCGTACACCAGTTCAGCGACAGCGTCCAGACGGGGACCGACCGGACGGCACAGACCACACTGCCCTCCGACATCGCGGCCGGGACCTACGACGTCCGACTGACCGCGACAGACGCGGTCGGCCACACGACCAACGATACGTGGACCGACGGTCTCACCGTCAGCTCGACCACCGATTCGAGCGCCACGGCGACGAACCCGCAGGTGCTGGAGTCGGAGCCCATCAAAGGCACCGGCACGATGAACGTGTCCGCGGACCTCGCCTCCAGCAACGGTAACAACATCACGTTCGTCGTCGAGGATGGGTCCGACACCGCCAGCGACGGGAAGACGGTCACCGATGGCGGCACGAACGACCTGGATGGGTCGGCCGATGGCACGGTCACCACGTCGCTTGACCTCGCGGCGCGCTTCGGCAGCCACGACGTCGTGTCGGACGCGCAGGCTCGCCTCCTGGTCGCCGGCGGTGACTCCGTGACCGTCGGGAGCCAGGACGCAAAGGAACAGTTCTCGCTCGACGCCTCGCCGCCATCCGTCGTGCTCGTCGGTGGTGGCTCCGCCTCGAATCCGGTCCCGGTCTACACGCAGTCGGGGAACGTGACGACGGATGAGGGGGGTGAGGTAACGGCGACGGCGGAGGTCGGCTGGACGGTCACCGACGACCCCCAGAAGTACGCGAACTACACCCTCACCGTCAACCGGGACGGGAACCAGTACGCCGAACTGCACTACACCGGCTCCAACGACCGGATATCCACCAACACCGACATGGTGACCGTGAACAGCAGTTGGCCCGAGGGCGAGTACAACCTCAGTATTCGGGTCGTGGACGAGGCCGGGTACACCGCGAACGACACCTACGAGGGCGGCCTGGTCGTCGACAACACCCAGCCGTACGTCGTCGACAGCTACCTCGAGGCGAGCCCGTCGAGTGACGAGGGCGGACAGATGATCGTCCTCGACTTCGCGAGCGGACCGATCGCGAGCGACTCCGTGACCACGACGGATTTCAACGTCACCGTCGACACGCGGACACTCCCGGAGAACGCGACCGGCGTCAAAATCAACAATCTCAACGTCACACTCGACAACGAGATCACGATCACGCCGGGGCTGCGGGGGACCGAGAATCTCACCGACCAGACCCGGTCGGAGTGGACGTTCGAGTCGCCGACCGTCCACCTCAACTCGAGCGAGCACATCGCCGACGTCGCCGGGAACGAGCTCCAGGGCCCGCACACCTGGGCCAACGTCTCCGGGACCAGTGGCGCTCCGCAGAATCCCGACGAGATCTATGTGTCGCCGACGCCGGTGCACGGGGACGACGTCGACGCGGTGACAGTCTCCGTGAACTTCACCCGCACCCGGTCGGGCGAGAACGGGGACGTCATCGTCGGCGACCCACCACAGCCGGGGACGATCTACGTCCGGTTCACCGGTCCGTCGGGCAACACCACCGTTCGGTCGATGCCGGCGAACACTGACGACAGTCTCACCAGCGGCACGTTCGACCTGACGGAGTCGGGCCTGCAGGACGGCTCGGTCACGGTCGAATCCAGGTTCGTCGACGATGACGGCACCCAGAACCCGGACGGCTGGGTCACACCGACGACCGTCGACATGCAGTTCCCGCCGTCCGTCGCGTCGATGAACGTCTCGAACACCCCGATCGACGCGGTCGACGCGAACTCCTCGCAGACGGTCACGGTCTCGTTCACCGAGCAGATGGACACCGACGTGGCGCCGACCGTCGAGGTAACGGGGCTGCCGGAGGGCTCGGTCCCGGTCACCCAGACGGCCTACCAGGACGCCACCTGGACGGGGACCGTCGACCTCCCACAGGGGGTCGACACGACCGCCACGCTCGAAGTGAGCAACGCGACCGGCTCCGACGGCGCCAGCCTCTCGGGCCCAGCCACGTCCAGCTTCCGGATCGACTCCGACCGCCCCGCTGACCCCGTCAACGTCACGTTCGCCGACAACACCATCAACGCAAGCGAGATGGATGCCGTGGGCGTGAACGTCACGTTCGATGGCAGCGTGGACGCGGAGACGCTCACGCTCAGGTTCGACGACGGCACCCAGACCGTCACCCGGACCGTGAACGTCTCGGCGTCCGACTCCGGGTCGGGCACGTTCTCGACGATGTCCACCGCGACCACCGTGGACGCGACGGTGAACCTCACGAACTCGGGGCTGAACGGCTCCGTCACCGCGTCCGCACAGGTCACCGACTCGGTCGGGAACGTCAACCCGAGTGGCTACACCGCGACCAGCACCAGCGTCGAGTTCCAGGCCGACAGCAGCGGCGATGGCTCGGATGGAAGCGGTGGCGACGGTAGTGGTGGTGACAGCGGCGGAAGCGGGACGGTGAACCTCCCCGCGCCCTCGGACGTCTCCGTCGCGAACGCCCCGCTGGACGCCGCCGACATGCACGGCGTACCCGTCACCGTCGCGTTCTCCGAGGTCCCGACCGACGGGAGCGTCGAGGTGACGTTCGCCGACGAGACGACGACGTTCACCCAGACGGTCGAGGCGAACACCAGCAGCACCACGACCCGCGTCACGGCCGACATCTCGTCCGAGAACTTCACCGACGGCCAACTCGACGTCTCTGCACGCATCGTCGATAGCAGTGGGAACGAGAGCGACGCGGTGACGACGACGGCCGTCCTCGACACGACTGGACCCGAGTTCTCGAACCGGGCGCCCGCAGCCGGCGCGACCGCTGGCCTCGGCCTCGACGCAATCAGCGTCGACGTTGCGGACGCCGGCGTCGGCGTGAACGCCTCCGCGCTGAAGGTCTCCATCGAGGACGGCGACGCCGACGACGCGTGGGACGTCGAGCACGCGACCGTCAACTCGGACCAGGTGACCTACGAGAACGGCACGCTGACGTACGTCCCGTCGCCCAGCTTCGAGGGCGGGAACGTCACCGTGCACGTCACGGCCAGCGACACGATGGGGCACCAGACGGAGACGCAGTGGAACGTCACGTCGACCACCATCGAGCAGCTCTCCATCGACGCCGTCGAGCACCACTTCGTCGGCGTCGTCCAGGAGCCCGACGAGTCCGTCACGGTCAGCGCGGTCGCGACGGGCCCGACCGGGTCACCGATCCAGTCCACGAGCAACGGGACGTTCGAGCTCGCGCTCACCCGGAACGGCAGCCAGGTCGCCGGCACCCAGACCGTGTCGGCCGACGCGTCCGCCGGCACGATCGACGCCGATCTCACGAAGGCCATCACGGGCACGCCGGAAGCGGGTCCCGTGAACGTCACCGTCTCGACGGCGTCCGGCGACGCGGTCGCGACGACCACGGTGAACCTCACGCACAAGGTCGTGGCGTTCGACCAGACGTGGGAGCTCATGGGCACGCCGATGCCCGTCCGGACGCTCCACACGTCGGGCGTCGCGAACTTCTACAGCTACAGCCCCGGCTCCGGCTACGAGAGCGGCGTCGACCCGACGCAGGCCGGCGTCGGCTACTACGCGGAGCGCGACGACAACGCGACGACCGCCCGCGTCGGCTACACGTTCGAGACGGCCAGCCGGACCACGTTCGGCAACCAGACGCTCGAACCCGGCTGGAACCTCGTCGGCGCGAGCTTCGACGTGGACGCCAAGAACGGCGTCGCCGTCGAGAAGGACCTCGCGCCCACCCAGTTCGACGACCCCGGCGTCGTGGTGTACGCCGAGCAGCAGGGCGACCTGCACCTCGTCACCAGTGGCGCCACGTCAGTCGGCGAGTTCGACGGGTACTTCGTCTACGTGAGCGACGAGACGACCCGCGTCTTCGCCGTCGAATCCTACCAGCCCGAACAGGACCAGCAGTCCACCGCCTGAACAATGGAGACACCCAGCCAGCCACTCCGAGCGCTCGCCCTCGTCGCGCTGGTCGCCTGCGCGGCGACCCTCCCGGTAACCACGGCCACGCAGGACGACGGCCCGGGGAAGCCCGCCGCCTACTACGGCAGCGTGACGGACGCCGACGGCGACCGTGCGCCGGTCGGCACGGAGATCGTCGCGGTCGTGAACGGCTCCATCGTCGACCGTATCACCGTCCATGAGCTCGGTCGGTACGGCGGTGAGGGCGCCACCGAGGACAAGCTCGACGCGAGCACGAACGCCGGGAGCACGATCAGCTTCCACCTCGGGAGCGCCAGCGGCCCCGTCGCGTCGCCGCCCGGCGACCACCCCCTGACGGAGGGCACGCACGACATCGACCTCGTGTTCCCCGCGAGCGCGTTCGAGGGCACGAGCGATGCGGGTGGTGGCGGGACCACCACGACACCGACCACGACGACCACGACCGCCGCCAGCGGTAGCGGCTCGGGTGGTTCCGGCGGCTCCGGCGGTGGTGGTGGCGGTGGCGGAGGCGGCGGCACTGGGGCCGGTGGCGGCAACACCGCCCCGACCACCACGACGTCGTCGAACGCGACCACGACGGCGACCACGCCGGCGACAACGTCCGTCACGACCACCGACGCAGCGACCTCGACGTCCGACGAACCCGGTGGGCAGACGACGAACGCCGGCGCCACGTCGACGGGGTCGAACACGACGACTGCGGCGAACACCACCTCTGCGACGGACACGACGGCCGGGACGACGATTACTGACAACGTCTCCCGGGCGCCCTCGCCCGGCTTCGGCCCCCTCGTCGGTATCGTTGGGGCCCTCGCGGCCGTGCTGCTCGCGCTCCGTCGCGACTGACCTGCTGACCGACGACTTCCCAGTTTGAGGGTCCAGATTCGTTGTTCTTCGCCGGACTCGTCAGGCGTTATTGGGGATCAGGCACGGGTTGTTCTGCGCCGAGCCAGCGAAGGATGGCGTGCCGTTTCAGCCAGCCGACGACCGAGGCGATACCGAGGAGCGCCACGATGGCGACGGTCTGCCAGAGCGCGCCGGCGGCGAGGTTCGCGCCCGCAACCGCGACGAGGAGATAGCCCGGGAGTCTGCCGACGACCGACACGACGACCATCTTCTTGATGTCGAGGTCGGTGAGGCCGGCGGCGAGACAGAGCACGTCGTCGGGGAGGCCGGGGACGAGGAAGATGACGAAGAGAGCGACCAGCCCGCGCTCCCGACAGACGTCGTCGAACAGGTCCAGCGTGGGCCCGTACACGACTGATTCGACGTACGGCCGACCGTAGCGACGCGAGAGCGAGAACGCGATGAACGACCCGATCGCGGCGCCGGTGAGGCTGTACGCGGTGCCGGCGAGGCTGCCGAAGAGGTAGCCGGCGGCGAAGCCGAGGAGCTGTCCGGGGATCGGGGCGACTACGACCTGGGCTGCCTGCAGGAGGACGAACGCCACCGGCGCGAGGACGCCGAACGAGTGGACGAACGACCGGAGGGCCACCGGGTCGCTCAGGCCCGGGGCGTACGCTCGGAGCGCGAGCGTGGTGACGACGAACAGGACGCCGAGCACGGCGAGGAATGCGACGGTGGACCGCCGGGTCTTGTTCGACGTGAAGACCCGGAGCGGCGCCGGCGGTCGGGGCGTCGCTGACTGGGGAGAGTCCGCGAGTCCCCGATCCGGTGTCATGCCGGCATCTGGGCGTCGGAGCGGCTTCGGTGTTGCCCTCTCACGCGCCCTACCGCATGTCCACGAGCGCGACGAACGAGTCCTCGTCGGCCGTGATCCAGGTCGTGACAAGTTCGACGTCGTCGACGTCCGCGGGATAGATGGTGCACTGACGGCCGTCCGGGGTCTCGACGACCTCGGCAACGGGGTGGTCGGCGAGCGGTGCGATTCCGGGATTCGGCGTCGTAGTTTCGTGCATGGGTTGCGGTGGGGCGGTCGACGAACGGTACTGCTTCACTCGAAGGTACGAGACGCAACCCCACACCACCTGCGTTCGTTCTCAGTTCCTGGGAGCACCCGCTGGCCGGCCGACTGCCGGCTCGATGGTGTCGAATCCGGACGAAACGGCCGAATCTGGCTCCGCGTCGCTACCTGAACTCGTCTGTTGCCCACGCCTCCACCCGGAAGCGCGTGTAGCCACCGTGCGCGGTGTCGAGGGCGGCCAACCACCAGTTCCACCGCGCGGCGGGCCCGTCCTCGGGTGCGTCCGCGAGATGCTCCACGATGTCGTCCGGCCCGAGCTCGTGCCCCTCGTCGTCCCGGAACTGCCCGCTATCGACGAGGTCACCGGCCGCCCGAGCGACCGCGCGGCGTTCGCTCGGCGTCCCGCCGAACGCCTGCCGCAAGTGCAGCATCAGGACCTCCCTGTTCACACCCACACTTGGGCCACACGACCCAAGAAGGCTCGCGTCGAGGCGAGCCAAGCCCAAACTCGGTATCTTCTCAAAAACGTATATTCAACCTGAAATAGTGTCCTTCAAATCGTATCGTTCTGGCTCGGGTCGAAATACTGGGGTACGAAAAATATCAGTCGGTCTCAGAAAATATAGTTCCGGCAGCCGAACCTTCCACGAACCCGAACCGCCCGACCAGCCGCTGGAATCTGCAGCCATCCCACACCAACGAAACGCCGCGCCCGCGTGGGGGCGCGGCCTGCGGTCCGGTGCGGTCCGGTGCGTCGGCGTTGCGGAGGGTGGTGGGAGGACTGAAAGGGGGCGAGCGTCTCGTGAGCCGAGAGCGTGCAAGCACCGGAGCGAGCGCCAGCGAGTGAGGAGCGTGGTTCGAGAGAGCGGAGCTCTCTCGTCATTGTCGGACTAATTCCGACAGGCAGCGAGAAGTCTCCGACTTCTCGCAGCATCACGAAAGACGCGAACGCGTCTTTCGAACGACAGGATGCTCGCAGGCCACGAGACGCTCGATGGGCTTTCAACTGTCTGAGTCTGGTCGATGCGCCGCCGCACGTGTCCCGTCAAGCCGTCCAAATCCTTCGGTTCTCCCATGAAATCCTTTCGATGGCCTTTAGGCGGGGCGACGAGTTCGCCTAGGCATGGCTACGTTCCAGGTCGTCATCTCTGACCCCGAGTCTGGGCAGAGCTGGCAGAAGGAAGTCGACGGACAGGACGCGAATCGGTTCGTGGGGCGAGAGATCGGTGACGAGGTCGATGGCGGTGCGGTCGGCCTCGATGGGTTCACGCTCGAGATCACTGGTGGGAGCGACGAGGCGGGCCGGCCGCTGCGTTCCGACGTGAAGGGCGCGGGTCTCAAGGACGTGCTCCTCGAGGGTGGCACGGGCTTCAACCCGAGCCGTGACGGCGAGCGCAAGCGCGTGAGCGTTCGGGGTCGCGAGATCAGTGACGTCGTGGCGCAGCTGAACGTCTCCGTCGTCGAGGGCGAGGGCTCCGTCGCGGAGGCTTTCGGTGAGGGCGAGGCCGAGGAGGAAGCGGACGCGGAAGAAGCCGAAGCGTAAGTTCGTTTTCTGGTTCCCTGCAACAGGGTGTCGAGTTCAACGGCCTTTTGCGGGCTGACCGCGTCGTTCCTGTATGACTGATTCGTCGGTACGGGCGGCGTTCCTGGCGGGGGAGCGTCCGGAGGACGTCGCGCTCTATCTCTCGGCGTCGTTCGTGGACAACATCGACTCGCTCGCGGAGCAGGGCCAGCGCACCGAGGACGGCGTCGTGCTCGTGGTGGACGGCGACCGCGGCCGGAGCGTGTTCAAATCGATGACGGGGATGGACGCGATGGACTTCGCGGGGAACGCGATGCAGAACACGGGCAGCATCGACCGCGACCTGACCGGGGGCGAGTGCCCGAACGCCGCCGAGGGGCCACAGGAGCACACGCCCGAGTTCACGTTCGCGTTCACGGAGGCGCAGAACGAGGAGGTGGGCGGCATGTACGCCGAGGGCGACGTCGTGCACGCGTACGTCTACTGTTCGTGTGGCACCGCGTACTCCGATAAGTGGCTCGCGGGCGAGGCGTAACGCCAGCCACGCCACCTCCGTGCTGGCTGTGTGAGCGTCACCCACGCCACCCGAAGACTTCTTCCGAGGACGGCCGAGACTCCACCAATGACGGTTGCAGGTAGGGAGTCGGACATCGATGACTCCGTCGTCCACGGCATCTTCGAACGCGAGTTCCCGGACTGGACGCTTGAGAACTGGCAAGAAGCCGACGAGGGCACGGACTTCGTGGCGTTCCTCGACTGCGATACCGCGGACGGTCATCGTCGGGTCGTGCTGAAGGTCCAGGACTTCCTCGACCCCGAGAGCTTCCGGCCCGAGCCGAGCCTGCTCGGATTCGTCGGCGAGAACACCGAGATCCCCGTCCCGGAGGTCGTCGCGAGTGACCTCGAGGGTGACGAGTTCCCGCCGTACTTCGTCATGGCGTACGTCGACGGCGACACGCCCGACAGCGAAGCTGACCTCTCCGACGACGCCATCGCCCGGATCGCGGAGATCGCGGGCCGAAACCTCGCCCAGCTCCACCGCCTCCCGACCTGGGAGTCCTATGGCTGGCTCCGGCTCGCCGAGGACGTCGACGAACCAGGGGCGACGCACTACGGGCTTACGCCGGCCGACCAGCTCGACTCGTGGCGCGAGTTCGTCGCACAGGGCATGGCGAACGCCCTCGACCGCCTCCCCGACCGCTTCCGCGACCTCGAACCTGGGCTTCGCGACGCACTCGACGACGCCATCGAGGACCTGCCCGACCAGCCTCGCTGCGCCCTCCTGCACGGTGACTACCGGCTCGGAAACCTCCTCATCGACGTCGAAACTGGCGAGACGAAGGCCGTCGTGGACTGGGGGAACCACACCGTCGGCGACCCCGTCCAGGACCTCGTGAAGACCGAAGACCACCTCTGCGGCTACGCACGCCGGGACGACGACCGTCGCCGAATCGTTCGCGATGCCCTCCTCGACGGCTACCGAGACCTCCGGGACGTCCAGATAGACCCCGACGTTCGCGCCGCCTACCTCCTCTGTTCGCGGGTCGGCCCGCTCGCCTGGTTCGACCTCTGGTACGCCGACGCAGACGACCCCGACGCGGTCGCACAGCAACATCGCGACTTCCTCGACCCCTACCGCTGACCCCAGAAGGAGAACGTTTTCACCCCATCCACGAGAGCACCCAGACGACGATGCCCTCCACGCCAGATTCGGACTCCGCACCTCCCAGACGACTCTCTGAGAACAGACGGACCGTGCTCGCCGGCCTCGGAACGGCACTCACAGCTGGTTTGGCTGGCTGCAGCGGCCGGATTCCCGGAACCGGCCCCGAGACGGTGGACGCGGAGACGACCGTCGAGGACGACCGTGTCCTCTGGCGTTACCCCCGCCGCGACGGCGACCAGGAGGGAATCGGCTATGCGGCTGTCACCGCGGACCGACTCCTCCACCGCGAACGGTTGCCGCCCACCCTGCGTCTCGAGTTCAACTCCACCGTCGGTGGGCTCGCCGCGAGCGACCCCTACCGCGGCTTCCACCCGGACTGGTTCCGGTTCCGCATCCGGCCGCCCGGCGACTACGCCGCCCGCCTCCAGTACGCCGTCCGCGTCGAACCACCCGGCCAGTGGGAGGGCTTCGGGGCGTCCTACGACATCCAGACCGGTGTCCGCGAGTTCTCGGTCGAACTTCGCGATGTCGACACCCAGGGAACGATCCTGATTCCCGCCGTCTTCGACCCCGTCATCGACGACCTCCCCAGACAGCTCCACTGCTCGTTCACGGTGCAGGCCTCGCGACCGGGCGTCTTCGGGGAGACGGTTCGCGTCAGGGACTCGGCGACCCTTCCGCTCGACAGCGTGCAAAACGAGTAGTGGCGGTTATTCGTCGGCGGCTTCGAGCGCTTCTTCGGGTTCCTCGCCGGTGACGTCCCAGAACGCCTCGAGGATGATCTGTTTCGTGACCGCGCCGCGGGTCGTCCAGTGGTGGGCGTAGTCGAGCATGTCGTCGTAGATGTTGGGCTTGCAGCCGGCGGCTCGGGGGTGGCCGCCACCGCCGACGAGCCGCGCAACCTCGTGCGCACGCTCGAATCCTTCGCTGCCCCGGATGCTCGCACTCCCGGAGGGCTTCACGATGACGGCGGCGTCACAGCCCTCCTGGCGGAGTGTCTCGGCGACCTCGTTCTGGCTGCAGCGCCCGTAGGTGACGCCGACGGTGACGTCCCGGATCTCCTCGATGTCGGCGCGGTTGACGGCGCGCTCGATGAGGTCTTCTTTCTCCACGCGCCGCTCCTCGAGGTACTCCATGACGTGCTCGGGGAGGTCGGCGCCGTGCTCTTCGACGACCTCGATGTAGGTCTCGTTGTCCTCCCAGTACGCGTAGTCCGAGATGTCGTCGCTCCGGGGGTCCTCCTTGATCCAGAGGTCGTGGTCGCGGGTGACCGCCGCAAGTTCTTGAAAACGCTCGGGGACGTCGCCCCCGATGCTCCGCACCGCGACGTCGGCGGTGCACTCCTCGTCGCTGTCGCCGACGACCAGCTCGACGCCGGCGTCCTCGACCGCCTGTTTCGCCTCGTCGGTCCACTGGTGGTGGTCGTACCAGGTGACGGACTCGGCGTGCTCGACGAGGAGGCCGAGCTCGACCTCGATGTCCGCGAAGTCGTCCGGGCAGAGGTCGCAGATGTAGACCGTGGCGCCGCCGGGGCCGTACTCGGCGGCCCGGCGGATGCCGTCGTCGAGCTCGTGCGGGCCGGTCGGGATGAGCGAGCCCTCGCCCTCGACGGAGCGAATGATCGCCGCACAGCCGAGGCCGTCGGCGTCGGGGTCGGCGACGACGATGACCTCGCTGTCCTCGGTTCGCTCCCTGATCTCGAGGTCCTTGCGCTCGTCCTGGATGTCGTCCGGGACGAAGAACCCGCGGCCGGGGAGCAGGCTCTTTCGCTCCGGGGACAGCGTGTCGCTGTCGATGACGTACTCCTTCATACCCGTGGTCGGAGTCGACGGGACAAGTAGGCGGTGGTTCGGAGCTGCCTCGACAGGGCAACTGCGAGCCCTGCCAGGCGGTAGCACTGATTGGGGTGACGATCAGGCTGCTGCTTCGTCGGCGTCCTGGAGCTGGCGCACCGTCAGCACCGGCACCGGACAGCTCCGCACGACGCGCTCCGCGACGCTCCCGACGAGGAAGCGGTTCTCGCCGTGCCGGCCCCGGGTCCCGGTGGCGACGACGTCCGCGTCGACCTCACGGGCGTACGTCGTGATCTCCTGGGCTGGTCGGCCCTGCCGAACCGCGGTCGTGACGCCCCGGTCGGCCCGGTCGACGATATCGTCGAGCGCGTCGTCGCCACGTTCCTCCAGAGCTTTCTGGAGCTGGTCCTTCAGTTCCTCGGGCGCGTTCTCTACTTCGCCCGCTTCCACGACGTAGAGCGCGTGGACGTCCGCGTCGAAGCGCCCCGCGAGGTCCAGCGCGACGTTCACGGCCCTCGTGACGGACTCAGAGCCGTCCGTCGCGATGACCACCGTATCGATCATACCCCGTGGTTCCCGCCGCTGGCACTTAACCGTTCACGCGGAGCGTTTTTGATGCCGGACCGTGAACCCCCGTCCATGGTACTTGAGGTGGACACCGTCCTCATCCCCGTGGACGGGAGCGAGGCGTCGGCCGACGCCGCGGAGTACGCCGTCGCCGTCGCCGAACGCTACGGGGCAGACCTCCACATCCTCTACGTGTTCGGGGAGGCGATCTCCCGCGGCATCGAGACCGGGGACCTCGACGAGGACGAGGTCGCCGCGGAGACACAGACGTTCATCGACGACGTCGCCGCCATCGCCCCCGAGGGCGTCACGGTGGACTCGTCGATGGCGTACGGCTTCTCGACGCACCGGAAGACGACGCACCCCGGGAGCGTCGTGCTCGACTGTGCGGACGACGTCGACGCCGACTTCCTCGTCATCCCCCGCGAGAGCGTCGGCGGCGGGACCGGCGACGTCCTCGAGAAAGCAGCCGAGTACGTCCTCCTCTACGCCAGCCAGCCCGTCCTGAGCGTCTGAACTCCGGTTTTTCACTACTGGTCCGCAGGTCAGCAGCCGGCGGTATCGGCAGGGAACCGAACCACGAAATCGGCCGATTCGTCCGGCTGGCTGGTGTCGGTGGTTCGTCCGGCTGGCAGAGTTGGGAGGTTGGTCCGGCCGACATCTTTCGAGAACCAGTCCGGCCGGCAGGCGGTCGGGTGGGAATTCGAAAGGGGGCGACTACTCGTGGGCTTCTCGGTGGGCACTATCCCGAGTAGCGCGAGGGATATCCCAGCGAGAACGCACGAGGAGGAGCGGGCTTTCGGAGGAAGAAGATGACGCTGTTGAGTTCTCAGCGTACCGAAATCAAAGCAGGATGGCCATCTCGAGTTCGAAGCTCTCCGCGCTTGCGGTCTCGAACCCGACCTTCTTGTAGAGGTTCACGGCGGGCTGGTTCCAGCGTTCGACGGTGAGCCAGACCTTGTCGACGCCGGATTCCTGGCCGTGGCCGAGGAGGGCTTCGATGAGGCGGGTGCCGATGCCGGCGCCCTGGTAGTCCTGGTGGACGAAGATGGCGAGTTCGTAGGCGTCCTGGCCGTCGGGGACGAGGGTGGCGTGACCGATGGCTTCGTCGTCGTACCAGGCGACGACGTTGTAGCTGTCCGCGTCGAGGAGGGTGTCGAGCCAGTCACGGACGCGCTCCTCGCCGACGGGTGGGACGCCTTGCGCGCGATCGGCGGGGTCGAAGTCGTCGTACATCTCGACGAGGGGTTCGACGTCGGCGTCCTCCGGGTTCCGGGCCATCGCACGCACGGCGATGTCGCGGTCGTCGCGGTCCGTGAACTCGACGGGTGGGCGGTCGAACTCGTCGGCGGGCTCGTCGGGGTAGATCCGGTCGCCGTTACGCATCGTGGACCCCCGTCATCGGACCAGTGTTACGGTGACGTGGGAGTTCAGGAGCACGAACTCCGCGATGTGGCCCAGCCGGATCTTCCCCATCGGGCTCTGTGTTCCGCCGCCGAGCACGATCTCGTCGAAGTCCTCGCGCTCGGCGATGTCCACGATACTGCTCCCCGGATCGCCCGAGACGCGCCGGACGTCGGCGTTCAGGTCGCCGTCCTCGAGCGTCTGCCGGACCGCCGCCATGACCTCTTCTGGGTCCCGGTCGCTCTCGGGGTTCTCCACGACCGCGACGGTCACGTCGTCTCCCGCTTCGCGAGCGCGACGAACCGTTCGGTCGAGCGCGTCGAGCGAGTCCTCGCTCCCACCGATCCCGAGCAGCACCTTCATTCTGGGCGGACGTTCGATGTCACTCCCCAAAAAGCCATGCCCCGGCGCTCCCGCCGCAGGCAGACCGCGACGCAACCCGCCCAGCTTCCGGTTCGGGCGTCTCGCGGCCGTCCCGACCCATGGGTCAAGCTTTTCCCCGCACGTGCGGTATCCCGTCGTATGTCGAACGACCCGTGGGAGGCGGACCTGACGCCCGCTGTGCGGCGGGTAGGGGGGACGGGCACCGGGGAGCCAGACGATGCGGGCGCCGAGACTGTCGCTACCACCGACGCCGACGACGTCTCGAACCTCACCCCGGCCGTCCGCCGGGTTGACGAAGCGACCGCGGACGCGGTTTCCGCATCGGACTCGAAGTGGAACGACCTCACCCCCGCTGTCGAACGGGTCGCTGGCGTCCGGGAAGCCGACGAGGCAGACTCGGCTGCAGCCGACTCCCGGTCCGGCACCGGATTCGCCACTCCGCACCCGGTGAAGTCGCCGAACCTGAAGCCCGCCGTCACCCGCCTCCGGGGCCGCGAACGGCGCATCGCCGAGGGCGAGACGCTCCCCGCCGACGTCCGGAAGTACGATCGATTCAAGAAGGTCGACGGCGCCACCTACGACCGCGTCAACGACTTCCTCCGCGACCGAACCTACATCACCGCCCGAGAGTGGGCCATCGCCCGCCTCTGCGCCGACTTCCGCACCGAGACCGGCGTCGAGATGACAAAGATCGGCGAAAATCTGCCATATCTCATCCCGTTCATGACGGACACCTACACCCCGCAGGCCGTCAACCAGGCCCGTTCGGCCTTCAGGGACAAGGTCCGGAAGGCGGGCGCGACCTTCCTCTACGGCGCGATGTCGGACTTCTTCACCGCCGACGAACTCGACGACGTCATGTACGAGGTCACCGAGGTCGCCAAATTCCTCCTCGAAGTCGAGGGCGTCGACCTCGCCGTCGAGGACGAACTCGAGGCCGAGGAACGCATCAGTAGCGTCATGCGGGAGGTCCGGCAGGCCAGCGACAGCCTCCGCCACGAAGGTGTGGAGTGTCCAGAATGCGGCCACGAGTTCGACGCGAAGACCGCGGACCACGCCGAACACGCGAGCGCGGACGACTAACTCCTGTTTCTGCATCCTGTTTCTGCACTCCTAGTACCAGAGTCTGTCCGACCGTCCTCAGACGTCGTCGGGCAGGAAGAGGCTCGGGTCCTCGAGTTCGAGTTCGACGTACTCGCCGTTCAATCTGCGGAGATAGACCATGACGGACTCCTGGGCGACCTCCACGAACTCGCTCGGCTCGAAGTACGTGGGGAAGAGGAACACGCGCTCGGCGTCGGTGTCCTGCATCACGACGACGGCGTAGACGACGCCCTCCTGCTCCGCCCGCAGTACCTCGTACTCGTCGAACGTCGACGTCTCGACGAACTCGGCGACGTCCCCGAACTCGTTGTCCGGCAGCAGGACGTCGATCCCCGTCCGGGCGTCGCTCTCGACGACGGTAACGTCGCCGGGATGACAGACGATGGTCTTCCAGCCGCGCTCCTCGAACGCCGATGCGGTCGAATCCATGTCACCGATGACCGCCTCCCACGCGTCCATCGCCTGGACGTTCGTCAACTCCGCCGGATCCATCGCCCGCAGGACGTCCTGGTCGTCGACCATCTCGCCGTCGACCGCCTCGTCACCCTGGTCGCTCATTGCCTCGAATGCGGGACGCGACTTCTGAAAAGTGTTCCTCATCGGTACGTGGCCGTATTGGGTTTCGGGCTTCTTGCTCCACCGCACCGCCGCTTCCGGGAAGCCCCAGGGCGTCTCGCGCACGCTCGTCGGCATATCCTCACTGCGTTCGGATAGTGGCCGACGAGCGCACACGTAAACGCGAGACGCCCTGCCCCTTCCAGTACCACCCGATGTTCTGGCGTATAGCCGACATACGCGGGTTTTCAAGAGTCGATGCACATGCGGCGTCGTCTGCCGAAACGATTCCCTTCTCCGCAGTCCGCAAGCTATATCTCTCCGCGAGCGGCAAGTCCTGCCAGTGACTGACGTACTCTCGCTAACGGACCTCAGGACGCAGTTCCGCACCGAGCGCGGCGTGGTGAAGGCCGTGGACGGCGTCGACCTGACCGTCGGCGAGGGCGAGACGGTGGGCCTCGTGGGCGAATCCGGGTCCGGGAAGTCCGTGACGGCGCTCTCGGCGATGCAGATCGTGGACTCCCCCGGGGACGTCGTCGGGGGCGACGTCACCCTCAACGACCCGGAGCTGACGGCGGAGCTCGTCGACAAGTACGGGCCGAACGCGTCCTTCCTCGACCAGCAGTCGGGCGACATCGACCTGACCGACGCCCCAGAGGACGCCTTGCGGTCCGTCCGGGGCGGGTCGATGGGGATGATCTTCCAGGACCCGATGACGTCCCTGAACCCCGCCATCACGGTCGGCGAGCAGGTCGCGGAGAGCCTGCGACTGCACCAGTACGGCGGGCAGAAGCCCGACACGTGGTGGAACGCGGTGCGGGAGATGCTGCCCGGCAGCCAGACCGAGGCTGTCGAGGGCGAGGTACGCGCGGACGTCGTGGAGATGCTGGAGCAGGTCGGCATCCCGGAGCCGACGACGCGGCTCGACGAGTACCCACACGAGTTCAGCGGCGGGATGCGCCAGCGCGTCCTCATCGCCATCGCGCTCGCCTGCCAGCCCCGCCTCCTGATCGCGGACGAGCCGACGACCGCGCTCGACGTGACCATCCAGGCCCAGATCCTCGACCTCATCAACGACCTCCAGGACGACCTCGGGATGTCCGTCCTCATGATCACGCACGACCTCGGCGTCGTCGCCGAGACCTGCGACCGCGTCGCCGTCATGTACGCGGGCGAGATCGTGGAGGAGGGCCCGGTCGACGAGATCTTCCACAACCCGAGCCACCCCTACACGTACACCCTCCTCGAATCCCTCCCGACCGAGGACAAGGAGCGCCTCACCCCCATCGAGGGGAACGTCCCCGACCTCATCGACATGCCCGAGGGCTGCCACTTCGCACCCCGGTGTCCCTGGGCCAAACCCGAGTGTACGGAGGGCGAGATTCCCTACCTCTACCACGGCCCCGAGGAGGCCGAGCATCGCTCGAAGTGCGTCCTCGAGGACTTCGACACGGACGAGTACGGCACCGAGGCGGGCGTCGCGAAGGAGAGCGACGTCGACACCAGCGGCGAGCCGCTCGTCTCCGTCGAGGGCCTCCGCAAGCACTTCTCGCAGGCGGAAGGCCTGCTCGACGAGTACCTCCCTGGCGAACGCCCATCCGTCAAGGCCGTCGACGGCGTCTCCCTCGACGTCTACGAGCGCGAGACCGTCGGTCTCGTCGGCGAATCCGGCTGCGGGAAGTCCACCGCCGGCCGCACCATCCTCCACCTCGAGACGCCCACTGATGGCCGCGTCGTCTACGCCGGCGACGACCTCGGCGACCTCACCCCCGACGAACTCCGCGCCCGCCGCCGGGACATGCAGATGATCTTCCAGGACCCGCTCTCCAGCCTGGACCCCCGGATGAGCGTCGGCGCGACCATCACGGAACCCCTCAAGATCCACGACCTCCCCGAGAGCGACCCCACCGTCGCTATCCGGTCGAGCCTCACCGTCTCCGGCATCGACCACGGGAACGTCACGCTCGACGTCGCCGACAACATCGACGCCGTCGTCGGGTCCAGCGAGGGGCAGGCGCACGTCGACGTCGCTGTCGAGGTCGTGGACGACGACGTCACCGTCACCACCGACGGCCGGCTCGACGTCACCACGGACGTCACCCGGAGCGACGCGTCGGGCGACATCGAGTCGATCGACGTGTCCGTGTCGGCCGGCGAATCGCAGCGCCGGATGCGCCGCAACCGCGTCCTCCAGCTCATGGACGCCGTCGGCCTCGACGCCAGCCAGTACGACCGCTACCCCCACGAGATCTCGGGCGGGCAGCGCCAGCGCGTCGGCATCGCCCGCGCCCTCGCCGTCGACCCGGACTTCATCGTCGCCGACGAACCCGTGAGCGCGCTCGACGTGAGCGTCCAGGCCCAGATCATCAACCTGATGGAGGACCTGCAGGACGAGTTCGGGCTCACCTACCTCTTCATCGCGCACGACCTCAGCGTCGTCCGCCACATCAGCGACCGCGTCGCGGTGATGTACCTCGGCGAGATCGTGGAGGTCGCAGAGACCGACGAGCTGTTCGCGAACCCGAAGCATCCCTACACCAACGCCCTGCTGTCGGCGATTCCCGAACCCGACCCGCGAGCGAGCACCGAGGGCCGCGTCATCCTCCCCGGCGACGTCCCATCCCCCATCGACCCACCGTCCGGCTGCCACTTCCGGACGCGCTGCCCCGAGGTCATCCCGCCAGAGGACCTCGACGTCGCCCAGGACGCCTACCGCGAGATCATGAGCTTCCGACAGCGCGTCGAAGACGAGGACATCGACCTCGACGTCGCGTGGACGCACGCTGCCGGCGGTGACACGGGCGACGCCGCGGTCGCTGACGGTGGTCGCGCCTCCGACACCGCGTTCGTCGAGGCGTTCCACGAGTCGTTCTTCGACACCACCTTCGACGGGCGGACGCGGGACGCAGTCGACGACGCCATCCGCCACCTCGCCGACGAGGACTGGGACGCCGCGAAGCAGACGCTCCGGGACACCTTCGAGAGCGTGTGCGAACGCGAGGACCCCGTCCTCCAGGACACCGAACACCCGACGGCCTGCCACCGCTACGACGACTCGGTCCCGGGCAGTCATCCCGACCAGTACGGGCCCTGAGGCGCGACGTTCCACGGGCCGAGACGCGGACGGGCACACCCCGACCGTGTGACTGGCCAACATTGCCGCGAACCGGCGTATTCAAGTCGTCTAGACCGCCGAAATCGGGGGAATTACCGCACGACTACGGCGGTTAAGCGCAAGTTTTGCTCTTCGGTATTCTTAAGGGGTCATACGAGTAACGAAGCGCCATGCCATCCGACAGCACGGTCGATCGGCGGCAGTTCCTCAAGGCCGCGGGCGGTGCCGCGGCAGCAGCGACGCTCGCAGGGTGTGGCGGCGGTGGCACCGACACCACCACGTCCACGAGCACGAGCGACGACGGTGGCGACACCACGACGACCACGGACGACTCCGGCGCCCAGCCGGAGGGCACTCTCGTCTACTCGCGTGGTGACCACCCACAGAACTACGACCCACAGCAGACCACGAGCGGCGAGGTCGCGAAGGTCACGAACCAGATCTTCGACAAGCTCATCGAGTTCGAGCCCGGCACCGGGGGCGCCCTCATGCAGGGGCTCGCCACCGACTGGTCGCTCGAGGGGACGACGGCGAAACTCACGCTCCGCGAGGGCGTGACGTTCCACGACGGCAGCGAGTTCACGGCATCGGACTTCCGCGCGACCGTCCGGCGGTTCACGGACTCCGAGTACGACTACTTCCTCGGTGACGAGAACCGCTCCGGGTACGCCGGCTTCACGTTCGGCAGCTGGGTCGACAGCATCGACGACTCATCCGACTACGAGGTCACCATCGAGCTCACCCAGCAGTACGCGCCGTTCCTCCGCAACCTCGCGATGTTCGCGGCGGCTGTCCTCTCCAAGGACCAGATCGAGTCCCTCGGCAGCAGCCCGTCGGCGCAGGTCGAACTCGGGAAGGACCCGAAGGGCACCGGCCCGTTCTCGTTCGACCAGCTCGACAACTCGAACCAGCGCGTCCTGCTCGCCGCAAACACGGACTTCTACGGTGAGGGGCCGAAGGTCGGTCAGGTCGTCTTCACGACGGTCAAGCAGAACTCCTCGCGCGCCCAGTCCGTCATCAACGGCGACTCCCACATCACGGACAACCTCGACTCGCAGTCGAGTTCGCTCGTCCAGGACGCCGGCTCCGCCTCCCTGATGTCGAAGAACGGCATCAACGTCGGCTACATGGCGTTCAACATGGAGCGCGTCGAAGCGTTCCGGAACAAGAAGGTCCGGCAGGCCATCTCCTACGCGGTCGACACGAAGGCGATCGTGAACCAGATCTACCAGGGCTTCGCCAGCCAGGCCGACCAGCCGAGCCCGCCCGACGTTCTCGGGTACAACGACTCCATCGACCCGTACGCGACCGACAAGGAGAAGGCTCAGACGCTGCTCGAGGAGGCCGGCTACGGCGGCGGCTTCGAGTTCCAGCTCGCGACGTTCTCCAACCCGCGTGGCTACAACCCGAGCCCCATCGAGACCGCGAACCAGGTCAAGTCCGACCTCGAGGAGATCGGCTTCACGGTGAACATCAACCAGTTCTCCACGTTCTCCTCCTACCTCACGTTCACGTCCGCCGGGAAGCACGACGCGTGTTTCCTCGGCTGGTACACCGACAACGCCGACCCCGACAACTTCCTGTACGTCCTGCTCGACCCGAAGGTCGAGATGGACGCCGTGCCCGACGGCCAGGACTGGGTCAGCTTCGACACCGAGGGCTACTCCACGCTCAACGTCTCCGCGTGGGCGAACGGGGACTACATGACCAAGGTCCGCGAGGCCCAGCGGACGTACGACGAGGCGACCCGGAAGTCGCTCTACAAGGAGGCGAACCAGATCGCGCACGACGAGGCGCCCTGGATCTTCATCGACTACGCCCAGACGCTGCGCGGCGTCAACGAGGCTGTCGCCGAGGGGAGCTTCACGGTCTCCTCCGTCGGTGGCCCGTACCTCAACACGGTCGAACTGAACCAGTAACCCGGCGGACCGTCCAGCCATCCCGGCCCGTCGCGGATGGCCGTTCCACCGGGCCCGTATTGCCCGCGAACCGACACGTCGGCGGCACTGCGGCCGCCTCGACACCGTAGCCGTTAACCCACTCCACTGCCGCAATCAAGTCGAATGGTCTCACACCGGTTCCTTCTGAAACGACTGCTGTTGCTCGTCCCGGTGCTGTTCGGCGTGGGGACCCTGGTCTTCGCCATCCTCTACCTCGCGCCCGGGAACCCCTGTCGCGTCATCCTCGGACAGCGCGCGACCGAGCAGCAGATCGCACAGTGCGTGCAGAACCTCGGCCTGAACGACCCGGTGTGGGTGCAGTACGGCCGCTTCCTCTTCGACGCCGCCCAGTTCGACTTCGGGCAGTCCTACCAGATCGCGCGCGGGACGCCCGTGAAGCAGGTGCTCGTCGACAAGCTCCCCGTCACCATCGAGCTCGCGCTCTACGGGCAGTTCCTCGGCATCCTCTTCGGCATTCCATTTGGTATTCTCTCCGCCATCAAGCAGGACGAGCTCACCGACCACGTCACGCGCTTCGGGGCGCTCGCCGGCATCTCCGTCCCCATCTTCTGGTCAGGCCCCATCCTCATCCTGCTGTTCGCGACCTACCTCGGGTGGTTCCCGACGAGCGGCCGCATCGGCTCCACCATCTTCCTCCCCGACACCTGGATGCTCTTCGGCACCGAGCTCCCGCTCACGGGGCTCGTGACGGTCGACACGTTCATCATCAACACGGGCGAGTTCGTGAAGGCGGTCATGGCGAACGGCGTCACCGCCATCCAGAACCTCCCCTCGTACTACTCGTGGTTCTTCTCCGCCGTCCACCACATGTTCCTCCCCGCCATCACCATCGGCGTCTACTCGATGGCGCTCGTCTCCCGGATGATGCGCTCCTCGATGCTCGAGGTCGTCCGCCAGGACTACATGCGGACCGCCCGCGCGAAGGGCCAGGGCGCGAAGATCACCATCCTCAAGCACGGCTTCCGGAACGCCCTCATCCCGGTCGTCACCGTCATCGGCATCCAGTTCGGTACCCTGCTCGGGGGCGCCGTCCTCACCGAGACGGTGTTCGGCATCGGCGGCATCGGGACGATGCTCGTCTCCGCCATCGGCGCGAGCGACTACCCGCTCGTCCAGGGCACCGTGCTGACGTTCGCACTCCTGTTCACGCTCGTGAATCTGGGCGTCGACATCACCTATAGCTACCTCGACCCACGCATCCAACAATGAGCACCGACACCCGATCCAGCCCGTCGACCCGTTCCGTCTTCGAGCGCCTGCGGGACTCGCCGTTCCTCTCGAGTCTCCTCTCGAATCGCCTCGCGCTCGTAGGGCTCTCCATCATCCTGTTCATGGTGGTCATCGCCGTCTACGCCCGCCTCTTCATCGACCTGCAGGCGATCACCACCTCACAGCTCGGCACCGGTATCCCGGACCGCGCACCCCCAGGCTGGCAGGCCACCGGCGTCCCGTGGAACGAGCGGCTCTTCGGGACCGACGCCGCCGCCCGCGACATCTTCACCCGCGTCATGTACGGCGCGTGGCTCGCGATGAAGTTCGGCACCATCACGGTCGGCCTGTCGACGGCCGCCGGCGTCGGCCTCGGCATCATCGCCGCCTACTACGGCGACGTCACGGACAACGTCATCATGCGGACGATGGACGTCCTCCTCGCGTTCCCGAGCCTCCTGCTCGCGCTCGCACTCGTCGCCATCTTCGGCGCGGGCCTCTGGAAGGCGGTCATCGCGCTCACCCTCGTCTACACGCCGCGCTTCGCCCGCGTCGTCCGCGGCGCCGCGCTGAAGGTGCTCGAGGACGAGTACATCGAGGCGACCGAGGCGCTCGGGGCGAGCGACGCCCGCGTCCTCGTCCGCCACATCCTCCCGAACACGCTCGCGCCCATCACCGTCCAGTCCACCCTCAACTTCGGGCTCGCCATCATCGACATCGCCGCGCTCTCCTTCCTCGGGTTCGGCGCACAGGCGGGGTCGCCCTCCTGGGGCCTGATGCTCTCCCGTGGCGTCGAGAACGGCCTCCTCACCGGGAAGTGGTGGATGTCGTTCTTCCCGGGGCTCTTCCTCGCGCTGACGGTGCTCGGGTTCAACCTCCTGGGCGACGGGATGCGGGACGCCCTCGACCCACGGATGCGCGATGCCATCGAATGACGGCCCGGCTGAGCGGGCCCGCACCCGCATCGCGGCCGCGACCGACCCCGCCGTGCTGAAACGCGACGCCCGCGTTCGCGCCATCGTCCTCGGATTCTTGCTCGGCACCATCGCGGTGCCCGTGCTGGTCCTCGTCCAGGGCTGGCTCCCGCGAACGGCCTCGAACACGACGTTCGCGTTCGGCGCGCTCGTGCTCGGGTTCGCGGTCCTCTCCTGGTCGGGCGCCGTCATGCTCGGGCCCGCTATCGAGTACCTCCAGGACTACATGGACCTCGCGTCCGGCTGGACCGAAGCGGGCGCCCGTCGCGCCTTCAGCATCCTGTGTGCACTCGGGGCGGGCCTCATGCTCGGCGCCGTGCTCGGCACGCTCCTCCTCCAGTGGCTCTAATGCGGTTCAGCCGACCGCCGCGAGCGCGGCGGACGGAAGGCGGGCGGTCCAGGAGCACGTACCAGACGGGGACGGCGCGACGAGACTCCCTCCGACGCCGACGAAAAGCAGGTAGCGAGCCCGAAACACGCCCCCGACGCGGCTGGTCGTCAGTCCCGCCGGACGTTCTCGCCCTGGTGGTCGGCGAACTCGTCGGCCTCGCGGTCGTAGACACGGGTCCCGCGGACCATCGTCCACTCGGGGAACACGCCGTCGTGCCCCTCGAACGGGGTCCAGTCGCAGTTCGAGTGCAGGTCCTCGGCGCGGATCGATTCGACCGCGTCGGGGTCGACGAGCGTGAGGTCGGCGTCGTAGCCCGCCGTGATCCGTCCCTTCCGGTCGAGGTCGAAGATGCGGGCGACGTTCGTGGCGGTGACGTCCCGGACGCGCTCGTAGGTGAGTGGGCCGTCGCGGGCGGCCGCGAGCAGGAGCGGGAGGCTCGTCTCTACGCCGGGCACGCCGCTCGGCGCATCCCAGATCGAGGCGGCCTTCTCCTCGCGCGTGTGAGGTGCGTGGTCGGTCGCGACGATATCGATGCGCCCATCGACGAGTCGGTCCATCATCGCTTCGCGCCGCGCCTCGCTCCGGAGTGGTGGGTTCATCCGGCCCCAGGTGCCGAGCTCGTCCAGGTCATCCCGGGAGAGGAAGAGGTGGTGGGGCGTGACCTCGCAGGTCGCAGCCCCAACCCGGGCCGCGTCGACGCCCTCGGGTGTGCTCGTGTGGGCGATGTGGACTGTCGCGTCGGACTCGGTGGCGACCTCGACCGCGCGCTCGACGGCTGCTGCCTCGGCGTCGGCGGTGCGGAACGCGCTCCACGCGTCCGCGTCCTCGCGCTCCTTCGCTTCTGCTCGCGGGTCACTCCGTTCCCCGCTCGCTGATTCCGTGCTCCGTGGGAGCACGCTCTCGTCGAACAGGTCGGCATCCTCGGCGTGCACCGTCACGACGACGTCCTCGTCGGCCGCGCGTTCGAGCGCGTCGGCGAACAGGTCGGCGTCGATGCCCATGTCGCCCGTGGAGTCCGCGAGGAAGACCTCGCCCAGCGCGAACAGTGGGCGCTCGAAGAGGCTGTCGGGGTCCCAGTCGGGCGTCACACCGCCGTTGACGCCCCAGTCGACGACCGAGTCCGCGGCGTACTCGGCCTTCTCGTCGAACGCGTCGCCCGTGATGGTCGGTGGATTCGTGTTCGGCTGGTCGACTACGGTCGTCACGCCGCCCGCCGCGGCGCTCCGGCTCCCGGTCGCCCACGTCTCCTTGTGGCCGTAGCCGGGCTGGCGGAAGTGGACGTGCGCGTCGATGACACCTGGGAGCAGGAGCTTCCCGCCAGCGTCGATGTAGTCGTCGCCCTGGAGGCGGCGGCCGACGGCGTCGATGACCTCACCGTCGAGGCGCACGTCGACGTGCCGGCCGTCCGCGAGCGTCGCATCCCGGATGACTTGCATGGTTGGAGAGACGCGGCGGCGGGCCTAAACCCTCCGAACTTCCGTCCGGACGGGGCTGTCGGGTATCGCCCCGTCCGACTACGCGCCGTCTGGGAGGCGGTGCTCGAAGTGCTCGCAGCCGTCGCGACTGACCGGGTTGCGTGCGCCGCAGTTCGGACAGTTCCGCTTCGGCTCGGCGTCGTCGCCACTGTACGAGGTCACCGAATGAACGATCGAGAACTCGACCCACAGTGCGACGACGGCCACGACGCAGACCACCAGCAGACCACCGAGTGTCAGCACGAGCTGCATCGACGGGAGACTGTCGACGCCGAGGAGCACCGGCACGGGGTGCATACCCCGAAGTACGGGGCGACGACAAAAGACGTACCGACAGTTACACGACGGACGTCTTGCGGATTCGGGTGTTCAGACCCGCCGGACCTCGGCGTCCGACGCGTCCACCTCCTCGTCCGTCGACGCCTCGACGATGAGTGCTCGTTCGAGTTCCTCCAGGACCGCGCTCCGTCGGCCGCCAGCATCCTCGACACTGCCGACGGTTCGGGGGTCGAACGGGAGCCCCAGGGCGGGGTACACGTCGTCGAGGACGGTCGAGATCTCGCGGGCGTCCGCGACGATGCAGACGCCGGACGTCATCGCGGCGTCCTGGCGCACGCGCTGGGCGATACCCACGAGCTTCCCGTCGTACTGGAGCGAGTGCGACCCCGGGCAGAAGGAGTCGTCTGGTTCGCCGCGCTGGGCGGGGACGCCCGACCGCCAGAGCGCCTTCTGGACGGCGCCCGTCACGCGCTCGTACCGGGTGTGGAGGCCCTCGCGGACGTCCTGGACGGGTTCGGTGCGGACGAAGGCGATGGTGGAGTCGGCGTACGCGACCGCTCGCCCGCCGACCTCGCGTTCGACGGTCGGGAAGCCGAGCGTCTCCGCCGCCGCGACGGCGCCCTCGTAGCCGTCACGGCCCGCGTCCCGTCGGCCGAACGCGACGTGCTTGCCCGGCGTCCAGACCCGGATGCCGACCTCACCGGTCTCGCCCGTCCAGTCCATGAGGTCCCGCGTCTCCTCCCGGTCCGCCTCCCTCGTGTCGGCCCGGCCGCGAACCACGCGCATATCCATCGACTCGGCGTCGGAGCACGTAAGCGATTCGCCTCCGAATCGCCAGCATGGTCGAGCTTCCGGGCCACGTCCTCGACGCCTACCCCCGGTTCTCCCGCTACAACTCGCCGTACCCGGAGCACGACGCGGCGACCGCCATCGACCTCTATCCCGACCGCGACGACGGCCGAGCACCCAGCCCCGTCGCCGGCGAGGTCGTCGACTACCGTCGCGTCCGCTGCCCGCCGAAGCCCTACGCCGCCGACCACGACCACCTCATCGTCGTCGACACCGGCGACCACCTCGCGCGAATCCTCCACGTCGACCCGGAGGTGGCGGTCGGCGAATCCATCGGTGTCGGTGACGACCTCGGCACCCTCGTCCGCTCCGGATTCTTCGCTCCCTGGGTCGCGAATCACCTGCACACTGCGTTCCGTCCCCACGACGCGAACCCCGTCCGGGCTACAGGGTCGCTCCCTCTCGACGTCGACCTCGACCACCCGGTCGAACCCGTGGCGTGGGACGGCACCGGCACCGTCGTCGAAACCGGCGACACGTGGGTGCTCCTCGACAGCCCCGCCCACCCCGCACCCGGTGAGCGATTCGCGGGCATCGCCGGCGACGACGGCCGGGTCCTCGACGGGGGGCTTCCGCACTACGAGCATGGCGGCTTCGCTCCATCGACCGACCTCGTGACGACTCCCGACGAGGTCTCATTGCTCGGCACAGTCGTGGGTGACGCCGTCCACACCGCTACGCCGGATGACCGGCGACACGTCCAGTGGCGGGACGTCACCGTCACCGCGAACGACCAGGCGGTCGTCGGCCTCAGCCTCTTCTACAGCCGGGACTGGCTTGGCGCGAAACTCGTCCAGCGCGACCACGACTGGCACGTCGGCGACGAGCTCCGGGTCGACGTTCGGTCCGAACGCTGACGCGTCACTACCCCGGTGCGAACCTGATCCCGTCACGGGTCGTTGTCTCGCCGAACAGCCAGTCCGCGTGGTCGAGTGCGTACTCGCGGTGGTCGTCCTCGATGGCGCCGATGGCGTCCCGGACGAGCACAGGGCGGTAGTCGCGGAGGCCCGCGCTGCCGGCGGTGTGGAGGACGCAGACGTTCGCGAGGGTGCCACAGATGAGGAGGTCGTCGACGCCGTGCGCGTCGAGGTGGCCCTCGAGGTCGGTCTGGTGGAAGGCGTCGTAGGTGTGCTTCACGACGACGTGGTCGTCCGGCCGGGGGTCGAGCTCGTCGACGAGTTCGGCCTCCCAGGACCCCTCGAGGACGTGTTCGGCCCAGCGGTCGAACTCGTCGTAGTAGTGGGTGTCCGCGAACTGCTCGGGCGGATGGACGTCCCGCGTGAAGACGACGCTCGCGCCAGCGTCCCGGGCGCGGTCGACGAGGTCGGCGCAGGGTTCGACGGCGTCCTCGCTGCCTGGCGCGTAGAGGCTTCCGTCCGGATGACAGAATCCGTGCTGCATGTCGACGACGAGTACTGCGGTGGTCGCGGGGTCGAACGTGGGCATACGCCCCACTCGGGCACTCGCCGGAAAAAGGGTTACTCGGCGACAACGAGCGACGGGGTCCGCAACTGCTTTCCCGGACCGTGTCCGAGTACGGATAGCATGCGACGCCTCGCCCTGGCTCTGGCCGCCCTGCTCGTCCTGAGTGGGTGTGCCGCTCCGACGCCGGACGTCCCGATCTACGACGGCGGTGCCGACGGCCCCAGCGACCCCGAAACGGACGTGCTCGGCTGGGAGCAGGGCATCTGGCACAACGAGACCATCGACGTGGACCCGAGCGATGGGCTCAGTCACCGCGAACTCAACCTGACGGTCGCCCGGTCGATGGCCCGCGTCGAACACATCCGAGGTCTCGAGTTCGACAAACCCGTCCCGGTCTCCATCATCACGCGCGCCGAGTACCGGAATCAGTCGCGCGCCGGGAACACCTCCGAGACGCTCCGCACGTTCGACAACACGAAGTTCGAGGCATTGTTCCTCGTCGGCGAGCAACGAAACGCCCTCGCCGCCCAAGAGGCCAACCGCGGGTCGAGCGTCCTCGGGTACTACAGCCCGAGCCGTGACGAGATCGTCATCGTCTCCAACACCGAGCAGCCGAGCATCGAGGAGACCACGCTCGGCCACGAACTCTACCACGCCGTCCAGTTCCGCACCTTCGACCCCAACTACCAGCACCGGACGCGCGACGAGGGGAACGCGAACGACGGCCTCATCGAGGGCGACGCACGGTACGTCGACCAGCAGTACGGCGCCCGCTGTGGTGACGAGTGGTCCTGCGTGAGTCCGCCCGTGGAGAGCAGCGGCGGGAGTGGCGGCAACAGCCAGCTCCACCTCGGTATCTACCTCATGAAGTACTTCCCGTACAGCGACGGCCCGGGCTTCGTCGCGCACATCAAACAGAACGGCGGCTGGGCGGCCGTGAACGACGTCTACGACGCCCCACCGAAATCCTCCGAACAGGTGATGACGCCAGCGAAGTACCAGAACGACCCACCCACCACGGTCCAGCTCGCCGACACGTCGAGCAGCGAGTGGGAGTGGGTGCAGCCACGCGGCCGCGCCGCCTACGGCGAAGTCGGCGTCGGCGGTATCACCGCGATGTTCGCGTACCCGTCCTACGACTCCAGTCGCTCCGGGACGGTGCTCCGGGCGAACGAGTTCCTCAACCTCACGCCGAGCGGCGAGGTCTCCAGCACCGACCCCATCAACTACGACATCAACTACACCGAGGGCTGGGACGGCGAGAAGCTCTACGTCTACGAGAACGACGCCGGTGAGACCGCCTATACCTGGCGGCTCGCGTGGGACTCCGACGCGGACGCGCGAGAATTCCGCGATGGCTACGTCCGCCTTCTCCGGTACTGGGGCGCCGAACAGCGCGCCGAGAACGAGTACGTCATCCCCGAGGGCGAGAGCAACTTCGCCGACGCATTCCGCGTCACGGTCGACGGCGACACCGTCACCATCGTGAACGCCCCCGACCGCGGGAGTCTCGACGACGTCCACGCCTGACCCCGCCCCAGAAAGGGACCGCTAGGCCGCTGGGTCGATGCGCGTGGTTTCATTGTACGTCCCCACCTACCACCGGGTATGACCGACTTCGACGTGGTCGACCCCGCCGACATCAGGGCCGGTCGGGCCACGGACGCCTACTTCGACCGTACGGTCGAGACCCTCGACCACGCCGGGCTGAACCCCCACGTCGTCGCCGAGGTGACGGCCGACCAGTTCCCCACCGGCGAGTTCGAACTCCTCGCCGGCCTCCAGGACGCCGCCCGCCTCCTCGAAGGGCTCCCGGTCGACGTCGACGCACTCCAGGAGGGCACCTGCTTCGACGGCGGCCCCGTCATGCGCATCGAAGGGGACTATCGCGACTTCGCCCGGTACGAGACCGCGCTCCTCGGCTTCCTCTCGCACGCGAGCGGCGTCGCGACCAACGCCCTCCACGCTCGCCGCACCGTCCCCGACACCCCACTCTACAGCTTCGGCGCCCGCCACGTCCACCCGAGCATCGCGCCGATGATCGAACGCAGCGCCCTCCTCGCGGGCTTCGACGGGTTCTCACACGTCGCCGCCGGCGACCGCCTCGACCGTCAGCCCTCGGGGACGATGCCGCACGCGCTCATCCTCTGCTTCGGGCGGAACAACCAGGAGGCTGCGTGGCGGGCGTTCGACGACGCCGTCGACCCCGAAATCCCACGAATCGCGCTCTGTGACACCTTCAGCGACGAGAAGGACGAGGTGCTCCGCGCGGTCGACGAGCTCGGCGACGCACTGGACAGCGTCCGCATCGACACGACCAGCAGCCGCCGGGGTGACCTCCGACACATCGTCCGGGAGGTCCGCTGGGCGCTCGACGCCCAGGGTCGCCAGGACGTCGACATCTTCGTCTCCGGCGGCCTCACGCCCGAGAGCCTCGCCCGACTCGCAGACGTCGCGGACGGCTTCGGCGTTGGAAGCTACGTCACGAACGCCGACCCCGTCGACTTCGCGCTCGACATCGTCGAGCTCGATGGTGACGCCATCTCGAAGCGCGGCAAGCTCGGCGGCGTCAAGGAGGTGTACCGGACCAGCGACGGCGGCCACCACGTCGCCCTCGAAACCAGTCCCGGACCGACGGACGGCGACCCGCTGCTGGAGCCGCTGCTCCGGGATGGTGAACTCACGAGAGAATTCGACCTGGACCGCGCTGCAACGCACGTCGCCTCCGACGCCGAGACGGTTGGATTCGACCGTTAGTTCGTCAGCTCTTCGACGTCGCCCTCGGGCTCGATCTCCGCGAACACCTGCCCCTCGAACAGCGTCACCATCACGTCCTCGTCCTCCCACGCGCCGTTCGGGAGTCCCGCCTTCCGGCACGTCCGGTCGAGGTACTCGAAGACGCTCCAGTCGTTCTCCACCGGAAGCGTCGGATACATCCAGCCGTGGCGGCCACGGCCGTCGACGGCCACACCGTGGACGCCGAGGTCGATGTCCTCCGTCGGATTATCGGTGAGCAGGAGACTCGAGACCGTGCACACGGAGACACTGATGGTCTCGAGCTCGGCCGGCTCCACCTCGGAGCCACACGACGCATCCGAGGCCGCCTTGATCGACGCCTCGACGATGGCGTGTCCCAGCTGCTTCGAGCCGTTCCCGAGTTCGCGAGCGGACTCGTGGGCGCCAGCACACCCCCGGAGGCGCCCCCGGCCACGCGTCGACTCCAGCCGGACGAACGCCGCCGTCCGGTTGTAGAACGCGTCCCGCATGCTCCCTGGCTGTTCCCGCTGCCCGTTCTGAACGTAGGCTTCCACCGATTCCCGCGCGAGTTCGACGGCCCGTTCGCCGTCCTCGAAGGAAAGGTGTACTTGCAGGGCCTCGGACATACAAGAACAGTATATGGCCGAAAGCATCTTGAACCCTTCCCTTTACCTCGAAAAACCATGAGGGTTACCAAGCGCCGGCCACGAGCCCCCACACCCCCGACGACGGCATGCGATTTCCTCGCACACTCGCGATAGCTCGCTAGCCACAAGATTCAAATTTCAGAAACAGATCGGCAACAAGGAACCGGGTCGCGGACACCGACACCCTTACCCCGATATTCCGCCTACACCCGGACGCAGCGGGAGCCCGGCCACCGTGGCCCGACCGAACCGCGCGAGGTGCGGTTTCACCGCCCCTCGACTCGCGACCTTCGGTCGCGCCCACGAGGAAAGTCCCCCCACCGTCCGGGCAGGCGACTGGACGCAAGTCCAGAGTGAGAGATCGCTGGCAATGGAACAGACACGACACGTCGCCATCCAATCGATGATATCCGCGAACCGACCCGAGAGGGAAGGGAGTTAACCGATAGAGACCTGCGGATGGCGGACCGATGGAACGGCCACCCTCGCCGGTGCAAGCCCACGCCAAGGAAGGTAGCCCGGACACGGCGTGGGCGCTCAGCCGAATGCCGGGCCGAACAGAAGGGGGCTTACTCCCCGCAGCTACTCCACCGTCTATCACGAGCGGCGGCTTATGCGACTGCTCGATATAAGCTGGATCAAAAGCACGGGCACTCCCGTGGCTCGCCTGTGGCGAGCCGTGGTCCGTGCCCGGCCGGCTCACTTCGCTCGCCGGGAACCGCTTCGCTCGGGTTCGTTCGATCTACTCGCTCCCGGATGCTTGGTACCGGTTGGCTCTCCTGCTGATTCGCGCGTAACTTTATATCCGAAACCGCGGCAAAAGTGGTGCAGTGCTGTAGACTCAGCCTGGGTCGGATCGCGGGTGCGCGACGCACCGGCCCGGTACTGGTGAGACTGCTTCGGGTCTCGTGAAGCGTCGCCTGTTCGCCAAATCTGGACTAGCGGTCAGTCCTGGAACTCGTCCTCCCAGCGGAAATACCCGTTCCGCTGGACGGCCTCGCCGTCGACGCTGAACTCGGAGTCCGTTCGCATGTCGGTGAGGAGGTCGACGTGGACGTCGGATTCGTTCCCCGTTTCGCCCTCGGGGAGGTTCGAGTTGTAGGCGCGGCCGAGCGCGAGGTGGATCGTGCCAGCCATCTTCTCGTCGAAGAGGATGTTGTCCGTGACCCGGTCGATGCCGCGGTTCATGCCGACGCCGAGTTCGCCGAGTCGCTTCGCGCCCTCGTCAGTCTCGACGACGTCCCGGATCGCGTCCTCGCCCTGGTCGGCCGAATAGTCGACGACCTTTCCATCCTGGAAGGTGAGGTGGACGTTCTTGACGCGCTGGCCGCGGACGGTCATCGGGACATCGAAGACGACCTCGCCCTCGGTCGCGTACGGGGCGGTAAAGACTTCGCCAGACGGGAGGTTGTGGCTGTCGTAGTCGACGCTGGCGGCGGAGTTCACGGCGGTGCGGTCGTCGATCTGCATCGTGATGTCCGTCGCGTCGTCGGCCTTGGTGATGTGGACCTCGTCGCCGTCGTCGAGGATGTCCTTGAGCTGCGCCATCTCGTCGGCGAGGGATTCCCAGTCGCGGAGGATGGCGTCGTAGACGAAGTCCTGGTACTCGTGGAAACTCATCCCGGCCTGCTGGGCGCCCGACCGAGTGGGGTGGAGGGTGCCGACCCAGTGGGAAGCGAGCCGAGCTTCGTGCGTTTCGCGGTTCGCGGCCGACGCCCCCCGCCGAACCTCGGCGGGGACGTTCGATCCTTCGGCGGTGTTCCGGCCGCCGCCCAGGCGGAGGAAGGCATCCATGTTCTCGTAGAGGTCTCGCTGGAGTTCGTTCTCGGTCCACTCACCCTGGAAGTTCGTCGAGTACGCAGTGCCGACCTCGCCCGACGAGTACTCCATCACGAAGTGCGCGCCGACCTCGCCCAGTTTCTCGGCGACTGCGACGGCGAACTCGTGCGCCTCTGGACCGACGTTGACGACGACCTCGTCGCCAGCCTCGATGCGGGCGCTCCAGTCGACGAGTACCGCGGCGTGCTCGCGAATGCGGGGGTCCATATCTGAGAGAGCGGCGGCTGAACCATAGGCCTCCCGTTCTTCGGTCTCGATGCCCGGTTCGTGGGGCAGGAGAAACCGACTACGTCTGGGATTCGACGAGCGACGCGACCGTCCCCATCTCCTCGCCGAGGAGCGTGACGATGTCGTCGAACGAGACGAGTCCATCCAGCTTCCCGTTCTCGTCGACCACGGGAAGGCGGCGGATCTCCTCGTCGGCCATCGTCTGCAGCATACCGAACACGTCGGTGCCCGCGTCGACGGTCACCGGGTCCTCGGTCATCAGGTCACGCGCGATGACGCGATCCGGGTCGACCGCCTTGGTAAGTTGGAGGCGAGCTGCCGGTCCGTGAGGATGCCGACCGGCTCGTCGTCGTCCGCCACCACGACGCAGCCCACGTCGTGGTCGCGTAGCGACGTCGCGACCTGACTGATGGGTGCTTCCGGCGTCGCGGTGACGACGGAGCCGTACGACCGGTCCTTGCTCGGGACAGCCTGCGCCATACGAAGAACGGCTCGCGCGGGCGGAAAAACGATGATGGCCGCCGAAGTCGCTGGGCACTCGGGTCGGTTCGGGTCTCGCTACGGGTAGACGAGGATGGTGCCGAACTCGGCCTCGACGACGTTGACCTCCTCGCCGCTCTCGGCGCGGTACTCCTGCTCGACCGCCACCCACGCGCTCTCGAGCTCGAACGTCTCGCCGTCGTGCTCGACGGTGAACGTGTCACCGGAGTGCTTGCGGGCCTGGATGGTCGCCGGGTCGGCTTCGTTGAGGGCCTGGAGGACGCTGCCGGCGTCGCCACGGAACTTCGGCCCGATCTTCGACTCGTCGGGGTCGACGTCGACCGGGACGAGCTCGATCTCTGGTCGGCCCGTCTCGATCTTGATCGGGGCGTTGACGGTCTCGCTGAGGTCGTACGTGTCGAGCCCCGTCTCGAAGTCGGGGTCGAGGTAGAGCTCGATGCGGTCGAGTTCGGCGTTGAGCGGGTAGCCCTCGGCGGACTTCCACGCGCGGACCTCCCGGGCGGCCTCCGCGATGATGGCGCCGCGCGCTTCGGTGTCTTCGTCGTACATGCCGGGTTCGGGCCAGCTCGCGGTGTGGACACTGCCCTCGGTGCCGGGGAGGTACTCCCAGACCTCTTCGGTGACGTGCGGGGCGAAGACCGAGAGCATGCGGGTGACGCCGCTGATGGCGGTGTAGAGCGCGTACCGGGCGGCGTCGCGCTCGCCCGGGCGGCCACCGTAGAGGCGGCCCTTGACGAGTTCGAGGTAGTCGTCGGCGAGGTCGTTCCAGACGAACTCCCGGAGCTCGCGGAGTGCGGCGTCGTACCGGTACTCGTCCATCTCGGCTTCGACGTCGCTCGCGACGCGCGAGAGCTTCGAGAGAAGCCAGCGGTCGGCGTCCCGGAACGCGGGGTCCTGGATGTCCGGGGTGTCCTCGTCGAAGTGGCTGGCGGCGAACTTGAAGATGTTCCAGAGTTTGGTGTTGAACCGGCTCGCGGACGTGACCTCCTTCCACTGGAACTGGACGTCGCTCCCGGGGCGGCCGCCGAGCGCGAGCGCCTGCCGGACGGCGTCCGCGCTGTGCTCTTCCACTGCTTCGTCGGGGGCCACCACGTTGCCGCGGCTCTTGCTCATCTTGTTGCCGTCCGGGCCGAAGACCATCCCGTTGATGAGGATGTCGTCCCACGGCTTCTCGTTCGTCAGGGCGCCGACCCGGAGGAGGGTGTAGAACGCCCACGTCCGGATGATGTCGTGGCCCTGCGGGCGGAGCGCGGTGGACTCGAACTCGTCGAGGTCGATGTCCTGCGGCCAGCCCGTGATGTGGAGGGGCGTGATGGAGGAGTCCATCCACGTGTCCATGACGTCGCGGTCGCCCGTCCAGTCGTCGCCGTCGCACTCGGGGCAGGTGCCGATTGCGGGCGGCTGCTCCGTCGGGTCGACCGGAACCTCCTCGGCGGTCGCGATGTGCCAGTTGCCGCAGTCGTCGCACTCCCACGCCGGGATGGGGGTGGCGAAGACGCGCTGCCGGGAGATGACCCAGTCCCAGTCCATCCCTTCCGTCCATTCGACGAGGCGCGCCTGCATGTGCTCCGGGATCCAGTCGACCTGGTCGCCGTAATCGAGGATGGCGTCCTGGTCGACCTCGACGAACCACTGCTCCTTGGAGAGGATCTCGATCGGCGTATCGCAGCGCCAGCAGGCGCCGACGGACTGCTCGGTCGGGTTGGTGTCGTTGAGGTAGTCGCCCTCCTGGAGGGCGGTCGCGATCTCCTCTTTCGCCTCGTCGATGCTGAGGCCCGCGAACTCGCCGGCGAGGTCGCCGAGGTGGCCGTCCTCGGTGAAGACCGGGCGGAGATCGAGGTCGTGTTCGGCCCACCAGGTGACGTCCTGCTTGTCCCCGAAGGTACAGATCATGACGGCGCCGGACCCGAAGTCTGGGTCGACGTCGTCGTCGAAGACGAGTTCGACCTCCTGCTCGAAAAGCGGGACCTCGAACGTGTCGCCTTCTCGGCCTTCATAGCGTTCGTCGTCCGGGTGGACGGCCATGCCGACACACGCAGAGAGGAGCTCCGGGCGCGTCGTCGCGATCTCCACATCCTCGTTGTCGACGCCGGGGAAGTCGACGTAGTAGAGCGTGCCCTCGCGGTCGATGTTCTCGACCTCGGCGTCCGCGATGGCGGTCTGACAGCGTGGACACCAGTTGACCGGATGCTCGTCGCGGTAGACCAGGTCGTCGTCGGCCATCTCGACGAAGGACTGCTGGGTCTTCCCCCAGTACTCGGCGTCCATCGTCCGGAACTCGTGGCTCCAGTCGATGCCGAATCCGAGCTCGTTCATCGTGTCCTTCATCGCCTGGATCTGGGTCTCGGTGTACTCGATACACATCTCCCGGAACTCGTCGCGGGGGACGTCCGTCCGGTGGATGTCGTGGATCTCCTCGACCTTGACCTCCGTCGGGAGTCCGTGGCAGTCCCAGCCCTGTGGGAAGAGGACGTCCTCGCCCTGGAGGCGGTGGTAGCGGGCGGCGAAGTCGATGTACGCCCACTGGAGGCCGTGCCCGATGTGGAGGTTGCCGGTCGGGTACGGCGGTGGGGTGTCGACGATGTACTTCGTCGCGCCGGTGTCTTCGAACTTGTACGTCTCGTCGTCGAGCCACTGCTCCTGCCACTTGGGCTCGATCTGGTCGGGTTCGTAGGCGTCTGGAACGTCGGTCATTGGAGTCGGGAGTCGTCGCTGTCCGGGGTCGATGCAAGGTGCGCGCCAGAAACCAGAGACTGGTGGCGGCTCTTATCGACGTACTACCGCGGACGCGACGCGCATACTCGTTGGTGGTTGGGGCGTGCTGATAAAGGTTCTCGTCGAGTGGCGGCCGTTCCCACGATACAGGGCGTGTGTTGCCAGCCCATACCGGGGTTTAGGCTCGCCGAAAAACCGGGCCACTTTTGTAGTTTAGGCTAACCTAAACAGATATGGATCGCAGACGCTTCCTGACCGGAACCGGCGCCACACTCGCAGGGGCGCTCGCCGGCTGCCAGGGCTCCACGACAGACGCTGGCAGTCAGTCGACCAGCGACGCGACCACGAACGACGCAACCACCACGAAGACGACGGAGCAGGCCACGACCGAATCCGAAACCGAGGCCGAGTCCTACACGGTCTCGATGGTCCCCGTCGGCGACGTCACGTTCGACTCGGTTCCCGAGACGTGGGTCGCGAACAACGGCAGCTGGGCCGACATGGGCGTCGCGCTCGGCCTCGAACCCCCGAAGGGCGTCTGGCTCACCGCTCGCTACCACACCCAGTACTACGACGACATCCCCGGCGTCTCGGTCGACAAATCGAACATGAAGTCGCTCTGGGGCGACAGCGGCGTCGGCAAGGAACAGTTCTACGCCCTCGATGCGGACGTCCACGTCGTCGACCCGAACTTCCTCCTGAACCGCGGTCAGTGGGCGCAGAAGGACGTCGACGAGATCGCGACGAACGTCGGGCCGTTCTTCGGGAACAGCAGCTTCTCCCGGAGCTACCCGTGGCACGAGGACTACCGCTACTACTCCCTCATGGAGGCCTTCGAGAAGCTCTCGGCGGTCTTCCAGCGCACCGACCGCTACGAGGCAATCGAGCAGGTGCATGCCGACTTCCAGGCCGCCCTCGCACCCGTCGTCCCCGCCCGCAGCGAACGCCCCGAGGTCGCTGTCGTCTGGGGGAGCGGAAGTGCGCCCGAGCAGTTCTACCCCTACGTCATCGACGCGGGAACGAGCTACAAGCACCTGCACGACCTCAAGGTGCGGGACGCACTCGCCGACAGCGACGTCAAGAACTTCCACGAGAACCGTGGCGCCATCGACTACGAGACCCTCCTCGAGATCGACCCCAATGTCCTCCTCGTCCGCGGCCAGGAGACCAAGACCGTCGGCGAGTTCCAGGACTCCGTCGTCTCCTTCATGGAGGACCACCAGGTCGCGAGCCAGCTCACCGCCGTCCAGCACGGCGACGTGTACCGCGCCGGCGGGCTCTACCAGGGCCCGATCACGAACCTCGTGCTCACCGAACGCCTCGCCCGCGACCTCTACGGCGTCGAGGACGACCTCTTCGACCGCCAGCGCGTGGCGGACATTGTGCACGGTGAGTTCTGATGCCGTCGCGACGCCGATTCCTCGGGACCACGGCAGCCGGCCTCGCCGGGCTCAGCGGCCTCGCCGGCTGCCAGGGCTCCACGGCCGAAACCCCGACCACCCCCGCTGACACCACCACCTCGGGCGATACCACGTCGACTACGACCACGAGCGACCCCTCCTACACGGTCTCGATGTCGCCCACCGGCGACGTCACGTTCGACGAGGTCCCCGAGACCGTCTTCACCGTCTTCCCGCAGTACCTCGACATGGCCGTCGCGCTCGGCCACGGCGACGCCGTCAACGCGGTGTACGTCCCGAAGATGTCGGGGACGACGATGAACCACTACTACCACCACCTCGACGGCGTCTCCCTCGACTGGTCGGGCCTCGCGGACCCATTGAGCGACGGCCTGTCGAAGGAGCAGCTCTACGCGCTCGACAGTGACGTCCACCTCGCCGACCCCGCGTGGGCGTCCACGCAGACGAACTGGAGCCAGGCCGACGTCGCCGACGTCGCCGAGAACGTCGCGCCCTGGTTCGGGAACTTCTTCAGCGGCACCCACGGCCAGCCCCCGGACGACTACGCGGACTACAAGTACTACTCGCTCTGGGAGCTGTTCGGCCACGTCGCCGACGTCTTCCAGGAGCAGGCTCGCTACGAGGCGCTCGTCCAGGTCCACACGGACCTCGTCGACCACATCCAGACGAACCTCCCGCCACGCTCGGAGCGACCGACCACCGTTCGCGCCACCCTCTCACGTGACGGCTCGACGTTCTGGACGTACTACCTCAACGAGCCCGGCTACTGGCTCGCCGACACCCGGCCCCTCGGCGCGAACGACGCGTTCGCGGACCAGGGCTGGGACGGCCTCTGGGGGACCGTCGACTACGAGACGATGCTCGAAGCCGACCCCGACGTCATCCTCCACCTCTGGGGCCTGACGCCGAACTATAGCATGGCGGACACCATCGAGATGCTGGAGAACAACCCGAACGGCCAACAGCTCACCGCCGTCCAGGAGGGCCGCGTCTACCCCGCCGGGATGCGCTACCAGGGACCGATCATGAACCTCTTCCAGCTCGAGATGGGCGCGAAACAGCTCTACCCCGACGTCTTCGGCGCGTGGCCCGACTACGAGGACGGCGAGCACTACCCCGACATCCCCGCGGACGAACAGCTCTTCGACCGCGACCGAGTTGCGGGAATCATCACCGGGGAGGCGAACTGATGCCATCGAGCGAGTCGATCTTCGGCGACGAAGGCGAGTTCGACCGCGACGTGGTCATCGTCGGCGGCGGTCCATCAGGGTGTTCCGCCGCCGTCTTCACCGCCCGGTTCGGGCTCGACACCGTCGTCTTCGACCGCGGGAAGGCCGCCCTCCGCCGGGCCGCCTTCGTCGAGAACTACCTCGGGTTCCCCGCCGGCATCGACATCGACTCGCTCTACGACCGGATGCACGACCACCTCCAGGAAGTCGGCGCCGACTACGTCCCGGACATGGTGACCACCGTCCGGCGGCCGGACGAATCTGGGGTCGTGGATGGAGAATCAGGCTTCGTCGTCGAGACCCAGGACGACCGGACCGTCACGACCCGGTTCGTCGTCGCGGCGTCCTGGTACGACGGCTCGTACCTCCGCTCCGTCGCCGGCGACGACGCGTTCGAACTGCACGACCACGGCGACGGCGACGAACACGAGCACTTCGACTCGGACTACGCCGACCACGACGGCCGCACCCCCGTCGACGGCCTCTACGTCGCCGCACCTGCGGGCGACGAGAACGCCCAGGCGATCATCGCCGCCGGCCACGGCGCCCAGGTCGCCCGGAGCCTCATCGAGGACGTCCGGCTCTCGGCGGGCTACCCGGAATCTCTCGCCAGCCACCACGACTGGCTCCGCCGGCGCGCCGAACTCGAGGGCGAGTGGCTGGAGCACGACCGCTGGCGCGACTGGTTCCACGACCGCCTCCCCGACGACCACGACATCGCCGAGGACCGCGTCGACGCACTCCGGGAGGGCTACCTCGACCGTGCGATGCAGACGATCCGCACCGCAGACGAGGTGGAGACGCTCCGCGAACTCGCCCAGGATCGACTCCTCGACCACATCGACGAGGGCCGCATCCTCGAACGCGCACGCGAGATCGAAGCCGAGGAGGCGTGAGCCGATGAGGAACCGACGATGGACGGCACCCACGTGACGCACCTGTCCCCCTGTGTGGTGCCCCGACACGACCGACAGAACCGAAGCCTTTTAGAGTTTTAGGCTCCCCAAAAAATGATAATGCGTCACCGCTCGGGCACCCGTTGGTGGTTCCGCCGTGGGTAGCGACACGCGCACCGCCACCCGGTCCGGACCCGGGTTCGAGCCGACGGACTGGATCGGCTGGATGGACGCCCGTCTCTTCGCCCTCTGTGCCGTCAGCACCGTCATCGTCGTGCTCGGCGGCCTCGTGCAGGTCAGCTTCGGCGCGTACTCGATGAGCGTCGTCGAGGCGTGGCACGCCGTCTTCGACCCAGCCGTCCTCTCCAACCCCGACGTCATCCTCGCGCTCCTGCTCGGCGGCGAACTCCCCGAACTCGAGAACGCGACCCTCATCGTGTGGAACATCCGGCTCCCCCGGGTGCTCGTCGCCATCCTCGTCGGCGCGACGCTTGCCGTCTCCGGCGCCATCTTCCAGGCCGTCACCCGGAACGAGCTCGCGAGCCCCTACATCCTCGGCGTCTCCAGCGGCGCCGGCCTCGCGGTCATCCTCACGCTCGTCGTGTTCGGCAGCCTCGCCTACATGCTCCCCGTCATCGCCGCACTCGGCGGCCTCACCGCCTTCCTCGCCGTGTACGCCATCGCGTGGAAGGGCGGCACCAGCCCCGTCCGTCTCGTCCTCGCCGGCGTCATCGTCGCGACCGTCCTCAACAGCCTCCAGACCGGCCTGTTCTTCTTCGCCGACGACCTCGGCGTCGTGAAGGCCGCCATCTCGTGGACCACCGGCAGCCTCACCGGGACCGACTGGGAGCAGGTCCGCATCGCCATCGTACCCGCCCTCCTCTCCCTCGCTGTCGCCGTGCTCGCGTCCCGCCAGCTCAACGTCCTCCTGCTCGGCGAACGCACCGCCGCGTCCCTCGGCATGAACGTCGAACTCGTCCGGTTCCTCCTCGCGACCGTGGGCGTCATCGCCGCAGCCGCCGCCGTCGCCGTCGCGGGTCTCGTCGGGTTCGTCGGCCTCATCGTCCCGCACGTCGTCCGGAACACCGTCGGCAGCAACTACACCCGCCTCATCGTTGGCTGCGTCTTCGTCGGCCCCGCACTCATGGTCGCCGCCGACGTCGGCGCCCGCCTCGCCCTCAGCCCCGTACAGCTCCCCGTCGGTATCGTCACCGGACTCGTCGGCGGCCCGTACTTCCTCTACCTCATGCGCAAGAAACACGAGCTGGGTGACCTATGAGACTCCGAGACCGACTCCCCGGCCGGACGAGTGAGTCCGCCGAGAGCGATACCGAGCCGTCGAACGCGGGCGCCACTACCGAGTCAGGCGCCGATGCGGGAGCCGATACGGATCCCGACCTCGGCGAACTCACGACCGAGGACGTCGTGCTCTCCTACCCGAACAGCGGCCCGATCGTCGACGGCGAATCCATCGCGATCCCCGCCGGCGAGGTCACCGCGCTCGTCGGGCCGAACGGCAGCGGGAAGTCGACCATCCTGAAGGCGCTCGCCAATCAGCTCACGCCCGACGACGGCCAGGTGCTCCTCGACGGCCGGCAGGTCGCCGACCGGACGTCGAAGGAACTCGCGCAGGAGCTCGGCCTGCTCTCCCAGGAGAACACGGCACCGGGCACCCTCACCGTCGAGGACCTCGTCTATCACGGCCGCTATCCACACCGGGGCTTCCTCGAATCCGTCGACGAGGCGGACCACGCCGCCGTCGAACGCGCCTTCGACCTCGTCGGCATCCACGACCTCCGCGACCGCGAGGTCGGCAGTCTCAGCGGCGGCCAGAAACAGCTCGCGTGGCTCGCACTCGTCCTCGCGCAGGAGCCGAACGTCCTTCTGCTCGACGAGCCCACGACCTACCTCGACCTCCACCACCAGCTCCGCGTGATGGACGTCATCCGCACCCTCAACGCCGAGGACGGCGTCACGGTCGCCGTCGTCCACCACGACATCACGCAGGCCGTCCGGTTCGCGGACTACCTCATCGCCCTCGAGGACGGCGCGGTGTACGACTGGGGCCCACCCGAGGACGTCGTCACCGAACAGCTCCTCGCCGAGGTCTTCGGCGTCGACGCCGCCGTCGAGTTCGACCAGGGCGAACCCAGCGTCGTCCCCCGCCGCGCCCTGGACTGAGCCGCCCCATTTCGGTTCCGCTCCATTTCGGTTCCGCCCCGTGCTGGCCAGCACGCTTAACGAGTGCTCACCGGAATCTATCACCATGACCGAGTACGCGATTCCGAAGGGTGTGAGCCTCGACACCCTCCAGGACCTCGTCGCCGGCTGGGCCGCCACCGGCGCCGCGGTCGAACCCCGACGCACCGCCGACGTCGAGGACGAGACCGGCGTGACGGACGCGACGGGCCGCCAGAACGCCTTCCTCGAAGCGCTCGACATCCTCGACCCCACCGAGAACCAGCGTCACGAACTCACCGACCAGGGCGCCCGCCTCGCACGCGCACTCGCGAAGGACGACGAGGCCACCGCGCGCGAGACCGCCCACGACGTCCTCGCGGACTGGCCGGCGACGGAGCAGATTCAAGGGCTCGTTCGCGGGAACCCGATGTCGCGCGACGAACTCCGGCCACTCGTCGCCGCCGCCACCGGCCACGAGCTCGACGACGCCCGCGTCGGCACCGGCGTGAACACGCTCCTCGACCTCCTCGAGTGGAGTGGCCACCTCGAACGCGACGACGAAGGGCGGTTCGTCCACCCTGCGGCCGCCGAGGCGTCTGCCGAAGAGGCCGCCGAGGAAGCGGCCGGCGAACTCGAATCGGCGGTCGAGCGCGTCGAACCGGAGTCAGCCGTGGAACGAGCCACACCCAAGGAAGCAGTCGAACGTGTCGAGGAACCAGCCGAAGGCGCGGAGGCCGCCGAAGCTGGCGAACCAGCTGAGCCGACCGACGTCCTGGGTGAGTCGGAGCTGCCGGGCACAGAGGCCGTGGCCGAGACCGAAGCGGCGCTCGAACCGACCACGGCTGCCCACGCGGCCGAGACGGCGAGCCACCTCCCTGGCCAACCGGCAACCGACATTCCGGAACTCCGGGTCGAAACAGGGCCCGAAGCTGTTTCCGACGCAGTCGAAGCAGCCGGCGAGTCTCCAGCGGATGCGGGGGACGAGGCCGAGACACCAGCCGAATCGCATCCCGCCGAAGAACTCGAGGCGGAGCTGGAGGCGGGCACGGAGGCGGCGGTCGAGTCGGTGGCCGAGGAAGCGGACGCTGATCGCGGTGCGGAAGGGGGTGAAGCGGCGGCCGAAGCCCCCGATTCGGAGCGCAACGGCGCACCGCCCGGCGTCGAGCCGGGGACGATGGAAGCGCCCGAAGAACCCGACTCGGGGGAGGCAACTGGGGCGGAGGGTGAGGTTGCTGGAGCGGAAGCAGACGAGGGTGAGGGGGCAGGTGTCGAGGTTCCCGCTGGTCTCGAACTGGTCGAAGGCGGGAGGGGCGTCCACCTCTCGCTCGAGGCGGAGCCCGAGGTCGAGATCGAGCCCGGCGAGGATGGCGGAATCCGGATCGAGCTGACGGCCAGCCCGGAGGACCTCGAACTCGGCGCCGAGAACGGAATCTCCATCTCGACACCCGATGCGGGTGGCGAAACAGAAGTCGGGGACGCGGAAGCCGGGGAGGGCGGAGAACGAGGCGAAGCTGCAGAGGCCACGGAGGCGGCCGAGAGCGAGAGTGCGGTGGAAGCTGCGGGATCGACGGAAGCCGGTGACGCTGAAGCAGGCGGGCCCGAGGCTGCCGATGCGGAACCTGGGGCCGAGGCAGCTGGGGGCGAGGCGGAAGCGGCTGATGAGGAGGCGACCGGCGGTGATGCCGAGGCAGTGGAAGCCGAGGGGGGCGCGACCGAGGCGGAATCCGGGGCCGGTGGGGCTGATGGTGACGCTGAAGGAGCCGAAGCCGAAGCCGGTGGTGCCGACGACGAAGGCTCGGGGGTCGAAGCTGGCGGTGACGGTGCTGCGGGCGAGGCTGGTGGCGGTGATGCGGCCGGCCACCTCCACACCGCCCGGCCCGGTGAGGACACTTTGGGGGTCGCGCTGGACCTCAATCTCGACGCCGATCCGGAGCAGGTGGAGTCGCTGGTTCGGGGGCTCAAGCAGGGGCTCACCGAAGACACCTGACGCCGCATCGGCAGACACTGACGTGGACCGTAACCCCCTTCTGCCGTCGCCGGGTTTCGAATCGTAATGGATCCGTCCGAGGACAGCGCGTTCGACCAGTATCGGGCCAGCGTCGACAAACCGCTGGCGCGGCTGTTCCGGACGTACGGCCGGCCGGAGTGGCGGTGGTTCGCGCTCGGGATGGTGATGAACGTCCTGGCGCGAACGTCGAGCCTGCTGCCGCCGCTCGTCCTCGGGGCGGCGATCGACAGCGTGTTCACCGGGAATGCGGCGTTCGTGCTTCCGGGGGTTCCGGCGGCGTGGCTGCCGAACACCGACGCCGCGGAGTTCTGGTTCTCGGTGCAGGTCATCGTCGGGTCGTTCGTCGCGACCGGCGTGTTCACGTGGGTGTACGGCGTGGCGGCGAACACCTTCGCGCATCGCGTGATGCACGCCGTCCGCACCGACTCCTTCGAGCGCATGCAGCGCCTCGACATGACGTTCTTCGACGATAAGCAGACGGGCGAGGTCATGAGCATCCTCAACAACGACGCCTCCAACCTCGAGGTGTTCCTCGACAACGCGCTCCAGAACTCGGCGCGACTCGTCGTGATGGTGCTCGGCATCGCCGCGATCATGGTGTGGCTGAACGCCCAGCTCGCGCTCGTCACGCTCGTCGTCGTGCCGGGGATGTTCCTGTTCACGCTCTGGTTCATGCGGGCCGTCGAACCCCGGTACGTCGAACAGCGCTCGACGATCGGGAAGCTCAACACCCGGCTGGAGAACAGTCTGTCCGGTATCGAGCTCGTGAAGTCCACGGGCACGGAGGACTACGAGACGAGCCGCGTGCGGGACGCCTCCTATCGCTACTACCAGGACACGATGGCCGTCCTCAAGCTCAACTACTTCTACCGCCCGGGGATGGAGCTCCTCGCCGGCCTGGCGTTCGCGGTGACGTTCATCGTCGGCGGCCTCTGGATCTTCTCGGGGGCGCCGTGGTTCTTCTCCGGTAGCCTGAGCCCGGGTGCGTTCGTGACCTTCATCTTCCTCACCCAGCGCCTCGTCACGCCCCTCGCCGAGGTCAGTAATATCGTCGACCAGTACGAGAACGCGAAGGCGTCGAGTGAGCGCGTGTTCGGCCTGATGGACATCCCGGTCCGTGTCCAGGACGAGCCGGACGCCACCGAACTTGATGCCGTCGAGGGCCGCGTCGAATACGACGACGTCACGTTCGCCTACGATTCGGAGCCCGGAGACGGAGACAGCGAGACGGTCGTCGAGAACGTCGATTTCGAGGCCGACCCTGGCGAGACCGTCGCGCTCGTCGGCCCGACGGGCGCCGGCAAGTCCACGCTCGTCAAGCTCCTCCTTCGGCTCTACGAGGTGAACGAGGGCGCCGTCCGGGTCGACGGCCACGACGTCCGCGACGTCACGCTGGACAGCCTGAGGGGCGCCATCGGGTACGTCGGACAGGACACGTTCCTCTTCGACGGCACCATCGCCGACAACATCCGGTACGGGAACTTCGACGCCACGGACGACGAGGTCGTCGCGGCCGCGAAAGCCGCCGAAGCCCACACGTTCATCGAGGACCTCTCTGACGGCTACGAGACCCGCGTCGGCGAGCGCGGCGTGAAGCTCTCCGGCGGGCAGCGCCAGCGCATCAGCATCGCCCGGACGGTGCTCCAGGACCCCGCTATCCTCGTGCTCGACGAAGCCACCTCCGCCGTCGACACCGAAACTGAGCTCGCCATCCAACGCAGCCTCGACGAACTCGCCCGCGACCGCACCACGCTCGCCATCGCCCACCGCCTCTCCACTGTCACCGACGCCGACCAGATCCTCGTCGTCAAGGCCGGCCGCATCGTGGAACGCGGCACCCACGACGAACTCCTCCAGCAGGACGGCCTCTACGCCGCACTCTGGCAGGCACAGACCGGCGACCGAGACGCCCTCGAAGCCGAACTCACGGACGGCTGAGCAGCCGTCAGGCGTCTGCGGTCGCGGCCAGCGGTGCGGGGGCTGTGCCGTGGTGGTTCGGGTGCGGTGCGGTCGCCGCGCCCGGCGGGGCGCGGCCCGCGGGTGCGGCGGGGCAGTGCGGTCCTGGTGGATTGAAAGGGCGAGGGTGGGTCGGCGAGCGAGACGATGCAAGCACTGCAGACGCGAAGCGTCGAAGCGCGAAGCGAGTCGCAGCCGTCGAGCCGCCCGAGGGCTTTCCGGGAAGTACTTACTCCGTATTCAAATCAGCATCCCGAAACCACAATCCATAGGTCTGGCGGCCCTGAGTTCCAGGCATGCAACTGGGCGTCATCGGACTCGGGCGGATGGGGCGGATCGTCGTCGACAGATGCCTCGATGCGGGGCACGAGGTCGTCGCATTCGACATCGACGAGGACGCAGTGGAGGCGGCGTCCGATGCCGGTGCCGAGCCCGCGTACACGATTCCCGAAGTCGTTGAGAAGCTGGGTGACGAACCCCGGATCTGGTTGATGGTGCCGGCGGGCGACCCCGTGGATGCGGCGCTGGACGAGCTCTCTCCGATTCTCGACGAGGACGCGGTCGTGGTCGATGGCGGCAACAGCCGGTTCCAGGCGTCGGTGCGACGCGCCGAATCCCACGAGTTCGCCTATCTGGACTGCGGAACCTCCGGCGGCCCTGCGGGCGCCGAACTCGGCTTCTCCCTGATGGTCGGCGGGCCCGCGTGGGCGTACGACAATCTATCGCCGGTCTTCGACGCGGTCGCGACCGGGCCCGATGGCCACGCCCACATGGGCCCCTCGGGCGCCGGGCATTACGTGAAGATGGTGCACAACGGCGTCGAGTACGCGTTGATGCAGACGTACGGCGAGGGCTTCGAACTCCTGCACGAGGGCCGCTACGACCTCGATCTGGAGGCGGTCGCGAAGGTCTGGAACAACGGCGCCGTCATCCGGTCGTGGCTGCTCGAACTCTGCGAGGAAGCGTTCCGCGAGGAGGGAACCGACCTCGGGAACGTCGCAGACCACATCGAGGGCGGGAGCACGGGGACGTGGACCGTGCAGGAAGCGCTCGAACGTGAGGTCCCGATCCCGCTCATCTACCAGAGTCTCGCCGAGCGCTTCGGCTCCCGGAGCGAGGACCGGTTCTCGCGCCGGCTCGCGAACCGGCTGCGCTACGGGTTCGGGCGCCACGAGGTCCAGCGGACGGACGAATAGTCGTCGAGGCGACGACGCTCAGTGCTGCTGCCACTCCATCTCGTCAGCGACCTGCTCGGCGATCTCCGCGTCGCAGTACCCCTCGACGAGGTGGAGCGCGAGGTCGATCCCCGAGGTGACGCCCCCGGCAGTGATGATGTCGCCGTCGTCCACGACCCGGTCCTCGCTGACGTCCGCGCCGTAGTCGGCGAGGTCGTCGCGGGCGGAGTGATGGGTCGTCGCGGGCCGGCCATCCAGGAGTCCCGCATCCGCCACGAGTAGTGCGCCGGTGCAGACCGAGGCGATGCGGACGCCGTTCTCGTGGAGCGTCGCGAGCCGGTCCGGGATGGTGCCATCCTGGACCTCCGCCCACGCGCCCGCACCGCTCCGGTCATTCCAGCCGCCGCCGGGCACGAGCACGATATCGGGCTGGCCGAGGAGGACGTCGTCCGGTTCGACGGTGAGCCCGTGGCTCGCCGTGATGGACTGGCTCGGGACGAGCGTCACGAGGCTCGCGTCGACGGCGCCACCCATGGCGTTCGTGGTGCGGAACACCTCGTACGGGCCAACCGCATCGAGTTCGTCGAACCCCTCGTACAGCACGATAGCGACGTGCGTGATATCGGTCATACCCACCGTTAGCTCCCAGCGGTGAAGAATCGGTTGGGTGCGTCAACCGTTGCCCGCCACGTTCGGGGTCCCGACGCAACGAAAACCGGCCGACGACCCGCCAGTTTCCGGCCACTAATCACAACACCCTTAACGAGCCTGTCCGTACCCGCGAGCATGGTCACTACGCTGGGCGTGGTTGCCGGGGCCGGGCTCGCGCTCGTCTTCGTCGCCTTCCACTTCATGAAGGGCACGAAGCCCCCGGCGCCCGATGACATCGCACAGGAGGTGCTCGAGCACCGTGCGTCCACCGTGACGGAGACGGACTTCCCCGAGCCCTACAGCCGAGGCATCGGTGGCGGCGCCGGCGCCGGCGCCGTCGGAGCCGGTGGCGCGGAAGGCGAACTCGAGGAAGGCGAAGAGGAATCGGAAGGCTTCGACCCATCCAGCATCCCGGAGGACGAAGTCGAGTACTACGAGATCGAGTTCACCAAAGAAGGCGAAACCATCGAAGTCGCCAACAACGAAACCATCCTCGACGCCGGCGAGGAACAGGGCTGGGACCTCCCCTACGCCTGCCGAGAAGGCCAGTGTCTCTCCTGTGGCGGCCACATCACGGACGGCGACGCCCACGAGTTCGTCCAGCACTCCAACAACGAGACCCTCAGCGACGACGAGATGGAGAAAGGCTACGTGCTCACCTGCACCGCCTACCCCACCTCGGACTTCACCCTCGAAACGAACGAAACCCCGTAACACCCCGGCCAGCTTTTCTCCTCCCAGCGATTCGACACCCGCCAGCAACGCACTTCCCGGACCCTGCCCCGCAACCGCCCAGACCGCAACGGATCGACTCACAACCGTTAAACACCTGCTTCGACTACTCCTGGTGAGGGCGCGTAGATCAGCGGACAGATCACTTGGTTCCGGACCAAGAAGTCGCGGGTTCAAATCCCGTCGCGCCCGTTCTCACGCTCACGTTTGTTCGCGGAGAACGGGGGTGACTTGGCGAGACGCTTCGCGTCTCGCTGAGTCTCGTTCACTTCGTTCACGAGACTCCCGTCGCGCCCTACGAATTGATAGAGATTCCTTACACCGTCACCGCCGGGGTTTCGTCGCTGCTTGTGAACTGCGGTTCACATGAACGTTATGCGACACCGGGTCGTGTCTCCCGTTGGGGATTCATGCGCCTACAGCTTCGGCCCTCCGGGGGGAACCCCACATCCTTATCTCTCGCGGAACGAACATGACGTAATGGCCGGTCGGTCCGACAGCCCGGAATCGAATCTCGACGTGGCGAACGAGGCGCTCCAGACGATCGCCAACGAGCAGCGCCTGAAGATCATCACCGTCCTGGGGGACGCCTGCGGTGGCGGCGAGTACGGGACGCTCCGGTACTCGGAGATTCTCGAACGGACCGGGCTCGTGGATAGTGGGAAGCTCAACTACCATCTGCAGAAGCTCGTGTCGAACGGGTACGTGGAGAAGGTCGACGACGGCTTTGGGTACGAGCTCACGCTCCGCGGGCTGAAGGCCTACCAGGCCGTCGTCGGTGGGTTCTACGCCGACGATATGGAGGTCGAGCCGTTCGAGATCGGTATCGGCCACGGGCCGTGCGGGAACCCCCTCTACGCAGCGTACGAGTCCCAGCGGATGTCGATCTACTGTCCGGACTGCGAGGACGTCCTCCACCGGTACCCGTTGCCGCCAGGGCCCCTTGGCGACGTCTCCAAGGACGAACTCCTGGAGGCGTTCGACGCCCGGTTCTCCGTGGACATCCGGTCGATGTGGCGGGGGTACTGTCCGTACTGCTCGGGGCGCGTCGAGATGGAGCTCTCCGACGAGAACTACGACCACATGGACGTCCACGACTGGGACGTCCCGGCGCCGCTCTTCTGGTGTCGGAACTGCCGGTGGTTCACGGTGTTCACCATCGACCGGCTCGTGATGTTCCACCCGCTCGTCATGGCGTTCCTCTACGAGCGCGGCATCGACGTCTGGCAGAGTCTCGATTGGGGGTCGGACATCGTGGTCGACGACACCCTGCGCTCCCGCGACCCGCTCGAGATCGAGTTGACGTTCACCCTCGACGACGACGTCCTCGAACTCCACCTCGACGACTCGCTCGGCGTCGTCGACCACACCGAGTACTCGGCGGAGGCCTGAATCGACACGCTGTGCCGCCCGCGCGGGGCAGTCGCCCCATTTTATCTCCCGGGTGGTCGTAGAACGCCCATGCCTCTCGATTCGTCTCTCGCGGACTTCTCGCGGCGCGACTGGCAGACGACGACCGACGGAACCCTGCGCTTCGCCCTGATCGGGCTCGGCTGGTGGACCGTTGACGAAGCCATCCCCGCCATCGCCGACAGCGACCACTGCGAGGCGACGGTGCTCGTCACGAGCTCCCGGGAGAAGGCCGAACGCGTCGCCACCGACGTCGACACCGCCGAGCACGGCATCACCTACGACGAGTTCCACGACGGCGTCGCGAAGGACGCCTACGACGTGGTCTACATCTGCACGCCCAACGCGACCCACCTCGCGTTCGCCGAGACCGCCGCCCGGTTCGGGAAGGACGTCCTCACCGAGAAACCGATGGAGGCGACGGTCGAGCGCGCCCGCGAGATGATCGCGGTCTGCGACGAGCACGACGTCCGCCTCGCCGTCGGCTACCGGATGCAGAGTGAGCCCGTGATCCGCCGCGCACGCGAACTCATCCGGGACGGCGTCATCGGCGAGCCCCGGTACGTCCACAGCCAGAACACCCAGGACATCCTCTCGATGATCCCCGACCCCGACCAGTGGCGGCTGAACCCCGACCTCACGGGCTACGGCGCGAGCGTCATGGACCTCGGCATCTACTCCATCAACACCACGCGCTTCCTCCTCGACAGCGACCCGGCCAGCGTCCAGGCCACGATGCGCTCCACCCACGACGCGTTCGCGGACGTCCCGGACGAACACGCTACCTTCACGCTCGAGTTCCAGGACGGCGTCTACGCCTCCTGCGCCGCGAGCCAGAACGCCCAGGCCGCGACCTTCCTCGACGTCACCGGGACGGAGGGCCGCATCCGCATCGAGCCCGCGTTCCACATGGAGACCGACCTCCAGCTCACCGTCGACGACACCACCATCGACGTCGACGCCCCGCAGGTGAATCAGATGACGGAGGTCTTCGACTACGTCGCCCACGGCTTCCTCACCGACACCCCGCTCAGCCTCGACGGCGAGCACGGCCTCGTCGACATGCAGACCATCGCCACTATCCACGACGCCGCCGACCAGGATGGATCTGTCTCCGTCGAGTCGAACTGACCGCCAGGTCCAGTCAATTGCGTCCCCGTATTTCTCTCGCCCGCGGCCGCACCAAAGACGTGAATACGCCCGGTCCCGCTGGTTCCGGTAATGGAGATTCGCAGCTACGAGCTCTTCGAGGTGCCGCCCCGCTGGCTCTTCCTGAAGGTGGAGACGGCCGACGGCACCGTCGGGTGGGGTGAACCGGTCGTCGAGGGTCGCGCGAAGACCGTCCGCGCCGCCGTCGAGGAACTCATGGACACGTACATCGTCGGCGAGGACGCCTCACGCATCGAACACCACTGGCAGCGCATGTATCGCGGCGGGTTCTACCGGGGCGGCCCCGTCCTGATGAGCGCCATCGCGGGCATCGACCAGGCGCTCTGGGACCTCAAGGGCAAACAGTTCGGCGCCCCGGTCTACGACCTCCTCGGCGGCAACGCCCTCGACCGCGTCCGCATCTACCAGTGGATCGGGGGCGACGACCCAAGCGACGTCGGCGAGGCCGCCGCGAAACGGAAGGATGCGGGTCTCACCGCCGTCAAGATGAACGCCACCGGCGCCCTCGAACACGTCGACACCCCGGCCGCCGTCGAGCAGGTCCGCGACCGCGTTCGCGAGGTCCGCGACGCCGTCGGTCCCGACTTCGACATCGGTGTGGACTTCCACGGCCGCGTCTCGAAGGCCATGGCGAAACGCATCGCCGCCGCCATCGAGGAGTACGACCCGATGTTCATCGAGGAACCCGTCCTCCCCGAGCACAACGACGCCCTCCCCGAGATCGCCCAGCACACCACCACCTCGATCGCCACCGGGGAGCGCATGTTCTCCCGCTGGGATTTCAAACCCCTCCTCCAGCAGGGCGCCGTCGACATCATCCAGCCCGACCTCTCCCACGCCGGCGGCATCACCGAGGTCAAGAAGATCGCCGCGATGGCCGAAGCCCACGACGTCGCCCTCGCCCCACACTGCCCACTCGGCCCCATCGCGCTCGCATCCTGCATCCAGGTCGACGCCTGCAGCCCGAACACCCTCATCCAGGAGCAGAGCCTGAACATCCACTACAACGAGACCAACGACGTCCTCGACTACCTGGCCGACCCCGGCGTCTTCGACTACGAGGACGGCCACGTCGCCATCCCCGACGGCCCCGGCCTCGGCGTCGAGATCGACGAGGACTACGTCCGCGAACGCGCCGAGACCGACGTCGACTGGCACAACCCCGTCTGGTACCACGACGACGGCAGCGTCGCGGAATGGTAGGTCGCTGACCCGACGCAAACTCCTGCCATCCGGGTTGGTACCAAGGCACGTGGATTTTTGATACCCGGGGCTGATTGGGGTGTATGGTAGACGAATCGGTGACGTTCGGACTCGCGCTCGCGGGAACCATCGCGGGGCTCGCCGTGATGCTGTACGGTGTCTCGTTGACCAGCGGCGAATCCCTCACGGTGCCGACCATCGTCGGCGGCGCCATCGTCCTGCTCGCGCTCACCTTCCACACGTACGGCGTCATGCGCCTCCCCGAGGGCGAGAGCGGCCACGGTCACTGAACCACATTAGAACTCCTTACTCGAACTCACACCGCGTCGTGCTCGGCGAGCAGCCGCCGACAGCTCGGCAGTGAGTACTCGACATCGAACGCCTCCGCGACGAACGTCTGGAGCACGGGCGCGGTCCAGTGGTCCGCGTCGTACCCCTCCGCACCCGGTGCATCCTGGAGGACGCGCGCGAGCCGGTCCTGCTGTTCGTCGGTGAGCTTCCGGGGACGGCCCGGACGTGGTTCGTCCCGCACGGACCCGGTGAGATTGTCGGGGTCGATACGCGTGAGCCAGTTGTAGATCGTCTTCCGTTCGACGCCGAGCCAGTCGGCCAGCCGACCCTGTGTGATGCCGTCCTTGTAGGCGATCGCGACCAGCAGGCGGAGCGCGGGCTTCTTCCCGTCCACCTCGTCCAACGCTGTTCGGAGGTCGGCCACAGCGAGCGACTCCAGATGGTCCATGCACACGATAGTCGCTGTGTGTAATTAGTAGTGGCGGACAGGGCGATGCTTCGGGGCCGGCTGCGTCGAAGTCCGGCCTCCCTGTCTCGACTACCGACCGAGCAGCCGGTAATCCTCCTCGGGGTCGTACCGCCTGAACAGGAGGCTGTTCGTCAGCACGGAGACGCTGGAGATCGCCATGGCGACGGCGGCGAGCACGGGTTGGAGGAGGCCAAGGCTCGCGAGGGGAATCATGGCGGTGTTGTAGCCGAGCGCCCAGAAGAGGTTCTGCTTGATCTTCTGGAGCGTCCCCTCGCTGATGCGGATGGCCTTCACGACGTCGTGTGGGTCGTCCCGCATGAGGGTGACGTCGGCAGCCTCGATGGCGACGTCGGTGCCGGAGCCGATGGCCGTGCCGACGAACGCGGCGGCGAGCGCGGGCGCGTCGTTCACGCCGTCACCGACCATCATCGCCTTCCGGCCGCCGGACTGGATGCGGTCGACGGCGTCGGCCTTGTCGTCCGGCAGGACCCCGGCCTGGACGTTGTCGGGGTCGATACCGACATCCTGAGCGACCGCCCGGGCGGTGCGTTCGTTGTCCCCGGTGATCATGTGGACGTCGATGCCGCGGTCGCGGAGGTCCGTGATGGCGTCGCGGGCGGACTCCTTCACGGTGTCTGCGTCGGCGACGAGCCCGACCAGCGTCCCGTTCCGACTGACTAGCATCGCGGTCTTCCCCTCGTTTTCGAGACGCTGGAGCTCGTCCTCGGCGGGCTCTGGGTCGATGTCGTTGTCCCGCATGAGCTTCCGGTTGCCGACGAGCACCTCGTCGCCGTCGACGGTCGCGCGGACGCCGTGCCCGGGGACGTTCTCGAAGTCCTCAGGGCTGCTGACGTCGATGCCGCGGTCCTCGGCGCCGTCGACGATGGCGCGAGCGAGCGGGTGCTCGCTGCCGGCTTCGGCACCGGCGGCGAGCCGGAGGACAGTCTCCTCGTCGACCGCCGGTTGCGCCTGGAGCTGGCCGCCGTCGGCTGCCGACTCGTTCCCGCCGTCCGCCACCGCACTCCCGTCGAGGGCGACGACGTCCGTGAGGCTCATCTCGCCCTTCGTGAGGGTCCCCGTTTTGTCGAAGACGACGGTGTCGACGTCGCGGACGCGTTCGAGGATGTCACCGCCCTTGAACAGGACGCCGTGCTGGGCGCCGATGGTGGTGCCGACCATCGTCGCCGCGGGGGTCGCGAGCCCGAGGGCACAGGGGCACGCGATGAGGACCGCGCTGGCGAAGACGACGATGGCGAACTCGAGGACGCCGACCGCGGTCGGGCCGCCGCCGACGAGCCCCCAGAGCGGGAGCCCGGAGACGAATCCGCCGAGGGCCTCGGGGAAGACGTACCACGCGAGCGCCCAGAAGAGCGCGTTCCCGATGACCGCGGGGACGAAGTACGCCGAGATGCGGTCCGCGAGGTTCTGGATCTCGGGCTGGCGGCTCTGCGCTTCCTTCACCGTCTGCACGATCTGCTGGATGGCGGTATCCTTTCCGACCTTCGTCGCCTCCACGACGAGGAGGCCGTTCTCGTTGATGGTGGAGCCGACGACCTCGTCCCCGGGCTCTTTCGAGACCGGGACGCTCTCGCCGGTGACCATGGACTCGTCGACGGCGGATTCGCCCTCGACGACCACGCCGTCGGTCGGGATCTTCTCGCCGGGCCGGACCTTCATCCGGTCGCCGACCTCGACGGCACTCAACTGGACCTCGCGCTCCTCGCCGGCTTCGTCGACGAGCGTCGCGGTGTCGGCCTCCATCTCGAGGAGCTTCCGGAGCGCCTGACTTGCTTGCCCCTTCGAGCGCGCCTCGAGGTAGTTCCCGAGCGTGATGAACAGGAGGATGAGCGCGGCGGTGTCGAAGTAGAGTCCCGCGCGCGGCAGGAGGCCGAGGAGCGCGATGACGGAGTAGCCGTAGGCCGTCGTGGACCCCATCGCGATGAGGACGTCCATGTTCGCGCGCCGGTTCTTCACGAGCGCCTTGTACGAGTTCTCGTAGAACGCCCGCCCGAGGACGATCTGGACGGGGGTCGCGAGCAGGAACTCGACCCAGCCGATGGCGATGGTCTGGCCGAAGACCGAGAACTCGTCGGGGACGAGAGCCCCGCCGAGGAGGAACTTGTCCACGAGGAAGAACAGGAGCGGCGCGGAGAGGACGGCCCCGAAGAGCACCAGCCGGCGCTGTCGGTCGATCTCGGCCTGCCGGGCGGCCTCACGGCGGTCCTGGCTCGACGCTGTGCCCGTCTCGGCGTCAGCTCCGGTGTCGGCGTCGCCACCCTCGTTGGACTCGTCCTCGCGGATCGGCTCGTATCCGGCGTCCTCGATGGCGTCGTAGACGTCGCCGAGGTCGGCGTCGGCCGGATTGTACTCGACCTGCGCCTCGTCCGTCGCGAAGTTCACGTCCGCTCGGATGACACCGGGCGTCCGTTCGAGCGCCTCGCCGACCGTCTCCGAGCAGTTCGCACAGCTCATCCCCATCACGCCCACGTTCACGCTGGCGCTGACGGCGCCGTACCCGGAGTCGTCGATGGCGTCGTAGATGTCCGCGAGGGCGACCTCGTCTGGGTCGTAGGTCACGGTCCCCTCGTCGGTGGCGTAGTTCACGTTCGCTTCCTCGACGCCGTCCAGGGCCTCGATGGCCTCCCCTACGGTCGCCGAGCAGTTCGCACAGCTCATCCCCTGCACGTCGAGGTGCGCGGTCCGTGTCGTCATTATGTATGGATACGACCTCCGTACTTAGTGCAGTTGTCCCTTCGACCCTTCAGCAATCCGGCCACGATAACTTGGAATCCAAAGTCCATGTGTTCGCGGGAGTCGCCTACGCCTCGGCTTCGAGGCGTTCGTACCGGTCGACGAACCGGCGCTCGCAGGACGCACAGCAGAAGTGGTAGACGTCGCCGTCGAACCGCGTCGATTCGCCCTCCTCGTCGACGGTGTTCCCGCACTCGGCACACGAGAGCGCAAACTCGGCCCCGTCGACCGACGGCGTCCACTCGGCGTCGTCGACGAGCGTCACAGATATGTCCCGAACGTCGGCCTCCCCGACGACGTCCGCCACCCAGTTCCGGACGCTCCCAGCCGCGACCCGGGCAGCGACCCAGACGCCGCCGCCCGCCGTCACGAAGACGTGCTCCACGGCGTCCTCGGCCGAAACTCGGTCCCGAACGGCGTCGACGTCGCCCGGCGGGACATCGAGCTGGACGAACACTTCGACACCAGCCCGAAGCTGCGAGCGGTCCACGTCGACCGTGAACCGATTGATGACGCCCGACTCCTGGAGTCGCTGGACGCGGTCCGAGACAGCCGGCCCCGACAGGTCGACCGCCTCCGCGATCTCGCTGAACGGTCGTCGGGCGTCGGTCGAGAGCAGTCGCAGGATCTCCATGTCGGTCTCGTCGAGAGCGCGCATACTCCCAGTATAGCCCGAACGACCAAGAATCACTCCATCTACACCTGGGGATCGGGCGTTCATTTGAAGGAATACCTTGATTTCTAAAGCTCTCGCTCTCATCGAGCCGGGATCGGCCCATCGTCGGGTCAGGGAACCGACGCAATCCAGCGTTGCCCGTCGATGTGCTGCCTTCCGCGGGGCCACTCCACCACTTCATCCGGGGTCGCGATATTCCCGACCCCATTTAACCGAAATGGTATTTAGGCTGACCATTTCGGTGTGTTTCGCGCTAATCATCCGTAAGAGACGCCAAGCCGCCGGAATCAGGAACCACGGTCACCCCCCACTATTTGTGGTCGGCCGCTGGGTCGAGATGCGGAGCACCCCACAATGACGCTCAACAAGTTCGCGGCGATGGCCCTCGCGGCACTGGTCATCGTCTCAGGCGGCGCGGCGGCGTTCCACGCCGGCGCAGACGGTATCGACCACGAAAGCGAAGAAGACCTCGAAGCCGGCTCGCACGTCGGGTACGCCGAGGACGCGGACGACCTCGACGAGCACGGCGACGATGACGACCTGAACGAGTCCGACGTCGACGACGATGACTGCGACGACTCGGATTCGGACGACACGGACGCAGACGATAGTGAGGCCGATGATTCCGATTCCGATGATTCGGATGCGGACGACACCGACGCTGACGACACGGATGCAGACGACCGTGACAACGACGATGGCGTCGACGCCGACGCGAACGACGGTGGCGACTCCGACGCCGACAGCGATTCGGACGACAGTGACTCCGATGACTCGGATTCCGATGATTCGGATGCGGACGATTCGGACATGGACGACACGGATGCGGACGACTCGGACTCCGACGACGACAGTGACGACGATTCCGACGACGACAGTGACGACGATTCCGACGACGACAGTGACGACGATTCCGACGACGACAGTGACGACGGAGACGTCGGCGGCGACGACGTCGCAGCGGACAGCTAACGACCACGCACACGCGACCAACCACCCCTGACTCCACCAATGACCACCACCTCAGACCGGCGCCCCACCGAGTCCGAACCAGCTGCCGACGACGGCTTCGTGTCGCTCGAACTCGACGACGGCGCGATGATCTACGACGTCGACAACGAGACGGCGTGGATCCAGAGCGACACCACCGTCGCCATGGACTCGATGGACTAACCGGACCCCAGCGACACACGACGCACCGACTCGACGACCGCGCGGACCGAAACCCTGTCATAGCCCGTTCCCGCACGGGGCTCCTTCTACCCGAACGCGACACCAGCTTTCGAGCGACAGCCTCGACCTCACCTACTGACGGCCCTCGCGTGCCGACTCGACAGGAGCGGATCGCCTAGCTGTCGCTGGCAGGCGTGGACGCAAAGAATGTGAGCCGACCGGCTCTGGGTGGTGCTTACTCGAACGTCGCGGTGACGTCGGCGTAGCGGCTGGCGACGTCGTCCCAGTCGACGACGTCGAAGAAGTTCTCGACGAAGTCGCCGCGGGCGGGGCCGTAGTCGTAGTAGTAGGAGTGCTCCCAGACGTCGAGGGCGAGGATGGGGTGGCTGCCCCAGAGGGCGCCCTGGTCGTGCTTGTCGACGACGACGTTGCGGAGCTGCTCGCTGTGGCTATCGTACACGAGGAGCGCCCAGCCACCGGCCGCGGAGGCTGCCGCCTCGAACTCTGCGCGCCAGGCATCGTAGGACCCGAAGTCGGCCTCGATGCGGTCGCGGAGGTCGCCCTCGGGTTCGCCGCCGCCGTTCGGGCTCATGTTCTCCCAGAAGATGGAGTGGAGGATGTGCCCGGAGCCGTTGTGGGTGACGGAGCGAATCGCGGACGCGGAGCCGTCCGTGCTACCACTGTCGCGGTTCTCGGTGAGCGTTTCCTCTGCACTGTTCCAGCCGTTCACGTAGCCCTGGTGGTGGGTGTCGTGATGCCAGGTGAGGACCTGCTCGGAGATATGCGGTTCCAGCGCATCGTAGTCGTAGGGAAGGGGTGGAAGTTCGTAGCTCATTGCACACGAACACAGGGACGGCACCACCGTAAGGCTTCGCGGAAACAGATTTTTGTACTGGAACTGATAGGATGGGCGGAACGGATTAGTGGGCGCGTTACACCACTCTGCACGTGCCAGCACGGACGAAACTCACCGACGTGGCGACGGTGCAGGAGGCGGGCTCGTGGACGTTCACCATCCGCGACCGCTACGGCGAGGACGACGAGGTCATCCTCGTCCCCTGCGATGCAAACGATGCAGACGCCGACGATGTGGACGCCGCCGGCGTGCGGGCATGGATCAATCGCTGCACCCACGAGGCCCAACGCTTCGACACGGGCCGGGGTGTCCCGATTCGAGATGGCGCCCTCATCTGCCCGAAGCACGGCTCGATGTTCGACGCCTGCTCCGGCCACTGCGACAACGGCGAGGCCGCCGACACCACGCTCCCGGACGTCGACATCGAAATCGAGGATGGCGACGTCTACCTCACCGACGGTCAGGTGACGTTCAAGCACGCCGGCAAGATCGACGAGGGCGACGACTCCGGCCCCAGCTCGACCTCCCACATCGGCCTCTGAGTTAATAACTCGACCCCGCTGCATTATCATGGTTCCACAGCAAACGGCCGATTTCTAACAGCTGGATTAATAACTCTACGCGGCGGAGTTCCGCATAATGAGCGATCCGCCCGACGACTCCGCCCGTCCACCTGACGGCACGTCCCGTCCACCCGACGACGTGGCTGCTGACGACGCCGACGCCCCTTCCAGCGAGCCCCCCAGTTCGCCCGGTGACGTCGACGGCGCCGCCGAAACGCACGTCTCCGTCTCCGTCTCCGTCCCCGACATGGACTGTGCGTCCTGCGCGGGCAAGGTCACGACGAGCGTCCAGCGACTCGACGGAATCCTCGACGTCGACGCTCGCCCGTTGACCGGGGACCTCACCGTCCGCTACGACCCCGACCAGACCACGCCCGACGACATCGTCGCACAGGTCGAGGCCGCCGGCTACGACGTCGACGCCCCCGAAGACGCCGGCGTCGAGGAACTCTCCGTCCCCGACATGGACTGTCCCTCGTGTGCGAACAAGGTCGGGAACGCCCTCGATTCCGTCCCCGGCATCACCGACTACGACCTCCAACCCACGACCGGCACGGTCACCGTCACGTTCGATGCCGACACCACGACCCGGGAGGCCGTCGTCGAGGCCATCGAGAGCGCTGGCTACGAGGTCGCGAACGCCGAACCCGCCGGCGGCGGAACGGGTGGTGAAGGGGCCGGCGGTAGGGGCGCCGATGGCGCGGGTGGTGCCGACGCCACCATCACCGGGCCGAGCGTCTGGCGGAGCACCCGGGCGAAGAAGACCGCCGCGAGCGGCGTGTTCGCGTTCCTCGGCCTGCTCGTCGAGTTCCTCCTCCCCGGCCTGAACTCGACGGTTGCGACAATCGCCGGTGGCAGCGAGCTCCTCGTCGCCGACGTCCTCTTCCTCGCCGCCGTCGCCGTCGGCGGCCAGGTCATCCTCCGGAACGGCTACTACTCCGCGAAGAACCGCAGTCTCGACATCGACTTCCTCATGTCCGCCGCCATATTGGGCGCTACCGGCGTCTCGCTCGCCGTTCCCGACGTCAACCTCTACGTCGAGGCCGCCTCTCTCGCCGTCCTCTTCAACGTCGCCGAGCTCCTCGAGCGCTACAGCGTCGACCGCGCCCGCGACAGCCTCGCCGAACTCCTCGAACTCTCCCCCGACGAAGCCCGGATCAAGCGCGACGACGGCACCCAGGAGCTCGTCCCTGTCGACGAGGTCGAATCCGGCGACATCGTCGTCGTCCAGCCCGGGGAGAAGGTCTCCATGGACGGCGTCGTAGTCGAGGGTGCCTCCGCCATCGACGAATCCCCCATCACGGGTGAGAGCGTCCCCGTGGACAAGGAGCCCGGCGACGAGGTCTACGCCGGCACCATCAACGAGCAGGGCTACCTCGAGGTCGAGGCGACCGGCCGCGCGGCGGAGAACACCATCAGCCGCATCGTCGAGATGGTCGAGGACGCGCAGGTGAACAAGACCGACCGCGAGCAGTTCGTCGAGCGCTTCTCCGGCTACTACACGCCCATCGTCGTCTCGTTCGCCATCCTCGTCGCCGCCGTCCCGCCGCTCCTCCTCGCCGAACCCTGGCCCACCTGGTTCGTGCGCGGCATCAGCCTGCTCGTCATCGCGTGCCCCTGCGCCTTCGTCATCTCCACCCCCGTCACGGTGGTGTCTGGCGTGACCAGCGCGGCGAAGAACGGCGTCCTCGTGAAGGGCGGCGACCACCTCGAGTCGATGGGCGAGATCGATGCGATCGCCTTCGACAAGACCGGGACCCTCACGACCGGCGAACTCGCCGTCACCGACGTCATCCCCCTCGGCGAGACCACCGAGGACGACGTCCTCCGCTGTGCCCGCGGCCTCGAGAAGCGCAGCGAACACCCGATCAGCGAGGCCATCGTCACCCGCGCCGACAACGCCGATGTTCCAACCCGCGACGTCTCCGACTTCGAGAGCATCACCGGGAAGGGCGTCCGCGCCGACCTCGACGGCACCACGCACTACGCCGGCAAGCCCGGGCTCTTCCGCGAACTCGGGTTCGACCTCAGCCACGTCCACCTCGCGACCGACGGCGGCGTCCTCACCGCGGCTGCCCGCGACCAGTGCGACCGCGAGGGCTGTCTCGACCTCGTCGACGACATCCTCCCCGACCTCCAGGGCGAGGGCAAGACCGTGGTCCTGGTCGGCACGGAGGACGAACTCGAGGGCATCATCGCCATCGCGGACGAGGTCCGTCCCGACGCCAGGGTCGCTATCCAGGGCCTCCGCGACCACGGCATCGAGCACCTCGTCATGCTCACCGGCGACAACGAGGGCACCGCCAGGGCGGTTGCCGAGGAGGTCGGTGTCGACGAGTTCCGCGCGGAACTCCTCCCTGACGAGAAGGTCGACGCCGTCGAGGACCTCGTCGAGTCGTACGGGACGGTCGCGATGGTCGGCGACGGCATCAACGACGCCCCCGCGCTCGCGACCGCAACGGTGGGCATCGCCATGGGCGCCGCCGGCACCGACACGGCAATCGAGACCGCCGACATCGCGCTCATGGCGGACGACCTCACGAAACTCCCCTACCTCTACGACCTCGCGAACCGCGCGAACGGCGTCATCCGGCAGAACATCTGGGGGAGCCTCGGTGTCAAGGCCGCGCTCGCCCTCGCCATCCCCCTCGTCTACGTCCCGGTCTGGTTCGTCGTGCTCGCCGGCGACGTCGGCATGACGACCCTCGTCACCGGGAACGCGATGCGGCTCTCGCGCGTGAACCCATCGGTGCGCGGTGAATGACGGCCACCCGGCGGGCGTCTGCCCGCTCCTAGCGGTCGAATCCGTCAGGTGGTCGTGAACCCGAAGCGGTCACGGCCACCCGAGACCACGACGACGACGACCCGCGTCTCCGTGTTGCTCGGCAGGACGATGTCGACCGTGACCTCCGCAACAACACCCGGGCGCCACCGGGTCTCCTCGTGGACGGTGACGGAGCGGACGGGCTGTGCGGTGCCGTTCACCAGCACTGTCACCGCCCCGGGCTCCGATTCGATGATCCGGTCGCCGACGTTCTTCACGTACAGCGTGAGGGTGTCGTCGCTCTCGTCGTACGTCGCGCTCGGACTCCCGGGGTCGTTGATGATCTGGATGTCCGTGGCAACGTCGGTCGCGTGGGCCGACTGTGACTGCCCGATGCTCGCGCCGAGCTGCTCCGCGCCCTCGATCACGATGCCCGCGATCGCGGCGGACACGATGATCGCCGCGATGAAGATGACGAGGTGGGCGGATGGCACGCTCGCCATCAGGCACCGCCGACGTCGCCGTCCCCGGCGCGGACTCCCTCCATACTGGTGGTCATCACTCGCCAGCCGGCTATAAGCGATGTCCTTTCGTCCACGGCGCATCCCTCGGGAAGAACCGGTGACGGGGCCAGTGTCGCGCTCAGGGCCGATTCTACCCCGGCCCGTCACCATTTCCGAATCGCCCGGCGGCGGGTGGGAATTCGATCCCGCCATCGGAAGTATTATATCTGTATTCCAACACCTGTGTGCATGGGTATGACAGGGGAGTGCGCCCCGCGCCACACCGTGGTCCGGGACCGGATGGACCTGTCGTCCGTGCTGGGGGGCGCGGGCGACCGGACCGGGCTCGTCGCCGTCGTCGGCGGGGACGCCGAGGAGTGGCTGGAGTCGTTCGGACACCTCGTCCGAACCGCGAACTCGGTCGGTATCGTGAGTCTCGGCGAGAGCGTCCGATCGACGACCGTCGAGACGGGCGGTGACACGCCGCTCCCACAGCTCTCGGGCATCGCCGACCCGGGTGACGTCGGCGCACTCGGCAAGACGGTCGCACACCACGTCTCGACGTACCGGTCACAGGGGCTGACGCCGGTCGTCCTCGTGGACGCCGTCGACGAACTCGTCGACGCGGCAGGCCTCGAGGTCGCGTTCCGCGTCCTCCACCTGCTGAGCGCACACGCGAACGCGGCTGGCGGCCGACTCGTCACCGTACTCCCGGAGACGATGGACCGCCAGGCGGCCGACACGCTCGCCGCGCTCGCCGACTGAGTCCGCGACACAGGTTTTCTGCCGTGCCTCTCAGAGCCAGCCTTCGCGTCGGAAGTAGACGACGAGGATGAGGGCGACCAACCCCATCCCGAGCATGACCGCCGGGTAGCCGTACGGCCAGAGGAGTTCGGGCATGTTCCACGAGGTCTCCCCGAAGTTCATACCGTAGATGCCGACGACGAACGTGAGCGGGAGCACGATGGTCGCAACGACGGTGAGCTTCTTCATCACCTCGTTCGTCGAGATGGAGAGCGCGTTGAGGTAGATGTCGCGGGCGCCAGATCCGAGGTCGCGGTAGGTCTCGGTGAGTTCGACGAGCTGGACGAGGTGGTCGTAGACGTCGCGGTAGTACTTCTCCGTCTCCTCGTGGACCTCCTCGGGGTCACCCCTGGCGAGCACGTTCACGGCCTCGCGGGTCGGCCAGAGGAGCCGGCGGATGGAGAGCAGGTCGCGGCGTACCGCGTTCAGGTCCTCGAGCACCCAGATGCCGGGGTCGTGGACCACGTCGTCCTCGACGGCCTCGATGACGTCCTCCACCTCGTCCAGCAGGACGAAGTAGTCGTCCACGAGTCCGTCGATGACCCGGTACGCCGTGAAGTCGGGGCCGCGAGTGAGGAGCTTCCGTTCTTCGCCCGCGACCTTCGTCCAGATGCGCTCCACCGCGTTCAGCGTCTCAGGCTCGTAGGTGACGAGCCAGTCCTGCCCGAGGAACAGGCCGACGGGCTCCTCGCGGAGCTCCTCCTCGAACGCGACGTCGCCCCGCTGGAGCTGCGCGGATTTCACGAGGACGAACGTGTGGTCGTCGAACTCCTCGGTCTTCGGCCGGACGTCGCCCTGCACGTCCTCGACGGAGAGGGTGTGGATGTCGAACGCCTCCCGGACGACCTCGAGTTCGTCGGCCGTGGGTTCGACCAGCCGGACCCAGGTCGTGCCCGACGCGACCTTCGCCTCCGCCGGGTCGTCGTGCGTGGTCACGGTCCCCTCGCTGTAGACGAGCGACTGCACGGTCACGCCGATTCACCCCCAATCGCGGCGAGCGTGATGCCGACCATCACGGCGGTGATGGTGAACGCCCGCCCGGGATACGGCGTGAGGACGCCGGCGACGTACCCCGCGAGTCCGAGTCCGAGCAGGGCGACGCCGACCGCGCGGGTCCGATGCATGCCGTCACCGACACGGGCAACCGTCAAAAAGCCACGCGCCCCGCGACCGACCCTGGTCCCGCGTCGATGACTACTGCTTCCCAGATTCCTTGGCGATGACGACCGACAAATCAGTCGTCAGCCGGTGCGTTCGAGGGTTCGCCACCGTCGTTCGCAGTGCCCGCCCCGGTGATCGCGGGTTCGATGTCGGACGCGAGCCGGTTCACGACCGTCCGCCCACGGCGTTCGCGTTCGACCAGGTCGTCGTCGGCGAGCGCCTGCAGGTGGTGCGTGACGGTGCTCGGGTCCCGGTCGAGCTCGTCCGCGAGCAGGCCGACGTGTGCCTCCTCGTGCGCTGCGAGCGCGTGGAGCACCGACGCCTTCGCGGGTTCCGCGAGCGCATCGGTCAGTGCGGAGTCATCCACAGTCGCCGGGTAGAAACGCCGTTTGCCGTGGCGTTTCGCCGTCCGGACCAGTCGCTCGTCGGCGAGCACGCGGACGTGGTGTCGGGCGGTGGAGACGGGGACGTCCGCCCGTTCGGCGAGGTCCGTGAGGTAGACGCCGGGCGCGTCCTCGATGGCTTCGTAGAGGGCGCGTCGGGCGTCGTGCTCCAGGGGGTCCGAGTCGTCGTAGCGGCTGTACCGGAGCGGGACGACGAGCCGCTTCAGCTTCTCGACCCAGCCGTCGAGCCCGTCCGCGAACCCGGCGGAAAGGACCGTCTGCGTTCCCGTTCCACCGGTGCTCGCCGTCTGTGAGAGCCACTGCCGGGTCGCGTAGCCGGAGACTGCGAGGGCACCGACGCCGGCCGCACCCGCCGCACCCGCTGCCCCGGAACCGTCGAGTGGCCCGGCGAACGGGACGAGTCCGTCGAGCCGCTGGCTGAGCCATCGTGCCGGCCCCAGTCTGTCGCCGCTCGATTCAGCGGACTCGACCGACGTCCGCACCTCGACCGAGCCATCGGTGTCGCCCGTCGCCCCATCACCGACTGCTGTGGTCGTCTGCGGGCCGTCGCTGTCAGCGGTCAGCCCGTCGCCGTCGTCGAGCGAGGCGTCCACCGTGGCGTCGGTCTCGCCCGAGACACCCACGTGCAGCACCGTGCCGGACGCCCCGGACACGCCCGTGCTCACGACGTCGACCGTATCCGCCGTCTGCGAGACGACCGAGTCGGTGGTCCCGCCGAGCGACTCAGTCGTGTCGTCGACCGTGTCCGTCGTCGCATCGACAGCATCGGTCGTCTCGTCGACAGCGCGGGTCGCGCCGACCACCGGGCTCGTCGCCGTCTGGAGGGTCTCCCCGGTTCCCAGGACACCGTCGAGCCGCCGACTGGTCGCGTCCAGGCCACCGGCCGTCGGGTTCACGGCGTCGTCGACGCCGTCGGTCGCATCGTCTGTCGTATCCGTGACCGCATCCACCGTCGAATTCGTCGCGTCGGTCGCTGTGTCGGTGGTGTTCGTCACCGTGTCGGTGGTGTTCGTCACCGTGTCGGTCGCCGTGTCCGTCGTCTCGGCGATGGCGTCGGTGGTGTTGGTGACCGCGTCGGTCGTCCCGCTGCCGTCGCTCGACCCGCTGTCGGTCGTGCCCGTACCGGTGTCTGCCGATGTCGTCGTGACGGGGTCGGTCACCGTAGAGACGGTGTCTGTCGTCGATTCGACCGTCTCGTCCACAGTGTCGCCAACAGCGTCGCCGACTGTTCCGATGACCGTCTCCGACGTCTCTGTGGTGGTCGTTGTGGTCGCCGACGAGGCGTCGGCTGACCCGTTCGTGGTCTCGTTGATCGCTGCCCCGTCGAGCCCGAGCGTGTGGGTGGTGGCCGGATGCCCGTCCGGTGCGGTGGCTGACGGCGTCGCGACGACACCACCGGTCGCCACGACCAGGAGGAGCGCGAGGAGCAGCACCGGGCCGGCGCTGGAGCGAGCCATCCGAGAGTCTGTGAATCGTACAGAACCAGCCGTGATAGCCCTTGTGTTGGTTTCCCGAATCTTTGGACGGTTCTGCCACAATCACCTTTGTCGGACCTCCGGGAGTTGCGGGTACGCTATGCCGATGGATGACACACCCGACGACGAAACCACGACCCATGTCGACGGCGACAGGAACGCGGCTCGGGCTGCCGACGCCGACGCGAACGACAGCCCTGTTGCCGACAGCGGTGGCGTCTCGCGACGGACGCTCCTCAAGTCCGCCGGACTGGCCGCCGGGGTCGCCGCCTCCGGGACGCTCACCGATCTCGCGTCCAGCGCTGCCGCGACCAGTGCGACGACAGCCCGCGACCTCGACGCCTCGTTCTTCAACTGGCGGGCCCGGGAGGCCAGCAAGGTCTGGGAGAAGGGCTACCGGGGGCGTCCCGACCGGACCGTCGCGCTGACGGACTCCGGCATCGACGCCCGCCACCCCGACCTCGGGCCGTGGAACGGCGTCCGGGCGACGATCCGGGACGGCGACCTCGTCCTCCCGAAGTCCGAGCGAGAACGCGTCCCGATCGAGGATCCGGGCGAATCGTTCTCCGGCACCATGGGCCCCGGGACGTTCGCGAACCCGAGTCGAGCGACCCACGAGTTCACCACCGACGCCGACGCAGAGGGCATCGACGTCACGATGACGTGGACGCCACCGGACGTCCAGGGGAACGGCGAGGACCTCGAACTCTACCTCGAGAAACAGACCGCCGACGGCTGGACGCGGGTCGCGGCGTCCACCCAGGGCAGCCAGCCCGAATCCATCACGAACTACGTCGAGGGCGACCACCGCTACCGGTTCGTCGTCGAGACCTGGCTGAACGTCACCGCCGAGTACCAGATCGACGCCGGCTACTACGCATACGAGGGTGCGTTCAGGGCCCACGACCCGAACGTCGTCTTCCAGGACGCGGGCTCGGACGGCGACGCCTCGAAGACCGTCGGCTGGTTCGACGCGGGCTCCCGATACGGCTCGCGACGGAACCCACGCGACCCGAACGGCCACGGCTCACACTGCGCCTCCATCATGGCCGGCACCGGTCGCGCCAGCGCCATCGACCCAGACTCCGTGACGACGGACCGGCCCGGCGAGATCCTCGCCCTCGGCGACACCCGAGAGTACCAGGTCGACGCCGAGACCGGGACCGGGGTCTTCGTGTCGGCCTACGGCACCGCCATCGAACTCCTCATCGAGGGCCCGGACGGCCGGCAGCTCGACAGCACGTCCGTCACGGGTGACTCCTCGCTGCACGACAACGCCGTCGCCGAAGCGCCCGCCGAGGTGTCGGGGACGTACACGCTCATCGTGCGCGCCATCGACGGCAGCCTCGCCAGCGCGGCGAAGCTCGACTCCGTCACGGTCGGCGCGTTCCAGGACCCGGCCGAGACGAACGGTGACCGCACCGGCACACCGACCGGCCTCCACACCGGGGTCGCGCCGGACCAGAGCCTGTTCGGGATGCAGGGGCTCTCCGGCCCGGCAGGCCAACTCGCCGCCCACGCCGACGCCTTCGCCGAGACGTTCAACATCCGGGCCGTGAACATGTCCTGGGGCTACACCGGCGGTCTCCCGCTGGGCAGCATCGGCGGCCTCCTCGACACGATGCCCGCCGGTATCGAGGCTATCACGCAGGCCGGCATCCTCACCTGCGCCGCCGCCGGCAACGCCGCCACCCCCGCGAACGGCAACGGCTCGCCAGCGGTCGCCGACGAGGCGATCTCGGTGTGCGCGACCGGCCCGCTCGACGGCCTCAGCGCGTACTCCTCGGGCGGCATCGGCGCCATCGACGAGGACGAGACCGCCGTCTACATGAAGCCCGACGTCTCCGCACCCGGCGGCCTCGTGGACGACCCCGTCAACGCCGCGAAGGCCGGCCAGGCGGACATCCCCGAGGACGAACAGCCCGCCATCCGCGATTACACGGCGAAGGCGGGCACCTCGATGGCGACGCCGTTCACGACGGGTGTCTCGGGCCTCGTCGCGCAGGCGATGGAGGAGGACGCCCCCGACAGCATCGCCCTGCCCGAACCCGCCGACGCCGAGTTCGACGACGTGATGCGCCTGAAGCAGGTCATCCTCGCCACCGCCAGCGAGACCGCGCTGACCGCGGCGCCGTACCACCGCGCCCACGTCCCGACCTACGACTTCGGTGGCCGCGACCCCTACGAGGGCTACGGCCGCGTCAACCCCGCTGCCGCCGTCGACGCTGTCACCCGGAACATCGAAGGCAGCACGGACGCCGTCGTGGGACTCGACCTACCGGACGATCAGCGCGCCGTCGCCGGCTACGTCCAGGCCGGCCCCGGCACGGTCACCGCCGACGTGTCCTTCGACTACTACAGCGGCGGCAACACGGGCATGGCCGCTGGCGCCCCGCACGTCGACCTGTTCGTCTACGACGCGGAGACTCCGGCCGAGCACGGCGAACCGAACGTCCTCGCCCGCGCCCAGGGCCTCCAGGGGGACGCCGAAGCGAGTGTCGCACTCCCTCGCGACAGCGACGAGCGAACGCTGTTCGTCGTCGCGAAACTCGTCAACGTCCCCGGCGCGGTCAACGGCTACGACGTCCGGGCGCACTGCAGCCTCGACGTCACCGTCGACCCCGGCTTCTTCGTCTCCGGGACCCGGTCGGACGACGGCAGCGTCTTCACGGGCGGGCAGACCGACCAGATCGAGGTCACGGTGAACCCGAGCGAGAACGCACACGTCCGCGACGTCGTCCCCGCCGACTGGACCGTGCTTCCCAACTATTCCGACGACGTCGACCGCGTCGAGGAACAGGACGGCGTCAAATACGTGTACTTCGCGGGCACCGCGAAGGCCGACACCGAGTCCAGCTACACGTACTTCGTCGAGGCCCCGAGCGGCATCGCCGTCTCGGACGCCTACACGTTCGGTCCAGCCGAGGTCGACTCCGGCACGGGCTGGGTCGCTGTCGACGGCACCAGCGACACCAACCTCGTCGCCGGTATCGAGACCTGAACCGGCTCTGGCCCCCTCGTCGTCGCCGTCCGGCCACACCGGATGTGCCCGCCTGAAACGACCGCAACCACTCATGCCCGTGGCACCCTAACCGTGGTGTGCGAACCGGTGTCGCCGCCCGCAACCCGATGCCTCGCACGCGGACCCACATCATGACCCAGACACCGACCGCCGTGGACCACGTCGGCCGCGACTTCTTCGTCGCGGCGCTGGCAGAGTTCTACGCACCCACCGGGTTCGTCGAGGTGGGCCCACATCAACGGCTGCGTGTCGGCGACAACGATCTCGACGACGCATCGTCCGACACCGCCGTCGATTCCGTCCGCGTTTCCGGCACCACCGCCCCGTCGCGTGCCGGCGCACTCGACCTGATCGCGGACCGACTCGATACGGGCCACTATCTGGTCTTCGGCCGCCCGACCGAGATCGAACTCTCGGTCTACGGGAACCGACCGGTCCGAATCCGGGATCGGCTTCCTGCCGGGTGGACCGCGACGGACGCACCCGGCACTGACGACATCACGTCGTACATGGACGACGGCGTCAGCTACGTCGAGTTCGACGCCGAACTGACCGCTGGGACGCGCACCTACGTCGCGAAACCCCCTCGGTATTTCTGCGCCACGCGCGTCGGGTTCGGCCCGATGGAGTACAGCGTGGACGACGGCGACACCTGGCTCCCCGTCGCGGCGACGAGCCGCCGACACACCATCCCCCATATCGACTCCTGCACCTGACGCCCTACTCGACGTTCTCGCCCTGGTAGCTCCCGTCGTAGGTGTCGTCGTGCTGGCCCTCGGCGAGGACGAGCTGGGCGATACGAGCGCCGCGCTCGATCTCGATGTCGTGGTGGACCTGCAGGAGGCCCTCGCCTTTTCCTGTATACCCGGCGTCCCAGACGGCGGTGTTCAGCATGCAGGAGTTCCGCATCAGCGTCGAGCGCGGGTAGATGAAGCCGACGTGCCCGTCGGGAATTGAGACGGTCTCCGCATACTGCACGACGTAGCCGCCCGGCGGGAGGGTGTACGTCGCGGCGTCCCCGTCCGAGGACTCCTCGGGAACGAGCGTCTGTCGGTCCCCGATCTCCTTCCCATCGACGCCGACGCGTCCCGGGCTGCGCTGCTCGTACACCTCGGCGAGCGTCAGGTCGACGCCGTTCGGCTGGACCTGGTCGTCCCGTAGGCCCTCGATCTGGTCCGCGACGAACGCCCCACTCCGGTACATACGAGGGTGGGTGCGGGCGGGCCGGAAAACCGTTCTTGTTTCCCTCGGCTCACCCCGCGAGACGGTGGCTGGCCCGGCACCGACACCCGCTGAAGGGCCACGGCCGGTCGCCGAAACCGAGAGACAGCATAGACCCACATACCAGGTCCTAAGTCGTATATTAGGTTCCGAGCGCGTCCTGAAACACGCGGGATTTATAATTGTCGAAGGGTGACTTTCCAACGCTATGGGACAGACGATTACGGAGCAGATCCTCGACGACCACCTCGTCGAAGGCGAACTCGAACCCGGCGAGGAGATCGGGCTCGAGATCGACCAGGTCCTCACACAGGACACGACGGGGACGATGGTCTGGCTGCAGTTCGAAGCGCTAGACCTCGATGAGGCACAGACGGAGCTCGCGGCGCAGTACTGCGACCACCAGACCTACCAGTTCGACTTCAAGAACACGGACGACCACCGTTTCCTGCGTTCTGCAGCCGGTACCTACGGCGCCTATTTCTCTCGCCCGGGTAACGGCATCTGCCACAACGTCCACAAGGAGAACTTCGCCGCACCCGGCAAGACGCTCCTCGGCTCCGACAGCCACACCCCGACGCCCGGCGGGCTCGGCCAGCTCGCCATCGGCGCCGGTGGCCTCGACATCGCCGTCGCCATGGGTGGCGGCGCGTACTACGTCGAGATGCCGGAAGTCGTGAACGTCCGCCTCGAGGGCGAACTGCCCGCGTGGGCGACCGCGAAGGACGTCATCCTCGAGCTCCTCCGCCGCCTCTCCGTCAAGGGGGGCGTCGGCAAGGTGCTCGAGTACACGGGCCCCGGCGTGGAGACCCTCTCCGTGCCCGAGCGCACCACCATCACGAACATGGGCACCGAGCTCGGCGCCACCTCCTCCATCTTCGGCACCGACGAGCAGACGAAGGAGTGGCTCGCCAAGTTCGACCGCGAGGACGAGTACGTCGACCTCCAGCCCGACGCAGACGCGGAGTACGCCGACGAGATCGTCGTCGACCTCTCCGACCTCGAACCGCTCGTCGCGGCCCCGTCCATGCCGGACAAGGTCGTGCCGGTCCGCGAGGTCGAGGGCACCCAGGTCGAGCAGGTCATCATCGGCTCCTGTACGAACGGTGCGTACGAGGACATCCTGCCCGCCGCGAAGATGCTCGAAGGCCGCGAGGTCAACAAGGGCACGGAGATGATCATCGCGCCCGGCAGCAAGCAGGCGAGCGAGATGCTCGCCCGCGAGGGCTGGACGGCCGAACTCATGGCCGCCGGCGTGAACTTCAGTGAGGCGACCTGTGGGGCGTGTATCGGTATCGGTCACGTGCCCGCCTCCGACTCCGTCTCACTCCGGACGTTCAACCGGAACTTCGAGGGTCGCAGTGGGATCGAGGACGACTCCGTCTTCCTCTGCAGCCCCGAGGTCGCCACGGCCGCGGCGATCAAGGGCGAGATCATCGACCCACGGGACCTCGCCGACGAACTCGGCGACCTCGAGGACCCCGGCTTCGAACTCGCCGAGAACTACTCCGGCGGGTACGGCGCGAACGACGCCGACATCATCACGCCCGAGGAAGCCATCGACGACGAGCTCATCAAGGGCCCGAACATCAAGGAGATCCCGCTGATGGATCCCCTCGAGTCCGAGCTCAAGGGGTCGAACCTCCTCAAGATGGGGGACAACATCACGACCGACCACATCACGCCCGCCAACGCGGAGGCCCTGATGTACCGGTCGAACATCCCCGAGTACGCGAAGTTCACCCTCACCCGGGTCGACGAGACGTTCCCCGAGCGCGCGAAGGAGGCCGACGGCGGCGTCCTCGTCGCCGGCGAGAACTACGGCCAGGGCAGTTCGCGTGAACACGCCGCGCTCTGTCCGATGTACCTCGGTATCGAGGCCGTGCTCGCACAGAGCTTCGCCCGCATCCACAAGGCGAACTTGTTCAACTTCGGCCTCGTCCCCCTCGTCATCGACGAGGACACCTACGAGAAGATCGAGCAGGGCGACGACATCGAGATCGTCGACGACGTCGCCGAAGCCGTCAAGTCCGGCCAGGAGGCGTTCACGGTCCGCGTGAACGACGACTGGGAGGCCACGGCACAGCTGAAGGCGTCCGAGCGCGAACGCGAGATCCTCGCCGCCGGCGGGAAGCTCTCCCTCACGAAGCAGCAGCACGAGGAGGGCAGCGGCCCGGCCACTCCGGCTGACGACTAGCGACCCGAAACACACCTTCTCGCTTCTTTCACCGCGTGGAGCGGCTGCACTCCCCAAACCCCTGATTTCGGGCGCGCAGGGCGCGTGGAACTGTCGTCAGGACTTTACTCCCGCCTCGCGTAGCTCTCGTCGTGACGGCGATCGAGCGCGCCGACCACGGGGGGACCATCCGGCGGGCCGTCCAGGCCGACCTCCTGGACGTCTACCGGATCGAGAAGCTGGTGTTCGACCAGCCGTGGCCCTTCTCCGCGTTCGAACGCTACGTCGGCGAACCCGGTTTCCTGGTACGTGAGCGACCACAGGGCGCCGACGGCCTCGACGACAACCCGCTCCTCGGGTACGTCGTCGCCGACGCCATCCCGAACCACGCCCGACCGCTCGGCCACATAAAGGACATCGCCGTCCACCCCGCCGCCCAGGGCCAGGGCATCGGCCGCGAACTCCTTCGACGCGGACTCGACGCACTCGCCGCCCAGGGCGTTCGCTCCGCGAAACTCGAGGTGCGTCGCTCGAACGACGCCGCCCTCGGGCTCTACCGCGAGTTCGGGTTCGGCGTGCTCCGCACCCTCCCGCGCTACTACTCCGACGGCGAGGACGCCTTCATCATGGTCGCGAACCTCGAAGACCGTGACGCCTATTGACGCCCACCACCGAGCACCACCCATGGGCTATGCGTGTCCGGTCTGCGGCGCCGACCAGCCAGACGGCGAACACCTCGCCAACCACGTCGCGTTCACGGCGATGCTCCACAGCGACGACCACGAGGACTGGCTCGACGACCACGTCGAGGGCTGGGCCGACATGAACCCCGACACGCTCGCACCCGAACTCGTCCCGCACGCCCCCGAGACCGACACCGAACTCACGACCGACGAGGGCGCCCACCCGCACGGCGTCGAAGGTGAACTCTCCCAGCACGGCGGCTACGGCCGCGACTCGCTCTCCGGCGACCAGCAGGCCGTCCTCGAGGAGGCCCAGGAACTCACGAAGCAGATGTACGGCCTCGACGATACCGAGGACCCCGACGAGAACAGCGGGAGCGACACAGCGTCGGACTCCGAAAGCCAGTAGGCGCCGCCCCGCCACGCATCACGCATGAACGAGCGAGGCTTCCTGGCGCCCGACACCCGCGAGGACCTGCAGGCCACCTTCGAGTCGGTCGGTCCCGCCGCACAGACCGTGACGAAGGCGGTCGCGAAGGCGATGGGCATGGAGCGCGACGAGTACCAGGACCGCGTCACCGGCGACGTCGTCGCCACCGCACGCGACGCCATGTTCGCCGAACTCCTCCAGGTCTTCACGGGTACTCGCGAGGAGTACGCAGACTGGGTCGCCGACCATCCCGAATTCGTCGAGGACCGTCACGGCAGCGACGACGTCGAGAACGTCGCCTGGCACCCGATCCACCCGACCGACACCGTCGTCGTGGCGACCTTCCAGAACGAACCCGACGCCGCCGTCAGCACCCTCCGCCGCATCACCTTCGGCGGGCACTACCGAGAGCTCCTCGATTAGGGACTTCGTACCACGGCCGACCAACACTTTTTGCGGCCGGCCTGGACTTCTGGAGCATGCCCGAGTTCGTCACCCCGCCACCGATTCGCGCGGGCGACCAGGTCGCTATCGTCGCCCCGGCCTCGAACCCCAGCACGGAGGTCCCGCACGTCCTCGACTGCGCCGAGCGCAGACTCCGCGACATCTTCGACGTCGAACCCGTCCGATTCCCGACCGCCGAACGCGACAACGACTGGCTCTACGACCACCCCGAAGCGCGTGCCGCGGACGTCCACGACGCCTTCCGCGACCCCGACATCACTGGCGTCTTCGCCATCCTCGGCGGCAACGACCAGATCCGCATCCTCCGACACCTCGACCCCGCGGTCCTCCGCGAGCACCCGACGCGGTTCTTCGGGTCGAGCGACAACACCCACCTCCACACCGAACTCTGGAAGCAGGGCGTCCCGTCGTTCTACGGCGGGAACCTCATGACCGACGTCGCCGTCCCCGGGGCGCTCCCGGACTACAACGAGACCAGCATCACCCGCGCCATGGAACGCGACGAACTGGGCGTCCTCCCGACGAGCGCCGAGTTCACCGATCAGGACCTCGACTGGCACGACCCCGAGAACATCGACCGAACCCCCGAGTACGAACCAAACAGCGGACCGTTCTGGCGGGGCGGCGACCAGCCCGCCCGCGGCCGCCTCTGGGGTGGCTGCCTCGAGGTCCTCGACACGATCCTCGCCGCAGACAACGCCCCGCCGCTCGACGACCTCGAGGACGTCGTGCTCTGCCTGGAGACGAGCGAGGAGCTCCCCGGCCCCGCCGAAGTCCAGCGCTTCCTCCTCGGACTCGGCGAACGCGGCATCCTCGACCAGGCGAGCGCGGTCCTGGTGGGGCGACCCAAGGCTCGTTCCCACCTCGTCGAGAAGCCTGCCGACGAACGCGAGGCGCATCGCCAGGCTCAGTATGACACCGTCACCCGAATCGTCGCCGAGTACGCCCCGACCATTCCCGTCGTCTGCGGCCTCGACCTCGGCCACACCACGCCCACGTTCCCGCTCCCACTCGGCGCCGAGACCACCGTCGACCCCGACACCGAACGAATCGAATTCCACTGACGACGCGCGAGAACCGGCGTCTGGCGGTCGACCATCTAGTCGGAGTCGAAACACCCGAGACGCAGGCGGTCGTCCGAGACGACAATGGACCCCCGCGAGCACGACTGGCCGGTCCTCGAATCCGCCGCCGAGTACGAGACACCGTGGTATACCGGTGGGTATGACCGCGTCGAGCAGCCCGATGGCTCCGAGAAGGACTACTACTGGGCCGACCTCCCGCCCGCGGCCGTCGTCATCGCGGTCGACGACGGCGACATCCTCTTCGTGAACCAGTACCGCCCCGTGATCCGCGAGCACTGCCGGGAACTTCCCGCGGGCATCGTCGAGGACGACGAATCCTTCGAGGAAGCCGCCGCCCGCGAACTCGCCGAGGAGACCGGGTTCTATCCGAACGAGACCGAACTCCTGCAGCGAGTCAACGCCTCGACCGGCGTCCTCCGCCACGAACGCGGCTTCGTCTACGCGAGCGACCTCGAACGCGACGAACGCGACCTCGACAACAACGAGTTCCTCACCGTCGACCGCGTCCCCGTGGAGGACGTCCTCGGCGTCGCTCGGGAACAGCCAGCGAACGACTCCACTGTCGAAGGTGTGCTCCTCGCACGCGCAGACGGCTACCTCTAGTGATCGTCGGATTCGGCTAGGTCATCATCCCGCCCTGCTCGCTGGAGCCGCCAGCCGGCAGCGGCGAGCATCGGGTCCTCGCCGTCCGGCTCTTCGTCGGCCGCCCCATCCTGCTGCATCGGCGCCAGGACGTGTTCGTAGTCACGGTCTCGGGTCATGTCAACTAGCACCACGGACGCTGGCGGGTTAGGTGCTTCGGCGGACGCGGCCCTTAAGGGAGACCGACCCCTGCAAACGGGTATGGACGGCGAGATCGCTCCTGCGGAACTCCAGGACCTCCTCGACGGCGGTGAGACGGACCTCCGGATCGTCGACATCCGGAACCCCCCGGCGTTCGAGCGCGGCCACATCCCCGGGAGCACCAACATCCCCTTCCCCCGACTCCCGAACATGGTGCAGCAGCTCGACGGCGCGGAGCGCGTCATCACCGTCTGCCCACACGGCGAATCCAGCGTCCAAGCCGCCCGCCTCATCGCGTCCTACGAGGGCCTCGATGACGACGCCCAGATCGAGAGCCTCGCCGGCGGCCTCCGCGACTGGGACGGCGACTTGGACACCGGTCCCGCGGATGACGGCGATGCCACTACCGAAGCGGACGAAGGCCCGGCCTCCCCGTTTTAAATCCGGACCGTCAACTCACAGTTCGCATTTTGGCTTGCACGTGGTGCGTTCGAGAGCCCCCGACCTCTCGCAAATCGCAGCGTGGCACACCACGGGATTTCGCGCTCCACGCTGCGACGACTGTTACGTCACACCCCCATTTCGCCGCGCTCTGCTATTTGAACCTTCACTCGACCCCGATATCTTCTGAAATTGTTGGATATCTCGCGAAATAGCTGGTTTCGTAGTGAAATAGCGAATTTCAGAAATTATCGGCCGTTTTCAAGAGATATAGGCCAATTTCGGAAAATATGGCGCTATTTCAGGAAATGTGATTACCAGGTGGAAACACCATTCGACCAATCCACGTCGCAAGCATCCGCGAGACGAGTGGTCCGGAGGCCCCGGAAGTCTCGCGGTTCACGCGCGCCGGAGGCGCGCGGCCGACGACCGACTAACGCAGGCCGGAGTTGCCGAGTTTGCTCGGCAGCACGCCGGACCACTCGGTCCGGCGGAGGCATGCGGCTGGAGGGAGGCGTGCTTTTAGTGCAGGTTTTGCAAGCGAGCGGCTGAAAGCCGCGAGCGTCGGTCGAAAGACGCTTCGCGTCTTTCGTGATCACGAGAGAGCTCCGCTCACTCGAACGACAGCAAAAAGTGCGCGGGTAAAACGGTCCGTTAGGCCACGTTGAAGCCTTTCTCCTCGAGGAATCCTTCCACCCGCCCGCGGTGGTTGCCCTGGAGTTCGATGGAGCCGTCTTCGACGGTGCCGCCGCAGGCGAACTTGCTCTTCAGATCCGAGCTGAGGCTGTCGAGGTCGACGTCCTTGGGGTCGAATCCTTCGATGACGGTCACTTCCTTTCCGTAGCGGCGCTCGTCGATGCGGATGTTGATTTGCTGGGACTCTTTGGCGACGTCTTCGCAGACGCAGAGTTCCTCGGGCAATCCGCACGTCGAGCAGACTTCCGACATTACGCTTTGGGGTACGGACAGGACCTATTAAACACTGTCGCCGCGTCCGAGGCTGGCGATTCTGGCGGTTTCGGACGCGTACTGTTTGGCGAGGTGTGTGGCGCGCTGTGCGTCCTCGGTGGTGGCGGTGTCGCGGTACCGGGCGAGTTCGCGGAGGGCGGCGACCCGACGGGCTGGTTGTGGGGCATCGATGGCGTCGAGGTACTCGCGGATGGTCTCGCCGTCGCGGCGTGGGCGGTGCTGGTGGGCGAGGACGTGCGCGACGCGCTGGTAGGCGCCGTCGATGCGTTCGGCGGGGGTGCCGCGTGGCGTGGTGTGGAGCCAGAGGGCGCGGTAGGCGCGGGTGGGGAGACCGCTGCGGCGGAGGCCGGCGAGGAGGCCGGCGCCGAGGACCGTCCAGAGCGTGAGGGTCTCGGGGCCGGGGAGTGTGGGGATGAGCCCGGAGCCGCCCTGGCCGCTGGCGGGGTCGGTGACGCTGCCCGCGGTGGTGTTCGTGGTGTTCGTCGAGTTGTTCAGGGCGCCGGGGCTCGCAATCTCGTCGGGGCCGGCGATGCGGCCGCCGACGCGGATGGGCGTCGTCGTGGTGGACGAGTTGGGTGTGGTCGCGTCGTCGGAGCCGTTCACGGTCTCCGGTGGGCTCCAGGTGCCGTTCTGGCTGCCGGCGGCGTCCACGCCCTCGACGCCCTGCTGGCGGGCGCTGGAGACGATGCTCGATTCCTCGCTGGCGCGCTCGGAACCGGGCGTCGGGTCGAAGCGCACCCAGCCGACGTCGGGGAAGTAGACCTCGACCCAGGCGTGGCTGTTGACGCCGCGGACGACCCACTCGTTCTCGGCGACGCGCTGACCCTCGGTGTACCCGGTGACGAAGCGCGCGGGGACGCCCTCGGAGCGGAGCATCACGACCATCGCGCTGGCGTAGTAGGTGCAGTAGCCGGTGTTCCGTTCGAAGAGGAAGCTGTCGACGACGTTCCCATTCGGCGCTGGTGCGTCGAGCGAGTACTCCTTGTTCGCTTCGAGCCACTGCTCGATGGCGACCGCCTTGGCGTAGGGCGTCTCCGCGTCGCTGGTGACGTTCGCGGAGAGGTCGCGGACGCGCTGGGTGGCGGCGGGGGCGTCGAGGTAGTGCTTGTGGATCGTGGCGGGGTAGTCGGCGCCTGCGGTCCGGAGCGCGAGGCGCGTGGTGACCGGGACCTCGCTCTGGACGGTGTAGGTGTCGTTCGCCTGGATGGTCTCCCGGGGGACGTAGTCGCCGAAGCCGGTTCGGGCTGCGTCGATGCCGTCGACGTCGACGGGGCTGGCGGCGGCCGGCACGGCGTCGAGGGTTCGTTTCGCCGTGACCTGCTGCGTGACGGTCCGGGTCGTTCCGGCGGGGCCGCCACCGAAGTCGTCGCCGCCTGTCGGGTTTCCGGTTCGGACCCAGCCGTCGCCGACGTAGCGGTCGTAGGCCGCGACACGCCAGTACTGGGGTTCCTCGCTCTGCACGACGAACTGGACCTTCGGGGAGAGCGAGATGCTCCCGCCGATGCCGATGGAGTCGTCGGCGCTGACGAGGCTGCCAGGGGCGCTGCTCTGCGGGAGGAGGGGTGAGCGTCCGCCGGGGACGGCGGTGACGCTGGCGCTCGCGACCACCATGACTGCGAGGACGACCGCGACGAGTTCGAGGTGCCGTCGGGAGCCGCCGTACTGGCCCAGGGTGGAGAACGCGATGGTCCCTGTTGCGCCGAGGACACCGACGAGCGTGCCGACGGCACCGCTGTCGCCGGTGAGGACGAAGAAGCCGAGCATGCCGGCGCCGATGGTGGCGGCCCGGACGTACTCGCGGCGGGCGCCGAAGTACCACGCGAGGAAGGTCGGGCCGGGGGCGACGGCGAGTGCCCAGTGACCGGCGGCGGGCAGGCGGAGGATGGGGAACCCGGTGAGGAGCGCGACCATGTCCTTGATGACGCGGCCGACCGAGAGCGCCTCGATGTACGCCTGCGGGACGGTCGAGAGGTAGACGGCGAGGCCGGCGGCGAGGATGACCACGGCGACGACGGTCGCCTGGACGTGGCTCAGCGGCCGGGCCGCGACGGCGACGAGGACGGCGAGCGTGACGAGCACGACGAACTCGTTCCTGGTGCCGGCGACGTCGGTAACGTGGTAGAGGACGGCGAGGCTGGCGGCGGAGCACGCAGCGAGCGACGTGAGCGCGGCAGCGTCCCACTCGTCGAATTCGGGGCGTGAGAGGCCGAGTCGACCGACGGCACGGGTCGCGGTGCTCATCGGTCCACCTCGCTGTTCGTTCCCGAATCCCGGCAAGCCGACGTCATGCCGTCACCCCGCTCGTGGTGTCGAGGAGTTCGGCGTACCGGCGCCGGTCGGTGCCGATGGCGACTTCGACGTGTTCGCCGGTCTCTGGAGCGGTAACGTGGATGTCGGCGTTCTCACGGTGGCGCCGTCGGACGCCGCCACGGTCGAGGCGGGCGAGTGTCTCGAGGACGCGCCGGCGGTGCGGGTCGCCGTTCCCAGCGGGGATGACGCCGTCCGCGGTGACCACCTCGACGGCGAGGCCGTTGTCGAGCAGGTGGGCGACGATGCTCGCGGTCGCCTCGGCGACGCCGTCCGCCCGGGGGCCGAGGGCTTCGGCGACGACGGTCACGTGATTGCTCGCGCCCTCGCCGGCGTACTCGGTCACGGCGAGGCCGCCGGGCTGTTTCGCGCTCGCCTTCCAGTTCACGTCCCGAAGCGGGTCGCCCGGGCGGTACTCGCGCACGCCGTCGAAGTGTTCGCGTTCGTTCGTGATGCCGATGTAGCCCTCGAGGAGGGTGGCGGTGTGGCCGAGCGGGTGCACGCGGGGGTAGACCGTGACGCGCTGGGTGCGGTGGTCGTGGACGGTGCGCGTCCACAGCCCGAGCGGGTCGACGATGCTCACCGTCGCGGGGCCGATGGTGTGGACGCCGCGCTCGCGGAGCGTGACGTCGTAGGCCGTCCAGCCGGCGTCGGTGGTGACGTGCTCGACGGGGTCGCCGCGGAGGCCGGTGGCGAGGGAGTCCTCGATCCGGGCGGGCACTCGACGGTTCGCGTTCGTGAGTCGGCGGCGGACGGTGCGTTCCTCGCCCTGGTGGCCGTACTCGGGGGCCTCACGTTCGAGTCGCGGGTCGCGGAGGGTGGCGACGTAGACGCCCGTGGCGGCGAGGAGGGCGGCGGCTGGCACGACGACGGCGTTGAGGTTCCGGCCGCCGAAGAGATGCCCCATCGCGAACCCGAGCACGACGACGAGGAGGACGACCTGACCACGCCGCGTGAGCGACGGAACGGCCGTCATTCCGGGTCGACAGCGTCCATCGCGCGGCCGACGACGGTGCTGGCGGGCTCGCCGCCGAGGGTCCCGCCGGGGTCGGCACGGATTCTGTGGGCGAAGACCGCCGGGGCTTCGGCCTTCACGTCGTCTGGCACGACGTAGTCGCGGTCGTCGAGGATGGCGCGACCCTGTGCGGCCCGGAGGAGCGCGATGGTTCCCCGGGGGCTCACGCCGAGCGCCGCACGGTTCCGGGTGTATTCGGAGAGTCGGGCGGCGTAGCGCTGGACGGGTTCGGTCACCTTCACGTCGGCCGCGGCGGCGCGGGCCTGCTGGAGTTCGTCGACGGTCGCGACGGGTTCGACGGCGTCGATAGGGTGGCCGCCGACGACCCGGGAGAGTACCTCGACCTCTTCGTCGAGGTCCGGGTAGCCGATGCTCACCTTCTTCGTGAACCGGTCGAGTTCGGCGACCGGGAGTTCGAACGTCCGGTCGCGTTCGACCGCGTTCTGAGTCGCGATGACCATGAACGGGTCCGGGAGGCGTCGCGTCTCGCCGTCGCTCGTGACCTGTCCTTCCTCCATCGCCTCCAGGAGGGCGGACTGGGTCTTCGGCGGCGCGCGGTTGATCTCGTCGGCGAGCACGACGTTCGCGAAGATGGGGCCTGCCTGGAACTCGAACTCGCGGGTCTTCTCGTTGAAGACGTTCACGCCCGTGACGTCCGTCGGAAGGAGGTCTGGCGTGAACTGGACGCGCCGGAAGTCGCCGTCGACGCTTCCCGCGAGCGCGCGGGCGAGCATCGTCTTCCCGACGCCGGGTACGTCCTCGAGGAGGAGATGGCCGCGGCCGAGGACGGTGGTGACGACGTGCTCGATGGTGGTTCGTTTTCCGACGATGACCGTGCCGACGTTCTCGATGACGTCTCGGGCGAGCGCGCCAGCCTCCTCGACGGGGAGCGGTGTGGGCTCGGGCGCCGCCTGCTCGCGGGGATCGCTCACGTGATTCATTGGTGGATGCCTGGGCCGCAGACGTTGCCGTCCCCTTGGCGGTGCAAGCTTAGTATGCTTGTTGGTAACTACCACGACCGCTGGTTCTAGAAGGAAGCTCATTCGATCCACAGATTCCGCACGAACAGCGGCCTGCGGCGCTCTCACTAGAGTGCTCGTTCGATGGCCGTCCCCACTCGACCCTCACTCGTTCGGCGTCCGCTCCCAGTCCACGCAGTCCCCGCACACGAACCCCGCGTCGGTGCGCCACCGTCGCGTCACCGATTCGCCACAGGACTCGCACGCTGACCCCTCCGGCGACCACGCGAACGTCGTCACCGCCCGCTCCGTGACCCCCTCCCGATCGACGGAGTCACTAGCAGCCACCTCGTCATCGACGGAATCCGCTTCGGTGTCGCCGTCGGCGTCCAGCACCCCTTCGTCTGCTTCCGTGGGCTCGCCGTCAGACGGTTCGTCGGGTTCGTCGTCGGGCGTGACGAACGCGTCGAGGGTGGCGTCGCGCTCTGGCACGGACGGGGATTTCGCCGCAGGAACCATAACCGTCCCGGACACCGGCGCGTTGGCCAGCGCGTGGAATCCGTCGCGCTGGCCGCTGGCTACTGGCGAAAATCGTCGCATCCCGGCACACTCAAGGGTGCTGCGACGCGACGCTCTCGTATGGTCTGGGTCATCGATAACGTCGTTACGATGGTGGAGCAGTTCAGCGCAGTCGCGATGAGCGACCCGGTTTCGGCCGTCCTCATGACGCTTGGCGGTCTCCTCACCGGGTTCGCCGCACTGTTCTTCGGCTACATCGCTGCGCGCGGCCTGCTCGACGTCGTCCTTCCCGACGTCAGCAGCCAGCCACCGCAGGCCGGCCACTGAACGTCTCCGTCACCGATCTTCTGCCTCGTCGAACGCCGCCGAAACGAGTGGGATCGCCGTCTCGCGGTCCGGACCGAGGGGTGAGCCCGCGACGACACCGTCGACGTACTCGTCGAAGGCCGCGAAGCGTTCGGCGACGTCCATGGACGTGCCCGCGACGGCGAACGCGTCCAGCATCGCGTCAGTCACGCGGCCCGCGGCCTCGCCGTAGTCTCCGGCTTCGATCGCCTCACCGACCCGTTCGGCGGCGGCCTGGTCGATGTCGTGGCGCTCGAGGACCGGTGGTGCGGCGCCGGCGGTGATGAATGCCACCGGCGGCCGGGCCGCCGTCCTCGCCGCCTCCGCGTCTTCGTCGACGCTCACGCTCGCGAACACGAAGAACTCGAAGTCCCCGCGTTCGTCGGGGCGGTCGGCCAGCCCCTGCTCGACCTGGGTCGCGGCCCACTCGACGTCGGCCGGGTGGCTGGCGTTGTAGAGCACGCCGTCGGCGTGTTTCGCGCTCATGCGGAGCATGTGGGGGCCCTGCGCGCCGACGTAGACCGGGATGTCGTATGGCCCGTGGTTGAGGCCGGCGTCGTGGGCCTCGAAGGTGCCATCGTGGTCGACCCGATTTCCGGTCCAGAGGTCCTGTGCGACCTTGAAGGACTCCAGGACGCGCCGGAGCGGTCGGTCGCGCTCGACGCCGAGATTCCTGAGTGTGGACTTGTCCCCTGCGCCGATGCCGTAGAGGGCGCGGCCGTCGCTCACCTCGTCGAGGGTCGCGACCTGGCTCGCGAGTTTCACGGGGTGGGTCTCGTAGGGGTTCGCGACGCCCGGCCCGAGCAGGATGTCGTCGGTCACGCTCGCCATCTCGGTCAGGGCGATGATTGGGTCGCGGTTGAAGTAGTGACCGGACGCGAACGCGGCGTCGAAGCCGGCGGCCTCGGCGCGTTCGGCGAGTGCGACGACCTCGGAGACGGGGTCCTCCGGCGTCAGCTCGATACCTCGCCGGATTCCGGCAGTCTCGGGGTCCTCGTCGTCATCCATCGTACTCCCACCCCCGGAGCGCCTGCCGCACGAAGTCGGAATCCAGATCGCGGAACAGGTTGTCGCTGCCCTCGTGGTCGCCGAACGCCCAGTCTCGGATCACGACGACGGGGGTGCCGGCGTCGCCCTCGCCGGTCACGAGGTTCGCGGTGGCGGCGAGTTCGTCGACGACCGCTTCGACCGTCACTTCGAGTTCGTGACCGTCGCGGTCCCGCTCGCCACGCCAGTCGCGGCTCGCCGGCATGCCCGCCCAGCCGATCGCGACGCCGCGCTGGCCGTGGCGGAACGGTCGGCCGGAGGTGTCCGTGACGACGACGGGCACGTCGATACCCGTCAGTTCCAGCAGGCCGTCGCGAATCTGGCGGGCGGACCGGGTCGGGTTCCTGGGCAGGAGCAGGAGTTCCGCACCGCCGGTGTTCGACCGGTCGATGCCGGCGTTGACGCCGACGTGACCGAACCGCGTCTCGGTGAGGAGGAACGGCTCGGCCATCACGACGTCGGTCGACTCCTCGAGGACGGCCTGGGCGAACCGCGGGTCCTTCTCGTCGCCCGTGATGTACGCCAGTCGGCTGGCGATCTCCTTCGCCCGGGGGCCGGCAGGGAAGTCCTCGAGGCTCGCGGTACGACCCTCGGCCTTCGAGACGACCGTGCTCGCGACACAGACGACGTCGCCATCCTGCAGGTCGGCGCGGTCCTCGACGATGGCCGCGAGGTCGTCGCCCGCGCGGACCTCCGGCACCCCCTCGACGGCGAACGCGTGCATGGCGAGAGATTCTGGATGACGCGTAAAAGTGTCGACGGTACCGGCCGAGTTGGACGCCGTCTCGACCGGCCGGTGAACGTGGCGGCGAACCGGGACTATTCGCGGTGGACGGTCACGTCGAGGTCGCCGTCCGCGACGTCGGTGACCAGCATCGTCGCCTCGTCGGCGGGGTCGGCGCCCGTGCAGCTCCCCGGATTGAGAAGGCGGACGCCCTCGTGGGTGTCGTCGAGGAGGCTGTGGGTGTGGCCACAGAGCCCGACCGCATCCTCACCGCCGGCCTGTCGAGCCGTCTCGGCGACGAGTTCGAGGTAGCTCTCCATGTCGGTCGCCCCGGTCCCGTGCACGGCGGCGAACGTGACGCCGCCGAGTTCGACGGTCGCGGTCTCCGGGAGGCCGAGCCCCTCGGGGTCCATGTTCCCCTTCACGGCCGTGAACGCGTCCTCGTCGACCAGGTCGACGACCGCCTCGTAGCCCTCGCGGGAGTCGAAGTCGCCGACGTGGATGGTATGGTCGGCGTCGCTGACCGCCTCCCCGACGAACCCTGGAATCGCGGTCTCACGGGAGGGCACGTGCGTGTCGCTGATGATAGCAACCTGCATCGCACCAACGTCACGGGGCTGTCAGGAAAAGCGTTCCGGGGACACACCCCCAGGCGACCCCGACCGGGCGCCAGATTCGCGGACAGCCGAGGCAGACCGTACCTTGAAGCCAGCCCCGACCGACGCCCCGGTATGGACGAGGTGCACGTGGTCACAGCCTTCCTCCGGCAGGGACCGGACGTCCTGCTCGTCCGCCGCAGCGACGCCGTCGGGACGTACCCGGGAGCGTGGGGTGGCGTCTCGGGCTACGCCGAGGCCAACCCCGACGACCAGGTCCGCGTCGAGATCCGGGAGGAGACCGGGTTCGACGCCGCCGACCGAACGTTCGTCCGGGCCGGTGACCCCGTCACGATCGACGACACGCTCCCCGACGGCACCCGGCGGCGGTGGGTCGTCCACCCGTACCTCTTCGACGTCGCGGCCCGCGACGTCACGCCGAACGAGGAGCTCGCCACGACGACGTGGCTCCCGCCCACCGCCATCCACGACCCGGGCCGTGACACCGTGCCGGGCCTCTGGACCGCCTACGACCGTGTCCGCCCCACGCTCGAGACCGTCCGCGACGATCACGACCACGGGTCGGCGTGGCTCTCGCTTCGGGCGCTCGACGTGCTGCGGGACGAGGCTGCGCTGTCAAGCGACCCCACCGAAGTCACCGCGGTCGCGCGAGCCCTCCTGGACGCCCGACCCGACATGGTCGTCCTCCGGAACCGGGTGAATCGGGCGATGGCCGACGCAACCGACGCCGGCGACTGGACGCCCGACGACGTCGCCACCACCGCCACCGAGACCGCGCGGACGGCGGCGTCCGCCGATACGACGGCCGCGATGAACGCCGCACCACTCCTCGATGGCGCGACCGTCGCGACGCACTCCCGCTCGGGCACCGTGGAGGACGCACTCAGCCGTGCCGACCCGGACGGCGTCGTGCTGTCGGAGGCTCGTCCGGGCCGTGAGGGCGTCACGGTTGCCGAATCGTTCGCGTCGACGGGCCTCGACGTCACCATCACCTCCGACGCGAACCTCCCGACGGCGGCGACAGGCTGCGACCTCGTCCTCGTCGGTGCCGACGCCGTGACCCCGGCCGGCGCCCTCGTGAACAAGGTCGGCACCCGGTCACTCGCCCGGTGCGCCACCGACGCCGACCGACCCGTCTACGTCGTCTGCGCAGCCGACAAGGTCGCCCCAGGCCCCATCACGCCGACGGAGCAGGCCCCGCCTGACGCGCTCTACGACGGCGCCGCCGACGTCGAGATCGAGAACCCTCGCTTCGACATGACGCCGGCCAGCGACCTCGACGGTATCGTGACCGAGGCCGGTCTCCTCACCGCCGACGACGTCCGGGCACGCGCGACCGTACACCGCCAACTCGCCGACTGGACCCAGCACGTCGACTGACGCCCGCACTCGAGCAGGGCACGGGGGCGGAGTGAAACCCCTTAATACGGGACCCTCGTACCGTGTTCGTGGGCGACGGTGACGACGTGTTACCCCCTCCGAGCCCCTTGTGACGAGGACCTATCCTCCGAGTCGCCCCATTCAGTCCGCTGCGGAGCGACCGCTCGGGTTCCAGTACCCGAACATTGAATCCGGTCCTCCGGGTAGACCGTCCTATGGACGTCGAACACCTCGGAGTTCACGCGTCGGTGGGCGCGGTGTTCCCACCGGATGCGCTGGTCGCGGAACTCGAATCGATCGACCCGGACGTGCACGTCGTCGAGACGGCCGCGGAACTGGCCGAGGTCGACGCCGTCGTGACGTTCGCGCACGACGACGCGTTCCTCGAGCACGTCGGCTGGGTGCACTCGATCCAGGCCGGCTACGATCGCTTCCCGCTCGACGCGTTCGAGTCCCACGGCGTCGTCCTCACGAACTCGAGTGGCATCCACTCGGCGAGCGTCGGGGAGACCGTCGCGGGCTACATGCTCTCCTTCGCCCGACGGCTCCACGACTACCGCGACGCCCAGGCAGCCATCGACTGGAACCGGCCCGACTGGGACGCCCCCTTCACGCTCTTCGACGAACCCATCACCATCGTCGGCCTCGGCGCCCTCGGGCAGGGCGTCGCCCGACGAGCGGACGGCCTCGGCATGCGCGTCTCAGGCGTCCGCCGCAAACCCGTTCGCGTCCCCCACACGCGCGAGGTCTACACCCCGGACGCCCTCCACGACGCCATCTCGGACGCCCGGTTCGTCGTCGTGACGCTCCCGCTCACAGACGCCACCGATGGCCTGTTCGGCCCCGCCGAGTTCGCGGCGATGCGGGACGACGCGTACTTCATCAACGTCGGCCGCGGCGGCGTCCACCAGGAGGACGCCCTCACCACCGCCCTCCAGGAGGACGCCCTCGCCGGCGCTGCCCTCGACGTCTTCGAAGAGGAACCACTCCCCGCCAGCAGCCCACTCTGGGAGCTGGACGACGTCATCGTCACACCCCACGCCGCCGCTGCCGACCGCAACTACCACGTCGACATCGCCGCCCTCGTCCGGGCCAACGTCCAGCACGCCATGGCGGACGAAGGCTACGTCAACCGCATCGTCTAGGCTCCGGTCGACGGCCGGGACGACAAGCCGCTCAGTTCGTGAAGAACTTCTTCAGGTCGTCGCGTTTCGCGTCCCCGAGGTGGGACTGCATGGCGTCGTTGAACGACGAGACCTGGCCCTTCTTCGCACTGATGGGTGCGATGGTGTCCTGCCACTGCTTCCACGGTGGGAGGAGGCCGAGTCGGTCCGCGATCTCGTCGAGGCGTTCGTCGCGGTCGTCGACCTTGTCCATCTTGTTCACGGCGACAACGGTCGGGATATCGAGCTCGCGGAGGAAGTGGAAGAGTTCGACGTCGTGTGGGATCTCGTCCTCGCCGGAGTGCCGGTCGATGATGTCGACGGCCGCCTTCCCGTCCAGCACGAGCACGCCGACCATGATGTTGTCCGCGTACTCCTCGACGTACCGGACGACGTCGGTCTTGATCTGCTCGCGGCGGTCCTCGCCCACACCCGCCATGAATCCGAATCCGGGCAGGTCGGATACCATGAAGTCCTCGCTCGACCAGTCGAAGTGGTTGGGCTTCCGGGTGACCCCGGGTTTCTGTCCCGTGGGGACCTTGTGACCGGTGATCTCCCGCATCAGCGTCGACTTCCCGACGTTCGACCGGCCGACGAGCACGACCTCGTCCTCGCGGTCCGGTCGGTCCTCGAACATACCCGTGGTAGCCGGCCGAGTCGGTTAAGCATCACGTCACGACCCCGTCCTTCCGCCGTGTAGCTGCCGGTCCCGATAACCAAAACCCGCCTTTCACTCTACGGTGGGGTTATCGCCTCACCACGCGTCGGTCAGGGTATGCGCAAGCAGATCCTCGCAACGATCGCACTCGTCCTCCTGGTCGTGACCGCCGGCTGTGTCGGCGGTTCGACGGCGCTCGCGGCCCCCGGGAGTTCCGACAGCACCGACTCGCGAACCGTCACCGTCTCCGCCACGGGCGAGGCGAGCGCGACCGCAGACATCGCCACCATCCACGTGTCCGTCGAGGCGGAGGCCGCAGACGCGAACACCGCCCGCGGACAGGTCGCCGACGACGCCGAAGCCGTTCGGCAGGCCCTCCTCGATGCGGGAGTCTCGGACGACGACATCCAGACGACCCAGTACGCCATCCACCCGCAGTACGACCGGAACTCCGACGGCAAACCCACCGTCACCAGCTATCGCGCGATCCACGCCTACGAGGTCACGGTCCAGAACCCCGACGACGCGGGCAGTATGATCGACACGGCCGTGCAGGCCGGTGCCGACCGCGTGAACAGCGTCCGGTTCGGGCTCAGCGAGTCCGCCCGTGAAGAGCTCCGAGAGCAAGCCATCGAGGACGCGATGGGGAACGCGCGCAGTGACGCGCAGGCCGTCGCAACGGCCGGCGACGTCTCCCTCGGCCCCGTCCACTCGGCGTCCGTCTCGTCCCAGCCCCAGTACTTCGGCGGCGTCGAGTACGCACTCTCCGCCGGCGACGCTGCCGGAGGGAGCACGCAGCTCGACTCCGGTCCCGTCAGCGTCACCGTCCAGGTGACCGTCCGCTACCAGATCGCGTAACACCCCGACGAATCCCTCGTCGGTCGAATCCGCCCCACAGCCCAGTGCTCCGCTCGTTGTCGACCACCGGCCCCGCCGCTCCCGGTCCCGTGGTCCGCGTTCTATCCGGCCAGGAACACTTTTCTCCGTGCCACGAGTCGTGCACGCCACGACCGTCTCATGTCTCTGTCTTCCACCACCCCACCCGAGTCGTCGTCCAGCCCACTCCGCAGCATCCTCGCGGCAGTCGCGCTCACCGTCGTCGCCGTCCTCGCGTCCATGGCGGGCAGCGTCGTCCTCGCGATACCGCTGCTCGTCCTCCAGTACGACGTCACGAGCCCCGCGCTCTTCCTGGGGCTGACCGCCGCAGGCCAGCTCGTCTTCATCGGCGTCACACATCTCTACCGCCGCCGACGCGATGGCCATCCGGTCGTTCGGATCGAGGGGCTCGACGCCCGCACCACGGGTATCGCTGTCGGCGCAGCGATCCTCGCCATCCTCCTCGCGACCGCCTTCTCCCTGCTCCTCTCCACGCTCGGGCTCCTCCCGTCGAGTGTCATCGGTGAGGCCGGCATCTCGAACCCCGTGGTGTACCTCGGACTCGCGGCACTCACCGTCGTCCTCATCGCGCCCGCCGAGGAGTACCTCTTCCGGGGCGCCGTCCAGGGCCGCCTCCGCGAGACGTTCGGGCCCGTCGGCGCCGTCGTCGGCTCCAGCCTCCTCTTCGGGTCCGTCCACCTCACGAACTACTCTGGATCGGTCGCGTCCGTCGTCGCGGGCACGCTCTTGATCGCCGTCACGGGCGCCGTGCTCGGTGCCGCCTACGAGTACACGAAGAACCTCACCGTCCCGATCGTCATCCACGCGCTCTACAACGTTACGCTGCTCGGACTCGCGTACGCCACCGTCTGAGTCGGGGGCCCGCCCCGCGGACCCGTCGGCTCCAGTCACGAAGCCAGCGGACCGCACCGGGAGACGCCGGGACCGGAACCCCGACTCTATTTATCCGTCCCAGTCGTCGGTCACGGCGTGCGACTCGTCCAGGTCACGATACCGGCCGGAAAACGGGACGCGATCCTCGATGCGCTCGACCACGAGGGCATCGACTACGTCCTGAGCGAGGAGACGAGCGGTCGCGAGTTCACGGCCATCGTGTTCTTCCCCCTGCCGACGAACGCCGTCGAGCCCGTGCTCGAATCCCTCCGCGAGGCGGGCCTCGACGAACAGGCGTACACGGTCGTGCTGGACGCGAAGACCGTCGAATCAAGGAAGTTCGACGAACTCCAGGACCGGTTCGAGGAGACGGACGAATCGGACTCGCGAATCGCTCGCGAGGAGCTCGTCGCGACCGCTGCCGACCTCGCCCCGAACCTGACACCGTTCCTCCTGATGACCATCATCAGCGCCGTCGTCGCGACAGCCGGCATCCTCCTCGACTCGCCCGCAGTCGTGGTCGGCTCGATGGTCATCGCGCCCCTCATCGGACCTGCGATGGCGACCAGCGTCGGAACCGTCGTCGACGACCGCGAGATGTTCCTCCGGGGCGTCAAACTCCAGGTGATGGGGTTCGCGATGGCCGTCGCCAGCGCCGCGGGCTTCGCCGCGCTCTCACGGGGCATCCACCTCGTCCCGCCGGGGCTCGACGTCCTCGCGATCGATCAGGTCGAGGGCCGCCTCAGCCCCGACTTCCTCTCGCTCGGCGTCGCGCTCGGGGCGGGCGCTGCCGGCGCCATCAGTCTCTCGTCCGGGGTGTCGTCGGCGCTCGTGGGCGTCATGATCGCGGTCGCGCTCATCCCGCCGACCGCCGTCATCGGCATCGGCATCGCGTGGGGGCTCCCCCGGGCGGTCATCGGTGCGAGCGTCCTCGTGCTCGTGAACGTCTTCTCCATCAACCTCGCCGCGCTCGCCGTGCTCTGGTACCAGGGCTACCGGCCCGAGTCCTGGTTCCGACTCGAGGAGGCGAAAGCCGCGACGATCCGGCGGAGCGCCGTGCTCGTCACCATCGTCCTCGTCCTCTCGGTCGCCCTCGGCGCCGTCACGTACGCGAGCTTCCAGCAGGGCACCTTCGAGGAGGGGGCTCGGACCGCCGTCGAGCAAGAACTCGCTGCAGGGAACTCCGAGGCGCTGACCCTCATCGAGTTCTCCGTCGAGTACGACGACTCGCTGCCGTTCCGCCAGCCCGAACGCATCTCGGTGACAGTCGGTCGCCCCGCCCAGGGCGACTACTCGGGATTACCGACCGCCCTGCAGGAATCGATACGAGCTGAGACGGGGCGTAGCGTCGACGTACAGGTCCGATACGTCGAAATCGGAACGACCTAGGTGAGTCCAGAACCAGTGGAGAACTTGGGCCGGCGACAGCGCTGCCGTTTCCGGGCGCGGAATCAGGTTCGGGAACGAGGCTGGACCGTGACGGCGTCAGTTCCGTGACGCCGGCATGTCCGGCTCGAACCCGGTCGCCTCGGCCGCAGCGGCGAGCACGTCCTCGACGCCCTCGCCCGTCTCGACGCTCATGTAGTAGTCCGCCTCGGTGTCGGTGTCGAGGTCGCTCTTGTTACAGACGACGATGACCGGCACGTCCTGGAACTGCGCCTTGACGTCCGCGAGCAGCTCCCGCTGGTCCTCGACGGGGTAGCCGCAGGTCGCGGACGCGTCGATGAAGAACAGGATTGCGTCCGCGAGGTGCTGGACGGCGGAGACCGCCTGGCGCTCGATCTCGTTCCGCTCGTCGGCGGGGCGGTCCAGCAGTCCGGGGGTGTCGACGAGCTGGTAGCGGATGCGTTCGTGCTCGAAGTGCCCCAGCTGGATGCCCTTCGTCGTGAACGGGTACTGTGCGATCTCGTTGCTCGCGTTCGTGTTCGCGTTCACGAACGACGACTTCCCCACGTTCGGATACCCGGCGACGACGATCGCCGGCTCGTCCGGCCGAATGTCGGGCAGGTCACGGAGCGCGTCCCGCGCCTCCCCGATGTACTGCAGGTCGTCCTCGATCTGGTTGATGACACTCCCCATCCGCGCGAACGCCTGCTTCCGGACCTTCCGCGCCTCGTCCACGTTCCCCTTCGGGAGTTTGCCGATGTACTCGCGGCCCAGGCTGTGCGTCTTCTGGGACGCCCACGTCACCTGCGAGAGCGCTTCGCGGAGTCGGTTCACGTCCACGATGGCGTCCGCGAGCTCGTAGTAGAACGGATCGACCGTGTCGAAATCCGGCCACGACTGCACGACGTTGTGGAGGTTGTCGCTCAGGATGTTGGAGGACGTCTGCAGCATCGACTGCTGGGCCTCCACCCCTGTCTTCGCCCGCCCCGCCCGCGAGGCACGCGAGAACGCCTTATCGAGGAGTTCCTCCGACCGCGGCGTGGTCGGGAGGCCTTCGAAAATCATGGCCGACTATACTCGGGCGACACGTAAAAGGCCGTCTTTGTGCATCTGGTGGGTGTGACGTGGTATCTCGCGGGATCGGAGACGTCACCGCCAGAAAGCCCTCACCCGTTTCGCGCACGGTCAGAGACATATCCTCGCTTCGCTCGGATAGGGGCCGCTGACCGCACACGGTCGCCTCTGGCGACCGCGAAACGGGTTCGCCCTTTCAATCCCCCAGGGTGTCGCTCGGACGGGGATGCCGAAACTCGTCGGTTGGAACGTCTGGCGAGCGTGCCGGTTGGATAGTCGCCGAAAAACGTGGTTTGGCCGAGAAGCTATATTCCCATCGCGTCGTTCGTCGTCGCGACGCTCTCGGCGGCGTCGGCTTCCCCGAGCACGGCGCGGATGGCGTCGACGTTCTCCGGGACGACGTCGGACTCCTGGTGGATGGCCTGGAAGCAGTAGAAGTCGCTGCCTTCGAGGCTCACGGACTCCTCCCAGAGGCAGTTCTCCCAGAGGTCGCCACGTGGACGGCCCATGTCCTGGGCGTACTCCTTGAGCTGGCCGGTGCCGTCGATGTCGAGGGATGGGCTGATGCCGAGGATGCGGTCCTCGGCGGTGAGGAGTTCCCGGATGTCGTCGGCGCTTGCGGGTGGTTCTTCGAGGGTGACGTTGATGCTGTGCATGTGCATCAGGGTCGCCGGGACCTTCATCCCGAGCGTGTCGATGTCGACGTCGGGGTAGATGGTGTTCAGGTCGGGGCCGTGGTGGCTCGGAATCGTGATGGGGTTCGGGAGGATGTCGTTGATGGGGCCGCGGCCGGTCTGGCTCGGGTCGCCGCCACGACGGACGAGCGTGGCGCGGACCTTCTCGACGCCGTACTGCTCCTTCAGTGGGGAGAGCAGGCGGGCGAGACCGGTGGTGTTGCAGGAGACGACGCGGACGTGGTCCGCCCCCGTCGCGTCGTCGTAGTTCGAGCGTGCGTTGAAGGAGACGTCCGCGACATCGGCATCCTCGCCGCCCTGGTAGAGTGCGGGCGTGTCGTACTCCTCGTAGAGCTCCTTGTTCTGCGCACCGATCCCGGACGGAGTCGCGTCGACCACGACGTCGGCCTGCGCGACGAGCTCGTCGACGAGGCCAGCGGTCTCGATCCCGGCGTCCGCGAACTTGTGGGCGCGGTCCTCGATGGCGGCGTAGAGGTCGTAACCCCGGCGGCGGGCCTGCTCGGCCTCGTAGTTCGGCCGGGTCTTGGCGACGCCGACGACGTCCATATCTGGCTGGTCGCGGACCGCGTCGGCGACGCGCTTCCCGATGGTGCCGTACCCGTTGATGGCGACCCGAATCATACGCGACACTCCCCGACCCGCGCGGTTAACGGTTTCGAGAATTACGCACTGAAACTAACTCGGAGATGGGTGAATCGCCAGCCCATTCGGCAATACGTCCCTCGCTACTGGTGTGTTCCGTCGTACAGTTTGAGTATCCCAATCGCTACGAGGCACAGTATCTGGAGCCCCAGCGCCGCGTCTATGAACGCGTTCGGCAGTCCCAGTGGCCGGCCTGAGGCAAACGTCACAAGCCCGAGGCCGAGCGCGACCAACAGAAGGGTCCATTCGATCCGTTCCAGATGGGTATCGTGTACCTCCCGTATCCAAATGGCGAGGATACCCAGCGCATCCAGGATGAGGAGGCCGAGGATGGCGACGTCCACTCCGTCCATGAATTTTATCCTAATAGACATTTTATAATTTTTGCGCTGTTCAAATCGCTCTCTATAGGTGTCCGGCCCACTCGGCAAACCAGACAGACTCCCCTGGGAGGGCGGACGGCGTCGCAAAGTCTTTCGCCCGGCCGCCCAACGTCTCGGACATGAGTCTCCACGACGCGGCCGAGACCGCGGTGGTGCAGTGTCTCGGACTCGAGGCGGACGAGTCCTGTGCGATCGTCACGGACGACAAGCGCCGCGAGATCGGTGAAGCGCTCTACGACGTCGCGAGCGAGATCACCGACGATGCCGTCATCCTCCAGTACCCGCCGGGGAACCAGCACGGCGAGGAGCCCCCGAGCCCGGTCGCGGCGGCGATGCTCGACGCCGACGTCTTCCTCGCGCCGACGACGAAGAGCATCAGTCACACACGCGCCCGCGGGAACGCCTGCGCCGAGGGCGCCCGTGGCGCGACCCTCCCCGGAATCACGGAGGAGGTCTTCCTCACCGGACTGGATGCGGACTACAAGACCATCCGCCGGCACTGTGCCGACGTTCTGGCGCAGGTCGGGGACGCGGAGGAGATTCGCGTCGAAGCGCCCGCCGGGACCGACATCACGTTCCGCCCCGGCGACCGCGAGTGGCTGCAGGACACCGGGATGGTGCACGAGCCCGGCGACTTCTCGAACCTCCCCGCCGGCGAGGTCTTCGTCGCCCCCGAGCAGGCCGACGGCACGTTCGTCGTCGACGGCACGATGATGCCATACGGTCTCCTCGACGAGGGCGACACCCTCGAATTCGAGGTCGAGGACGGCTACGTCACCCACATCGACGACTCCGACATCCGGAGCCAGATCGAGGCGGCGGAGAAGCAGGTCGGCCGCGACGCATACAACCTCGCCGAACTCGGCATCGGCACGAACGTCGCCGTCACCGAACTCGTCGGCAGCGTACTCCTCGACGAGAAGGCCGCCGGCACCGTCCACATCGCCATCGGCGACGACGCCGGCATCGGCGGCGACACCGACGCCCCACTCCACCTGGACGGCATCATCCGGGAACCGACCGTCTATGCTGATGGCGAGGAAGTGGAGCTACCGCGAGCGTAGCGAGCGTCGCGGAACCTCCTCGGGTACGCGAACGGCGAAGCCGTGAGCGGCGAAGAAGTCGAATTGCCGGCGGTCAGTAACTGACGACGGCGCAATCCACGTTTTCTGCGGTTCGACCACGGTGTGCGGTCCTGGTGGATCGAAAGGGCGAGACCCGAAGGCGAGTCGCCGGAGGCGACTGGACTCGCTCGGCCACCCCTATCCGAGCGAATGCGAGGATATGTGGTCGAGCGGGCGCGTTCGGTTCGAGGGCTTTCGAGGAAGAGGACTCAACTCATCCAGCGGTTCCTCCCTTCAACTCCGCGTCCTTTTACGTCTGCGCCGGCTAAACTCTGCTATGACTATGGAAGGCGAGCGCGTGCCGGTCGCGTGCCCTGCCTGTTCGCCGGATCTCGAGACGGTGCACGAGGTCCTGACGACGGGCGGCGGGCGGGCGACCGTGCAGTGCAGTGAGTGCGGGCACACGCACAAGGTGCCGATCGAGGACGAGCGGACGGTCGAGCGGGAGGTCGTGGTGAGCCAGGATGGCGAGTCGTTCACGGCGTCCGTCGAGGTGGAGGCCGAGGAGACCGTCCGGAAGGGCGACGAGTTCATCCTCGAGACGGACGAGGCGATCATGCAGGTTCGCATCACGGACCTCGAGGTCGGGCCCGAGGAGCGCACGAGTTTCGCGCAGGCCGAGGACGTCGAGACGTTCTGGACGCGCGCGGTGGACAACGTCACCGTGAACGTCACCGTGCACCCGAAGGACGGCCAGCACGACGCGACGAAGAGCATGGAGCTCCAGCTCCCCGGCGACTACGAGTTCACCATCGGGGAGACCGAGGAGTTCGACGACCGCGAGTTCAAGATCGAGGGCATCCACGTCCGTCAGGAGGTCGTTGGTGACTACAAGTTCCAGAAGCTCGGCCACGAGGGCGACGTCGTCGAGGCGAAGGACGTGAAGCGGATCTACGGCACGGACACGAAGAAGAAGCCCTGGTCCGCCTGGTAGCGGTACAAACCTCCCGTTTCGGCGCCCTGTTTTCGATTCCCTGTTTTCGACTGCCGTTCTTCGTTCCGGCGAATGACTTACGCGCCCACCGGCTGAACCACCGGTATGGACTACCGGAGCCTGTTGCTCCTGCGCGCCGCCCGCGAGATCGGCATCATCGATGCCGTCAATACGGACGCGGCGACGGTGGCCGACGTCGCGGCCGAAACCGGGGCCTCCCAGCGTGCCGCCCAAACCGCGATCGACGCCCTCGTCGACGAGGCTTCCTCACCAACGTCGAGGGCGAGGGCTACGAGCCGACGAATCGGATGCTCGGTTTCCTCACGACGACCGACCTGCGCTCTATCGGCCGAACACCCCACCGTCTCGACGTCGCCGACGCGCTCGTCGACCTTCCCGCGAGGATGCGGTCGGACGAGCCACCGACACGCCCCGACGACTACACCGTCCACGAACTGGGCGCCCGACGCAGCCAGCCCGAGGCCGAGATCCGCGCCCGCGCCACCGCCGCGATTCGAGAACACCCCGACGCCGACTCGGTGCTCGTCGTTGGGGACGGCCCCGGAAATCACGCCCGCGAGCTGGCCGCCAGCGGGCTCGACGTGACGCTCGCCGAAACGCCCGATGTCGTCGAGCACGTCGAGCCGCTCCTCGAACACGAACGCGTCGACGTCGTGACCCGCGAGCCCGACGACCCGTTGCCCACCGGCTTCGACCTGCTCGTTGCCCCGCGTGCGTTCCGAACGCGCGAACCGGACGAGAACCGGCGACTCGTCGAGCACGCCGCTGAATCTCTGACACCCGACGGCGACGGCGTCGCGGTCTTCCTCGACACCCTCCGGGACACGGCCGACGACCCGACCGCCCTCGGTGCAGAACTACTCGCCACGACCGACGCTGGCCGACTCTACGAGACGGCTGCGGTGGTGGGCTGGCTCGAGGACGCCGGATTCGAGGGTGTCCGGACTGTGTCCGTTCCGGGAACGGACGACTGCGCGGTGGTCGGCAGGGTCAACGACACGGGGTGAGGCGCGCCATTGATGTAGCATCGGCTCCGACCTCGGGTATGGCGTACGCGGCGCTCCGGGACGACATGGTCGACAGCCTCGAGCACGACACCAAGGCGGTGGTGTCCTCGACGGCCGTCGGCGAGGCGATGCGGACGGTCCCCCGCCACGAGTTCGTCGACGCGGAGCACCGCGCCTACATGGACCAGTCCTTCGAGCACCGCGGTACGACCGTCCTCGCGCCGAGCGTCGCCGGACTCCTGCTCGACGCCCTCGACCCCCAGGCAGGCGACGACGTCCTCGTCGTCGGAGCTGGCGTCGGCTACACGACTGCCGTCGTCGCCGAGATCGTCGGCAGCGAACACGTCCACGCCGTGGACATCAACCGCCCCGTCGTCTACGACGCGCGGGAGAACCTCGAGCGAGCGGGTTACGGCAACGTCCTCGTCGAGTGCCGGGACGGCGCCGACGGCCTCCCAGAATACGCACCCTACGACCGCATCCTCCTCGAAGCGGCCGCGGTTCAGCCCCCGCGAGCCCTCCGCGCGCAGCTCGCCGACGACGGCCGGGTCGTCTTCCCTCGAGGCGCCCACGGCCAGGACCTCGTCGCCGTCGAGGAAGACAGCGAGGTCGAGACGTTCGGTCCCGTGGGGTTCGACCCACTCCTCGTCGAAGGGGAGCAGCACGGCACCATCGTCCGTAATCGGACCGTTCGCGAGGAACGCGAACACGCGGCCCGCGCCAACCAGCGACGGAAGGGCTGGGAGCACGAATGGATCGACTGGGATAGCCAGCCCTGACGGGACTCCTCGACCGGCCCGTCCATCAAGATCAGGCGTCGACCACGAGGATGACCGTGTTCTTGCGTCGGTCCGCGTAGTTCGACCCCGCCGGCGGTTTGACGCGAACCGAGAGTGTGCCGTCCGCCTGGTTCGCCGCGAGCTCCGGCGAAAGATCGACCGCAGCCCTCCCTGACTCGTTCGTCTTCGCGACGACCGGCCCGTCGATCCGGGCCGTCCCACTCGTTACGACCAGCGTCGCCCCGGAGACCGTCGCCCCGTCCGAATCGACCGCGCTCAAGACGACCGTCTGGTCTCCAGGCCCCACGACGTCTGGCTCAGGCCGGACGTTCAACTCCTGAACGGCGAGCGTCTCGACGCCCGAGACCATGTTCAACATCACGCTCAGGGTCGCGACGCCCACGACGAACGCGATGACGAGCCGCACGGGGAGGCCTTCGACGGCACGCGTATCCGTCCGGAACGACCGCCCGATTGCTGGCAGGATCGACATGGCACACTCTGGTCCCGTACTCCTATTTCAACCTACGCCGAGCCGACACCGCTCGACCAACCGGGTCGTGCGTAGGTTCAAATACGAGACCGGGGCCAAACTGGATATGGCGGACCTCACAGCTTGCGACCTCCCACCGGACCGGGCACACGGACACGAGACCGGGGCGTCAGACGGAGCAGACACCCCGGAAGTGGACGTCCTCGGTCGCCCGGAGAACGAGAACGGCGGCCCCATCGCGTCGTTCGGGCGATTCATCGCCCGAGATGGTAGTCTCGGCGGGACGGTCGGACTGGACCTCGACCGGCCACACGTCGTCTCGGTGGTCGGGAAGCGTGGCTCCGGGAAATCCTACACCCTCGGCGTCGTCGCCGAAGGGCTCGCGAAGACCCGGGGTGTCACGGGCATCGTGATCGACACCATGGGCGTCTACGCCGGACTCGAGGAGCTCGGCGCCCTTCGCCACACCCAGCCACAGCTCTCGCCCGCGTCGAATCCCCCCGAATTGTGGCCGACGATGGTCGGCCTCGACCCGACGTCGCCGGCAGGCGGACTCGTGTGGCGAGCCGCCGCCCACGTCGACTCGATTCAGGCGATGCGGACCTGCATCCAGGACTCCCGCGCGGAGGAGGCCGCCGTCCGAACCGCAGACAATCACCTCGCGCTCGTCGACTCCTGGGGCTGTTTCGCGGCGAACGGTCTCGATGCCACCGACCTGTTCACGCCGGAGCTCACCGTCCTCGACTGCAGCACCATCCCCGAACCAGCAAAGGTGGCGGTCGTCGGTGCAGTCGCCAGGCTCCTCTACGACCACGCGATCACGACCGAACCCGCGAGACTCCCCTGGCTGCTCGTCGACGAAGCCCACGCCTCCTATCGGGGCGCAGCCAGACCGGCACTCGATACCCTCCTCACGCGCGGCCGCCAGCCAGGACTCAGCGTGGCGCTCGCGACACAGCGACCTAGCGCGCTCCCGGCGGTCGCCCTCTCCCAGACCGACCTGCTCGTCGCCCATCGGCTCACCACAACCAGCGACATCGACGCGCTGGCTGGCATCCATCCCACGTACCTCGAAGGCAGACTAGGGGATCGTCTCCCTCCTCGTCCGGGGGACGCACTCCTCGTCGATGACACGACCGAAGCAGCCGCCACCGTCCGCATCCGAGAACGACACACTACGCACGGCGGCGCGAGCCCCCGCGCATCGGAACGCTCACAGCCAGCCGCAGCACGCTCCCCGGGATCTCGGTCCGAGAGTCGAAAGGACTGACACCCCTGAGCAACCTCAACCACCATGGACCTGCGGCCACCGCCAGGATACGTCCGCCCAGTGCTCCTCGTCGCCCTCGGCGGATTCGCCGGCGCCGTCGCCCGGTGGAGCGTCGCGACCGCCATGCCCGGCACCTTCCCCTGGGGGACGCTTGCGGTCAACGTTACCGGGAGCTTCCTGCTCGGCGCCCTCGTCCAGAACGGACGCTTCGGCACGCACTTCTCGACGCAGGCGCGACTACTGCTCGCGACCGGCTTCCTCTCCTCTTTCACGACCTACAGCACGTTCGCCGCGGAAACGCTGGCGCTCGACCCCCCGCTCGGCGCAGCGAACGTCGTCGGGACCTACGGGCTCGGCCTTACAGCCGCCTTCCTCGGACAGCACGTCGCCGGGGTCGGAGAATGATTCCCGACCTCACTCCGACCGCATTCGTGCCCGGCGTCCTCGTCGGCGTTGGTGGCGCCGCCGGCGCAATCGCCCGGTATCTCGTCGCGAAGCGAGCCAGTAGCCCCGGACGCGCGACACTCACCGTGAACGTCCTCGGGAGCTTTGCGCTCGGTGCGCTCACCGCCGGGCAGATCGGCGACCCAGTGACCCTCGCACTCGCCGTCGGATTCTGCGGCGCATTCACGACGTTCTCCTCGTTCGCCGTCGAGACGACCGACACGCTCACCTCCGCCGGTCCACTGTCTGCCGGACGAGTCGCACTCCTCCATCTCGTCGGCGCGCTTCTCGCCGTCGCCCTCGGCGGGCTGCTCGGAGCCGTAGTTTTATAGCGCGAGCGTGGGAGACACGGGTAATGGCGAAGGACGGCGACATCCGCGTACTCCTGCTCCTGAACTTCGTACTGTCGGGCATCTTCGGAACGATCATCGTCTGGGGCCTCGGCAAGATCGGGCTTACGACGTTCACGATACAGAACGCCCTCATCGCCGTCGGCGTGCTGTACATCGTGACGTATCTTGCGGTGTTACGGCAGTAGTCTCAACCCCGTGCTGGTCCCCGGCGCCGCCGTGACCGACACGCCTATTCCGCGCGCAGCACTATACCCATCCAGTATGTCCGCCCTGACCGATACGCTCGCGTGGGTCGTCATCGCCGCCTTCCTCCTCGCGGCGGTGGCGAGCACCCGGAACGAGCGTGTCGAACGATACGTGACGACCGGGGCGTGGGCCGTCTTCGCGGCGTTCTGGCTCGCGCTCGTCCCGCATTTCGCGTTCGTGCAGCGATCCATCATCGAGGGCGCGTTGAGCGCGCTCGCCGTCCCCCTGAGCCTCTACGTCGCGTACCTCGTGTGGCAGGACCGCCGGAACTTCCGGACGCTCACCCGCGGCGTCGCCTTCATGGGGCTCGTCTACCTGCCGTTCCAGACGATCACGATCCTCGAACGGACCGCGATCGAGACGACCACACGGCACGTCGAACTCTTCCTCGCCGCACTCGGCTACACGCCGCCGGTCGTCGCGAGCGACCCCGAGGGCTACCGGAGCATCTTCGTCTTCACCGCGCCCGACGGCCACCGATTCACGACGGAGGTGCTGCTCGCGTGCACCGGCATCGGGAGCACCGCCATCGTCGCCGGCCTCGTCGCCGCCGTGAAGGCGCCGATGAAGCGACGCCTCCAGGCGCTCGCCATCGCCGTCCCGATCATCTATGCGCTCAACGTCATCCGCGTCGCCTTCATCGCACTCGCCCACGGCTACCAGTGGTTCGCGGACTGGCAGACCCTCGCGTTCACGCTCTTCCAGACTACCAACGCGAACATGGTCTCCTACCTCGTCGCCGACCGCGTCATCGCCCAGAGCCTCAGCGTGTTCGCACTCATCGGCCTCACACTCGTCCTCCTCCGGATCGTCCCCGAGCTCGGGAGCGTCGTCGAGGACGTCCTCTTCGTCGCGACGGGCAAGGAGTACGACATCGAACGCCTGTACGCGTAACAGCCGTAACGCTGTACGCAGTTTCTCTCCAGCCGCTTCTCGGGTGGGCTCCAGCTATCTGTCTACGGTGCGATATCGAGTTCTACGGTCACCATCGCGCCAGCTTCGACATCCGGGAGCCCGAGAGTGCCGCCGGACGCGTCGACGATCCACCGGGCCAGCCACAGCCCCAGGCCATGCCCGTGCTCGAGCTGCGTCTCCAGGCGGTTCTCGTGGACGAGCGCCCGCTGCGTGTCCGGAATCCCCTCGCCCTGGTCCTCGATACTGATGGTCGCTCTCCCACCAGTGGTCGCACAATCGATGGTGACCGGTCCGTCGCCGTGCACCAGTGCATTCTCGAGCAGTTCGCCGAACGCCGTCGCGATCTCGGGACGCGCGAGGACGGTCGCCGACTCGCCGGTGCGCTCGATCGTCGCCTCCGGATACTCCTCGTCGAACTCGTTGACGACCTCGCGCAGGATCTCGTCGAGGTCGACGTGATTCCGATCCGTCCCGGGCGAATCCATCAGTCGCGTGATCGTCTGAACCTGCTCGCTCACGTCACCGAGTTCGCGCCCCTTCGCTGTGATCGACTCGCCAAGGTCCACGACACGCTCAGACTCGGGCACAGACTGGAGCTGGTCACCCCACCCGATGAGGTACTGGGCCGTGTGTTTGAGATTGTGCCGAACGAACCGGTTTACGACCGCGGCCTGCCGGTGTTGTTCCGCGAGCTCCTCGGCCCGGATCCGACGGACGTCGTTCACACCGATCAGGACGTGCGCGAACGAACTCACCCCGACGACGAGCGCCACACTGAACGCTGGCGCGACAACCATCCCACCGGTCGCCTGCTGATAGAACCAGACCACAGCCAGGATCGACGCCGTCGCAACGATGCCGAGCGCGTTCCAGCCCGCAACCCGAAGCGTGTGGACCGTCGCGATATCACTCCGATATAGGACGACACCACCAACCACGAACCCGAGCCCCAGCACAAGCCCGAACCCAGCGATCAACAACCCCGCCGTCCCGCCACCGGGGCCGGCCCCAGCGAACTCCCGAAGCACGAGTCCACCCAGCCCGATCCCGGTCACGGACAGACTCCCCGCCGCAACACCACGCGATAGATATCCGAACGACATTACCCCTCCAAAGGAGACTCAATCGATAAGACCCTGCTGGTGGCCGGGATTCCGGACCGCAGACGACTTCTCCACCTCCAACCGGCGCCACAGACAGCGCTGGCTCGCGGTTGCGGTTTTCGGAAAAGCGCCCGAGGCGGGATTTGTACTTTGGTCGCAGCAAGCTGCTCCCGAGTTCAAATCCCGCATAACCGTATTCGCTGAACTCGATTTGCTCGCAACACAGCAAGCTGGTTGCTCGCGAGTCGAGGTCAGCAGAAGTACGCCCGAGGCGGGATTTGAACCCTGTGGAGACGGTTTCGCTCTCTGCGTTCGCGAACGTGCGTCTCCGGGTGTTCAAATCCCTCTGGTTCGCTTTCACTCAAACCGAACGGTGAAAGACACAGTGGTCTCTCACGGGTGCGGTTTTCGGAGAAGCGCCCGAGGCGGGATTTGAACCCTGTGGAGACGGTTTCGCTCTCTGCGTTCGCGAACGTGCGTCTCCGGGTGTTCAAATCCCTCTGGTTCGCTTTCACTCAAACCGAACGGTGAAAGACACAGTGGTCTCTCACGGGTGCGGTTTTCGGAGAAGCGCCCGAGGCGGGATTTGAACCCGCGTCACGACCGTGACAGGGTCGTATGATGGGCCACTACACCACCCGGGCCTTCGCATTCACCCCTACCGCCGGGGTAACTTTAAGGCTTTCTGCTCGCAGTGGCTATGGTAGGGCGTGGCGTGGGTTGGGGGACTAGCTACCGCGCCGGACTCACTTAACAAGACTTAACTAAACGCCGACGGTACCTCCCTGTAGTATCTCGTGAGAGCCATTCCTCCCCCTACACAGGTGCGCCCATGGTAGACGTAAGCCAACACGAACTCGTACCAGAGCACGTCGTTCTCGACGAAGACGAAGTCGAGAACGTCCTCGAGGAGTATGGAATCGACCGAACGAGCCTGCCGAAGATCAGGCGGAAGGATCCCGCGCTCCCGGATGACGCCGAAATCGGGGACGTCATCAAGGTGATTCGGGATTCGCGGACCACGGACCAGGCGATCGTGTACCGACTGGTGATCGAATAATATGGACACGGAAGATCGACGTGCGCTGTCGAAGGCGTACTTCTCCAAAGAACGGCTGGCAGAGCACCACTATCGGTCCTTCAACGCGTTCCTCGAGCGAGGGATGCAGGAGGTCGTAACCGAGAAAGGACAGATCGAGACGGACATCGGCGACAAGGAGGACGAGGAGCCGGTGTGGGTCGAACTCGGTGACGTTCGCATCTTGACGCCGCGCGTGCGTGAGGCGGACGGGTCCGAGGAGCTCCTCTATCCGCAGGAGGCTCGCCTCCGGAACATCACGTACTCCGCGCCGGTGTTCATGGAGATGAGCATCGTGCGGGGCGGTGAGGAAGAGGAGGAGAAGGTCCTGGACACGACCGAGACCAAGGTCGGCCGGATGCCGATCATGGTCGGGTCTGAGAAGTGTAACATCGCGGGCTTCAGCGACGAGGAACTCATCGAGATCGGTGAGGACCCCGCAGACCCGGGTGGCTACTTCATCATCAACGGCAGCGAGCGCGTCCTCATGACGAGCGAGGACCTCGCGCCGAACAAGATCCTCGCCGAGTACGACACGAAGTACGGCGACGAGATCCAGGTCGCGAAGACGTTCAGTCAGCGCCGGGGCTACCGTGCCCTCGTGCTGGTGGAGCGCAATCGTTCGGGCATCCTCGAGGTGTCGTTCCCCAGCGTCTCGGGTTCGATCAACTTCGTGACGCTGGTGCGCGCGCTCGGTCTCGAATCCGACGAGGAGATCGTGCACCGGGTCAGCGAGGACCCCGAGATCGTGAAGTTCATGCTGGAGAACCTGGAGGAAGCGGAGGTTCAGACCCAGGAGGAAGCCATCGAGACCCTCGGGAAGCGGGTCGCCTCCGGCCAGGGGAAGAACTACCAGCTGAAGCGCGCGAACTACGTCATCGACCGCTACCTGCTCCCGCACCTCCACGAGGAGGGCATCGAGGAGGAGGAGACGCGGATCAACAAGGCGTACTACCTCTGCCGGATGGCGGAGGCGTGCTTCGAACTCGCGCTCGGTCGCCGCGACTCGGACGACAAGGACCACTACGCCAACAAGCGCCTCAAGGTCAGCGGTGACCTGATGACGGACCTGTTCCGGACGGCGCTCAACAAGCTCGCGCGTGACGTGAAGTACCAGCTTGAGCGCGCGAACATGCGGAACCGGCAGCTCACCGTCAACACCGTCGTGCGGAGCGACGTGCTGACCGAGCGCCTCGAGCACCCCATCGCGACGGGGAACTGGGTGGGTGGACGGTCTGGCGTCAGCCAGCTCGTCGACCGAACGGACTTCATGGGGGTCCTCTCCCACCTTCGGCGGCTGCGCAGCCCGCTCTCACGCTCGCAGCCCCACTTCGAGGCCCGCGACCTGCACGCGACCCAGTGGGGTCGCATCTGCCCGTCCGAGACGCCGGAGGGGCCGAACTGTGGGCTGGTGAAGAACTTCGCGCAGGCGATGGAGCTCTCACAGGACGTGGAGGACGAGAAGGGCCTGAAGGCCGAACTCGCGTCCATGGGTGTGGAGGGCATCGCAGCGCTCACGACCGAACCAACATCGGCGGACGACTAGTATGAGTCAGGGACGAGAAGCCAAAGTATACGTCAACGGGAGCCTCGTCGGGACGCATCCGGAGCCCGACGAGCTCGCAGCACAGATCCGGGAGGCACGCCGCCGCGGCGACGTCTCCGAGATGGTGAACGTGTCGGTGAAGGACCGCACGCGTGAGGTCATCGTGAACGCCGACGCGGGCCGCGCCCGCCGACCACTCCTCGTCGTGGAGAACGGCGAGCCGCTCATCGCGCCGGAGGAGGTCGACGCGATCAAGTCGGGCGACATCGACTTCGAAGACCTCGTCAGGGCAGGGAAGGTCGAGTTCATCGACGCCGAGGAGGAGGAGGACATCCTCGTCGCCGTCGAGCGCGAGGAGCTCACCGAGGACCACACGCACCTCGAGGTCGACCCGCAGCTCATCTTCGGTATCGGTGCGGGGATGATTCCGTACCCCGAGCACAACGCCAGCCCCCGCATCACGATGGGGGCGGGGATGATGAAACAGTCACTGGGTCTGCCGGCGGCGAACTACCGCATCCGGCCGGACACCCGCCAGCACCTCCTGCACTACCCGCAGGCGGCGATGGTGAAGACGCAGACGACGGACCAGATCGGGTACGACGAGCGCCCAGCGGGGCAGAACTTCGTCGTCGCGGTCATGTCCTACGAGGGCTTCAACATCGAGGACGCGCTCGTCATGAACAAGGGCAGCGTCGAACGCGCCCTCTCCCGCTCGCACTTCTTCCGCACCTACGAGGGCGAGGAACGCCGCTACCCCGGTGGGCAGGAGGACCGCTTCGAGATCCCGGAGGACGACGTCCGGGGCGCCCGCGGCGAGGAGGCGTACACGCACCTCGACGACGACGGCATGGTCAACCCCGAGACCGTCGTGGACGAGAACAGCGTGCTCCTCGGGAAGACCAGCCCGCCGCGGTTCCTCGAGGAGCCCGACGACATGGGTGGCCTCAGCCCCCAGAAGCGCCGCGAAACATCGGTGACGATGCGGTCCGGCGAGGACGGCGTCGTCGACACGGTCACCCTCATGGAGGGTGAGGATGGCTCGAAGCTGGCGAAGGTCAGCGTCCGCGACCAGCGGATCCCCGAACTCGGGGACAAGTTCGCGAGCCGCCACGGCCAGAAGGGCGTCGTCGGCCACCTCGCACCACACGAGGACATGCCGTTCACCCAGGAGGGCGTCGTGCCCGACCTCGTCCTCAACCCGCACGCGCTCCCGTCCCGCATGACGGTCGGCCACGTGCTCGAGATGCTCGGCGGGAAAGCCGGCGCACTCGACGGTCGCCGCGTCGACGGCACCGCCTTCACGGGCGAGGACGAGGAGCAGCTCCGGGAGAAGCTCGAGGAGAACGGCTTCGAGTACTCCGGGAAGGAGGTCCTCTACTCGGGCGTCTCCGGCGAGAAGATCCAGGCGAAGATCTTCGTCGGCACCATCTTCTACCACAAGCTCTACCACATGGTGTCGAACAAGATCCACGCTCGCTCCAAGGGCCCCGTGCAGGTCCTCACGCGGCAGCCCACCGAGGGTCGCGCCCGCGAGGGTGGTCTGCGTGTCGGGGAGATGGAGCGTGACACCGTCATCGGCCACGGGGCCGCGATGGTGCTCAAGGAACGCCTCCTGGACTCCTCGGACCGCGAGATGGTCCACGTCTGTGGGAACTGTGGCATGACCGCGGTGGAGAACCGCGAGCAACGCCGCGTCTACTGTCCGAACTGTGAGGAGGAGACCGACGTGCACAACATCGAGATGAGCTACGCGTTCAAGCTCCTGCTCGACGAGATGAAGGCGCTTGGCATCGCCCCGCGCCTCGAACTGGAGGACGCAGTACGATAATGAGCACCGGACAATCACCCAAGGAGATCGGGGAGATCAGCTTCGGGCTGATGAACCCGGAGGAGTACCGCGAGATGTCCGCCACGAAGGTTATCACGGCGGACACGTACGACGACGACGGCTTCCCCATCGACATGGGGCTCATGGACCCCCGGCTCGGCGTCATCGACCCCGGCCTGGAGTGCAAGACGTGCGGCCAGCGCAGCGGGTCGTGTAACGGCCACTTCGGCCACATCGAGCTCGCCGCGCCCGTCATCCACGTCGGGTTCGCGAAGCTCATCCGCCGTCTGCTCCGCGGGACGTGCCGCGAGTGCAACAAGCTCCTGCTCACGGAGGACGAGAAGGACGAGTTCCTCGGTGACATCGAGCGGACGAAGGGCCTGAAGCAGGACGTCAGCGACGTCACGAAGGCCGCCATCCGGGAGGCCCGGAAGAAGAACAACTGCCCCTACTGTGGGGAGGCCCAGTACGACGTCAAGCACGAGAAGCCGACGACGTACTACGAGGTCCAGCAGGTCCTCGCTTCGGACTACCCGGAGCGCATCGCCGCCGCGATGCAGCCCGGCGAGGACGAGGACGACCAGGGTATGAGCCCCCAGGAGCTCGCGGAGAAGACGGGGCTCGCCATCGACCGGATCAACGAGATCCTGTCCGGCGAGTTCCGACCACGCCGCGAGGACCGCAAGGCGATCGAGAAAGCGCTCGGCGAGGACCTCACGACCGAGGACATGAACAAGCTCATGCCGAGCGACATCAGGGACTGGTTCGAGGACATCCCGGACGAGGACATCGAGGTGCTCGGCATCGACTCGGAGCACTCACGCCCCGAGTGGATGATCCTCACCGTCCTCCCCGTCCCACCCGTCACTGCGCGCCCGTCCATCACGCTGGACAACGGGCAGCGCTCCGAGGACGACCTCACCCACAAGCTCGTGGACATCATCCGCATCAACCAGCGGTTCATGGAGAACCGCGAAGCGGGTGCGCCACAGCTCATCATCGAGGACCTCTGGGAGCTCCTCCAGTACCACGTCACCACGTTCTGTGACAACGAGATCTCGGGGACACCGCCGGCACGCCACCGCTCCGGCCGCCCGCTCAAGACGCTGAGTCAGCGCCTCAAGGGCAAGGAGGGCCGCTTCCGTGGCTCGCTGTCCGGGAAGCGCGTGAACTTCAGCGCCCGGACCGTCATCAGTCCCGACCCGACCCTCAGCCTGAACGAGGTCGGCGTCCCGGACCGCGTCGCGAAGGAGATGACGCAGACGATGGTGGTCAACGAGCAGAACGTCGAGCGCGCCCGCCAGTACGTTCGAAATGGCCCCGAGGGCCACCCGGGCGCGAACTACGTGAAGCGCCCCGACGGCCGCCGCGTCCGCGTCACCGAGAAGGTGTGTGAGGAGCTCGCGGAACGCGTCGAGCCCGGCTGGGAGGTCCAGCGACACCTCATCGACGGCGACATCGTCATCTTCAACCGGCAGCCGTCGCTGCACCGGATGTCCATCATGGCCCACGAGGTCGTGGTGATGCCGTACAAGACGTTCCGCCTCAACACCGTCGTCTGCCCGCCGTACAACGCGGACTTCGACGGCGACGAGATGAACATGCACGCCCTCCAGAACGAGGAGGCCCGGGCCGAGGCCCGCGTCCTCATGCGCGTGCAGGAACAGATCCTCTCCCCACGCTTCGGGGAGAACATCATCGGCGCCATCCAGGACCACATCAGCGGGATGTACCTCCTGACCCACACGAACCCGCACTTCAACGAGAGTCAGGCCTCGGACCTGCTCCGCGGGACGAGCATCGACGAGCTCCCCGCACCGGCGGGCCAGGAGGACGACGGCACCGACTACTGGACGGGCCGCCAGATCTTCAGCGAACTCCTCCCGGACGACCTCAACATGGAGTTCCGCGGCACGATCGGCGAACCCGTCGTCATCGAGGACGGCCAGCTCGTCGAGGGCACCATCGCCGACGACGAGGTCGGCGAGTACGGCAGCGAGGTCGTGGACACCATCTGCAAGGTGTACTCCCACACGCGCGCCCGCATCTTCATCAACGAGGTCGCGTCCCTCGCGATGCGCGCCATCATGCACTTCGGCTTCAGCATCGGGATCGACGACGAGACCATTCCGGGCGAGGCCCAGGAGCGCATCGACGAAGCGATGGCGAACGCCTACGACCGCGTCCAGGAGCTCATCGACAGCTACGAGCGCGGCGACCTCGAGAGCCTCCCCGGCCGCACCGTCGACGAGACGCTCGAGATGAAGATCATGCAGACGCTCGGGAAGGCCCGCGACAGCGCGGGTGACATCGCGGAGGACCACTTCTCCGGCGACAACCCCGCCGTCGTCATGGCCGAATCCGGTGCCCGTGGTTCGATGCTGAACCTCACCCAGATGGCCGGCTGTGTCGGACAGCAGGCAGTCCGTGGGGAGCGCATCAACCGCGGCTACGAGGACCGCACCCTCAGCCACTTCAAGCCCGACGACCTCTCCAGTGAGGCCCACGGCTTCGTGGAGAACTCCTACACGAGCGGCCTGACGCCGAAGGAGTTCTTCTTCCACGCGATGGGTGGCCGCGAGGGCCTGGTCGACACCGCCGTCCGCACCAGCAAGTCCGGCTACCTCCAGCGCCGCCTCATCAACGCCCTCTCGGAGCTCGAGACCCAGTACGATGGCACCGTCCGGGACACCTCGGATACCATCGTCCAGTTCGAGTTCGGCGAGGACGGCACCAGCCCGATCAAGGTGTCGAGCGAGGACGAACACGACATCGACGTCGACCAGATCGCGGACCGCGTCATCGAGTCCGAGTTCGCGGACGACGCCGAGAAGGAGGCGTTCCTCGGCGTGACCGAGCCGCCGACGAACCTCTCCGAGCACGGCCAGAGCTGGGAGGTGGAATCCGATGACTGAGATCACCGACGACATCGAAGCTGTCGTGGACGACACGCAGCTCCCGCGACGCCTGAAGGACCGCGTGTTCGAGACCATCGAGGCACGCGACGGCGTCACCACCGAGCAGGCCGACGAGATCGCGCGCGCCGTGGAGGCCCGCTACCTCGACACCCGCGTCGACCCCCTCGACCCGGTCGGCACCGTCAGCGCCCAGTCCATCGGGGAACCCGGGACGCAGATGACGATGAACACGTTCCACTACGCCGGCGTGGCGGAGATGGACGTCACCCAGGGCCTCCCCCGGCTCATCGAGCTGGTGGACGCCCGGAAGAGCCCCGACACCCCGATCATGCACGTGTTCCTCGACGAGGAGCACGCGACGGAACGCGAGAAGGCCCACGAGGTCGTCTGGCAGATCGAGGCGTCCCGCATCCTCGCGCTCGGCGACATCAGCACGAACGTCGCCGACATGGTCGTCCAGATCGACCTGAACGAGGACACCCTCCAGGAGCGCTGGCCGACCGTCGACGCCACGACGGAGATCGCCGGCGAGATCGCGGACACCATCGAGGACTCCCTCGGCGTCACGGTGACGCAGTCCGGGACCGTCCTCGAGTTCGGCCCGAACGAGCCGAGCTACCGCGACCTCCTGCAGCTCGTGGAGCAGCTCCGCGACGTCGTCTTCAAGGGCCTGAAGGACATCAACCGTGTCGTCATCCGACGCGAGGAACTCGAGGACGGCGAGGAGTTCGTCCTCTACACCGAGGGCTCCGCCCTCAAGAAGGTCCTCAAGATCGACGGCGTCGACGCCTCTCGGACCACGTGTAACAACCTGCACGAGGTCCACAAGACCCTCGGCATCGAGGCCGCCCGCGAGACCATCATCGAGGAGACGATGACGACCCTCGAGGAGCAGGGGCTCGGCGACGTGAACATCCGCCACCTCATGCTCGTCGCGGACATCATGACCAACGACGGCACCATCCAGTCCATCGGTCGCCACGGCATCAGTGGGAACAAGGACTCCGTCCTCGCCCGGGCCGCGTTCGAGGTCACCGTCAACCATCTCCTCGACGCCGCCATCTACGGTGAGGCCGACGACCTCGACGGCGTCATCGAGAACGTCATCGTCGGGAAGCCGATCAAGCTCGGCACCGGCGACGTCGACCTCCGGATGGGCGCCACGAAGTCGGACTAGATGACCGTCACGCTCTCGGACGACGCGCGCAAGTACATCGCGGCGTTCGAGGACGCGACGGACGCCACCGCCCGCGACTGCGTCATCGACGACGAACACGGCAGAGTCATCTTCGTCGTCAAAACCGGGGAGATGGGGCAAGCCATCGGCCCCGGCGGCAGCCGCATCGAAGCCCTCGAGGACCGCATCGGGAAACCCATCGAACTCGTCGAGGACGCCCCAAGCCCCGAGGGCTTCGTCGCGAACGCCCTCGCGCCCGCGGCGGTCTACAACGTCACCATCAGCAAGAACGACGACACCGTCGCCTACGCCGAGGTCGCCCACGAGGACAAAGGAGTCGCCATCGGCGCCGAAGGCCGGAACATCGAGGCCGCCAAACTGCTGGCGAAACGGCACCACGACATCGACGACATCCAGCTGACCTGAGGGCGGCCGTTTTCCGGCGATAAGTGCTTTCCCGCAGCCACCGCAACCCCGGGATATGAGCCTCCTGCAGACCCTCGGTGCATCGTTGCGCCGGGTGCTTTCGGCCGGCGAAGGCGGTGTCGGTAGCCGGTTCCGCCGGCTGGTCCGGGTGGCGTACGTCATCTTCTCCCTCTTCCTCGTGACCGAACTCGCCATCATCGCGTTCGGCGTCTCGTTGCCTGGTTTGCTTCGAACGGCGGTCCACACGCTCGCGGCGGTCAGTCTTATCGTCGCGATTGGCATCGGGGCGGCGTACTACGTCACCGCTGGGAGCGTGTGGCCGTCGGCAACCTGAGCATGCCGCGAGTCCACGTGGTGCCGCGGCCACGTCGTTTACGGCGCGTGCGCGACGAGTTCCGGGTATGCCAATTCCAGGTCTCGGTGGGCTGGCAGACGTCTACCTGGATTGGGCGATGGCGGCCGCCGTCTTCCTCGGCGTCCTGCTCGCGGTCTACCTCGTCGGACGATTGGTCTTCGTCCCGCCGCTCGTCCGAATCGTCCGCCTCCGCAACCCGAAGAATGAGACGCTCGTCGACGCGACGCGGGAGTACGCCAGGCTCGCGTTCGCCCTGCTCGGTATCCCAATTGCGATCACCGCCGCAGGGTACGGGAACATCGTCGCCGGGTCGGCGGTCGTGGTCGCCGCGATGACACTAGCCCTCGGTGTCGCCGCCCAGGACGTCATCGGGAACTTTGTATGCGGCGTCTTCCTCGTCTCCGACCCCGACTTCCACATCGGCGACTACATCGAGTGGGACGACGACCACGGCACCGTCGAAGCCATCGGATATCGAGTCACGCGCGTGCGGACGCCCGCGGGCGAGACCATCACGGTGCCGAACGCGACCCTCGCGACGTCGACCGTCCACAGCCCCTTCGCCCGGGGGAAGTACCGTATGGAGGTCCCGATCACGGTGCCGATGGGCGATCAGGCTCCGGCGAAGGCGGCGCTGGCCGATGCAGCAAGCAGCGACGACCGCATTCTCGACCACCCCGAACCCCGCGTCCAGCTCGACGAGTTCGACGGTGACGCCGCCGTGCTCGCGACGCACTTCTGGGTCGACAACCCCCACAAGGCGGACCTCCTCGACGTGAAGACTGATTTCGGGGAACGAGCCGCCGAGGAACTCGCAGACGCAGGCGTGGCCCCTCCGTCGTGACCAGAACTCTCGCAGATGTCGTGGCTAGCAGCCGCGAGCCGAGCGGTATGGAATGCCCGAGTAGCCGCTGGACCTGCGGTCCAGCGTAGTCACGTTCACCTGCGTTCACGTGACGCTCGCGGTTTCCCCGCGCCGGAGGCGCGGGCCAAGGGCCGACTACCGCCCGCCGGAAGGCGGGCGACAGGAGGGCCGCAGGCTTTTGGTGGAGATTTTGCCAGGGCGTGCGAAGCACGCCCACAGTAAAAGGTCCGAGTCGAAAGGTCGGGCTTAAGTATCTGGGTCGGCCAATAATCCGTATGGCCAACGGCAAGTATGCCGCGCGGAAGCTCAAGAAGGACCGTCAGAAGCACCGATGGTCCGACTCGGAGTATGCGCGGCGCGAGCGGGGTCTGGGCAAGAAGTCCGATCCCCTGGAGGGCGCCCCGCAGGGGCGCGGTATCGTACTCGAGAAGGTCGGCATCGAAGCCAAGCAGCCGAACTCCGCGATCCGGAAGTGCGTCCGGGTCCAGCTCATCAAGAACGGGAAGCAGGTCACCGCGTTCTGTCCCGGTGACGGCGCCATCTCGTTCATCGACGAGCACGACGAGGTCACGATCGCGGGCATCGGTGGCGCGAAGGGTCGCGCCATGGGTGACCTGTCCGGCGTGAACTACAAGGTGGAGAAGGTGAACGGCGTGTCCATGATCGAACTCGTCCGCGGGAACGCGGAGAAACCCGTCCGATAACATGTCCAGCGAAGCACCTGAGCCAGAGAAGCCCGCTGGCACGGACGACGAGGAGTCCCCCGAGGCCGACCTGTTCGGCCGCTGGGACGTCTCCGAGATCGAGTACCGCGACCCGTCGACGCGTCGCTACATCACCGTGACGCCCATCGGGCACACGATGGGGCGGCACGCGTCGAAGCAGTTCCAGAAGAGCGAGATCAGTGTCGTGGAGCGGCTCACGAACCGCCTGATGAAGACCGGTCGGAACTCCGGGAAGAAGCAGCAGGCGCTCAGCATCGTGGACGACGCGTTCCAGATCGTCAACGACCGCACCGAGGAGAATCCGGTGCAGGTCCTCGTACGCGCGGTGGAGAACTCGGCGCCGCGTGAGGAGACCGTTCGCCTGAAGTACGGTGGCATCTCGGTCCCGAAGGCCGTCGACGTCGCGCCCCAGCGTCGCGTCGACCAGGCCCTGAAGTTCATCGCGGACGGTGCCCACTCGTCGTCGTTCAAGACGCCGACGGACGCCGCCGAAGGGCTCGCGAACCAGATCGTCGGTGCGGCGAACTACGACGTGCAGACGTACGCCATCGCGCAGAAGGAGGAGAAGGAGCGCGTGGCGGCTGCGGCCCGCTAACCCGGGATCTTCTTTCGGTTTCTCGTTCGATAGCGGCAGCGCTCGCCACCGATGACTCGCCCCGAACCGATATGTTTTAGGCCGACCTAATCCGATGCGGTGTATGCAGCGACGGGCGTTCCTCCGGACTGTCGGGGCCGGTGGCGTGGCCGGTCTCGGCGGACTGGCGGGGTGTCTGGCGACGGGGCAACGGGCGCCTCGGCTCGAACACGAGCACCGGACCTGGCGGGACTACTCCACCGACTGGCACGCCCCGACGGACCCCCCGACGACGGACGTCTCCGTCGAGACCATCGTGCAGCAGCTCGAGATCCCGTGGGACGTCGCGTTCGCCCCGAACGGCGACCTGTTCGTGACCGAGCGTGTCGGCCGCATCCGCCGGGTCGCCGGACGCGCCCTGCAGACCGTCGTCGAGCCCACCGACGCGGTCGACGCTACCGCCGTACCGGCCGAACCCGACGACGCGGGGTACTGGGAGACGTGGTGGCTGCCGGGTGGCGAGGGCGGCGTGCTCGGCGTCGCAGTGCATCCCCACTATCCGGACCCAGCGTGGCTCTTCGTCTACTACACCACGAAGACGGATTCCGGACCGGAGAACCGGGTCGTGCGATACGACCTCGACGCCCCGAACCCCACCGCCTCCGCACGGCCAATCGTGACCGGCATTCCAGCCGACGCCGTGCACAACGGCGGCCGGCTCCGCTGGGGACCCGACAACTATCTCTGGGTCACGACCGGCGACGCCGGAACCCCCGCGCTCGCACAGGACGGCCAGTCGCTCGCCGGGAAGATTCTTCGCGTCCAGGCGAACGGTCGCCCCGCCCACGACAACCCGAACATCCGGGGCCGCGACCGCCGCATCTTCACGCTCGGACACCGAAACCCACAGGGGCTCGCGTTCCTCCCGAACGGCGCCCCCGTCGCCACCGAACACGGCCCGGACGGCCGCGACGAACTCAACTGCCTCGACGCCGGTCGGAACTACGGCTGGCCCCACGCTCGGCGGCCTACTGAGTACGCCGAAGTCAGCGACCGGTATCCCCGGCCGCTGCTCTCGACCGGTGGGTCGCCGTCGTGGGCGCCGACGGGAACCGTGTTCTTCACTGGCGACGCCGTCCCATCGTGGTCGAACCGCCTCATCTTCGGACAGCTGTTCGGCCAACGTCTGGGCGTCGCCACCATCACGCCTGCCAGCCAATCACCGCCGCCCGGCGACGTGACGTTCGACGCCGACTGGCTCCACGACGACTACACCGTCACCGTCACGCACGTCCTCCCAGCACTCGGCCGAATCCGGGGTGCCTTCCAGGGTCCCGACGGTGGCCTCTACGCCATCACCTCGAACCGGGACGGACGCGCAAAAGGCGAGAACTTGCCCCGGGCGGGCGACGACCGACTCGTCAGGATCACGGCAGACTGAACCGCCAGTCAGTCGGCAGCGGGGCCGGTCGTCGAGTCGTGGGCGTCCACGTAGTCAGTGACGAGGTCGACGAGAACCCGCCGACACTCGGACTCGTCGGGGTCGCGGGCGAGCGACTTGAATCGGTCCTTGAACACCTCGAAATCCACGTCCGGTGCGTCTTCGGACGCCGCCTGCGCCAGCTTGTATATGTGGTGGTCCGTGGGGACGGCATCGTTCCGCTCGAGGAGTGCGATGGCGAATGCCGCGTTCACGACCGTGAGTCTCGGGTCCGAGCCCGCCGTGATGCGGTGTCCGCCGATCCCACCCGAGGACGGATTGTCCGCGATGGCGGCGGCGAGTTCGCTCTCCAGGAACGTGAGGAGCTTGTCCGTCGGCCCGACGGAGAGCGTGATGTCGTCGGCGTAGACGTCCTTGACGTGGTTCGCGAGCACCTGGCAGTGCTGGAGGACGCGTCGCTCCACCCGTCTCCCGGCGAGTGCGAGATACACGACCTCCCGGAGGTCGAGGAAGTGCGACGGATGCTCCTCCTCGTAGCGGAGCATGTGCGCGAACTCGTGGAGCGCGAGCTCGCGCGCCATCACGCTCGTCGCGGCCTGCTGGCTGATGTTCAGCACGTGGTGGTCGTCGTAGTGCCCGGCCCACGTGCGTTCGTCCGGGTCCGACCGCACGCGAACGTGGACCGGCAACGACAGGTCCCGCTCGGTCTCGAAGAGGTCGCGGGCGCCCAGGAAGGGCGCAGCGGGACCGCGGCCCTCGACACGCAGTTCCATGTGTGTCAATCTCAGGGCCGACGCCGATTTACAGCTTTCGCCCCTGTGAACCCATCACAGGTTCCCGCGAGGCGAAACACTATCCTTTTACACCCGCTGGCGGTAGACAAACGCAATGGGCCGACGTAAGAAGATCGTCGAACAGTGCGAACGGCTGATGGACAACCCGGAGCACATCCGGAACATCGCCATCGCCGCGCACGTCGACCACGGCAAGACGACACTGACGGACAACCTCCTCGCCGGCGCCGGCATGATCTCCGACGAGACCGCCGGCCAGCAGCTGGCGATGGACACGGAGGAGGACGAACAGGAGCGCGGCATCACGATCGACGCCGCGAACGTCTCCATGACCCACGAGTACGATGGGCAAGACCACCTCATCAACCTCATCGACACCCCCGGCCACGTCGACTTCGGTGGCGACGTCACCCGCGCGATGCGTGCGGTCGACGGCGCACTCGTCGTCGTGGACGCCGTCGAGGGCGCCATGCCCCAGACGGAGACCGTCGTCCGGCAGGCGCTCCGCGAGGGCGTGAAGCCGGCACTCTTCATCAACAAGGTCGACCGCCTCATCTCGGAGCTCCAGGAGGGCCCCGAGGAGATGCAGGAACGCCTCCTCTCCGTCATCCAGGACGTCAACGAGCTCATCCGCGGGATGACCGAGGACAAGGACGTCGACTGGACCGTCAGCGTCGAGGACGGCACCGTCGGCTTCGGGTCCGCGCTCTACAAGTGGGGCGTCAGCATGCCGAGCATGCAGCGCACCGGCATGGACTTCGGCGACATCATCGACCTCGAACGCGCCGACAAGCGCGCCGAACTCCACGAACGCACCCCGCTCTCGAACGTCGTGCTCGACATGGTCGCGGAGCACTTCCCGAACCCCGTCGAAGCACAGCCCCGCCGTATCCCCACCATCTGGCGTGGCGACGCCGACAGCGACCTCGCGCACACGATGCGTGACGTCGACCCCGACGGCGAGGTCGTCCTCATGGTCACCGACATCGGTATCGACCCGCACGCCGGCGAGATCGCCGCGGGCCGAGTCTTCTCCGGCACGCTCGAGAAAGGACAGGAGCTCTACGTCTCCGGGACTGCGGGCACGAACCGCGTCCAGAGCGTCGGCATCTACATGGGTGGCGAGCGCGAGGAAGTCGGCCACGTTCCTGCCGGGAACATCGCCGCCGTCACCGGCCTCAAGGACGCCATCGCCGGCTCCACGGTCTCCAGCATCGAGATGACGCCGTTCGAGTCCATCGAACACATCAGCGAGCCGGTCATCACGAAATCCGTCGAAGCCCGCAGCATGGACGACCTCCCGAAGCTCATCCAGACGCTCCAGCAGGTCGCCAAGGAGGACCCGACCATCCGCATCGAGATCAACGAGGACACCGGCGAGCACCTCATCAGCGGCCAGGGTGAACTCCACCTCGAGGTCATCACCCAGCGCATCGAGCGCAACCAGGGCATCCCCGTGAACACCGGTGAACCCATCGTCGTCTACCGCGAGGCCCCAACGCAGGAGTCCCGCGAGGTCGAGGGTGTCTCCCCGAACCGCCACAACAAGTTCTACATCACGGCGGAACCCCTCCCCGAGGACATCGTCGAAGCCATCCAGCTCGGTGACCTCTCGATGGCGATGCCCGAGCAGGAACGCCGCGAAGTCCTGCAGGAGAACGGCATCGACAAGGACACCAGCCAGAACGTCGAATCCATCTTCGGCACCAACATCTTCGTGGACGACACGAAGGGTATCCAGCACCTCAACGAGACGATGGAGCTCGTCAACGAAGGTATCGAAGAAGCCCTCGAGGACGGCCCGCTCGCCGCGGAACCCGTCCAGGGCACCCTCCTCCGCCTCCACGACGCCAAACTCCACGAGGACGCCATCCACCGCGGCCCCGCACAGGTCATCCCCGCGACCCGCGACGCCGTCCACCGCGCCCTCATCGACGCCCACATCAAGCTCCTCGAACCCATCCAGGACGTCCGCATCGACGTCCCCAGCGAACACATGGGCGCCGCCTCCGGCGAGATCCAGGGCCGCCGTGGCCGCGTCGACGACATGTACCAGGAAGGTGACCTCATGGTCGTCGAAGGCATCGCGCCGGTCGACGAGATGATCGGCTTCTCCAGTGACATCCGCTCCGCCACCGAGGGCCGTGCCTCCTGGAACACCGAGAACGCCGGCTTCCGTGTCCTCGTCGACAACCTCCAGCCCGACATCATCTCCGAGATCCGCGAACGCAAGGGGATGAAGCAGGAGCTGCCGCCGAGCATCGACTACTTCTAACGGACCTTTTTTCGAGTCGGGTTCGCGCGTTGCGCGAACCCGACTCGAAAAAATCTCCACCACTGCCAGAATCGAAGATTCTGGCCGTTCAGTCAGAAACCTCCGGTTTCTGACGACAAAAAGCCGCAAGCCTACGGCTTGCGGTGAACCGCGAACCTCGGGCTCATCCGATCCACTCGGTTCTCGGATGCTGGCCAGCGTTCTGGTCGCTGCTGAATCCGCCAGTTAGACGATCGGCTGATTTTGTGGTTGGTCCACCGTCGGTTTCCGCCGGTTGTGTCCCTGCTAGAGCTACGGCTCGATATCCGATATCCGGTTCCTCGACCGCGACACCTGACAGTCTGTGGCGAACAGGAGGTGCGTAGGATTCCGGTGCACAGTCCCCGGGCTATGGACCGATGGATTACGTAGGATGGCACACCGCCGGTTTCGCGCTCCACCCTCCGACAGTACTCAGAGCATGCCCCCTACTCGCCGCGGTTTCGGATTTAAAGTTGAGCGTGAGTCAGCAGACTCCACAAAAATTCTTGCGAGCATCCGCGAGCGAGCGGTTCGAAGAACCCGAGTGAAGCGGTTCACCGAGCGCCCCCGAAGGGGGTGCGACGGGCTTTTGGTGGAGATTTTGCCAGAGCCAGCCGTAGGCTGGCTCGCAGCAAGAGGTCCGATTAGAGGTCCCGGAACGCCGCTTCGAAGTCCTCGGTGCGTTCGAGCGTGGTGTCCACGGTATCCTGGGTCTCTTCGAGCGCCTCGGTGAGCGCCTGGTAGTCCTCGTTGCGTTGGAGTTCGTCCCGGGGTTTGGCGGCTTCCAGGGTGGCTTTCTTGGCGGCGAGGGCGTAGTACTCCTGGACGGATTCGTCGTATTCGGTGCGGATGAGGAGCTGTTCGACCGTGGAGACGAGGTCGGTCTCGGTGACCGGTTTCGTGAGGTAGTCGTCGAATCCCATATCGAGGACGTCGAAGTCGGGTTCGACGGCGGTGACCATGGCGACCCGGCACGCGTACTCGTTCTCGCGGATCTCGTCGAGGACGGTGTCGCCGCTGCAGCCGGGCATCATGCGGTCGAGGAGGACCACGTCGATGTCGTCGTCGAGTTGTTCGAGTGCGGTCTCGCCGTCGTTCGCGATGGTGACGTCGTAGTCGGCGGTGAGCCAGACTTCGAACATCTCCGTGATGAGCGGTTCGTCGTCGACGATCAGTACGGCTGGATCGGTCATTGGGCTTCGGTAGTGTGGGTTGCAGTGGTGGCTGCGGGCGTTTTCGCCTGGCTGGCGGTGTCGACCGGCGGGCGAGCTCGGGCCACTGCTGGTGCCGGTCCCACGGTGCACGTTCCACCGTCGGCAGCGTGGGTCCGGCGTCCGGAGGTGTTCATTCGGTCGGGTCTAGTTGATGGAAGTCTGTACCGCGGCTTAAAGCCTCGTCTCCGATTACAGCCCATGATAACGGTTCCGGGGACGGGGGCCAGAATTGTAAGCGCCGAAGGCTTATAGCGGGGCGGCACCCGACGGTTGTGTATGGAGGACGAACCCGGGGACCGCCCGCAAGCGCACACGGTCCGGCTCGAACTCGTCGACGAGCCGGGCGAGCTGCTGCGGGCACTGGAACCCATCGCGAACAACGGGGGCAACCTGCTGAGTATCTTCCACGAACGCGGGTCGCTCACACCCCGGGGCCACATTCCGGTCGAGGTGGACCTCGAATGCCATCCGAGCCGGTTCCCCGGGATCATCGATGCGCTCCGAGACGCGGGCGTCAACGTGATCCGCGTCGACCGGGAGCACTACGGCGAACAGGTCACCATCCTGCTCATCGGCGACCTCATCGAGACCGACCTCTCCGATACCCTGACGCGCATCGAGTCGAACGCGTCGACCTCGGTCGTCGACCTCTCCCTCTCGGGACAGAACGGGACCGACGACGTCTCGAGCGCGCGAATGCGGCTCGCGGCCGAGACCGGGAACGTCATCGGCGCGCTCGATGCCGTCCGCGAGATCGCGTCGGAGAAGGACCTTCGCGTCGTCGAACCGCTCGTGGGTGAACCATGAAGGTCTGCGTGATGGGCGCGGGCGCGGTCGGCCGGAGCGTGGCGGAGCTCGCGGGCGAGTACGGACACACGGTCGTCGCGCTCGCGGACAGTGCGGGGTCGGTCGTCGACGACGGCGGCGTGGACGTCGCGCAAGCGCTCGACAACAAGGACACGGTCGGGTCTGTCGGGGAGGCCGACCCGAGTGACGCGCTCGGTGCAGCCTACGACGTCCTCGTCGAGGCGACGCCGACGACACTCGGCGACGCGCATCCCGGGTTCGAGCACGTGCGCGCGGCGCTCGAGACCGACCGGCACGTCGTGCTCGCGAACAAGGGGCCCGTGGCCGAACGGTACGACGACGTCATGGCGCTCGCCGACGAGAGCGCGGGCGACGTGCGGTTCGAGGCGACCGTCGGCGGGGCGATTCCCGCGATCGCGACGATCGAGGGGCTCGGCGCAGAGACCGTCACCGCCGCACGCGGCGTGCTGAACGGGACCGCGAACTTCATCCTCACGCGCATGGCCGCGGAGGGCCTCGGGTACGAGCACGTGCTCGCGGAAGCCCAGGACCTCGGCGTCGCTGAGGCCGACCCGACGTTCGACGTCGAAGGGACGGACGCGGCGCTGAAGTGCGCCATCCTCGCGAACGTGCTCCACGGCGGCGGGTACTCACTGGAGGACGTCTCGGTCGAGGGCATCACCGGCATCCCCGGGAGCGCGCTCGACATGGCCGCCGAGGACGGGCGGACGGTCCGCCTCATCGGCGAGGTTCGGGAGGACGGCTCGGTCCGGGTCGGCCCACGACTCGTCCCGGAGAACGACACGCTCGCCGTCTCGGGCACGATGAACATCGTCCAGTTCGAAACCGAGCACGCCGGCCGTCTCAACATCTCCGGGCGGGGTGCTGGTGGTCCCGAGACGGCGACCGCAGTGCTTGCGGACGTCGGCCGGCTCGAGTAACTCGTCCCCGCGACCCGGGCTTCGTGGGATGACGAGGTGCGATGTCGGGCTGTGTCGGTGGACGGGATTGATTTCGCACCCGAATCGTGTGACGTGTTCGCAGGAACCGCAAGAGGGCGCCGGGGTTCGTGGAAGGGCGTATCGAAATGGTTTTAATGCGAACAGCCGAATAATTCCCACAGAGCGCGCCGTAAGCGCGATATCCGACCATGAGCGACAAACCGCACCAGAACCTGGCCGTAATTGGCCACGTTGACCACGGAAAGAGTACGATGGTCGGGCGTCTCCTCTTCGAGACGGGGAGTGTGCCCGAGCACGTCATCGAACAGTACCGAGAAGAGGCCGAGGAGAAGGGCAAGGGTGGCTTCGAGTTCGCCTACGTCATGGACAACCTCGCCGAAGAGCGCGAGCGCGGTGTCACGATCGACATCGCCCACCAGGAGTTCGACACGGACAAGTACTACTTCACCATCGTCGACTGTCCTGGTCACCGCGACTTCGTGAAGAACATGATCACGGGCGCGTCCCAGGCGGACAACGCCGTCCTCGTCGTCGCCGCTGACGACGGTGTGGCGCCCCAGACCCGTGAGCACGTCTTCCTCGCACGCACGCTGGGCATCAACGAGCTCATCGTCGCCGTCAACAAGATGGACGTCGTCGACTACGACGAGGCGAAGTACAAGGAGGTCGTCTCCGACGTCAAGCAGCTCCTCAAGCAGGTCCAGTTCGACACGGACGACGCGAGCTTCATCCCGACGTCCGCCTTCGAGGGCGACAACGTCAGCGAGGAGTCCGAGAACACGCCTTGGTACGACGGCGAGACGCTCCTGGAGTCCCTCAACAGTCTCCCCGAGCCCCAGCCGCCGACGGACGCGCCGCTGCGTCTCCCGATCCAGGACGTCTACACCATCTCCGGCATCGGTACGGTCCCCGTTGGCCGTGTCGAGACCGGTGTCATGAACATCGGCGACAACGTCAGCTTCCAGCCGTCCGACGTCGGTGGCGAGGTCAAGACCATCGAGATGCACCACGAAGAGGTGCCCGAGGCCGGCCCCGGCGACAACGTCGGATTCAACGTCCGCGGCATCGGCAAGGACGACATCCGCCGCGGTGACGTCTGTGGCCCCGCCGACGACCCGCCCACGGTCGCCGAGACCTTCACGGCCCAGGTCGTCGTCATGCAGCACCCGAGCGTCATCACGGCCGGCTACACGCCGGTCTTCCACGCCCACACGGCCCAGGTCGCCTGCACGATCGAGTCCATCGACAAGAAACTCGACCCGGCAAGCGGCGAGGTCGCCGAGGAGAACCCGGACTTCATCCAGTCCGGCGACGCGGCGGTCGTCACCGTCCGCCCGCAGAAGCCCCTCAGCATCGAGGCGTCCAGCGACATCCCCGAGCTCGGGTCCTTCGCGGTCCGCGACATGGGTCAGACCGTCGCCGCCGGGAAGGTCCTCTCCGTCAACGACTAACGCATGCAGCAGGCACGCGTTCGTCTCGCCGGCGTCAGCCCGGAGGACCTCGACGACATCTGTGACGACGTCCGCGAGATCGCGGACAAGACGGGAGTCAACCTCAGCGGCCCGGTACCACTCCCCACCAAGAACCTGGAGATCCCGACGCGGAAGTCCCCGGACGGCGAGGGCACCGCGACCTGGGAGCACTGGGAGATGCGCGTGCACAAGCGCCTCATCGACATCGACGCCGACGAACGGGCGCTGCGACAGCTGATGCGCATTCAGGTCCCGAACGACGTGAGCATCGAGATCGTACTGGAGGACTAACGCGACGCACCGCGTCGCTGACAGTCCGAACGGGCGTCAGCCCGTGAGGCATTCGCGCTCGGCGCGACCCCTCAAGGCACGCTCCCCAAACAACACTCTCAAATACGGCAGCCCGAAATACTCGGGTGCGGGCTCGTAGATCAGCGGTAGATCGCTTCCTTCGCAAGGAAGAGGCCCTGGGTTCAAATCCCAGCGAGTCCACTCACTTCCTTCCGTTCACTTCGTTCAATCCAGTCGTGAGTGGACTCGCTTTACCCTCCCTCGCGCCCTTCGGGCGCTCGCGAGGATCCCAGCGAGTCCATTTCTAAACGCATGAGGCTATTGATGAACTAAACGTTCAGGCAGCGAATCGGACATTAAGATTTGGAGTGAGAACACCTTTCAGAGCGTCGCATCGTCCTCAGTTTGAACGTCTACCGCCGGAAATGAATCGGGATATTCGAGTTACCCCGGGAAGTTAAATCCGGTCGGATAAAATAGATGTTAGATATGGCTGAAAATCCGGCTGAATTATTTCAAGGGGCAGCTGCTGCATTTCTCGGCGCGTTTCTACTATTGAAGTTCTTTGGCGCTCTTCCGAGTGTCAGCGATGGTCCATTTAGTGGTGCTATGTGGATTTTTTCATTGATGCCCTGGCTTCTGGTTCTATTGGGCGCGGTGCTCCTCGCCACTATGTTTTCGGAGGTGCTAAAATCGTGAGCACTCAACCGATATCTCTACATCAGCGTTTGGAGTCCCTCTCTTACCACTTCATGGTATCCGGGATTGGGTTCGCAATCACTGGCGCCATCATCAATTTTCAATTGCCGACTGTAACTTCTGCATTAGAAACAACTGCAACGGCTTTCATGCTTTTCTCGTTGCTGTTCTACCGACTCAGCAATCACGATTGAACTTTTGGAGCGTAGGTGAATTCGATTTCAGTAACTCTCCATACAGAAGTGTAATTCAGCTTAAATATATGGGGTCGGGGATAGTCTATCCAAGTGTGATGAGACCGAACTCGCACGATCCGGTCGAGATGCACAGTTCCGGGTTGGTCGTTGCCGTTTCGGTGGCGGTGACCTTCGCGACGGTGGGCCTGGTGTTCGCGCTCCAGGCGCCCGTCGTGGCCGTTGCGGCCGGTGCTGGCGCCGTCGTGGCGTCCAGCGCGCACCGGCTGCGTGGCCTCCGGCAGCGGCGGCGCGACGCCCGTCGCACCCGGCACGTCTGCGTGCCGGCGACCAACGTTTGCGTCGAGGTGTAGGTCCCCCGATTCGGCCCTCCCCAGTCTGTCATCCACGCTGGGTCCGCCGACGGACTCCCCACGTTCTCCAGCGTATCGCGAAGCCGGGCAGCGACCGCACCGTAGCGCGCCGTGCGGTGCACTGCGGGGCTGTCGGTCAGTCCGCGACGATGGCGCGGATGCCGCCGATGACGAGGCGGTCGATGGCGTGCGTGGCGGCGCCGTAGGCGACGAAGAACACGACCATGAGAACGAAGCGGACGAGGGCGAACGCGGCGACGTCCTGCAGGACGATGAGGCGGATCGCGGACTCGATGGCACGCATCGCGGGGTCGAACGTCCACGAAGCGACGAGGCCGCCGACGACGAGTACGGCGACGTAGGCCAGCGCCCGGGTCTCGGACGGGGCGGCGCGGCGGCTGCGCGGGACCTGCGGGTGACTCCCGATGCCGAGTGCGGCGAGCTGTCGGCGGAGCTGGTCGAGGATGGTGAGCGCGACGACGAACCAGAGGAACACCGCGAGCCCGAGCCGGACGGTGCCCGGTGCGAGCTCCGGGAGCGCCGTGCCGAGCGCGTCGACGATGGTGGGCGTCGCGCGCTCCATGATCTTGAGGAAGAGGAGCATCCCGAGGAGTGCCTCGATAGGGCCGTAGGCCGGGAAGACGCGTCGCGGTTCGACCGGCGACCCGTCGGCTGCACTACTTGACATACGTTCCCTGAGTCCTCGGACGACTATCAAGTACGGTGGAACTACTCGCCCCAGTGGCTCCGAGACGAGCCCGCGCAGCCCGGGACTTATCTCGTGTGTTGGTGTATGTCACGGTATGGCTGCAGACTCGACCAGCACCCGAACCGCCATCGAGACCGCCCAGGACGGGTACGTCGCGCGCATCACCCTCGACCGCCCCGACGCGTTGAACACGTTCAGCACCGACCTCGCGCGAGAACTCGACGACGCCCTCCGCGAGTTCGACGCGGCCGACGACGTGCGCGCGGTCGTCGTCGACGGGAACGGGACGGCGTTCTCGGCGGGCATCGACCTCTCCGAGCACGACGACTTCGACACGAAGGACGAGTACGAGGACTGGGTGTCGGGGATGGAGGACCCCTTCGCCACCCTCACCGAGATGCGCACGCCGGTCGTCGCCGCGCCGCACGGCCACGCCGCCGCGAACGGCATCGGCCTCGTCGCCGCCTGCGACCTCGCCGTCGCCGCCGAGGGCACCATGTTCGGCGCGACGGCGCCGAAGGTCGGGCTGTTCTGCATGGGGCCGGCGGTCCCGCTCATGCACTCGCTCACGCGGAAGCGCTGTCTCGAACTCCTCCTCACCGGCGACCTCATCGACGCCGACACCGCCCGCGAGTGGGGGCTGGTGAACCGGGTGGTGCCAGACGGCGAGCACGTCGACGCCGCTGTGGCGCTCGCGGAGACGATCGCCTCGAAGAGCCCCGTCGCCGTCCAGTCCGGGAAGGCCGCGTTCTACGAGATGGCGGACCGTGACTACGAGGACGCCCTCGACTACTCGAACGAGCGTTTCGCCGAACTCTGCACGACGGACGACGCCGAGGCGGGCATCGCGGCGTTCCTCGACGGCGACCCGCTCGACGCCGACGAGTGGCCGAACGTGTGACCGGCCGCCCTCGCCGTTCGAGCCTGCAATCTCGCCGTTGCGGCCCTACTGGCCCAGCGCTAGTCCGGATTACCGAGGAGGACGACGACGAGGAGGCCGCCGATCGCGAGGAGGGTCGAGACGGAGCCGAGGATGCCCTGGAGGGTCAGGACGAGCAGGAGCGGCACGATGGAGAGGACGAGCGCAATCCGTCCCTGCTTCCACTGGAACTTCGCGCCGGTGTTCAGTTGCGTCATCGCGATGCACCCGACGGTTGCGGGGATGGTGAGCGCGGCGATCAGCTGGATGAAGACGGTGAGCGAGACCATCGCGACCGCAGCTTCGCCGTGGCGCCCCAAAGACCAGTCGTGCTGGTAGCCTGCTTGAACGTCGCGGGTGCGACCGGGGACGCGACCCCGGGCTGTTGTGGGTCTCGCGGTCCGTCTCGGCAGCCACGGAGCATGGGTGTAAGCTGGGTTCCGTCGTTTCGCGTCGGGGCTGGACCGGTCGTCGCGGCCTCGCCGAGCACGGCCCCGACAGCGGCGTCACCGGTGCCGGCCACGTCGTCGAGGCGGCCGGACATCTCGGGACACTGGACGTCGATGGGCTGTCCGATCCTCGCCGCATACACCGGTACTGGCTGATTGGCGCGTCCCGAACATTGATTGCCGCGTTCGGCCTATCCGTACCCAATGGGTGGCTGGAACCCCGGGACACTCCCCACCGAGTCCCCGTCGACCGACGACATCCGCGTCCTCCACGTCGACGACCAGCCGGACTTCCTGACGCTGGCACGCGCGATGCTCGAACGCGAGGACGACGCGTTCACCATCACCACGGCGTCCACGACCGAGGACGCACACGCCATCCTCGACGACGGCGGCATCGACTGCGTCGTCAGCGACTTCGACATGCCGAACACGGACGGCCTCGCATTCCTCCGTGATGTCCGCGAGACCCATCCGGACCTCCCATTCGTCCTCTTCACCGGGAAGGGGAGCGAGGAGATCGCGAGCCGCGCCATCAACGAGGGTGTCACGGACTACGTTCAGAAGGGAGGTGGCCGCGAACAGTACGAGGTGCTCGCCAACCGGGTGCGGAACGCCGTCGACCAGCAGCGCGCTCACGACGCCCTCGAGGCGAGCCGGGCGCAACTGGCGAGCTTCATCGAACAGTCCCCGATGGGGATCATCGAGTGGGACGCCGAACGCCGCGTCGTCCGGATGAACGCGACCGCCGAATCAATCCTCGGATACACGGCGGACGAACTCCGGGGGTCGACGTGGCGGGCGATCGTTCCCTCGCACGAACGCGACGCCCTCGACGAGGTCGCCGCGACCCTTCGCGCACCGGGTGCGACCGCACACAGTATCAACGAGAACGTCACGAGTGACGGCGAACTCGTCGTGTGTGAGTGGTACAACCGCGTCGTCACGAACGACGCGGGCGAGTCCGTCGGGGTGTTCTCCCAGTTCCAGGACGTCTCCGAGCGCGAGGAGTACCGACGCCGCCTCGGCACCCTCATCGACAACCTCCCGGGTATCGTCTACCGCTGCCGGAACGAACGCGCCTGGCCGTTCGACTACCTCGCGGGAGTCTGTGAAGCCCTCACCGGCTACCCGACCGACGCGTTCGTGGACGGCGACATCGAGTGGGGCGACGACGTCATCGTCGAGGCGGACCAGGACCGCGCCTGGGCGACCGTTCAGGACGCCCTCGACGACCAGACGGCCTTCGAACTCACCTACGAGATCCAGACCCGGACCGGCGACCGACGCACCCTCTGGGAGCGCGGCCAGGGCGTCTACGACCACGAAGGCGACCTGCTCGCCATCGAGGGGTTCATCACGGACGTCACGACCTTCCGGGACCGAACCGACGACCCACGATAGTTGGAATGACCCACCGCACGCACCCGTCGGGCACCCAAACGCTATCACCCCTCACGACGAGAACTCCGGTATGGACGATGCCGCGTACGAGGAACTCGTCTCCTCGCTCACGCCCCACGAATCCGCCGGCGGCGTGACGACGTACCGGAACACGACCAGCATCCCCTGCCCAGCCTGCGAGGAGGGGTTCGACGACCTCGTCGTCTGCGAGGACGAGTACAACAGCCTCGAGCTCTCGATGCTCCTCGACATCTGCGTCACGACGCACGATGACGACGTCCTCCTCTTCACGCACAAACACTGACCACCACCGAGCTACGCGGACGTCGAGAACACGCCGCCAACGCGACTAGGCGAAACCGCGGCCCGCCCGGTGGTGGACGCCCGGGCGGCCGCCGACGAACGCGTTCGCAGGTCATCGCAGTGGTCGGATAGCGGTACGGGTGCGGTCGGCGGGAGGCCGCCGAGTCGGTGACGTCGAACACGGCAAGACCCGGGACGAGCGTCGAACCCGATGGCAGGAGCGGTGTGTCGGTGTTCGTCGGGTTGCGCTCCGGCGTCGGGGCCTCCGCGACCGTACCAGGTACCGACGCCGACGCCCCCTAATGTTGGACGTTTACATGTGAAGCGCGACTCACCCTGCACCTGAATCGGTGCACGATACCGAGTCGGTTCGACGCGGTGACACCCAGTGTACGATCGCGTCGAGTCCTCGGCGGGTGGACGGTTCGAGTGGGGAACGAGCGCAGTTAGGACGTGATCTCGTCCACGTCACCAGCATGCGTCGCGTTCTGGTCGGCTGAAGAACGCACGATGGTCCGTGCTTCCGGCAACGTTCACCAGCGCAGAGCGCTCGTGCGCGGATGAGCGTCAGTATTGGATCTCATCCACGTCTGGGTCGGCTTCGATGCCGCGGTTCTTCACCTGGTTCGAGTCGAGGCCGACCTCGGTGAGGAAGTTCGTGTACTCGCGTTCGCAGGTCTCGGCCTTCTTCTGCCGGTCGCTCGCGTGGTCACAGAGGTCGGGGAGGTCCTCGGGGACGTCGTTCTGGTAGACGATCCAGTGGTTCACGAGGTCGCTCATCCGACGGATGGGGCTGGTGAAGTGGCCGTAGATCTCGAAGTTGAGGGCGTGATGGCCGCCGAAGGGGTCGCTCATGTACTTCGCGCGCGGCATGACCTTCATCACGGCACGCTGGATCTTGTGGAGCTGCCGGCCGGGTGCCTCCTCCAGGGTCGCGTTGACGGCCATCCGGGGGTCTTCCCAGCCGGAGCCGGGGATGGAGACGCCATCGAGCTCCTGGATCTCCGTGAGCGCCTTGCTCCACTCGTCGGGCGTGGGTTGCGGATGGACGCGGTAGACGGCTTCCACGCCGCGGTTCCACATGAGTTCGTGCGTCACGGCCTTGTTCGCCTTCAGCATGCACTCCTCGATGATGGTGTGCGCGCGGTCCCGACTCGGGTTGAGCACGAGGCTGCCGTCCTCCTTGCGCTGTTCGTGCATCTGGTCCGCGAGGTCGAACACGAGACTCGACTCCTCGTGGAGATGCGAGTCCGGGTCGTCGAGGCGCTCCTCTGCCTGCTTGTACGTGAGGCGTTCGTCGCTCTGGATGACGGATTTGTAGATGTCGATGGACTCGTAGGAGAGGTGGTCCTTGTTGAGATGCATCTCCACCGTGTGCGCGAGCCGGTCCTCGTTCGGCACCAGAGAGCACACGGTCTGCGCGAGGTCGGGCGGGAGCATGTGGATGGTGTAGCCGGGCAGATAGACCGTGTTCCCCCGCCGGACGGCCTCGTCCCACATCGCCGTCTCCGGCTGGACGTAGTGCGTGACGTCCGCGATGTGCACGTAGAGGACGTACTCCTCGTCTCGCTCCTCGACGCTGATCGCGTCGTCGAAGTCCTGGGCGTCGGCCGGGTCGGTCGTCCACGTCACCATGTCGCGGAGGTCGCGGCGCTCCTCGACCTGGTCCTGGATCTCCGCCTGCACGTCGGTCGTGATCTCCTCGGCCTCCGCGAGCACCTCGTCCGGGAAGGCATCCCAGATCTCGAACTTCTCGTAGAGCTGTTCGCGCTTCGATTCGAGACGGTCCGCGAGGTCCTCGGGGACGCGAATCGGCCCGCGGTCCTGCTCCTCGTCGTCCGCCTCGGCCGCGGCGTCGTCGGTCATACCCTGTCCTACCGCGGGTGTGCAGGTAGGCGTTTCGCCGTGCGCACGAGAACTACCCGGCGGCGCCTCGCCGACACCCCCGAACTCAGTCTCGCTCGGCAGTCTCCCTCGTCTGCGAGACGAACGCCCGAACGAACTCCTCCTGGCTCAGTCCACGGCCCGCGAGGTCGCCGAGGACGTTCTCGAGGTCGTCCCGGGAGTGCTTCGTGAGGTCGCGAAAACAGGGTTTGCAGAGGTACTCGAAGCGCTTCCCCTCGCGCGTCCAGCGATCCCCGTGCTTGTCGTACTCGCGGGCGTCGTCGCGGCGGAGCTCCTCCCCGCACGCGATGCACGTGACCGTGTCGTTGCCCGCACCGAACATACCAGAAAGTTCTACAGCATCGTACTTAGCGATTTGGCCGACGGGCGCTGCAGTCGAATCCCGAACACCCGCGCGCAACTCGTCTGCTGCGAGCTACTGCCAGCTGACGCCCCACGTCGCGAGCGCTGCCCCGACGACGAGCACGACCGCCCACGTCGGGCCGGGGAGGGCCGTCGACGCGACGCCCAGGATGCCGACGACGAGGAAGGCGGCGAAGAGCACCCCTGCGGAGAGCGACACAGGCTCCTGCAGTGCGGAGAGGTCGATGGTGGCCCGGGTCGTGTCCGCCGGTACGTCCTCGGTGGGTTCATCGGCCTGGAGGTAGGCGGTTAGCTGGTCGATGGCGGGGCCGGGCGCTACCACGCCCTGGTCCTGGTCGTAGGCCACGACGCCTGCGTCGTCCATCTTCGGGAGGTGCGTCTGGTAGAGCCCGATGTAGACGCGTTTCCGTTCGTCCGCGGAGAGCGCCTCGACGGTGGTGTCGTTCTCGTCGGCGGCGATGAACTCCGCGAGGTCGCCGAGGTCGGTCTCACCGTGGTCGCGGAGCTGCTGGACGACCTGTCGCCGTCGGGGGTTCTTCAGGATCTCGAAGACGACGTCGAGTTCGAGGGGCGCGACGCCAGCGTCTCTCGCGTCGTCGCCGGTGTCCGATTCGTCCGTGGTGGGGGATTGTTGGGATGGCATCGAATCACGTCTCCGGGCGCCCGCACGCCAGCGGACCGCCGTCGAACCGTCTCGACGACCGTGGTCGGACCGCCGTTGCGCTGGCCGCCTATCGGTCGAGGAGTAAGTTGGTCCTAATCCACCGTAAACATTCCCCTGTCGCGACGACCCGTTGGTTAACACCCGGGTAACCGGCGGGTCCGGGAAACTTATCGACGACGAATTCGACAGGAGCAGCACGTCTTCCGCTCGTGTACGCCGACAGCCGAAGAAATCCGTCCATAACCACTCGATCCACCCCTTCAGTCGTGGTACACCGGGTTCCCGCCGACGCAGTACTGGCGGTCGACGACCCCGTTCGCAACGATTAGGTGGCCGCCACTCCGAGATGGCTGCATGAAAGTCTCCAGCCGACACCACCTGCGGAGCGACGAAGTCGACGACCTCGTCGACACCGTCCGCGACCACCTCGGGGTCGAACTCGACGCGGACGCGTTCGAACTCGTCGAGTTCTCCGACGAGGCGTTCGACGCCATCCTCGTCGGCGGCCGTCCGCTTGCCTTCCGCCTCGAGGACGAACCGTTCCTCACCGTTCGTGGCGCGAACGAGTTCCCGCCCGAACGCGGGACGGTCACCGTCGACGCCGGCGCCGTCCAGTTCGTCAGCGGCGGTGCGGACGTCATGCGTCCCGGCATCGTCGAAGCCGACGAACGGATCGAGGAAGGCGACCCGGTCGTCGTCGTGGAGGAGACCCACGGGAAGGCCCTCGCCATCGGCACCGCGCTCGTCGACGGCGGCGACATGACCGGGGACTCGGGTCGCGTCGTCGACTCCATCCACCACGTCGGCGACGAACTCTACGAATTCGACGTCTGATCGATCTGGTCTGCACGATCCGACCGGACTGGTCGGGCTCCACTGACTGCGCGAACTTATCCGTCCTCGTCTAGGTATCGTTCCACCGCTGCGTCCCAGCCCTCGGTCGCGAGTTCGTACGTCTCGCGGAGGGCCGCGACCGGCGTCTCGGAGGCGTCGACGCGGAGGTCGTTGTAGTACGGGTCGAGGGCGTCCTCGTCCGTGTTTGCGACCACGAGCGACGCGCTCTGGACGGTGAGGTCCTCGCGTTTGTCGCCGCCCGCCTCGTGGCCGGCGTCGAGGGCGTCGATGAGGCGTTCCGCCAGCGGGTCGTCGCGGTCGCCGGCCTCGTAAGCCGCCGCGGTCTCCTCGATGACCGACTCGTCGGTGAGGAGGTTCCCCGCGACGGTGTATTGTTCGCCGTCCCCGTCACCGTACCAGTCCATGCAGTCCTCGCCCGAGAACGTGAACGAGCCGTCGGCATCGACGCCGTGGACCTGGCGGTGGCTGGCTTCCTCGTCGGCGTTGAGGAGCCCCTGGAGGGCGTCCTCGATGGCGATACCGTCGGCGAGATACTCGAGCCCCTTCGACCCGAGCTCTGGGTTCGTCCGGGACTGCGTGCAGATCGCGCCGTGTTCGTTCGCCCACGGACAGAGCGTGCCGACGCCGGGGAGCCGGGTCGTCACCGCGACGCCGAAGCGGAGCTGGTCAGCGCCCTCGTCGTCGACGTAGGGCTCCCGGACGCAGATGCTGAACGTCATGCGCGAATCGAGGCCCCGGATCGGGAAAAATCGTCGGATGGTGGCGGTCGACTCGCCGACCCGCCACAAAAGACTCCCACATCCCGGTCTGGTCCACGAACCGGGGCGTCGTCGGAACGTCCGACGTAAGAACTATACTCGTACCAGCGGTGTCTACGTCCATGGGCTTCATGAGCAAGATCCTCGGGGACCGCTCGGGCAGCACCGAGGATTACGTAGAACTCGACCTGGACGACTTCGACACCGCGAGCGCCGAGGCCGCGGTCCAGGTCCACATCGCCGAGATCGACGGACAGGAGGACGTCATCGCCATCAAGGACGCCGTCTACGACGGCGACCTCATAATCGCTGACATCACCCGACTCCGCACGAAGGACAGCACCGTCGAGCACGTCATCGACGAGCTCCGGCAGGTCGCCCGCGAGGTCGGGGGCGACATCGTCCAGAAGGGCGACGACCAGCTCATCGTCACCCCCTCGGGCATCGGCATCAGCCGCGAGAAACTCAACCGATAGCTGTCTCGGGTCGCCACACGCCCGTTCTTCTCGTTCAGTCGCGTGTCCCGGAGTTCCCACTCTCCGAAACCAGTTCTGTGCGTCGACAGTAGAACAGACTGGGCGGGTTAGGAGACGTTGTCCGGCGTCTCGTCGTCCTCGACCTGGCGCTTCAGGGACTCGCGGCGGGACTTCGCGTCGCGTCCGGTCGCCTCGAGCAGGAACGTGTTCTTGGCGTTCACGGCGTCCTCGGCCGCCTCGACGTTCCCCTCGGCGATGACCTCGGCGGGGTCGCGCTCCTCGAAGTCGACGGCGAGCTTGTCCTTCTTCCCGCTGTACTTCACCGCTCCGGCGGTGATGCGCTCGAACACGGGGTTCTTGGGGTCCGCGACGACGTAGAGCTCGCTGCCCTTGTACTCCTTCGTGCCCGAGACCGGGCCGAAGTAGTCCTCGATCTCGGCTTTCAGGTCGGGCATGCGGTCTTCGAGGTGCTCACCGCGACGCATCTTGTACTCCTTCATGGATTCGCAGAACAGCGGGAGGGGTATAATCTCTTCGTCAGCGACGCTCCGCCAGGTAGCCCTTCCGACACTCCGGACAGATGTCGCCCGCCCGAAGGGACGCCCGCGCGGCCTTCCGCTCGAACCCGCATTCCGGACAGACGAGCAGCGTGTCGCTGTCGTCCGTACTCCCGGACGGTGGGTTCACGGGACCAGCGGACGTGAACCCGCTGTCCTCGAACTCCCCGTCCGCCTCGGCCGCCCCGGACTGGGCTGGCGCCCCGGACGGCGTTGACCCGGACTGTGGTTCCGACCCGGGGTAGTCCGTCGACCCGGACTGGCCGGCGTCCGTCGGCGACATGGTGTCGGACCCACCAGCCTGCCCACGCTCCGTGTCGTGACTGAAGTCGGCCGGGGGTTCCGTCTCGGTCGGCGCCTCGACGTAGCCCTCGTCGCCAGCCTCTCCGGGGTCTGCGGACTCCGGGGTGAGGCCGCCGCCGAACTCGAACGCGTCGTCCTCGCCGTCGTCCTCGGTCTCGCTCGCGGGTTTCGCGTCGAAGCCCTCGTCCTCGCCCGCCTGGTCGGGCCACGGCGTCGGTTCGGGTTCGGGCTCGCCCGTGTCGGCCGTCTCCGTCATGGCCTCCTGCTGGGCTTCGTCCGGCCACTGCCCCGGCTCCCGGTCCTCGCCGGGTTCGTCCTCGAGGATGACCGCGTCGTCCTCGTCGGCCGACGGCGCGTGCTCGGGGGGCGTGCTCCCCGTCGAGTCAGTCCCCGCCGACACCGACGTCTCGGCTGGTTCGGAGAACGATGGTTCCGATGTCTCCGGCTCCGGGGCGGCCGATTCGGCGTCGTCGGCGTCCGGAGTGGCCTGCAGCGTTCGGACCTCGGTGTTCTCGCTCAACACCTTCCCGGACCCACAGCGGGCGCACTCCTGGAGCTCGCGCTCCACGACGACGACCTCACCGCCCTGTTCCTCGCGCTCGCGCTCTGTGGTGGTTTCACCGTAATCGTGCCCGAGCAGGGAACACCTGAGACCCATTTTGCAGTGGATTCCCCGCCCACGGCAAAAAGACTACCGCATCGGGGGATACGTACAAGGCGCCGGGTTGCATAGACCGCGACATGCAGGCGAGACGGGAGTTCCGGAACCGGGACGATGTCCAGGTCGCGGTGCTCGACGCGCTCGTCGACCGGCAGGGGGAGGGGATGACCGTCTTCGAACTCCGATCCCACGTGAACGCCGACATCGACGAGATCGAGGACGCGCTCTCCGCATTGAAATCTGACGACCTCATCGCCGCCGAGGACAACGACGGCCGGACCCTCATCACCGTCGACGAACGCGTCATCCCGGGCGGCGAAGACGAGAACGACCCGTCGATCCTCGACGCCATCCGCCGGAAGATCGGGCTCTGAACCGCGAGCCATGGCGTGCGTGTCCCAGTGACGCAGCTTCGGACTGATCCGCAGGTGTGAACCGGCGGGATTTACCCGCCCCACCCCATTGTTCCGGGTATGACGCTGGCACGTGACGTCCACGAACGCTACGGCGCCACCTTCCGCGAGGTCGACGGCCGGGCTATCGTTCGCGACTACGGCCGCCCGGAACGCACCCATCACGCCGTCCGTCGCGTCGTAGGCGTGATGGAGGCCGCATACGGCATCGTCGCCGTCACCGGCGCCGACAAGGTCGACTTCGTCGACAACGCCGTGACGAACGAGGTCCCGGCCGAGGACGGCCGGGGCTGCTACGCACTCCTCCTCGACCCACAGGGCCGCATCCGGGTCGACCTCTACGTCTACAACGCCGGCGACCAGCTCCTCGTCTTCACACCACCCGGTGAGGCCGAGGCAATTGCGGACGAGTGGGCGGGCCGCACGTTCGTCCAGGACGTCGACGTCCGAGACGCGACCCGAGAATTCGGCGTGTTCGGCATCCACGGCCCGAAAGCGACGGAGAAGATCGCAAGCGTCCTCAACAACGCCCAGTCCCCGGACGAACCCCTCAGCTTCGTTCGCGGGAGCATGCGGGACGACGGCGTCACCGTCATCCGGACCGACAACCCCGCCGGCGAGGAGAGCTACGAGGTCATCTGTGCCGCCGACGCCGCGGCATCGCTCTTCGACACGCTCGTCAACTACGGCCTCAACGCGACACCCTTCGGCTGGACGGCCTGGAACACGCTCACACTCGAGGCGGGCACGCCACTCTTCGAGACGGAGCTCCGGAACGTCGTCCCGAACGTGGCCGGCATCCGGAACGCCCTCGACTTCGAGAAGGGGTGCTACGTCGGCCAGGAGGTCGTCTCCCGCGTCGAGAACCAGGGCCGACCCAGCAAGCGCATCGTCGGGCTCCGACTCGAATCCGATACCAACGGCAAGGAGGGCGACGCCGGCGAGACGCTGCTACCCGAGCCTGGTGCCGCCGTCTTCGCTGGCGATGCTTCGGTCGGCGAGGTGACTCGCGCCGCCGTCTGCCCGACCATCGAGGGGCCGGCAGCACTCGCTCGCGTCGAGTACGCGCTCGACGACGCCGATGCAGACCCGGACCTCACCGTCAGGATCGATGGCGCCGAGGTGCCCGCCCACCGAACCGACCTGCCGATGGTCGACGGAAGCGCGGCGTCCGCCAGGCTTCCGACCTATCCGGACTGACGGGCGAACCGGTCGAAACTGACGGCCCGGGACGCCGCCTACTCGGCTTCGACGGGGATCTCCGTGACGTCACCGGTGTCAGAGACCTCGGTGTCGAGGGAGAACTCGACGAGCACGTAGTTCGTGAAGTCGATGTCCTCGACGCCGGCCTCGCCACCAGGGCCGCTGAGGGCGGGAACGGGGTGGAGGAAGTTCACGACGTGGGACTCGTGCTTCACGGCGTTCGAGACGATCTCGCCCGTGGCCCGGATGGGCTCGCCGTCGAGGTAGAGCGTGCAGTCGTATGGCTCCTGGAAGTTCTTCCACCAGTTCGCGCGCTCGCGGATGGTGACGACGTGTACGATGTCGCCGGTCCGCGAGTACCCGACCGGCGTCGTGTGGCGATCGCCGGTCGCGTTGCCCTCGTAGGATAACAGGCAGAACCACCGGCTGAACGGCCAGTGGGCGCGGGATGCGAGGACGCGACGGAGGACGGGGTTCGCGACAGTCTCCTCGAACGATCGGACGACGCGCCACAGCTCCATACTCGACCCAAGGGGTCCGAGCCAGTTAGCGATTCCCCCGATTGCGGGCGCCTCGTCACCGGGCTCGCTATCGCACCATCGCACGCAGCTGGTCGAGGCTGAAGAGACTCGTCGGTTCGTCCATGTGGACGCCGATCTCGCCCTCCAACAGCCGGAGGCCGAGCCGCTGGAGGGGCTGTGGCCAGTCGTAGCCCCAGCGGACGACCTTCCCGAGCCTAATCTCGCGGGAGAGGTCGTCGCGCCACGCGGACTCGTAGGCGGCGAGCGTCGAGGGGACGTCCGGCGAGATCTCGCGGGCGGCGTGGTCGGCGGCCCGCATTCCGTACAGGATCCCCCCACCGGTGAAGGGCTTCGTCTGCCCCGCCGCGTCACCCAGCAGGAACCCACGGGACGACGTCACGGACTCCGGGGGACCGATGGGTATCGCGCCCGAGCACCGGTGCTCGACCTCGACGTCGTAGTCGGCGACGAGGTCGTCGAACATCGCGCCGACGTCCTTCCCCGGCGACGCCGCGAGCCCATACTCGACCCCCGCGTCACCCCGGGGGATGCGCCACGCGAAGAACCCCGGAATCGTGAGATGGACGTCGACGAAGTTCGAGTGGTCGGGTTCGGGGTCGAACGCCAGGACGCCGTGCAGGAACTCGTCGGGCTCCGACAGCCCGAGCTCCCGGCGAACCCGCGACCGGGGGCCGTCGCTGCCGGCGACCATCCTCGCATCGACGGTGAACTCTCCGTCCGGCCCCTTCACGGTGAGCTCGACGTGGTCGTCGTGCTCCGTGACGCCGGTCACCGTGTGCTGTTCGCGGACGTCGGCCCCCGCGTCTCGCGCGAGATTGGCAAGCGTCTGGTCGAGCCCGACGCGGTCGATGGCGTTCGACACCGCCTCGTGCTTGTAGAACTCGTAGCCCCGTGACTCCGCGCCACCGAGGTGGAACCGCGCCCCCCGAATCTCGTTCTGGAACAGCTCCTCGCGGGCCTCGTCCGGGACGTAGTCCCAGATGTCGAGGCTGACGTGGCCCGAGCACGCCAGGGGCTTCCCGAGTTCGCCCTGCTCGAAGGCGACCACGTCGTAGCCGCGCTCGGCCGCCTGACGCGCGAAGCGCGCACCCGGTGGGCCGACGCCAACGACCGCGAAGTCGTACATCACCTGACGGCTACACTACCGGACGGTATAGGCTTCCCGCTCTATGCACACCATCGGCGCTCGTTTCAGGGCCGAACGGCGAGTCCCGATGGTGCCTGCCGACGCAGCCGACCCGGCCACGATTCATGCAGCTGGCGCCACGACGCTCCGGTGTCCGTCGACCGATAGAGGCCGTGGTTCGTCGCGGCGTAGAACTCCCCGGCTATCTCGCCTCGTGCGAGCACCGCCCGCAGCAAGCCCTCGGGGGCCGGTAGCCCATCCATCGCCTCCTCGAACGGGCCACCATCCACGCGGCGGAACACCTTCGATGTCCCGGGCGGCGAGTGAGCATCCCGGGGCCCAGATGCGGCGCTCACGACCTCGACGCCGGGATCAGCGGGATCCAGGGCGACGCTCCAGCAGTACGTCCGGTCGAGCCCGTCCTCCGGCCACTCCCACGTCTCCCCACCATCCCTCGTGTGGGCGAAACCATCGCCGGCAGCGGCCCACACCTCGGCTGGCCGGTCTGGATGCGTCGCCATCCCATGGGTGTCGTAGGGCCCGGTCGGCACCCGGTCCAGCCACGTCTCGCCCCGGTCCGTACTACGGACGAGCGCGCCGGCCTCGATGGCCGCGTAGAGCCGCCCATCGTGCGTCGGGTCGCGCTCCAGCCACCGAACGTGGTGCGTCTCGGGCCGGGGCGGGAACCGCCAGTGCTCCTTCGACTCGAGGTCCTGGAACGACTCGCACTCCGTCCACGACTCACCCGAATCCTCGGACCGAAAGACGTGACTCGGCTCCGTTCCGGCGTAGATGGTCTCCGGGTCGAGCGGGTCCACCTCGATGGCCGTGACGGCGGCGTCCGGCAGCACCACCTCCCACGCATCGTCACCGTCTTTCGAACGCAGGAGCCCTTCGTCGAACGTCCCGGCGTAGACGGCATCGGTACCGACTGCGACGCACTCGAACTCGTGGCCGGTGAGTATCGACGTTGGCTCCCCGTCCGGGACCGCGTAGAGCAGGGCGTCCTCGTACGCCGCGAACAGGTCGGGCATACCCTGTGATACGGGCGACTGTGCCGAAAACCTATGCCCCGGTCGCCCGAGCACCGACACGTGCCCCGTCCGCCTCGCCGCCACGAACCACTGGGTGTCCTCCTCGCCGGTGCCTTGACACCCGCGCTATTCGCGGCATACCTGGTGCTCGTCGGCGACCCGTACCTCCCCGAGCCATTCGGGAGATTCCCTGCGTCGGCCATGCTGTGGGTGTTCTACGTGGTTCCGCTGGGCACCCTCGGCGCCGCCGTGATCGGATTCGGACCCCGCCTCCGCGTGAGTGCTGGCCTCGCGCTTCTCGCGCTTCTCGGCCTCCCCTGGTACGCGCCGAGCGCGCCCGACGGATCGCTCTTCGCCGTAAACTTCCCGGCGCTCTTCGCGCTTATCGTCGTGCTCGTCGTCGCGAGCGCCGAATGGATCGTCCGGAATCCGAATCGGGCCCGTGGGCTCTTCACGCGGCGAGCGACCCGGGTCGGGCTTGCGGTCGGCGTCGCGCACGCCATCCTCGCCCACCTGCTCCGGACCGGCGTCTTCGGCTACGGAATCGCCGGACCGAGTCTCGTCTCGCTCGGCATCGCACTCTGGATGACCGTCGGTGCCATCTTCCTCGGCGCGACACCGTCCTTCCTCTACGCCCGCTTCAGACTCGTCACTCCCACACTCCTCGTCGCGGGACTCTTCGTCTGGACCGCGTGGGACACGTGGCAGCACGTCCTCGCCCTCCGCGAATCCGGCGCGGCGAGTGCCCTGGCGTTCACGCCGTTCACCGGCTACCTCGTCGCCTGGTTCGTCGGCGTCGCACTCGCCATCGGCTTCGGCTGGTTAGAGCAGCAGCTCCGACAGATTGGCTAACAGCCGGCCCGCAACTCCTGTAGCGACTGCCGGACTCCCGCCCACCGCTACAGACCACTGGTCACGTCACCCCACAAACTCGCCTCGGCATGGGATTTGAAGGTTCGTGCGAGGAGATACGATTCTCAGCCAGATTCTTACAGAAAGCCCTCACGACTGAACCGCACGCTCGCGACCATCTCCCTCAGGGAGAGGGGGTCTCGAGCGCACACAGATCGCCAGCGGCGACCGGTTCAGTCGTTCGCTCTTTCAATCCACCAGGGACCGCACTTGGAGTGGGCGATAGCTTGACGGTTGGCAATAGAGAAAATCGCCGGCTGTGAAAATCCGGAAAACGCGGGTGGTTAGTCGTCCTGTGCGGGTGCGGCGGCTTCGGCTTCCTGGTCGGCGTCCGGGTATTCGCGATCGCTCCGGGGGCCTTCCATGTCGATGCCGGGGAGGAGGTCGCGGAGGTAGCGGCCGGTGTGGCTGTCGTCGTTCCGCGCGACGTCCTCCGGGGTCCCGTTGGCGACGACCTGACCGCCGCGCTCGCCGCCCTCGGGGCCGAGGTCGACGATGTGGTCGGCGTTCTTCACGAGGTCGAGCTCGTGCTCGATGACGACGATGGTGTTCCCGCGGTCGGTGAGTCGCTGGAGGACGTCGATCAGCTTCCGCTCGTCCTCGTGGTGCAGGCCCGTCGTGGGCTCGTCCAGGAGGTAGAGGGTGTCACCGGCGTCCTTCTTCCCGAGCTCCTCGGCGAGCTTCACGCGCTGGGCCTCCCCGCCGGAGAGCGTGGTGGATGGCTGGCCGAGCTTCATGTAGTCGAGTCCGACGTCCATCAGGAGCTTCAGTCGGCGGCCGATACGGGAGTCAGCTTCGAAGAACTCGTAGGCTTCCTCGACGCTCATGTCGAGCACGTCCGCGATGGTCGCGTCCTTGAACGTCACGTCCAGGGTCTCGTCGTTGTACCGGGCGCCCCCGCACTCCTCGCAGGGGACGTGGACGTCGCTCAGGAAGTTCATCTCGATCTTCACGGTTCCCTGTCCACCGCACTCCTCGCAGCGGCCGCCCTTTACGTTGAAGCTGAAGCGCCCCTTCTCGTAGCCTCGCTGCTTCGAGAGCTTCGTGTCCGCGAACTTCTCCCGGATGTAGTCGAACACGCCGGTGTAGGTCGCGGGGTTGCTCCGGGGGGTGCGGCCGATCGGGCTCTGGTCGATGAGGCGCACGGTCTCGATCTGGTCGATGCCCTCGATGTCGTCGTGCTCGCCGGGGTCGACGCTGTTGTTGTCGTTCATCTCCCGGGCGAGCCCCTTGTAGAGGATGTCGTGGACGAGCGTGGACTTCCCGGAACCGGAGACGCCCGTGACGGCGGTGAATGCGCCGATGGGGAAGTCGACGTCCACGTCCTTGAGGTTGTGCTGGCTCGCACCGACGACGGTGAGGGTGTCCGCCCAGTCGCGGCGTTCCTCGGGCACGGGAATCTGGCGGCGGCCCGCGAGATAGTCGCCGGTGATGGAGTCCTCGCACGCGATGAGCTCCTCGACGCTGCCGTTGACGACGACCTCGCCGCCGTGGCGGCCTGGGCCGGGCCCCATGTCGACGACGTTGTCCGCGCGGCGGACGGTCTCCTCGTCGTGCTCGACGACGATGAGGGTGTTCCCGAGGTCGCGGAGCTCCTCGAGGGTGTTGAGGAGGCGGTCGTTGTCGCGCTGGTGGAGCCCGATGCTGGGTTCGTCCAGGACGTAGAGCACACCCACCAGCCCGCTCCCGATCTGGGTCGCGAGCCGGATGCGCTGTGACTCGCCGCCGGAGAGGGTCGCGGCCTCACGGTCGAGCGTGAGGTAGTCGAGGCCGACCTCGGTCATGAACCCAAGGCGGGCGCGAATCTCCTTGAGGATCTCCTCCGCGATCTTGAGCTGGCGGTCGTCGAGTTCGGCTTCCAGCCCCTCGAAGTGGGCGAGGGCGTCCGCGATGCTCATCCGGTTGACCTCGGTGATGGAGGTTCCGGCGACGGTGACGGCCCGGCTCTCGGCCTTGATGCGGGTGCCGTCACACGCCGGGCAGTTCGTGACGCTCATGAAGTCCTCGATGTGGTTCCGGACCCGATCGGAGTCCGTCTCGATGTAGCGGCGCTCGAGGTTCGGGACGACGCCCTCGAAGGGCTCGGTCTTTCGGCGGACGCCGTTCTTCGTGTGCTTCGTGAACTCGACGTCCTCGTTCGTGCCCCAGAGGAACGACTGCTGGGTGTCCTCGTCGAGATCCTCGAACGGCGTGTCGACGCTCACGCCGAAGTGCGCGGCGACGTTGTCGAGCTGCGTCCGGTAGTAGGAGCGGTTGTAGCTCCACGGCTCGAACACGTGCTTGATGGGCTTGCTCGGGTCGGTGACGACGAGGTCCGCAGACACTTCCTTCGTCTCGCCGATACCCTCACACTCCGGGCACGCACCGTGCGGGCTGTTGAACGAGAAGCTACGGGTCTCGATCTCGCTGATGTCGATGCCACAGTGGGTGCACGCGAGCGCCTCGGAGAACTCGACGACGAGCCGGTCGTCGTCCTCGCCCGCCAGGTCCCCCGTCGAGCGGGCTCGACTGCCACCCAACTCGATGTCCTCGGGGGCGTCCGGAATGATGACCTTCAGCACGCCATCGGCCTCTTCAAGTGCCGTTTCGACGCTGTCGTTGATCCGGCTTCGCGACTCCTCCTCGACCGTCACGCGGTCGACGATGACGTCGATGGTGTGGTCGTAGTTCTCGTCGAGATCGGGCCGGTCATACGCCAGATCGAACTCCTCACCGTCGACCTCCACCCGCGAGTAGCCCTCCGCGACGAGTTCGTCGAACCGGTCCTCGAACGCGCCCTTCTGGTCACGCACGACGGGCGCCGCGAGCTTCGCCTTCGTCCCCTCGGGGAGCGTCATGATCCGCCGGACCATCTGCTGGGCGGACTGCTCTCCCACTTCGCGCCCACACTCGGGACAGTGTGGCGTCCCGACCCGCGCATAGAGGAGTCGCAGGTAGTCGTGCAGCTCGGTGACGGTCCCGACCGTCGACCGCGGATTGTTCGCGGCGTTCTTCTGGTCGATACTGATTGCGGGCGAGAGCCCTTCGACGCTCTCGACCTGCGGCTTGTCCATCTGCCCCAGGAAGTTCCGCGCGTACGCCGACAGCGACTCGATATATCGCCGCTGCCCCTCCGCGTAGATCGTCTGGAACGCGAGACTCGACTTCCCCGAACCGGATAGCCCGGTCACGACGTTGAAGGACTCCCGCGGGATCCTCACGTCGAGGTCCTTCAGGTTGTGCTCCTCCGCACCACGGACCTCGATGTAGTCCTCACTCATTGAGACACAGGTAGCGTTCCGGGGCGTGTAGGGTTGTCGGTCTGGGAGTTGCCTGTCGGCTCCCCGGGTCGGATCCTGCGAACCTTTATCCGGTTGCCTGCCGCCGTCTCCGGTATGTCGGACGCCAGCCCTGAGTCCTACGACGCGGACGACGACGCCCTCGCGAGCATCGACTTCCCGGACGACGAGTACACCGTCGTGCAGTCCTTGATTCGGAACAAGTACAAGGCGATGGATTCGGCCGGGAACGTCGTCCTGCGCGGGAAGCAGAAGATGTTCAAACTGAAGGAGGAGTTCCCGTTCGTCGACGGCGACGGCAACCCCGCGTTCACGGTGAAGGCGGCGGGGATGCTGGACATCGCCGGGAACTACGTCCTCACCGACGACGCGACGGGCGAGGAGGTCGTCGTCCTCGACAAGAACTGGACGTTCTTCGTCGACCGCTGGGTCCTCCGAGACCCTGACACCGGCGCCGAGATCGCGACCATCAACTCGAAGAGCAAGGTCGTTGCCGCCCTCCGCCATCTCGTCGGTCTCTTCCAGATCCTCCCGCACAAGTACGAGATCACCGACGCCGACGGCGACCACGTCGGCAGCATCGACGGCAAGTTCAGCTTCAAGGACAAATACGTCATCCGCGTCGACGACACCAGCGACGTCCCGAAGGAAGCCGTGATCGCGGGCGCCATGGTTATAGACGCGATTGAGGGCAACTAACAGGCGCACTCAATTGGCAGCGAGGTCTGGAATGCCTCGTCCAGCCTATCGAAGGGAACTGAGTGACCTTCGATGGTCGGTGAGGCGCGTAGCGTCTCACCAAACTATCGAGGGCAACTAGTAGGCGCGTGCAATTGGTGGCGAATCCAGGGAGTTCTCTCGGTCTGTCCGTTCCTGTCGCTCGTTCGAAGAGATACTTATTTATCGTTCACTGTGATATCGTTGCACATGGTTTCAGGTTTCCTGGTGAGCACGATCGCGACCGGGCTCTTGCTGCTAGGGGTGGCGGTGTTCCTGCGGGAGTTCCGGAAGTGGCGCCACGACAAGCCCGCAGCCGAGGCGTCGGGCTTCGACGCACTCGCGACCGCGATGCAGAGCCAGCGCGTCTGGATGGCGGCCTACGCCATCATCGTCGTCGCTTCCCTCGGTGCGACGTACGCCTTCATCGGCGGCTCCGCCCTCCCGGAGTCTCTGGCGAACGTCGGCATCATCGGGCTCGTCGCGGTCCTCGGTCTCGGCCTCTTCGCCCTCGTCGTCGGTGGCACGTACGCCGCCGTTCGCGGGAACGGCCGATCCAGCGCCCAGGCCGCCGGCATGAGCGCCGCCGCCGTCGGGTTCTTCGTGCTCGCACTCGTCGCCGTCAAACTCGTCGTCGCCTGAACGGTTCCGGCTTTTTCGTGTCGCTCTGGTAGGTAGCTACGCTGAATGAATCGACTTGTGCTGCCAGTTCCAACTCCGTTTCAGCTTCCTGCGAAAGCCCGCTCCCGCTCGCGCGGTCTCGTCGGGATGATACGAAAATCGGAGATTTTCGGCATGACGAAAGAGCTCCGCTCTTTCGAACCATATCCGTCGCTCACTCTGTTCGCTCGGATAGGGCCCGCCGAGACGCACGCGACCAGTCGCCCATGGCGAGACCTGTGGTCTCGCTTGCTCTCACTCGCTCCTTCGTCGCTCGCGAGAACCCTTTCGAATTCCCACCCGACCGCCTGCCGGCCGGACGAACCACCGACACCTGCCAGCCGGACGAATCCGCCGGTTCACGTGGTTTGTTTCCCTGCCGTGACCGCTGGAGTGGCTGGGGGGTAGGTGGCTGAATGAAACAATTCGTTGCGCTGCGTTGGTGCAGGCGGTGCGGTAGTGTCAATTCGGTACTGCGGTCCGAGCGACGCAGGCGTTGTCGAGCTTGCTCGACAACATGCCGGACTCCGTCCGGCGGGCCTCGGCTTTTTGGTGGAGATTTTTTCGGGAGAGGTCCGCGGAGTCGTTCAAGAGAGCGAAGCTCTCTTGTAATCACGAAAGACGCTCCGCGTCTTTCGAACGACGGACCCGACCCGAAAAAAGGTCCGAGTAAAAGGTCCGTGCTCAGGTGATGCTGTAGCCGGCCGCGAGGGTGAGTCCGAGCACGGCGGTGAGCGCGATGAGCATGAGCGCGGAGACGGAACGGGGTTCCCAGCGCAGGTGCATGTAGTATTCGGCGACGAGTACGGCCTTGACGGCGGAGAGGACGATGATTCCGGCGAACGCGATCCAGTACATCCGGTCGAGGTAGCCGCCGTACTCGAACAGGACCTGGACGGTCGCGAACACGAACAACACCACGTAGATCACCGAGTACAGTTTGAGTCTTGACATATCTTGGTCACCTCACAGGATGTAGAAGAGGGGGAAGAGGAACAGCCAGACGATGTCGACGAAGTGCCAGTACAGTCCGAAGTACTCGATGGGGCTGTTGTCGTCGGTGTACGCCCCGTTCCAGGCGCGCCAGATGAGGTAGAGCGTCACGATGAGGCCGGCGATGACGTGCAAGCCGTGCAGGCCCGTCGTCAGGTAGAACGTCGACGACGCGACGTTCGTCGAGAGCCCCCAGCCGTGGGCGAACTGCTCGGACTCGATGTGGAACAGGTGGAGCCACTCGATGCCCTTGTTGATGAGGAACCCGATGCCGAGCACGAACGTCGTGACGAGCGACCCGATCGTCCCCCACTTGCTCCCGCGTTCGGACGCGACGAGCGCGAGCACGACTGTGAAGCTACTCGTGAGCAGGAGGTAGGTGTTGATCAGGCCGGGGAGTGCGACGTGCGCCTCGGGGATGAGGTGGTGCCAGTCCTGCCAGCCGTTCGCGATGCGGATGAAGATGTAGGAGCCGATGAACGCCCCGAAGAGGACGACGTCGCTCGCGAGGAACACCCACATCCCGAGCTTCGTGTTCTCCACGCCGGCGAACGGCCACTGTTCGCCGAAGGACGAGGGTTCGGGGACGTAGAAGTCCTCGAGCCCCATCCGGAGCAGCGACCAGCCCGTCACGGCGAACCCGGCGGCGAGGATGGCCATGTAGACGCCGCCTTCCATCCCGGGCGCGAACGAGCCATCCTGGAGGCCCGAGAGCCCGAGGAACCCGAGGAACATCCCGAGGCCGAGGTAGAACGGCCAGATGCTCGCGTGGCTCGGATGCCGGTCGTGACCGGACTCGAGCGCTGGTGCGTCACCGTGTCCGTCGCCGGAGACGGCCGGTGTACCGCCGTCAGTGGCGCCCTGGGCCGTCACGGTAGGGTCTTCGTCGAGGAATTCGAGCGTCCCCTCGCCGTAAGACGGGATCCCCTCGGTGAAGTTCTCGAGCGGTGGGGGTGAGGACACCGCCCACTCGGCGCTGGAGGCGTACTGCCAGACCTGGTCGGTGGCGTCCTCGCCGACGGAGAGACTCCGGTAGAGGTTGTAGAACATCACGAGGAACGACACCCCGAGCAGCACGCCGCCGATGGTGGCGAGCTGGTGGAAGACCTCGAGGTTCGCGGGGTACTCGAAGACCCGGCGGGGGGTCTCCCACGCGATGAACATCGGGAAGTAGAGCAGGTTGAAGCCCACGAAGTACAGGCCGAAGTGCACCTTCCCGAGGTACTCGTTGTACATCTTCCCCGTCATCTTCGGGAACCAGTAGTAGAGCGCGCCGACGAGGCCGGTGACGCCGCCGACCATGACGTAGTGGAAGTGCGCGACGACCCAGTAGGTCCCGCGGAACTCGTAGTCGAGGACGACGGCGCCGAGGAAGACCCCGGTGACGCCGCCGAGGATGAACAGGATAAGCCCTCCAAACGCGAAGAGGAATGGCGTCTTGAACCGGATGTCGCCCTTCAGGCACGTGTAGATGAGCGCGAACACCATCAGGTCGAACGGGAGCGATATCCCGATGGTTGTCGCCATGAACAGCGTCTTGATTTGGAGGTTGATCGCGGTGAGGAACATGTGGTGCATCCAGACCATGAAGGACTGCACGGCGACGAGCACCATCGCGATGATGAACCACTTCCGGCCGACGATGCGCCGGCCCGTGAACGTCTGGAAGATCTCCGCCATCGCCCCGAGCGCGGGGAAGAAGACGATGTAGACCTCGGGGTGGCCGAAGAACCAGAAGAGGTGCGTCCACAGGAGGGACGCCGCCTCGTTCGTCATCGTGATCGCGCCGCTCTCCATGATCCGGTACGCGAAGTACTGGGTGCCAACCAGCCTATCGGCGGACAGGATGATGAGCGCCGCGAGGAGCGCGGCGAACGCGAACAGCATCATCCAGACCGTGAGCAGGATGCTCCACGTGAACAGGGGCAGATTCCAGAGCGTGAGCCCCTTCGCGCGCATGCGATGCATCGTCGTGAGGAAGTTCACCGAGGAGACGGTGACGGACACGATGAACAGCGCCAGGGCGAGTATTGCCGTCGACCCGCCGACGCTCGGCGTGTAGGCGGGGATGTTGAGCGGCGCGTACATCGTCCAGCCGCCCGCGAACGTGCCGCCCTGGAAGAACGAGATGGCAAAGAGGATGCCGGAGAAGAGGTAGAGCCAGTAGCTGATGGCGTTCAGGCGGGGGAACGCGAGGTCGTCGGCCCCGATCTGGAGGGGGACGACGTAGTTCGCGAACCCGAAGGCGAAGGGCGAGAGGAACCAGAACACCATCATCAGGCCGTGCGCGGTGACGGCCTGGTTGTAGGCGTTCGCGGAGAGGATGCCCTGGCCGGACGTCCAGAGCTGAGTGCGGAAGAGGAGCGCCAGCAGCCCGCCGAAGAGCAGGAAGAACAGCGCGGTGGCGGTGTAGAGGATACCGACGTCCTTGTGGTTGGTCGTGACGAACCAGCGCTTGACCGAACTGGCCGGCGGCATGTCGCTCATAGCGCCACCTCCGGTGTCGCGCCGATGGCCTGGCTACTGTCGGTACTCGACTGGTTGCCCGAGTCGCTGGTCTCGTTCGTCGCGCTCGTGTTCGCGTACCACTCATCGTAGGCCTCCGGCTCCATCACGACGATGGTGGCCTCCATGAAGGAGTGGCCGGCGCCACAGAGCTCGTAGCACTGGGCTGTGTACTCGCCCGTCTGGTCGGCGACGAACCAGGTGTCGGTGTACTGGCCGGGGATCGCGTCGGCCTTGAATCGCAGTGGTGGGCTTCCGATGGTGTGGAAGACGTCCCGCGACGTCACCATGAGTTCGACCACCGTCCCCCTTGGCACGCGAAGGGTGTTCGTCGCGGTGTGGCCGTTCTGGTACGTGAAGTCCCAGCCGAACTGGTAGCCCTCGACGTCGATGACGACCTTGTCGGCGGCGTCGGTCTGGGCCGCGCCGGTCTCGACGTGGAGCAGGAGTCCGTACGTCCAGATGATGAGTGAGACGACGATGATCGCGCTGAGCGTGAACGAGAGTGCGAGCTTCTTCCCGCCCCCGCCACCGGTCGGGATTTCGCCCAGACTCGGTCGGTCCTCGTCCGGCGCCTTCTTCGCGTGTTCGCTGCCGTGCCGGTACTTGTAGGCGTTGTACACCATGTAGACGGTGACGACGATGAAGACGGCCGTGCCGAGGACCAGAAAGAACGTGAAGACCTGGTCGAACACCTCGGCGGGCGTCTGGATGGTCGCGCCTTCGCTCGTCACCAGCCCGCCGATCGATAGCAGGCTTCCGATGGCGGTTATGAATGTCCCGAGCGTCACGAAATCGTTGACCTCCTGCGCAGACCATCATCGTTCGTGTACTTATTCTTTGCTAGGCATCAGCACGCATGATTCGCCAGACAGCACCGTCGTCGACGATGGTGGCTACCCGGTCGAACGCCCCGTTTTCGACGGTCTGGCGCGATAGTGGCCGGGATAAAATACCTGGCACGTGCGCCTGGATTCGAACACGTTCGGGTGCGTACTTTTATGCTTGTTGCATGCTACCATGGAACTATGGACGACAACGTGAGCGCAGTCTCCGCGGGCTTCACCGGTACCGCCGTCATGACCGCCCTGCTCGTCGCGGCCGATGCCGTCACGGCCTTCGACGTCCGGCCGTTCGAGCGCATCGCCGCCTTCGTCGGCATTCAGAACCTCGCGCTGGGTTTCCTCGTGTTCGTCCTGCTCGGCACCGTCGCGTGGTCCTTCCTCTTCATCACCATCGGCCAGTACCTCCCGGGCGAGCGGGACGCCGTTCGCGGGATGGTGTTCTCTGTCGTCCTCTGGACCGGGTTCGTCACCGCGTTCTCGGGTGGCGTCGCCTCGGCCGACCTCCCCATCTACGCCGCGTTCACGCTCTTCGTGCACCTCGCGTACGGCTTCACGCTCGGCAGCGTCTACCAGCGCCTCGCCGACCACAACATGACCGCTGCAGAACCCGTTCACGCCGTCTCCACCGACTGACCTCCGACCAGGGTCGGTGGTCCGGTGAGTCCGTCTGATCCTGTCGTTCAGTCCTTCGTTTGGTGTTGTCGTTCGGTTCGTTCTGTCGTTCGTTTCGCCCTCTTCCGATTCTCGACGCCCCGCCGTGTCTACTGACTGATCTCGGCCGCCTGCGCTCCTGCCAGTTCCCGGAGCGCCGCCGGGTCCACCGGCCACACCGAGTCCGGCGTCCCGGCCGCCGCCCACACCTCGTCGTACTCGAGGAGGGTCTCGTCCATCACGACGATGAGGTCGCCCTCGTGACAGATTGGGGGGACGCCGCCGATGCTCCAGCCGGTCGCGGACTTGACCTCCTCGGGGTCCGCCATCCGGACCGAACTCGCCTCCAGGAGCGCCGCGACCAGCGACTCGTCGACGAGGTTCGCGCCACTCGTGATGACCACGACCGGGCGGTCGTCCGCCATCATCACGATGCTCGACGCGATCTGGGCGACGTCACACCCGATGGCGTCCGCCGCGTCCGCCGCGGTCTTGGTCCCCTCGGGGAACGTCTCGACGTCGGGCTCGACGCCGTACTCTTCGTTCGCCAACTCGACGAAGCTCGCGGTCCGCTCGTGCATGCTCGACTCGAACACGCAGCCGTGGTTAAGCGTTTGCCCCACGGTAACGGAACCTGATGCCGGCCGGTCGGGGGGTCCGCCCGTTCTCGCTACACCGTCTCGGGCAGCCAGCCGCCGTCGACCTCGATGTTCTCCCCGGAGAGGTAGTCGTTCTCGGGGGCGAGGAAGAACAGAACGGGGCGGACGACATCGTCGTACGTTGCCGCGCGTCCGCGCGGGAGGTCGTCGGGGAACTCGTCGGAGTTCTCGACGACGTACGGTGAGACGGCGTTGGCGGTGATGCCGTCGTGCTGGGTGTCGGCGGCGAGCATCCGCGTGAACATGATGACGCCGGCCTTGGCCACGAAGTAGGGGAAGTTCTTCGGGCTGACGAGCCCCTTCTCGCTGGAGGCGTAGCCAATGTTGACGATGCGGCCGTAGCCCGACTCCTGCATACCGGGGATGGCGCGTCGGCAGGTGAGGTAGGTGGCGGTGAAGTTGGTCTCGACGACGGTCCGCCAGGTGTCGGGGTCGATGTCGGTCCAGTGGCGGGGCGCGAAGTTCCCGACGTTGTTCACGAGCGTGTCGACGGCGCCGAGTTCGCCCTCGATGTCGTCGAAGAGGGCGTCGACGCTCGCTTCGTCCGTGACGTCGGCGTGGACGGCGACGGCGTCCACCCCCGTTTCGCGGGCTTCGGCGGCGGTCGCTTCGGCGGCCGCGTCGCTCGTCCGATACTGGATCGCCACGTCGGCACCGGCGCGAGCGCAGGCGAGTGCGATGGCTCGGCCGAGGCCCTTCGCACTCCCGGTGACGAGCGCGACGCGGCCAGAGAGGTCCGTGGTCATGTCAGGGGCTTACTCGGAGGCGGGTATAGGTTTATGGGGCGTCCGTGATTTCTGATGCCCATGGCACTCGAGACAGTCCTGCTTGCGGTCGGCCCGGGCGACCGGGAACGCGCCGAAAAGCTCGCACGAACGGCCGAAGACATCGCCGGCCCCGCCGGCGCGACCGTCGTCCTCGCGCACGTCTTCACGGAGGACGAGTACGAGACGACCCTGGAGAACCTCCGCGTCGGCGACCCCGACAGCGTTACGTCGGACGAGGTCGCGCGCCGGCACGCGACCATCCGAACCATCGGGGACGCCTTCGACGAGGCCGACATCGAGTTCGAGGTCCGTGGTGCGGTCGGTGAACACGGCGAGACCATCGTCAGCCTCGCGAAGTCGACTGACTCGGACCTCGTGATCGTCGGGGGCCGCAAGCGCTCCCCGACCGGAAAGGCCGTCTTCGGGAGCACGGCACAGGAGGTCATGCTCTCCGCGCCCTGTCCCGTGACGTTCGTCCGCGGCGACTAACGCCGCGGTCCAGGCGAATCGCGCTGTGTAGGATACTCCGGCCGACACGAACGAGTCGGTTCGGGCGGGGAAACCCATTTCTCTCCGGGCGCCCGTTCTCCCTGTATGCAGGCCGAGCGCCGGGGAGCTGACGCTGCGCCGACACTCGTGGTGTCGCTCGACGCCGGAGAATCCGTGCGCGTCGAGGCCGGGTGCATCGTCGGGTACTCGCCCGGGATCACCATCGACCGTCGAAGCAGCGGTCTCCTGCGCTCAGTCGCGACCCGGAGCGGCATCCCGTCGGTGTCCCTCGCAACGGTCACGGCCGAGACGAGTGGCGTCATCCGCCTCGCGCCGCCGCTCCCCGGCGCCATCGTCCGCCACGACGTCGGTGCGACCTCGCTCTCGGTCGTGCAGACCGGGTCGTTCATCGCCGCGGCCGAAGGCGTCGACGTTGAGACCTCCCGGGAGCGCGGCCGGGCGTTCACGCGCGGCCAGGGGCTCTTCATGCTCCGTATGACTGGCTCCGGCCCCGTCTTCCTCGCGGGTTACGGCGGCGTCGAACGCCTCACGCTCGACCCGGGCGAGGTCCAGACCCTCAACACCGGCTACGTCGTCGGCTTCGAGGACACCATCTCCTACGACGTCGACCGCGTGGAGGGCCTCAAGTCCACGCTCTTCGGGGACGCCGGCCTCGTCTGCAGATTCGAGGGCCCGGGAAGCGTCTGGACGCAGACCCGGAGCCACGACGCCTTCCTCACCTGGCTCCTCCCGAACATCTCCGACTGACGCCGGCAGGCCGTCGGCGATCGGGCTCGCCCACTGACTCGCCGCCGAGTGAAAACTGTGCAGTTAAGTGGCCGCCTCCCCCAGCCATACCCGTTAGATGGCCTACTACGTGGGCGTCGACCTCGGCGCGAGCAACCTCCGTGCGGCCGTCGCGGACGGCGAGGGAACCATCCTCGCCACCGCTCGCGACGCGACGCCCCGGGGGCCGACCGGGATCGCCGTCACCGAGGCGGTCCTCGACGTCGTCCGCGCCGCCTGCGAGAACGCCGGCATCGAGCCAGACCAGGCGCGCGCGGCCGGCATCGGCAGCATCGGCCCCCTCGACCTCGCGGGCGGCACCATCGAGGAGCCCGCCAACCTCCCGAGCGGCATCGGCACCATCCCCCTCGTCGGGCCCGTCGAACAGCTCATCCAGTCGGACCACGTCTTCCTGCACAACGACACCATCGCGGGCTGCATCGGCGAGCGCTTCTACAGTGACCGGAACCCCGACGACATGGTGTACCTCACCATCTCCAGCGGTATCGGGGCCGGCATCGCCGTCGACGGCCACGTCCTCTCCGGCTGGGACGGGAACGCCGGCGAGGTCGGCCACTACGTCGTCGACCCCCAGGGCCGCCGGACGTGTGGCTGTGGCCGCGACGGCCACTGGGAGGCCTACTGCTCCGGGAACAACATCCCCGAGTACGCCCGCATGCTCGCCGAGGACGACGACCTCGACACGGCTCTCCCGCTCGACGATGGCGACTTCACCGCCGCCGACGTCTTCGAGCACGCCGGCCAGGACCCGCTCGCCGACCACGTCATCGACCAGGTCGCGTACTGGAACACCGTCGGCGTCACCAACATCGCCCAGGCCTACGCACCGCTCGTGATCTACGTCGGCGGCGCCGTCGCCCTCAACAACCCCGACCTCGTCCTCGACCCCATCCGCGAGAACCTCCAGGACGCCGTCTTCAACAACGTCCCCGAGGTCGCGCTCACCACGCTCGGCGACGACGTCGTCCTCCGGGGCGCCGTCGCGTCCGCCATCACCGGCGGCACCGGCGACCGCCGCAACTCCTACGTCGAACCCGACGGCGGTCAGTCGGACACCTGACCGGCCAGGACTCGCTTCTGTCGTCCAGCACGGCAACGACCGCTAGGATTTTCCGCCGGCCTCCCGGAGGGGTGGTATGCAGCGACGCGACGTCCTCCGCGCCACCGCGCTCGGCCTCGGCACCGCCGCCGGCGTCCGGTTCGGCGCCAGCCGCCTCGAAGGCAGTCTCGCCCGCCCTGCGGCCGCCCACCCCGGCCCCTACAGCCCGTTCGGCTCGGTCGCCCTCCGCGGTACGAAGGAAGCCGTCGTCGCGAAGGACGGCCACACCGTCTACGTCGCCCTCTCGGACGGCTTCGGCGTCATCGACGTCGAAGA
>Ga0207719_100031_pt1 | contig 161625 bp, 155 predicted proteins | sample A23P1SouthBayCA_2_FD_187279 | JGI IMG/M metagenome (GOLD analysis project Ga0207719, IMG submission 187279) | Aerobic enrichment media microbial communities from Eden Landing Ponds, California, USA - A23 P3 (3) (SPAdes) | ecosystem: Environmental > Aquatic > Marine > Unclassified | place...
TTCGACCTCGCTGACTTCGACCAATCGGTCGGGGGTGCCGGTACCTACACGCTCGCATCGCCGTACGACACCGGGACGGACGGCACGTACACCGCGACGCTCGTGACGGCCGCCGACGCCGCAAGCAACGACGGAGCCAGCGGTCAGGCTGACTCGACGGGCATCGACACGACCGCGCCGGACGTGACGGCGAGCGACGTGGCGCTGACAAACCCCTCGGAACAGTCACTGCTCGTCACGGTTGACTCGTCCGAAGCGCTCGATTCGCTGACCGTCGAACTCACCGGCAGCGACGGGGGCGTCGTCGAGACGTTCTCCCTGTCGGATTTCAATCGACCCACGGGCGGGACCGGGACGTACACCCTCGCGTCGCCGTACGACACCGGATCGGACGGCTCGTACACTGCGACGGTACTGACAGCCGCGGACGCGTCGGGTAACGACGCCGCGAGCGGACAGACCGGTTCGGCGACGGTGGACACGACCGGGCCACCCGCCCCCTCGCTGGCCGTGGCGACGCCCGACGACGGAGACACGGTCCTCACGTTCCCCGATGTCGATGCCGGCGCGACGACGTACTCGGTCCGCCGGGCGACCAGCCCTGACGGCAACTACGAAGAGGTCGCGACGGTCTCAGACGACGACGGGACGAGCTACGTAGTCACCGATGCCGACGACGACCGCACTGACGGACGAACGTACTACTACGTCGTCGTACCGGTCGACGGCGACGGGAACGAGGGACCGCCGTCGTCACCGGTCGCGGCCAGCGGCGGGCCCGCGCCGGTCGCCGACGCGCCACGTGACGTGACGGCTGGCCCAGGCGATACAGTCACCGTGAGCGCTTCGGATTCCTACGACCCGGACGACGACGATCTCAGCTACGAGTGGACGCAAGTGTTCCCACGGACTGATCCGGCAGTAACGTTCGCGGACGCGACCGGGGCGACCGCGACGGTCGTCGCGCCCAACGTGTCCGAGCGCACCGAGGTCGAACTGCGCGTGATGGTGACCGACGCCGACGGCGGAACCGGCACCGATATCGTCGACCTCGTGGTGTCGCCGGATTCGACGCCAACGCCGACCGACACCGCAACGCCGACGCCAACGCCGACCGATACTGCCACCCCGACGCCGACCGACACCGCGACGCCGACCGACACCGCGACGCCGACCGACACCGCAACGCCGACGCCAACGCCGACGCCAACGCCGACCGACACCGCAACGCCGACGCCAACGCCGACCGACACTGCCACCCCGACGCCGACCGACACCGCGACGCCGACCGATACTGCCACCCCGACGCCGACCGACACCGCGACGCCGACGGTCGCGGGCACGCCGACTGCGACGCCGGGATCGGATGGTTCGGGTGCGATCCGTGTTGTCTCGGTGACGGCCAACCGGACGGACCTCGGCAACGCAGGGGCCGTCGAATACACCGTCCGTGTCACGAACAACGGTGACGCTGCCGGTACCGCCGCCGTTGACCTCCGTCTCGACAGTGAGACCATCGCATCGCGAGAGGTCGCCGTATCGGGTGATGCCACGCGCTCGTTTACCGTCGTCCAGGACGCGGTCGCCCCAGGGGAACACACCGTTGTCGCGTCCGTCACGGCCGTCGACGGCGGGGCGACGCCGCAGGCCCGCACACCCGCTCCCGCCGCGCAGGCGACCGTCGAAGTCGGCGGAGACGACGCCTGCGAACTGTTCGGCCTCGACTTCGGCCGGTTCATCGTCTGCTGGTACTGGTGGGTCCTGGCCGCAATTGTCATTCTCACACTGGCCGTTCTCGGCCACGCGGCCAGGGGATGGCGAACCGAGGGGGCGACCCAGCGCTCCTCGAATTCCGCACAAGACTGATACGGACCGCAGTACGTGTCCCGCGGCGACCGTCCGAGGTCGGACTATCGATTCGAAGCGGACGTTCAACGTCCGGACGGGAGCGCCGCCCGCGAAGTTCCCGAGACGACTGTCAGTCGTCGTCGCCGGCGCCGATGCGTTCGCGCTCGGCGGTGCGCTCGACGAACTCGTCGGGAAGCGCGTCGACCTCGCCGACCTGCACGCTCCAGAGGTTGGCGTAGAGGCCGTCTTCCGACAGCAACTCGTCGTGGGAGCCCTGCTCGACGAGTTCCCCGTCGTCCATGACGAGGATCCGGTCGGCGTCGCGGACCGTCGAGAGGCGGTGTGCGATGGCGAAGGTCGTCCGCTCGGCGGTCAGCGCCTCAAGCGAGCGCTGGATGAGGACTTCGGTCTCGTTGTCGACGTGGCTGGTCGCCTCGTCGAGAATGAGGATCTCGGGGTCCTCGAGGATGGCCCGGGCGATGGCGACGCGCTGGCGCTGGCCCCCAGAGAGTTTCACGCCGCGCTCGCCGACCGTGGTCTCGATGCCGTCGGGCAACTCCTCGACGAACTCCATCGCGCCGGCCATCGCCAGCGCCTCGTGGATCTCGTCCTCGTCGGCGTCGATGCCGTAGGCGACGTTCTCCGCGACCGAACCGTGAAAGAGGTACGGCTCCTGGCTGACGTAACCGATGTGGTCGCGGAGACTCGCGAGGGAGACATCCGTGACGTCGTGGCCGTCGATCCGGATGGTCCCCTCTCGTGGATCGTACAGTCGCAACAGGAGTTTGAGCAGCGTCGTCTTCCCGGCACCGGTCGGGCCGACGAGGCCGACGAAATCGCCCGCGTCGGCCTCGAAGGTCACGTCGGTCAGCGAGTCCTCGTCGGCGCCGAGATAGCGGAAGTTGACATCCTCGTACTCGACGTGGCCGTCGACGCCGTCGAGGTCGATGGCGTCGTCGTCCTCCTGGATGGTCGCGGGGTTGTCCATGAGGCCGACGACGCGCTCGGCGGCGGCGAACGCGTAGCGGTAGTTGTTGACGACGTTGCCGAACTGGCGCATCGGCCAGAGGAATCGCCGCGAGTAGAGCAACATCGGCGTCAGGACGCCGAGGGTCATCTCGCCGGAGAAAAAGAGCGGCGGACTCGCGAAGACGCCGCGAGTGGCCAGCAGCCAGTAGCCGCCGACGAGGAAGGTGAGAACGTAGCCCATCCCGGTGATGACCCGGAGCGTGGGGAAGAACTTGATCCGCGTCGAGATAGCGTCCCAGTTGGCGTCGAGGTACTCCTCTGAGGCGTCGTCGACGCGGTCGCGCTCGAACCCCTCGCGGCCGTAGGATTTGACGACCTCGATGCCGCCGATGTTGTTCTCCAGGCGCGAATTGAGCGCCCCGACCGACCCCCGCACGCGACCGTACTTCGGCCCGATCCGCTGGACGAACACGTAACTCGCCAGCGCGAGCACCGGGATCGACAGCAGGGCGACGAGGGCGAGTTGCCAGTTGAGCCAGAGCATCACGCCGGCGACACCGACCACGAGTACCGAGATGCGGATCCCGGTGTTGAGGTCGTTCGTCAGAAAGCTCTCCAGCTGGTTCACGTCGTTGTTGAGGATGGACATGATCTCGCCGGTCTGCTTGTCGTCGAAAAAGCCCATCCCCATGCGCTGGACGACGTCGTAGGTGTCGACCCGGACCTCGTGCTGGAGATGCTGGGCGAAGCGGTTCCACGCCCAGGAGTTGACCCACCCGAGTACGGCCACGAGCAGGTACACCGCCATCACGAGCCCGACCGCGAACCAGAACTGGTCCGCCTGGCTCTCCGGGATCACCGAGTCCGGGATCAGCGGGAGCGTGAATGGGCGGGTGCCAACGAACAGGGAGTCGATGGCCACGCCGAGCACGAGCGCCGGCACGAGTTCGAGAAAGCGCGCGATGACGCTCGCGACCGCCCCGAGCGCGAACTCGCCCTTGTATCCACTCCCGTACTGGCTGAATATCCGCCACATCGGACGGTCGACGCCTTCCCGAAGGTGTTCGAACGCGTCCGCGTCGTCGTTACCGCCCGAGAATCCCCAGGACATACCACTCGGTAACACCCCACGATACAAAAGCCTGACTGTCGCGTCAGTCAGGATCGGAGTTCGGCCGAAATCGGTCCGCTCGCCCCACCTACGGTAGGGTATCGGTCCGCTCGCCCCATCTACGGTAGGGTATCGGTCTGCTCGCCCCATCTACGGTAGGGTATCGGTCCGCTCTCCCCATCGACGGCAGGGAATCGGACCGTTCACTTCGCCGACGGTAGGATACCGGTCTGCCTACTTCGCCGACGGCAGGGTATCGGGCCGTTCGTCTCGCCGACGGCAGAGTCAGTTTCGGCCCACCCGCCTCGCCGACGGCAGAGGTCAGTCAGTCCGTCCCGTCGTCGACCCGGCGCCGGCACGGTCGAGGAACTCCTGGGGGAGCGCGTCGACCTCGCCGACCTGGACCCGCCACAGCGTCGCGTAGAGGCCGTCCTCGCGCAGGAGGGCGTCGTGGGTGCCCTGTTCGACGAGTTCCCCGTCGTCCAGGACGAGGATGGTGTCGGCGTGGCGCACCGTCGAGAGGCGGTGGGCGATGGCGAAGGCGGTGCGCTCGGCGATGAGGTCCTCGAGGCTGTTCTGGATGACCGCCTCGGTCTCGTTGTCGACGTGGGAGGTCGCCTCGTCGAGAACGAGGATGTCGGGGTCTTTGAGGACCGCGCGGGCGATGGAGACGCGCTGGCGTTGCCCGCCCGAGAGTTTCACGCCGCGCTCGCCGACCTTCGTGTCGTAGCCGTCTTTCAGGTCGGCGATGAACTCGTGGGCGCCGGCGGCCGTCGCGGCCTCGCGGATCTCCTCGTCGGTCGCGTCGGGGTGGCCGTAGCCGATGTTCTCCGCCACCGTGCCGTAGAAGAGATAGGGCTCCTGGCTGACGTAGCCGACGTGCTCGCGGAGGCTCCGCAGGGTCACCTCGCGCACGTCCGTCCCGTCGACGCGTACCTCGCCCGAGTCCACGTCGTACATCCGCATCAGCAGTTTCATCAGCGTCGTCTTGCCCGCGCCGGTTGGACCGACGAGACCCACCATCTCGCCGGGTTCGACCTCGAAGGAGACGCTTTCGAGGACCTGCTCGTCGCCGCCGTCCTCGGTCTCGTAGCTGAAGGACACGTCGTCGTACTCGACGCGGCCCGCGACTTCTCCGAGTTCGACGGCGTCGCCGTCATCGGTGACGCCGGGTTCGGTGTCGAGCAGGCCGACGATGCGCTCGCCGGCGGCCTCGGCGTACTGGTAGTCGTTGACGATCTGGCCGAACTGGCGCATCGGGTAGACGAACCGCCGCGAATAGGAGAGGAAGGTGACCAGCAGGCCCGCGGTGAGGCCGGGGCCGTTGAAAAAAGGCAGCGGGTCGGCGACGATGCCGCGCTCGGCCATCACCCAGTAGCCGCCGATCAGGAAGGTCGCGGTGTACCCCGCCGCGGTGACGAGTCGGAGCGTCGGCCAGAACTTGATCCGCGTCGTGATGGCGTCCCACTGGGCGTCGAGGTACTCCCGGGAGGTGTCCTCGACGCGGCCGGTCTCGACGTCCTCCGTCGTGTAGGACTTGACCACCTCGATGCCGCCGAGGTTGTTCTCCAGTTGCGAGTTGAGTTTGCCGACCGACGAGCGGACCTCCTGGTATTTCGGGTGGATGCGCTTGACGAACACGTAGCTCGCGAGCCCGAGCGCGGGGATTATCAGCGTCGGGACGATGCCCAGCCGCCAGTTCAGGAGGAGCATCGCGATGCCCATCCCGCCGACGCGGAAGACGATGCCGATGCCCTGATTGAGGCTGTTGGTCAGGAACCCCTCTAGCTGGTTGACGTCGTTGTTGAGGATGGACATGACCTCGCCGGTCTGTCGGTCGTCGAAAAAGGACAGTTCCCGGCGCTGCATGGCGTCGTAGGCGTCGACGCGGACGCTGTGCTGGAAATGCTGGGAGAAGCCGTTCCACGCCCAGGAGTTGACCCACCCAAGCGTCGCGCCGAGAACGTGCGACCCCGCGAGCAGACCGATGAGGAGGAGAAACTGGTCGAGAGGCTGGGCGGGGAGCCACCCCTGCGGGACGAACGGGAGCCGGAAGGCCCGCCCCTCGGTGAAAAACGAGTCGATGGCGACCCCGAGCAGGAACGCGGGTACGAGTTCCATGAGCGTCGAGAAGACGCTCGCGACACCGCCGACAGCAAAACGCATCCGCTCGCCGCGACCGTACTCGTCGAACAGCCGGACCATCGCGTTGACGTCCTCCGCGCGCAGGTCATCGAACTCGTCGTCGTCCCCGGGTCCGCTCGGTGGCATGGGCGCACGTATCGCCTCGACTCGCATAAGACTGACTACCGAGTCAGTCAGGATTTGCGGAAAGGTTTTTCCCGGCGCTCCCCGAGTATCGAGTATGGGTTCGGAGGCGACGGGCGGGGACACGCACGACGCGATCATGGGCGCCACCTATCACGCGCTGTGCAAACACGGGTACGCAAACCTGACGATGCAGGACATCGCCGACGAGTTCGACAAGAGTCGGTCGCTCCTGCATTATCACTACGACACCAAAGAGGAGCTCATGCTGGCGTTCGTCGACAACATCGTCGGGTGGATCGGCGAGCGCCTCGCCGAGTCCGAAACCGAGGAGCCGCTCGAACGGCTCTCGGAGGCTATCGACGGGTTCGTCATCGAACCCGGCGAGGAGGAACGGGAGACGTTCGCACTCGCGCTGGTGGAACTCCGTGTCCAGGCCGTCCACAACGAGAAGTTTCGCGAGAAACTCGCGACCCACTACGAGCGCAACGTCGAGGCCATCGCCGAGATCGTCGCCGACGGCATCGAGGAAGGGGTCTTCCACGACGTCGACCCGTACCGCACCGGCGAGGGTATCTACACCGCGTTCCAGGGCGCACGGACCTACCAGGTGACCCTCGGCGCGGAGGACGCCAGCCTGCGAATGCGCGACGCCATCGCCGAGTTCGTCGTCGACGACCTCCTGGTCGACGACCGCGACCCCGTGGCGTACGCCGGCGGTAGTTTCGGCTCCGACGAGTGACTTCGGTTCCGACCAGTACTCATGAAACGCGCACGTCTCGACTTCGAGGGGTTTTTCGATGTCCGCCTGACGACCGACGACGCACAGGCCGCACAGATGACCCTCTCGCCGGGTCAGTCGACCGGCGGCCCCGACAACTTCCACCCCGAGAGCGACCAGTGGTGTTACGTCGTCTCGGGGTCGGGCTGGGCCGTCGTCGAGGGCGAGGAGGTCCGCCTCGCGGCGGGCGACCTGGTGGTCATCGAGGCCGATGAGACCCACGAGATCGGCAACGACGGCGACGAACCGCTGGAGACGCTCAACGTGTACGTCCCGCCGGACTACTGACCGGCGATCCGCCGAAGGGGGGCCGACACTGGCTGACCGCCGTTGCGCGGCGCTCTCACGTGTTTCCGTTCTGGATCCGTGCCTTGAGCGTGTTCCCCGAGATGTTGACGAACAGTTTCACGTCGTCGAGTTCGGTCAGCGCGTCGGCCAGTTCCAGGGCCTCGTCCTCGCCGTACTGGTCGCGCACGTCGAGGCTCTTGTACTCGGCCGCCCGCTCGATGGTCGCTTCGGCTTCCTCGGGGCTCAGCCGGTCGCTCAACGTCTCGACGAAGATGTCGGTAGACACTGTCTGGCTCATTGTTGCCTCCGGTCACGGGAGTCCAGCGAGTCGCACCGCTCATCGCGCCCGCTCGTTCGATCCGCCGGGCGGTCGCATCCCACGTCGCCGCCCGTGCTGGTATCAGTTCCGGGACTCTCGCTCACCATACCCCGAAAACCCCTCCCGATCCATAAATTTTCGATCGTCTAATTATCTTCTATGATAATATGGGGTCGGAGAAACGGAGACAGGGTCGCCGGTACCGGTCGACCGACTCCCGCTCCGTATCGCTCGACCGCCCCCCGTTCCGCATCGGTCGGTCCGCTCCCGTTGCGCCCAAACGCCTACGTGACCGGAGGCCGCAGACGACAGTATGGACCCGTTCGTCGTGGTCGGCGGCGACGCCGCTGGCCTGAGCGCCGCGAGCAAACTGAAACGCGAGCGGCCCGAGCGCGATGTCGTCGTCTTCGAGAAGGGCCGGTGGGTGTCCTACGCCCACTGTGGCACCCCCTACTTCGTCAAAGGCGAGATCGACTCGCTGACCGACCTGCTCTCGCTGTCGCCCGGGGAGGTCGCCGACCGGGGGATCGACCTGCGGCGGAAACACGAGGTAGTCGCGGTCGACACCGACGCCGAGACGGTGACCGTCGACCCGGCCGACGGCGAGCGCTTCGAACAGCCCTACGACGACCTGCTGGTCGCGACCGGCGCCCGCGCGGTCGCCGAGCCGATCGAGGGGGCGGACCTGGCGGGTGCGTTCACGCTCCACGGCCTCGACGACGCCGCCGCGATCCGGGCGGCGATCGAACCGCCCGAATCGACCGGCCCTGACGAACTCGGTGGGGACGGCTTCCTCGACCGCGAGCGGGTCGCCCGCTACGCCGCGTGGGATCCTCCCGAGACCGTGGCCATCGTCGGCGGCGGCTACGTCGGCGTCGAGATGGCCGAGGCGTTCCGCGCCCACGGCCTCGACGTCCACCTCTTCCAGCGCGGCGACCACCTCGTCCCCGCCTTCGGCGAAGCCGTCGCCGAGCGCGTCGAATCGGAACTCGGATCCGAGGGCGTCACGCTCCACCTCGGCGAGGAGGTCGAGCGCCTCGGCGGCGGTGGCGACGGAGAGAGCGACGGGCGTGCGACCGGCGAGGACGGGACCGACGGGGGACGCGTCGAGCGCCTCGAATGTACGGACGGCACGGCGCTGGAGGTGGACCTGGCGCTCGTCGGCGTCGGCATCCGTCCGAACGTCGAACTCCTCGCGGACACGTCGGTCGAACTCGGCGATTCGGGCGCGGTCGCGGTCGACGAGTACGGCCGCACCGCCGTCGAGAACGTCTACGCCGCCGGCGACTGCGCCGAGGCGCCCCACGCCGTCACCGGCGAGAACGAGTGGGTCCCGCTGGGACTCACCGCGAACCGGGCCGGTCGCGCGGTCGGCCAGTCCGTCGCCGGCGACCTGACCGAAACCGGACAGATCGCGGGTACCGCCGCGGTCAAGGCCTTCGACCAGGAGTGTGGTCGCGCCGGAATTATCGACCACGACCGGGCACGCGAGGCGGGCTTCGACCCCGTCAGCGAGACGGTCACGACGGGGTCGCGGTCGGGCTACTACCCCGGCGCCGCCGAGACGGTCGTGACCCTGACCGCCGACCGCGACTCCGGGCGACTCCTCGGCGGGAGCATCGTCGGCGCTGACCGCGCCGCGGTCCGAATCGACACCGTCGCCACCGCGCTCGAAGCGGACATGACCGTCGGCGATGTCGAGAATCTGGACCTCGCGTACGCCCCGCCATTCTCGCCGGTCTGGGACCCGATCCTGGTTGCGGCGAAGGTGCTGAACGGCGAACTGGAGTGACGACCACGGCGAACTGTCCTGACAGTCACGGCGAACTGTCCTGACAGTCATGGCGAACTGTCCTGACAGTCACGGCGGACTCGGCCTGACCCAATGTCCGGGAAACCGTCGCCCGTCGCCCGTCGCCCGTCGCCGCCCGTCACTCCGTCCCGGCGTCGTCGGCGAGTGCCGCGAAGTCGTAGCTGACGGCGGTCTGTACCGCAGAGACCTCCCACAGTCGCTCGGCGCGGGCCTCGTCGTAGGACTTGTCGTTCGAGCGCTGTTTCTCTGGATACCCGCGCATATCGAACAGGCCGCCGGGGCCGACGTAGTCGCCGCCCTCGATGTCGGACGCAGTTGCCGCGTACAGCAGGGGGAGCGCCCCGCGCTCGGCGGACTGGGCCAGCACGGCGTTTGCGGCCCGCATCGCGTAGCGCTTGAGCGTCGACCCCTCCATCTCCGGCCCGCGGGTCTGGAGGTTCGTGTCGGCGTAGCCCGGGTGACAGGCCACCGAGATTGTCTCGGAAATACCCGCGTCGTCGAGGCGGCGCTGGAGTTCGTATGCAAAGAGCAGATTGGCGAGTTTCGACTGCCCGTAGGCCTCCCACTTGCCGTAGCTCTCCTCGCGGTGGAGGTCGTCGAAGTCCATGTCGCCCTGCTCGTGGGCGCCACTGGAGTGAGTGACCACACGCGTCTCGCCCGGCGTCGCGACGAGGCGGTCGAGCAGGTGCCCCGTCAGCGCGAAGTGGCCGAGGTGGTTCACACCGAGTTGCATCTCGAAGCCGTCGGCGGTCTCGCGGCGAGGGATCGCCATCACGCCCGCGTTGTTACAGAGGAGGTGGAGTTCGTCGTAGGCGTCCCGGACGCCCGACGCGAACGATTCGACCGCGGACAGATCCGCCAGGTCACAGGCCCGGACGTCCAGGTCGGCGTCGGGGACGGTCTCGCGGATCTCGTCGGCGGCGTCGGCCCCACGCTCGGTGCGCCGGCAGGCCATCACCACTCGTGCGCCCTTCCGCGCGAACACCCGCGTCGCCTCGAAACCGAGGCCGCTGTTGGCCCCCGTTACGACGACCGTCTTCCCCGACAGGTCCGGAACGTCCGCGGCAGTCCACGTGCCCATACGCGCACAATGGCCCCCACGATAGTCAAACACCGCCCCGACCAGTGGGGTCAGCGGGCGGTGTGGCGGCCAGAATGGGGGTCGGCGACCGCCGGACTACCGCCGTTCTTTCGCCCGTTCGACGACCGCGCCGAGGTCGCGGGTGGCGGCCGCGGGGTCGTCGGCGCGGGTGATCGCGGTGATAACGGCGACGCCGTCGGCGCCCGCCTCGACGACGGGCGCGGCGTTGTCGGCGGTGATCCCGCCGATGCCCACGACCGGAACGTCCACGGCGTCGGCGATGGCCGCGACGCGCTCCGGGCCGACTCCCTCTTCCTCGTCGTCGATGTCGTCTTTCGACCCGGTCGCGTAGACGGCGCCGACGCCGAGGTAGTCCGCGCCCTTCTCCGCGGCCGCGCGGGCGTCCTCGACGAACGAGACCGAGCGACCGATGAGGGCGTCCGGGCCCAACTGCTCGCGGGCGACGGCTATCGGCAGGTCGGCGTCGCCGAGGTGGACACCGTCGGCGTCGACCGCCGCCGCGAGGTCGACCCGGTCGTTGACGATCAGCGGGACGCCCACCTCGCGGGTCACTGCCCGGAGTTTCCGCCCGAGGTGGTAGCGCTCGCGGGCGCTCCGGTCTTTCTCGCGCAACTGTACCACGTCGACACCGCCGGCGACGGCCGCCTCGACGATATCGCGCGTCGACCCCTCCGTCGAGAGGCTCTCCTGCGTGACAAGATAGACGTCCCAGTCAGTCATCGTCCGATCGTCGATGTCAATTGCCCATAGTCTTTTGTCTCGTAGACCAGGGTGGCGGCGTTCGCGCCCGTCCCGTCACCGCTCCGTCCTGCCACCACCCGCCCACGCCGTCCCGTCCTGCCACCGTCCCGCCTACACCGCCCTGTCCCGCCACCACCCGCCCACGCCGTCCCGTCCTGCCACCGCGCTTATCTCGCCGGCGGTGCTCTCTTTCGGTATGACCGAGGACACGCCCGGCCCGGCAGACGTGCCACAGATCACGCCGGCGACGCTCCAGGACCGCCTCGACGCCGGCGACCCCGTCCGCGTGCTCGACCTGCGCGACCGCGACGAGGTCGAACAGTGGCGGATCGCGGGCCCGTCGGTAACGCTGACGCAGAAGGCCAACAACCGCTTCGTGCAGGCCCGGGTCACCGACGCGGTCGACGAGTTCGTCGCCGATATCGACGGCGAGGGGTCGATCACGGTCGTCTGCGCGCGCGGGGAGGCCAGTGCCGTCGTCGCCGAGGGACTGCGCGAGGCGGGGCACGACGCGCACAACCTCGCCGGTGGGATGGAAGCGTGGGCGCGACTCGTTCGAACCACGGAACTCGACGCCGATCTCCCCGGCGACGCGACGCTCGTCCAGTACCGCCGCCCGTCGAGTGGCTGTCTCGGATACCTGATCGTGGCCGACGACGGCGAAACGGCCGCCGCGGGCGACGCCGGCGCGAAACGCGCCGCGCTCGTCGACCCGCTCGCGGCGTTCACGGAGCGGTACCTCGCCGACCTCGACGAGCGCGACGCCACCCTCGCGTCCGTCGTCGACACACACGTCCACGCCGACCACGTCAGCGGCCTGCGCGATCTCGCCGACGCCACCGGCGCCACGCCAGTCATGTCCGAACGGGCCGTCGAGCGCGGCGTAACCTTCGCTGACGATATCAGGACCGTCACCGACGGGGACGAACTCGCGGTGGGCAACCTCAGCGTCGAGGCGGTCGCCGCGCCGGGGCACACGACCGGAATGGTCGCCTTCGCGGTCGGTGATACCCTGCTGACCGGCGATAGCCTGTTCGTCGAGAGCGTCGCCCGCCCGGACCTGGAACGGGGGGCCGAGGGCGCCGCGGACCTGGCCCGCGACCTCTATCGGACGCTCACCGAGCGCTTCGCCCGCTTCCCCGACGAGACGGTCGTCGCCCCCGGCCATCACGCCGAGGGCGCTCGCCCCGCGACCGACGGGAGCGTCACCGCCACGCTGGGAGCGTGTCGCGAGTTACGAGTCTTCGGAATGGCCGAGTCGGAGTTCGTCGCCTACGTCACCGGGGATATGCCCGCGCGCCCGGCGAACTTCGAGCGGGTGATCGCCATCAATCTCGGGCGTGAGTCCGCGAGCGAGGGAGAGGCGTTCGAACTCGAACTCGGGCCGAACAACTGCGCCGCGACGCCGGCCGCCGAAGACTGACGCCGCCCGCCGAAGACTGACGCCGCCCCTTTCACGCAAGGGGGAGTCCGCGTTCACTCCACGCGGAGAGAAGGGGTCGCTTCAGAACGGGAGTCGCTCGCGGAGGTGGTCGAAAAACGTCTCCTCGTCGGTATCGACTTCGCCGACGACGCCCTCCTCGGGGAGGATGACGGTCCGGTCGTCCTCCTCGGTGGCCTCGATGAGGCCGTCGTCTTTCAGTTCGGACAGCGCCTGCTCCAGGGTGTCGATGTCGACCTCGACCCTGGATCGGAGTTCGAAGACGGTCATCCCGTCCTCGCGTCGGTCGGCCAGTGCGTCGAGAACCGCGACTTCGGTGTCGTCCCGGTCGCGGTACTCCGGCAACGCCTGCATATCTCCGTCTTCGACCGGCCGGGTCTTACGCTTGTCCCTCGGAATTCGGACAGGAACTCGGGTCGCCCTCCCATGGCGGAGAGTCGGCGAGGGGAGCGTCGTCGTCGCGTCCGACACCTGTCGAGGGGTGGACAAACAGTACCCTTATTGTGTACAGAGGGGCATCACACGACAATGAGTATCAAGTGCTCGCTCCTCGGTCACCGTTTCGGCGAGACGACCGTCGAACGCGACCGCGAGGAAGACGGGACCGAGGTCGTGATCACGATCACCGAACTCGAGACCTGTACCCGGTGTGGCGAGACGCGCGTCGTCTCCGAGAACAAGGAGGTGACGACCCTCGAGACGCCCGCCGAGGGCGACGCCGGCGAGGAGTCCGCCGCGGGGTCGGGATCGACGGTCGGCGTCGACGCCGACGCGGCGGCCGGCGGCACCGACGCCGAGTTCGTCGACAGTGGCGACCGGACCGACGCAGGGACGGACGCCGGCGGGAGCGGGACGCCGATCCCCGACGCCGAATCCGAAACCGCCGGGGGCGTCGACGCGGGCGACGACGACGCGGTCATTATCGGGGACGACGCCGGCGACGCCAGCGACGAGGACGGCGACGAACGCGAGTCCGGCGACTGGCCCGAGGAAGCAGCCGACGAGAGCGGACGGGAGTCGCCCGCGGAGGGGGGGCACGCGGTCGACGACGCCGGCGACGACGCCAGCGACGAGGCAAGCGACGCCGACGGCGAGCGTGGCCATGGCGAGTGGCCCGACGAACCGGAGGGAGTCGACGCGGCCGAACGCGCGGGCGAGAGCGCCGAGGTCGAAATCCTCGGTGACGGAACGGACGACGAGAGCGACGACGAGAGCACCGTCGAAAGCGCCAGCGAGAGCGCCGGCGGCGACGCCAGCGCGGGGTCGACCGGGGACGAGTCGACCGGGGACGAGTCGGTCGGGGCCGGGTCAGTTGGGGCCGGTCACGCGTCGGCGGCCGACGACGATGACGACGCGGTGAGCACCGCCGCGGACGGGGACGACGCCGACTGGCCCGAGGAGTCCGGCGACATTCAGGAGACGCCGGGCGACATGGGCGACTGGCCGGCCGAAACCAAGCGCGACGAACCGGCGGAGTCGAGCGTGACGCCCTCGCTCGGCGACGACGACGCGCCGGCCATCACCGTGCCCGAGGGGATGTTCAAGTGCTCGGAGTGTGGGTTCACTACGGAAATCGAGTCCTCGTCGCTCCGGGCGGGCGACTTCTGTCCGGAGTGTCACCGCGGAACGCTCGTCCAGGACGCCGGCGCGGACGCCGACCCGGCCTGATACTTGGAGACTGTTTCCGGATCGCGCCGACACCGGAGGCATACATCCAGGGACATCGCTACGATGATCACTATGACACCGGGAATCGCTCGCTGGGCGCGCTCGAAAAAGGTAAGAACGGTGGTCGCAAATGCCCGTCCATGCGGGAGTACAAGATGCGCCGGGGGGAATACCTCGACGAGCGGATCGAAGACATGGAGGCGACGATAGAGGACTACTTCGGCCCGATAACCGGGACTGAAGAGTTTAAGGGAAGCGACCTCTATCTCGTCGAGGACCCCGAGAATCCGGTTTTCACGCGCATCGTGGCCGGCACCGTCGAGTACAGTGGCAAGAAAGACAAGCTCGCGGTCGACTTCGAGGAGCGTCCCGCCGAGGAGGTCATCGCGGCGGGCGAGGCCGACGCCGCCGCCGACGCGGTCGACGCCAAGAACGACTTCCTGCTCGAGGCCACCGGTCGCGACGCCAAGAGCCGCCGTGACTCGATGAAACGCTCCGTCGAGGACAGCCCCGACGAGGCCGACGAGGTCTGAGACAGTCGTCTTCTCCGCTTCGCCCGACCGCTCGATAGCGGCGCGTGCGTCGAGCCGAATTGCGAGAGGCGGGAACCGCCTCGCCGGGAAACCTTGATTTGCCAGCGCGCCGACCGCCCGGATATGAGCGAAGACTGCATCTTCTGTGGGATCGTCGCCGGGGAGATACCGAGCCGAACCGTCTACGAGGACGCGACGACGTTCGCCTTCCTCGACGCCAATCCGCTGGCGCCGGGACACACCCTGGTCATCCCGAAAGACCACCACGAGCACGTCCAGGACATGCCGGCAGGGGTCGCGAGCGACGTGTTCGCGACGGCCCACCGGCTGGTCGGCCCGGTCGAAGCCGCCGTCGACGCCGACGGCTCGGCCGTCGCGTTCAACAACGGCGAGGCCGCCGGCCAGGAGGTCCCACACGCCCACTGCCACGTCGTCCCGCGCTTCGACGGGGACGGCGGCGCCCCGATACACGGTCTCTTTGGGGACCGACCGGACCTCGACGACGACGCGCTCGACGACATCGCGGGCGATATCGCCGACGCCGTCCCCGAATGACCGGCCGACCCGTGGCTACGCGGTCGGGCGGTCGCGGCTCGAAAAAACTGAGCGCGGAAGCCGCAGTCGGGGTCGGTCGCCGACGTACGGTTACGCGGCGCAACTTGACAGCGTGAATTGCGCAGCGCGGCTTGCGCGGCGTAACTTACGCGAGCTTTTCGATGTTCTCGACGACGGCGTCGGCGAACTCGCTGGTGGCGAGTTTCTCGCCGCCCTCGATCTGGCGTTCGAGGTCGTAGGTGACCTTGCCGGCGGAGATGGTCTCCTCGACGGCGTCACGGACGAGTTTCCCGGCGTCCTCCCAGCCCAGGTACTCGAGCATGATGCGGCCCGAGAGGATCATCGCGGTGGGGTTGACCTTGTCCTGGCCGGCGTATTTGGGCGCGGAACCGTGGACCGGCTCGGCGAGACAGCGGGCGTCGCCGAAGTTGGCGCCGGGCGCGATGCCGAGGCCGCCGATCTGGGCGCCACAGGCGTCGGAGATGTAGTCGCCGTTGAGGTTCATCGTCGCCAGCACGTCGTACTGGGTGGTCCGGGTCAGGACCTGCTGGAGCATGTTGTCGGCGATGCGGTCGTTGACGACGACGGCGTCGTCGGGCGCCTCGCCATCGCGCTCCTCCCAGAGGGTGTCCTCGGTGATGACCTCGTCGCCGTACTCCTCCTCCGCGACCTCGTAGCCCCAGTCGGCGAACTGGCCCTCGGTGAACTTCATGATGTTGCCCTTGTGGATCAGTGTGACGGAGTCGCGGTCGTTCTCCAGCGCGTAGTCGATGGCCTTGCGGATCAGGCGCTTGGAGCCGAACTCCGTGATCGGCTTGACGCCGATGCCGATGGGACCGTCGTGCATCATGTCGTCGAAGCCCATCTCCTCCTCGACGAACTCCTTGACTTTCTGGACCTCCTCGGTGCCTTCCTCCCACTCGATGCCGGCGTAGACGTCCTCCGTGTTCTCACGGAAGGTCACCATGTCCATCTCCTCGGGGCTGGTAACCGGTGAGGGAACGCCGTCGAGGTGGTAGGTCGGTCGGACGTTCGAGTAGAAATCCAGGGTCTGTCGCAGGGCGACGTTCAGCGACCGGAAACCGGCGCCGACGGGCGTCGTCAGCGGCCCCTTGATCGCGACGCGGAACTCGTCGATGGCGTTGACGGTGTCCTCCGGCAGGTTCTCGTCGTATTTTTCGCGGCCGGACTCGCCGGCGTAGACGCGCATCCAGTTGATCTCGCGACCGGTGGCGTCAGCGGCGGCCTCGAGGACCTTCTGTGCGGCCGGACCGACGTCCGTTCCGATGCCGTCCCCGTGGATGATCGGGATGATCGGGTCCTCGGGAACGTCGAGTTCGTCTGCCTCCGGGTCGATGACCTCTATCGGTGTCCCCGCCGCGGGGACCTCGACCTTGTCGTACTCGTAGCCCATACCTCGGCCTTTTACGCTCGCGCCTAAAGGCGTGCCGCTTTCCGCGAGACGTGTCACCCGCCCGCGCGCCGGTCGCTCCGGTCGTGCGCCCGGTCACTCCCTGACCGCGTCCAGCGCGCCGCGGAGAAACGCCGGGCCGTGTTCGACCGTCGCTCGCGGGATGCGTCGGTGGGCGCCCGCGAGCGCGTCCGCGAGCGCCGTGCCGGCGTCCGCGAACACGCCGTGGCCGTGCCCGGCGAGGATCCGTTCCGGAGCCAGGTCGCCGAGCGAGGCTCGACTGAACTGAGAGGCGTGGGTGCTCGAACGACGCCAGCGAGGCGGGCCAGGCCGACCGCAGTCCAGCGGTGGCGACGGCGACGACGGAAACCCTTTGAGCGCCCCGGGCCAACCGGCGACCATGAGCATCGAGCTGGAGTCGGAGGAACACGAGAAGTGTCGGGAGGCCGGCGAGATCCTCGCCGAGGTCCGGGACGAGGCCGCAGAGCGCGTCGCGGTCGGCGCGAGCCACCTCGAACTCGCCGAGTGGGCCGAAAACCGCATCCGCGAACTCGGCGGCGAGCCCGCCTTCCCCGTCAACATCAGCATCGACGAGGAGGCCGCCCACGCCACGCCGAGCGTCGACGACGAGGAGACGTTCGGCGAGGAGATGATCAACCTCGACATCGGGGTCCACGTCGACGGCTGGCTGGCCGACACCGCCGTCACCGTCGACCTCTCCGGGAACTCCGACCTCGCCGAGGCGCCCGCAGAGGCGCTCGAGGCCGCCCTCGACGTGATCGAACCCGGCGTCGAGACCGGCGAGATCGGCGCCGTCATCGAGGAGGTCATCGACGGCTACGGCTACAACCCGGTCGTCAACCTCACCGGGCACGGACTGGGCCACTGGGAGCAACACACCACGCCGAACATCCCGAACCGTGCGGTCTCGCAGGGGACCGAACTCGAGGTCGGCGACCACGTAGCCATCGAACCCTTCGCCACCGACGGCGGCGGCAAGGTCCGCGAGGGCAACGACGAGGAGATCTTCGCCCTCGAACGCGAGGGGTCGGTCCGCGACCGGACCGCCCGGCAGGCCCTCGAACAGATCACCGAGGAGTTCAAGACGCTCCCCTTCGCGACCCGCTGGCTCGACTCCTCGCGGGCTTCGATGGCGCTACGTCGTCTCCAGCGCAACGACATCGTCCACGGCTACCCCGTTCTCAAGGAGGAAGACGGCTGTCTCGTCAGCCAGAAAGAACACACGATCATCGTGACCGAGGACGGCTGTGAAGTGACGACGCAGAGCCGGTGAGCGGTATCCGTCGGGTACAGTCCGCTATATAGCCATCAATATCGAACAGAGGGTTCTGACGAGAACTGTGGCACTATAGCGCTCTGACCGCTCGATAGGCGTACGGGGTGCTATTATAAACGGGTTTTACCTGATGCAGTCTCCGTTCGCTTGATGTCACACGACTCAGAGCGGACGAGTGGGCGGCTATCGCGGCGCAAGTTTCTGGTAGCGTCCGGGGCGATTGGGGCCGCCGGGCTGGCGGGCTGTTCCGGCGGTGGCGGTAACAACACCGATACACCCGATGACAGCGGTGGCGGCGGCGGCGATGGTGGCGACGGGGGAGACGGCGGTGACGGCGGTAACGGAATGGACACGAGCCTCCTGACCGCCGAAGGGTCGTCGACAGTCTATCCGATCTCCAACAGCGGCAGTTCCTACTGGAGCGGGAACGCCCCGCCGGACGACGGCGAGTACTGGGGCGATAACGGCGAGACGAGCGTTCCCGGCTGGGACGAGATCGACACGGACATGCACTGCGCGGACTACTTCGCGAGCCTCTACGGCTACGAGCCGACCGAGCAGCGCTCGAACCCGCCGTTCCGGACGAGCGTCAGCCTGAGTCACTCCGGGACCGGCTGTGAGGCCGTCCGCGACGAACTCGTCGACATCGGTAACTCCTCCGGTCCGATCACGGCCGAACTCGACATCTCCGAGAGCGAGCGCGACGAGACCTTCGTCGACCACGTCGTCGGCCGCGACGGCCAGCCGGTCGTCGTCAGCAAGGACATCTGGGACGCGGGCATCCAGGAACTCACCGGTGAGCAGGTCCGCCAGATCTACTTCGGTGAGGTCACCAACTGGAGCGAGCTCGGCGGTCCGGACCAGGAGATCTTCTGCATCGGTCGTGCGACCGGTTCCGGGACCGCGACGTCGTTCCGCATCAACATGCTGCAAGACGAGGACGCAGACACGCCCGGTGTCGACGCTCGCGAGGGGCAAAACCAGGGCGTCCGGCAACTCGTCCAGAACAACAACGGTGCCATCGCGTACATGGCGCTCGCGTTCACGGGTGAGGAGGTCCAACCGATCGCCATCAACTTCGAGGGTACAGTCTACCAGCCCGACAAGGACGCCGAGAACACGATCTTCGACAGCGACTACCCGCTCAACCGGGACCTGCACATGTACACGAAGATCACCGAGGACACGCCGGAGGGGACTTCGGTAAAAGAGGCCGCCTTCCTCAACATGTTCCTGACGGAGTTCGGTCAGGTCGCCTTCGTCGAGGACAACAACTACATCCCGCTGCCGACGGCCGACATCGAGGCCGAGCGAGAGAAGCTGCCCGAACAGGCCTAACACGGCGATTCCCGCGGTCTCATCCCCACGTTCGACCGCACTATATACACCACACCGATAGAGATGGCCACAACACGTGACCCCGACGCAGACGGACCGACCGGACGGATCCAGCGGACCTTCGACACCGTTTCAGACGTCGTCGACGAGACGGAAACGGGCGCGCTCGTCACCGTGACGGTCGCCTGTCTCGCGCTCGTCGGGGCGTTCGTGGGATTCCTCCTGATATCACCCTACACGCCCGCGTTCCTGGTGGTGTTCCTCACCGCGACCGCCTACGGCTGGCTACGCCACCAGGAGGTGACCGCGAAGGTGGTCACGCTCGTGATGACCGTCGTCACCATCCTGATCCTCGGACTCATCACCGTCTTCATCCTGCTCGAAGCGCGCGAGGTGGCGCGCTTTACCAGCGGCGAGGTGTTCGGCATCACCATCCCCGCGCTGGAGGCGTTCACGACGACCGAGTGGCGGCCATCCCGCAGGCCGCGGACGTTCTCGATGGTCCCGATGATCCACGGGACGGTCATGGTGACGATCATCTCGACGCTGGTCGCCGGCCCGCTGGGCGTCGCCGCCGCTCTCTTTATCAGTGAGATCGCGCCGCCCCGCGTACGCGAGTTCGTCAAGCCGGGCGTCGAGATTCTCGCCGGCATCCCCTCGATCGTCTACGGCTTTCTCGGTCTCGCGGTGTTGAGCCCCTGGGTCTCCGACCAGTTCAATCTCTCCGGGCAGGGAACGTACCTGTTCGTCGGCATCGTCGTCGGCCTGATGGCCCTGCCGACGGTCGTCTCGGTCGCCGAAGACGCCATCAACAGCGTCCCCGAGTCGATGAAAAGCGGGTCGCTCGCCATGGGGACGACCGACTGGCAGACGATGACCTCGATCACCATCCCGGCGGCCTTTTCGGGCATCTCCGCCGCGGTCCTGCTCGGTGTCGGCCGGGCAATCGGCGAGACGATGGCCGCGACCGTCATGCTCCGCAACGCCCCCCGACTGACCGAACCGCTGTACAACGTCTTCTACGGCTACGGGACGCTCACGTCCGCCATCGCTTCCAACTACGGCTCCTCGTTCAACGAAGCCCGCAGCGCCCTCTTTCTTGCCGGCGTCGTCCTCTTCATCACCGTCCTCGCCATCAGCATCGGCTCCCAGCTGATCGAGTCGCACATGCACCGGAAACTGGAGGGGATGGACTGATGGCCAGCGTCACCCGCACGGACATCGTCCAGGAGGACACCTCCGGCTTCGAGACGGTCGCCGCGCTGACCGTCGGCCTCTCGGCACTGCTGTTCGCGCTGGCGCTCGCAGCGCTGTTCCAGTTCGTCTCGATCTCCGACACCGTCGCCGGCCTCGGGACGCCCGCATTATTGGGCGCTGTCCTCGTGCTGGCGGGACTCACCGTCAGCGCGCTCGGTACCGCGTCGTACACCGGAGCCTACCAGACCACCGCGCGGGCCAGCGCCGGCCTGGTTGCCGCGTCGCTGTTCGGCCTCATCTGGTTCACGATCGGCGGGCTCGTCGCCTCCCAGACGCTCGGACTCGGTTCGCCGCTCTGGCAGGTCGCGGCCCTGCTCGTCGGCGCCGGCGGGTTCGCGCTGGCGGGGTTCCCGCCCGAGGATATCGGCTCGACGCTCCCCGCTGGCGCGCTCGCCGTCTTCCTCGGCGGGGTCCTCCTCGTGGGCGCCATCGGCCCCGACTGGTCGTGGGCGCCCGCGAGCTTTCCCTCCTCCCAGCAGGTGACCTTCCTGCCGGGGATCGTCGTCCCGATGGCCGTCCTCTTCAGCGCCCTCGTCGTCGGCTGGGCGGCCGCCAAGGCCTACGGCGGGTTCGGGGCGCGCGGCCGCCACCTCGGGGCGTACATGCTCATCTACCTGAACGCCGGCGCGATTATCACGACGCTGTTCGGCCTCGTCGCGTTCGTCTTCATGAAGGGGTTCGCGCCGATGACTCGCGGCTTCGAGTTCGGACTCGGCGTCGGCCCCGCGACCCATCTCGCCTTCGCGCTGGTGATCCCCTTCGCCGACGTTCGGCTGTTCGAAGTCGGCTACACCGTCGTCTGGCCGGTCTCGTGGCCGTTCGTGATGAACGGCGTCTCGATTTTCAACGAGATCAACGGCATCTGGCCGGCGATCATCGGCACAGTCTGGCTGGTCATCGGCGCAACGGTCATGGCCGTTCCCCTCGGTGTGGGCTCGGCGATATTCCTCACCGAATACGCCGAGCGGGGCCGGTTCACGAAGGTCGTCGAGGTGGCGACCAACGCGCTGTGGTCGACGCCGAGCATCGTCTTCGGCCTGTTCGGCGCGGCCTTTCTCGTCCCCCGGTTCACCCCGGAACCACAGCGGTCGCTGCTGGCCGGGATGCTCACGCTTGGGTTCATGCTCCTCCCACTCGTGGTCATCACTGCCCGCGAGTCGATGCTCGCGGTGCCCGACGAGTACCGCGACGCCAGTGCGGCGCTAGGCGTCTCGAAGTGGAAGACCATCCGCAGCGTCGTCCTCCCGACGGCGATGCCCGGCATCGTCACCGGCGTCATCCTCGGGGTCGGCCGCATCGCCGGCGAGACCGCCCCCCTGTTGCTCACGATGGCCGGCCCGACCCTGCCCCGTGCTGGCAGCGCCGTCAAGGTGATCAACAACTTCCAGCTCTCGCTGTCCCCACCCTTTATCACTAACCCCGAGCTCACGCAGGCGACGGCTTCGCTGCCCCTGCAGCTCTGGCAGATCATCCTGACCGGGACCGGTGAGACGTCGGGCATCGAAGACATCGACGCGTTCGGCTGGGGGACCGCCCTCGTGCTCCTCCTGGTCGTCCTCTCCTTTTACGCCATCGGCATCGCGACGCGACAGTACTTCCGCAGCAAACTCAAATACGAATGAGCGAAACAGAACCCGAACCCCCGAGCGAGCAACCCGGGACCGACGCCCCGTCGACGACGACGGCGGGCGAAACCGACGAACAGATCCGCGAGGAGTGGCGCCAGTACGACTTCGCCGGCCAGGCGAAAATCGCCGTCGAGGACCTGGATGTCTCCTACGGCGACGACCACGCCCTGCAGGGCGTCTCGATGGACATTCCCGAGGAGAGCGTCACCGCGCTCATCGGCCCCTCGGGCTGTGGGAAATCGACGTTCCTGCGGTGTCTGAATCGGATGAACGACCGAATCAAGGCCGCCGAGATCGACGGGTCGGTCCGCTTCGACGGCGAGGAGATCTACCAGGACCGCGTCGACCTCGTGGAACTGCGCACGCGTGTCGGCATGGTGTTCCAGGCACCCAACCCATTCCCCAAGTCTATCCGGGAGAACATCACCTACGGCCCGCGCAAGCACGGCGACATCGACACCGGCCTGCTCGCGCGGCTCACCGGCCGAAACGACGAGCAAGCCGCCGAGGACCTCGTCGAGCGGTCGCTGAAACAGGCCGCGCTCTGGGACGAGGTCGACGACCGACTCGACGACAACGCCCTCGGGCTTTCCGGCGGGCAACAACAGCGACTCTGCATCGCGCGCTGTCTGGCCGTCGATCCAGAGGTCATCCTGATGGACGAGCCCGCGTCGGCGCTCGACCCCATCGCCACCGCGAAGATCGAGGACCTCATCGAGAAACTCGCCGAGGACTACACCGTCGTCGTCGTCACCCACAACATGCAACAGGCCGCCCGCATCTCCGACCAGACCGCCGTCTTTCTCACCGGCGGCCAGCTCGTCGAGTACGACGACACCGACAAGATATTCGAGAACCCCGAGAGCCAGCGCGTCGAGGACTACGTCACCGGGAAGTTCGGATGACCATGGCGCGCGAGAGCTACCGCGAGGACCTGGCGACGCTCCGGGCCGACGTACTCGACCTCGGCGCGGACGTCGTCGCCCAGCTCGACCGCGGCCTCGACGCGCTCGAGGCCGGCGACGAGGACCTCGCCGAGACGGTCGTCGCGAACGACGAGGCGATAAACGAGCGCTATCTCGCCCTCGAGAGCGAGTGCATCGACCTGTTCGCGCTCCAGCAACCGGTCGCGAGCGACCTGCGCTTTATCGCCGCCTCCTTCAAGATCCTCACCGACCTGGAGCGGGTCGGCGACCTGGCGACCAACTTCGGGCACTACACCCGTGCGACGGGGGAAAGCCACCTCGACACCGTCGACGTTCGCGCCATCGGCGCCGAGACGGTCGACCTCCTCGAAGCGGCCCTGGACGCCTACGAGCGCGAGGACACGGCCCTGTGCCGGCGCATCGCCGAACGCGACGACGAGGTCGACGCCCTCTGCCGGACCGCCAGCGAGCGGGTCGTCCGCGACCTCATCGGCGCGGAGGGCGCGAGCGACGCCTGGGACGCCGAGGCGGTCATGGACGACGTGTCGCGGGCGCTGTTGACGATCCGGGACCTCGAACGCGTCGGAGACCACGCGGTCAACGTCGCCGCACGCACGCTCTACATGGCCGACAACGACGACGCCCTCCTCTACTAATATGGACACGCGCAAGCTACAGCAGGTCGGCGGCGGCACGTTCACCGTCTCGATACCGAAAGAGTGGGCGACCGACCACGCCCTCGAAGCCGGTGCGGAGGTCCACCTCTACACCCACGCCGACGGCTCGGTCGTCGTCCGGAGCGCCGAGCGCGACGGCGGCCGCCTCGACGCGGTCAGCGTCGAACTCGCCCGGGCGAGTGATGACGACGACACCGAGGCCGCGACTGCCCCCGACGGCCCCGCTGACGCCGCGACTGCATCCGACGGCCCCGCCGACGCCGCGACTGCGTCCGATGGCCCCGCTGACGCCGCGACTGCGTCCGACGGCCCCGCCGAGGCGACAACCACACCCGACGGCTCCGCCGAGACGCTGCGCGTGAACGGCGGAGCGGCCCCGGCGGACGCGGGCGCTCGCGCCGACACCGACGACGCGGCCCGTGTAGCGGACGTGACCCGAACCCTGCGCGCGGCCCAGACCGCGGGGTTCGAGACGGTTCGACTCACTCACCCCGACGCGTTCAGCGACGGCCAGCGGCGCGCGGCCCGGACGCTCGCGTCGGATCTCGTCGGGACCGACGTCGTGACCGAGCGCGCGGACGAACTCGCGGTTCGCAACCTCCTCGACGCGTCGGATGTCTCGGTGCGCCAGTCGGTCGTCCAGTTGCAGTTCGTCGCCTGCTCGGTCCACCGCGCGGGGACGACGGCTTTCCTCGACGCCGACGACGACGCGGCCGAGCGCCTGCGCGACCGGCGCGACGAGGCCGAGCGACTGTTCGGGATGGTGGCCCGCCACTGCAACCGCGCGCTGGCATCGCTCGCGACGGTCGACCGCCTCGGCGTTAGCCGCCCCCAGCTGTTCGACTACTACGAGACCGCACGCCACCTTCGCGACGTGGCCGCCGAGGGCGTCCGGATCGCCGCCGTCGCCCAGCGACTGTCGCGCCCGCCGGCCGCCCCCGTCGCCGGGGCGGTCGAACGTGTCGGCGCGGCCGGCCGGAGCGTCGTCGAGGACGCCGCGAGCGTGGTACTGGAGGGGAGCGACGTGCCCGCCGCCCACGCCGCCCTCGACGCGCGTGAGGAAGTCGCGGCCGAGGCCGACGCGCTCGAGACGGCGCTGTTCGTGGCGACCGACGCCGCCGAGTGCTCGACAGCTGGCTCCGCAGAAGGCTCGATAGCTGACTCCACGACCGACCTCGCTGACCGCCCGGACGCCGACGGGCCGAGCCTCTCGGCGGTCGATGCCGCCGAGCGACTCGCGCTGGCTCGCGCGCTCGACCCGCTTTCCCGCACAGCCGACCACGGCGCCGCGGTCGCTCGCGTGGCGCTCCGGTCGGCGATACGCGAGGAAGGGGCGGTGGCCGGCACGTCGCCGGCGGAATGAGCGGGTGGGGCGAGGCGGACCGCCCGTTTCGGTTCAGTTTTCGGTTCGGTTTCCCGTTCAGTTTCCCGTTCAGTTTTCCGTTCAGTTTCCCGTTCAGTTTTCCGTTCAGTTTCCCGTTCAGTTCGCGCCGACGCGCGAGCGGTAGGTTTCGAGGGTCTGCTGGACCTCGGCCCAATCGACCGGCGGGTCGAACGCCTCGAGTTCGGCGTCGAACTCGGCGAGGTCGTCCGCGACCGGGTCGCGCCACTCGGGTTCGGCGAGGTCGTCGAGGCGGGCGGTGAGACGGTCACACTGGGCGGCCGCGTCGTCGATCCGCGCCTCGATGTCCGCGGCGCGGTCGTCGTCGACGCCCACACGCTCGTCCCAGGTCCGCAGGTCCGCGAGTTCGCCCCGGACGTCGGTGAGAAAGAGATCGAGCATCCGGACGCGCAGGGTCGTGTCGGCCCACGCGGTCGGCAGGTCCGCCTCGGGCGCTTCCTCGTCGCCTTCGGCCGCCGCCGCCAGTCGGTCGACCGCACCCCCGAGGTCGTCGATGGACTCCTCGAGGGCGTTCAGGTCCTCGCTCACCTCGTCGTAGCGCGTCCCGCGGTCGTCGAGCCACTGCTCGAACCCTTCGAGGTCGGCTTTGAGTCTGTCCGCGGCATTCTGGACCTGTGTCGCGGCCGGGCGGATCTCGCGGAGTTCCTCGGCGACCGGGTAGATCTTCCCCCAGTCCGCGCGGTCGGCGATGGCGTCGAGGCGAGCCTGGAGGGTGTCCAGTGCGCGCTCGACGTTTCCGTAGCGGGTCTCGAACTCCTCGAGGTAGAACGCGACGGCGCCCAGGTCGTCGACGGCGCTCGCTCGCTCGCGAGCCTCCTCGAGTTCGCCCGCGGCGAGTTCGGTCCGCGTCTCGACCGTCGCGACGACCTTCGAGACGTCGCCGATGGTCGCCTCGACGCTCTCCCTGGAGACGACCCCGTCGTCGTCGGCGACGAACTCGAGGTTCGCGCGTGCCGTTTCGCTGTCTTGCTCCTGGCTGCCGGCGACGATGGCCTCGACGGCCGCGTCGAGTGCCAGTCCGTCGATGTCGCCGGGGACCTCGGCTCCGTCTTCGCTCATGTCTCCCGGGTGGTCCGGCGCCCGGTTAACCCTTCCGTCACCGCGACTGAACTGCGCCATGCGAGCCGACAGACGGGACGGGAGCGACCCACACGACGTGGGTGAGAGGCTGCGGAAGTGCTCATACGTCGGTTGTAAGCCGCTTCCGGATTTCGACGGACCGACCGGCGAGATACCGATAGATCGTTACAACCGACCGTCGCAGTGAATCAGTGTTCCCCTGTCTCGGCTCCGGGACGCTGTCGCTTCCCGCGTCGCGGTTCCGGGCGTCGGCGTCCGACTGGCGGGGGATTTTTCTCCGCCGGTGCGAACGTAGGGGGTAGATGGACATCGAGACGATCCCGGGCGTCGGCGAGAAGACGGCCGCAGCGCTGTCGGAACTCGACGACCCCGAGCGCGCGCTGGAAGCGGGCGACGTCGCCACGCTGGCGCGGGCACCAGGCGTCAGCGACGGCCGCGCGGCCCGCATCGCCCGTGCGGCCATCCGACAGCGTCACGACGACCCCGGTGGGTTCGCCGCCACCGCGCGCGCCTCGGAGATATACGGCGAGGCGCTCGAACTGCTGACCGAGCGGACCGTCACCGCCTACGCCGAACGGCGCCTCGAGACGTTCTACCCCAGCGGCGTCCGCTCGCGCGTCGAGGAAGCCCGCGAGTTCGCCCGCGCTGCGATGGCACGCGACCCCGACCCCGAGGTCCGCGGCGCGCTCGCCGGCGTCGAACCGCTCGAATCGCCGTCGACCGTCCGCGTCCGGGACCGCTGTCTCGCCACGACCGACGCCGAGACCTACGCCCGCGCACAGGAAACGGTCCCCGAACTCAGCGTCGAACTCGTCGACGACGCCCGCGGCCTCGCGGATCTGGCGCGGGGGTACTCGACAGTGGTCGCGCTCGACGAGGCGTTCGCCGGCGTCGACGTCGAGGGCGACGTTCGCGTCGAACCCGACGCGCTCGACGACCCGGCGGGCGTCGTCCCCGAACGCACCCTCGCCTTTTTTTCGCACAATCGCACGCGCCTCCAGGCCGCGGCGGCGGTCCACCGCGTCTCCGACCTGGACCCGCCCTGTGACCTGGACGACCTCGCGGACGCGCTCGACCGCCTCGGCGACGACGGGCGCGTCGCCGGCGACGAGACACTCGACCGACTCCAGACCGCGGTCGACGACCTCGACGCCGCCGTTTCGACGGCCGAAAGCGTCGCCAACGACCGCCTCCGCGAGGCCATCGAGGAGCGGGACGTGACCATCGAGGGCGCGGATCTGCTCTCGCTGGTCGAACAGGGCGCGGGCGTCGACTCCCTGCTCCAGCGCGAACTCGAGAGCGAGTACGCCGAGGCCGTCGCGGCCGCCCGCGAGCACCTTGTCGACGCACTCGGCGTCGACGACTACGCGGACCTGGCCCGGCAGACGTTCCCCGACCAGCCCACGTTTCCGGTCGAGCGCGAGGAGGGCGTCGTCTCGCGACTGCGCGAGGAACTCACCGCCGCCCGGGACCGCCGGGCGACCCGACTCAAGCGCGAACTCGCGGCGGAGTTGACCGAGGCCCGCGGCGACGTGGACGCGCTCGTGGAGGGCGCGCTCGAACTCGACGTGGAACTCGCCATCGCCCGCTTCGCCGCGGACTTCGACTGCACGATGCCCGAGTTCGGCGGCGACGGGTTCGCCATCGAAGGGGGCCAGTCGCCGCTTTTGGACGTGTCCTTCGAGGCGGTCGACCCCGTCGACTACGAGGTGTCGGGCGTCGCGCTGCTGACCGGCGTCAACAGCGGGGGGAAGACCTCGGTGCTGGATCTCGTCGCGCTGTCGGTGACGCTGGCGCACATGGGCCTGCCGGTGCCGGCCGCGCGTGCCCGCTTCGAGCACGTCGAGGCGCTGCATTATCACGCCAAGACACAGGGGACGCTCGACGCGGGCGCCTTCGAGTCCACCCTGCGGGAGTTCGGTGCGCTCGTCGAGGACATCCGCACCGGCGACGCCGGGCGCGTGCTCGTCCTCGTGGACGAACTCGAGAGCATCACGGAACCCGGCGCGAGCGCGAAGATCATGGCCGGCATCCTCGAAGCGTTCGACGAGCGCGACGCCAACGCCGTGTTCGTCACGCATCTCGCCCGCGAGATTCGCGAGTCCGCCCGCTCCGACCTGGCCGTCGACGGCATCGAGGCGGCGGGACTCGTCGACGGCGAACTCGAGGTCGACCGCTCGCCGGTCAAGGGCCAACTCGCCCGCTCGACACCCGAACTCATCGTCGAGAAACTCGCCGACGAGCGCGACGGCTTCTACGTCGAACTCCTCGAAAAGTTCGAGTGAGGCGGGCACCCGTGAGTCCGTACGAACCGGGCGCGACCGAGCGTGCGACGTCAAGAGTTTAGGGGAGGGGTGCCGACACAGAGGATATGGACAGCCGCGAGTACGAGTTCGAGGGGGCGGGCCCGGACGTTCACGGCTACGCGCACGTCAGCCGCGAGGCGACGGTGGTGGGCGACGTGACCATCGAGGCCAACGCGAACGTGTGGCCGGGCGTCGTCCTCCGGGGGGACGTGGGACCGGTCCGGGTGGGTCGCGAGTCGGCCGTCGGCGACAACGCCACGGTTCACGCCTCCGAGGTGGGCGAGAAGGTGATGGTCGGCCACGGGGCGGTGCTCAACGACGCGACCGTCGAGGACGGCGCGCTCGTCGGGTTCAACTCCACGGTCAGCGACGCGACCATCGGCGAGGGGAGCATCATCGCGATGGGCACCGTCGTCCCGCCGGGCTACGAGGTGCCCGCCGAGTCGTTCGTCCGCGGGATGCCCGCCTCCGTGACGCCGCTGGAACAGACGAACATCGACCCCGAGAACGTCTTCGAGGCCTTCTCCTCGGGCGACTACGCCAACCTCGCCCAGCGCCACGGCGATCTGTTCGAGTAGGCTCGCGTGAGTTCGGGCAGCGAAACCCCGCCAGCGCCGCTCAGAAGATGCCCTTCTCTTCCATCCGCTCGCACCACTCGACGCAGGACTCGGCGCCCTCGCGGAAATCGATCGACGGCTCGTAGCCCAGCTCCTCGCGCGCTTTCGAGATGTCGGCGTGGGTGTGGTTGGCGTCGCCCGGTGGCTGTTCGACGTGTTCGGCGTCGACACCGCCGAGGATGTCGTCGAGCGTGTCGACCATGTCGTTGACCGTCACGCGGCGGCCGCTCCCGAGGTTGTAGGTCCCCTCGCCGCGCTCGGCGGCACGGACCACGCCGTCGACCACGTCGGAGACGTGGGTGAAATCGCGGCTCTGCTCGCCGTCGCCGTAGATCGGGATCGTGTCGCCGGCTATCGATTTCGAGATGAACTTGGTGAAGGCCTCGTCGGGGCGCTGGCGCGGCCCGTAGACGCTGAAAAACCGCAGGAGGGCGTGGGGAATATCCGCGTTCTCACAGAGCATCCGCGTGACCTCCTCGGTCTGGACCTTCGAGAGGGGGTAGGGCGCGATGGGGCCGAGTTCGCGCTCCTCGCTCACGGGCAACTCGGCGAGGGGGACGTTCCCGTACACCGACGAGGAGGAGGCGACGACGACTTTCGCGGCGTCATCGAGCGAGTCGATCAGTTTCGCGGTGCCGAGGACGTTAATCTCGGTGTAGGGGACGGGGTGCTCGACGGAGTAGCGGACGCCGGCGATGGCCGCGAAGTGGAAGACGTACTCGGGGTCGCTCGGCAGTTCGGCGAGCGCGTCGTCGTCGGTGATAGAGCCCTCGACGAGGCGAAATGAGCCCTCGGCGTCGGCGGCCGTCGACTCGATCTGCTCGACGTTGTCGCGCTTTATCCGCTCGTCGTAGTAGTCGTGGAAGTTGTCGATCCCGACCACGTCCGCACCGTCGGCCAGCAGGCGCTCGGTCACGTGCGAACCGATGAATCCCGCCGCGCCGGTGACGATGTGAGTCATTACAGGAACGGCACGCGCGGACGACATATACCTGTGGAAACCGAGCGAGCGGTGCGTCGAGACGAACTCGGGGGCGGCCGGAAACTCGCGGCTTTTTTGCCCCCGCTGGTCTATCCCCGCGTAATGACCGACCACGCCGCACTGGTTCGGCGGTCCCTGTCCGGTCCCCCGGAGTTCGACCGGCGGGTTCGCGAGCAGGGTGAGGGACTCGCCGACGCGCTCGCGGCGGGAGCGTTCGACAACGACGCCGCAACGCTCGGCCTCGAACTCGAGGTGTACGCGGTCGACGCCGACGACCTCTCGCTGGCGCCGATCCCCGAGGACGTCTTCGAGGGACCGGCCGACAAGGAGCTCGGCCTGCACAACGCCGAGTGCAACGCCGCGCCGAGTCGCTTCGACGAGGCGGGACTCGCGGCCCAGGCCGAGGCGGTCGCCGCGGACCTGACGGCCACGCGCGAGCGGGCCCGCGAGCACGGCCTCGAAATCGTCCTCGACGCGATGCCCGCGGTCGCGCCCGCCGAGGGCACGGTCGCGTACCTCGACGACGTGGAAGTTCGGCAGGGCGAGGGCCCCGCGGAGACGGCGACCGGCCCCGTCGTCCCGGGGCCCGACCCCGACGACCCGGTGCTGGTCGCGCGGAACATGCGCCGGGACCCGCGTTACGGCGCGCTGGACAACGAGGCCGTCCGGCGCGCGGGCGGGTCGATCCCCTTCAGCGTGCCCGGCGCCGACCTTTCCTTTCGGACCATCCTCTTCGAGTCGCTTGCGACCTCGATCCAGCCCCACGTGCAGGTGCCGGACGTGTCGGCGTTTCCCCGCTATCACGACCTCGCGACGCGGACGCTCGGCCCGCTGGTCGCGCTCGCGGCGAACTCGCCGTTCCTGCCGGGTGACTGCTACGACCTCGACGCGGCGGGCCTGACGCCGGCCGAACTGGTAACCGAGACCCACCACGAACTCCGGATCGCCGCCTTCGAGCAGTCGATGAACCAGGCCTGCCGGAAGGTCCGGGTGCCCGACGACCTGGCCGAACCCACCGACGCGGTCGGTCACGTCGTCGCCGACGACACGTACGCGCCCTTCCTCCGCGAGTGGGTCGAGGACGTGCCCGCCGACCTCGACCAGGTGGCGGAAGACGGCGATGCAGTGGCGGAAACCGCCGACGAGCCCGGGGCGACCGACGGCGACGCGAGCACCGATGGCGGCGACGCGAACACCAACGACGACACCCGCGATCCCTGGGAGTTCGACTACAAGCGGGGCACCTTCTGGCGGTGGGTCCGCGGGGTGCCGGGCGGGGACGCCGTCGCCGGCGCCTGTGATGAGCAGTCGCTGCGCATCGAGTACCGCCCGCTCCCCACCCAGCCGACGGTGCGGGACGTGGTCGGCCTGCAGGCGCTGACCGCCGGCCTGTTGCACGGGCTGGTCGCCGCCGACCACCCGGTTGCGGACCTCCCGTGGGAGGCCGCGGAGGTGAGTTTCTACGCCGCCGCCGAGGACGGCCTCGACGCCGACCTGGCCTGGGTCGACGCCGACGGCGAGCGGACGAACGATCCCGAGGTGATCTTCGGGGAGGTGTTCGAGTACGCCCGTCGCGGGCTCGACGAACAGGGCGTGCCGGCGGCCGCGCGGGATCGGTATCTCTCGCCGATCGAAGCGCGCTGGGAACGCGGCGTGACGCCGAGTGCCTGGAAGAAAGACCGCGTCCGGGCACACCTCGACGACGGCCTGGACCTGGAGGGGGCGCTCGCGGCGATGCAAGGGGAGTACGTCGACCTGAGCCGCGAGCGGGAGACGTTCGTCGAGTGGCTCTAAGCGGCGTGATCGTCAGCCGAGTTCAATCGAAATACGGCCGCTCGATGGCCGTTTCGCCGTTGATCCAGTCGGTCATCAGCCCGGTGATCCAGTCGAAGACGGTGATGACCGGCGAGATGGCCCACTCGACGCGACGGACTGCCGGCGCGATCCGGAGCGCCCACCGCTGGGCGTTGGCCAGCCCGTAGGACTTGGGGACGATCTCGCCGAAGATCAGGACAACGGTGCTGGTCAAAAGCGTCGCCGCGACGACCGCGACCCCGGTCGGGAGGTAGCTCACGACGACGACGGTCAGCACGCTCGAGATGGCGATGTTCACCACGTTGTTGCCGACCAGGAGCGTGACGAGCAGTCGGTGGGGGTCCTCGAACAGTTCCTTCAGATCGTGCGATCCCGGCCCCTCGCTCCCGGCGACCCACGCGGGTGCGAGCGAGAAAATCGCCGTCTCGGAACTCGAGAAGAAGGCGCTACACGTGAGCAAGACGGCGGTCACGGCGACGCCAGCCACCGCCAGTGTCGGGTCGGCCATACCCCGGGTTCGGGCCGCCCGACCAAGAAAGCGCCGCGACTCGCTCGACGCCGCCTGTCAGGGAACCCTGAGTCGGACCGTCCAGAAGTCACGGAAGGCGGCGTCGAGTGCCGGTTCGGGGTCGCCCGTGGCGTCGACCGTCGCCGTCGCGTCCGCCAGGTCCACGAACTCGTCGAGGACCGTCCGCTCGCCGGCGACGTAACACCGGTCGGTGTCGCGATCCTCGAGCGCAACCCGGCACCGTTCGAGGTGGTTGTCGATCTGTTCGTCGCGCAACCGCTCGAAGCGGGCCTGCGAGAACCCGCCCTTGGAGTGTTGGCTCTTCAACTCGGAGTCAAAGCCCTGGAACGCGACGCGGTTGCGGCCGTCGTACTCGCCCATCGCAAACAGGTCCGAGCGCACCAGCGCGAACGTGAACCGACCGGTCGGTTCGAGCCGGGCGCGGTCGAGTTCGAATCCGCTGTCCCACGATGTAAACGGCTCCGGTGAGTCGGGAACCGACAGGCAGGCGGCGACCAGGCCCGCGTCGTCAGTGACTGCGAGGCAGGGCGCGGCGCTCCCGACGAGCGCCGCGCGGTCGCCGAAGGCTTCCCGGACGGGGTCGGCCAGGTCGTGGCCGTCCGGGACGTACGCCGAGAAGGCGCCCTCGGCGTCGGTCTCGACGGATTCGAGGCGGTCGAGGACGACCCTGAGTCGCTCACCCCGGAGTTGCTCCGTGCGGGCGAACGAGCGCTCGGGCCCGTCCTCGTCACGCAACCGCTCGACGGTGCCCTCGAGGTCGGCGATGCGGTCTTCGAGGCGGTTGACGCGCTCCTCGGCGGCCTGTCTGTCGCTGGCGGCGTCGGCGCGGCGCTCGCGTTCGGCGTCGAGTTCGCGCTCGCGGTGGTGGAGTTCCTCTTCGAGTTCCGCGATGCGGTCCTTGAGCTCGGCCCGGCCGAGCAACTCGTCGAGCATCACCCGAACCCCCGCGAGCCGACGGCTTAAGGGTACTCCTCACACCGGGAGCGGCGCGGGCCAAACCGGGAGCAGCACGGGCCAAACCGGGAGCAGCACGGGCCAAACCGGGAGCGGACGGACGGGAGCGGCGCGGACCGACCCGAAAACGGACCGGCCATCGACGGCCGCGGTCAGATGCCGCTCGGACCGCCCGGGTCGAAGTCGAAGGGGTCGTCCGGGGCCTCGGAGCTCTCGTCGGGCCACGGGTCGCCGGTCCCAGGAGCGATGCCGCCGGTGCCGGGCAGTCCCGCGGCGACCGAGAGGAGCTGGCGCGCACGCTCGGCCTTGGCGAGAAAGACTTCCCGGAGGTCCGGCGGGTTGCGGATGTCGGTCTCGGCGACGAGCTCCGGCGGAACCGCGAGCGTCCCCTCGGGGACGGACTCGTCACCCTCGACGGCGAAGTGCGTGTTCTCCAGTTTCATCACGAGCGGATCGTCTGTACGAGTGAGCCCCTCGTCCGCGTACAGCTGTTCGTTGACCTGCTCGTGCTGGACGCGGGCGATGGCCGGCGCCTCGCCCTCGCTCCGGCCCGGGGTGACGTAGAGCCGCCCCAGGTAGTAGCCGCTGGAGAACCGTTCGAACATTGCTATGCATGAGTGTGTCACACATGGGCACGGATAAGTGTTTGCCGGTAGTCTTTTGTCGGCGCGCAATGCGACCGCCCGATAGAGCGGGGGCGAGCGGTGGTCGGCCGCCCGACCTCTCACAAAAATTATCACGGAACGGACCCGGCGACGGCGAACCGGGGGCGGCAGTCGACCCTTCGATACGGTTTTGGCCGGGCCGGCCCGCAGGTCGGGTATGGACCTGTCGCTGGGCGGTGCGTCGCGGGACGGGGGACGCAGCGAACTCGTTCGCCGGCGGTGGGCACGGTACTACCTCGAGAACGCGCCGAGTCTCGTCTGGCTCGTCTTCGCCAACGTCGCCGCCGTCTTCGTCGGCGTACACTTCTATCTCCCCTCGCTGCCCGAGGTGGACACGCTGGTGTGGCCCCTCTACATGGACTCGCCGGTCGCCGTCTTGCTGATGGCGCTCTCGCTGGTCACGCTCGTGCCCAATCTCGGCCGGTCGCTCGACGACGCGCCGACGAACCTCGTGCTCGCCTACCTGCACACCATCACCTTCGTCTGGCTCGTCGAAACCGGTCTCTGGACGGCGCTGGCGCTCAACCTCCAGGTGGACGCCTACTTCCCCGCCGCCTGGAACTACTTCGGCGTCCTGACGACGCACCTGCTCTTTGTCCCCGAGGCCTACCTGATCCCCCACTACGGGAAGACGACCCGCGGCGCGCTCGTGACTGCGCTCGCGCTCGTACTCGCCAACGACGTCGTCGACTACGGCTTCGGCTACCACCCGCCACTGGAGTACGACCTCGACGGCACCGTCGGCCTCGTCCTCGTCGCCGGGAGCGTCCTGACCTCCCTCGTCGCCGTCGGCCTCGCCGCCCGCGGGTTCGAGCGACTGGAAAACAGCGCCTGATCCGAGTGCCCACGTGACTGGAACCCAGCGCCCGCGGAGACCGGAACCCAGCGCCCGCGGAGACCGGAACCCAGCGCCCGCGGAGACCGGAACCCAGCGCCCGCGGAGACCGGAACCCAGCGCCCGCGGTAACTGACAGCGAGCGCCCGAACAGAGCCAGTGCCAGACCGCGCGGCGATGGTGAGTAGCCTTAAATACGGCGAGCACGAACCTCAGGTGAATGGACTCCGCCGAACTGCTCAATCTGTTGGGCAACGCCAACCGGCGGCGGATCCTGCGCCTGCTCGCGCACAAGCCGTGTTACGTCACGGAAATAAGCGAGTACATCGGCGTGAGTCCGAAGGCGGTCATCGACCACCTCGAGAAACTCGAGGAGGCCGGCCTCGTCGAGAGCCACGTCGACGACCAGCGCCGGAAGTATTTCCACATCGCGCGCAACCTCCGCCTCGAGGTGAACGTCTCGCCCTACCAGTTCGGCACCAAGAGCGCCTACCCCGCGAGCACCGTCGACGTGACGACCTGTCGACGACTCTCGATCGATCTGGAGACCGGCGACGGCGGCGAGGAAGCCGAGGAAGACGCGGACGCCGACGACCCCGGCACCGACGCGCGCCGTCTCGCGCGCGAACTCGACGCTCTCTACGACCTCGATCGGGAACTCTCGATGGCCCAGCGGTGGGTCCACGGTCGCCTCTCGGAGGTGATGGACGAACTCACCGAGGAGTTCGACGAGGCGGACGCGCGCCTCTACAGCGACGTGCTCTCGACGCTGGCCGACCGCGCCGGCAGCGTCGAGGACGTCAGCCGCCGCGTCGAGGCCCCACCCGCCGTCGTCGAGGAGACGCTCGAACGACTCGCCGAGGAAGGCGTCGTCGTCCACGAGGGCGAAGAGTGGCGCCTCCCCGAGTGAGCGTTCCCCGGCGCGAGATGAACTCGGCAGGAGAAGATCAGCCAGCGAGGGCACACCACCCCTCGCCGATCACCCGATGTCGCGCGTCAGGCCCGCTCGGAAGTCGCGACCGAAGTAGTGGCCGACGAGTCCCGCGAACGCGCCGATACCGGCGCCGAACGCGGCCAGTGGCAACAGGCCAACGTCGGCCAGCACCGCGATCCGGAAGAAATCACCCATCACCGACCCGGCGCCGAAGAGAGCGCCGACGGCGAACAGTTCGAGATACCGGCCCGTGCCGCTGGCGGCCCCAAGCGCGAACGCGCCGGTGAATATCGCCGCGGCCCACAGCATCGGAACGAAGCTGAGCAGCGGGATCGAACTGAACAGCCCCAGCGAGACCAGGACGACGACGGCGGTGAGCAACACCGAGCGACCGGAGGGAAGGGTGGCGAGCGGGTTCGGGAACGAGGGGGTCAGCCGACTCAGGAAGCCGGACTTCGACGCGGACGACGACTCGGTGGCGCTTCGCGACGACCCGCCGGATGTTGACGTACTGCCGGGTTCGCCCGTGAGCGCGTCGACATCGACGCCGAGTTCGTCGTCGCTGAGGCCCACGTCGCCGTCTTCGAGGTCGTCCGCGCCGCTCCCGACGTCGCCGCCGAAGTCGTCGAGGACGTCCTCGACGCTGGCGTCCTCGGACCGCTCGTCCGTGCGTTCGGACATACTGACACCTCCGGGCCGGGGACTCAAGATGTTTTTCCCCGCCTCGCGTCACTCATCGCGGACCGTGTCGAGCACGCCGCGGAGGTAGCCGACGGTGAACCCGCGGGCGCGGTGGCGCCAGTCCGTGTCACCCTCCATCTCCGGGACGTGGTCGGGGACGACCACGCCGTCGAACCCCACGTCGTGGAGCGCCCGCACGGCCCCGACGGTGTCGAAGTTCCCCCGGTCGACGAACGTCTCGTGGAATCGCGGCACGGTGCCGACGACGTCCCGGAAGTGGACGAAGACGATTTCGTCACGCTCGCCGAACCGGCGGATAACCGACGCGACCTCGCCGTCGAGTTGCGAGAAACAGCCGATACAGAGCTTGAGTCCGTGGTTGTCGCTGGGCACCGCGTCCATCGCGCGCTCGAAGTTCTCGGCGTTGCGAAAGAGTCGGGGCACGCCGCCGAGCGACTCGATACCCGGCGGGTCCACCGGGTGCAGGGCCAGCGTGACGCCCGCGTCCTCGGCGACCGGAAGGATGCGTTCGAGAAAGCGCTCGTAGTTGTCCCAGAACTCGGCCTCGGTGTAGCGGCGGTCGAGTCCCGGCGCGATGGCGTCCGGGTCGTCGATCTCCGCGAGGTCGAAGGCGGTCCCGACCGCACCGCCACGGAGTTCGACCGGGTCGGTCCGCATCGGCACGACGCCACGCGGGTTCCACTGGTATCCGAGGATCGGGATCCCCGCCTCACCGAGGTTTCGAACCAGCGTCTCGATCCGGTCGAGCGCGGCCGCGCTCCCCTCGCGGCCGAACATGATGTCGCCGTACAGCGAGTACGGCAGCGACTGGATCCCCCGGAGGGTGAGGTCGTGAGATTCGACCTGCTCGCGGGCGGCGACGAGCGCGTCGACCGAGGGGATCGAGTCCGGGCCGACCGGGACCGTAAATCCCGTCTCGCGGTCGTTGAACTCGTCGGGTTCTTCGTCGGTGTCGGCGTGGTCGACGAACACGTCTGTCGCGCCGAGTTGGCGCACATAACGGAGCCGCGCGTCCGAGAGGTCCCGCGTCCGGACGCCGACCCGGATCCGTGACTCGTCCGCCTCGACAGTTGTATCGGCCATTGCATACATCACGGGGGCGAGCGCCGAAAACCCGTCGGCACGCGGTGGCGATACGCACTCGCACGACGCGCACTCGCACGACGTGCCACGAAGACGCTCGATCCGTCACAGCCGATCCTCGATCAGCGGCGGTCACGACGGACCAGCACGGCCTCGTCGACGACGGCGACGACGGCGAAGACAGCGGCGAGGGCCGGGCGACCGACCGCGACGAGGGCCGCGGCCGCGAGGCCGAACGCGGCGAGTTCCGCGCCGAGGCGCCAGGGATCGGGGAGTCGGCGCGGCGCCTTCGGGGAGACGAACGTGCCCCACGCGAGCGCCAGCGCCAGCGGCGCGGCGACGGCGAGGACGTACCGCGCGGCGCCGGGGCCGAGGGCATAGCCCGCGACACCGAACGCGAGCAGGGCGGCGAGTTCGAGCAGCGCGCGGACGCCCGCCGCCACGATCTCGAGCGGGTCGCGGTCGATATCAGTCGCCACGGCAACTCACCCGTAGTGGGCCGCCTCGACGCGCTCGTCGAACAGGCGCGCGAGGAGTTTGGTCATCGGCCCGATACCGACCTCGATGCCGTCGACGCTCGTGACCGGTCGGATCTCCCAGGTGGAGTTGGTCAGGAACACCTCGTCGGCCTCGCGCACGTCGTCGACCGTGTAGCGACCCGTCTCGACAGTGAACTCCTCGGCCGCGGCCAGTTCCAGCACGACCGAGCGGGTCACCCCCGGGAGGAGCGCCAGGTCCGCGCTCGGCGTCTTCAGGACGCCGCTGTCGACGAAAAACAGGTTGCTCGTCGCCCCCTCGGCGACGTGGCCGTCGGCGTCGCGCATCACGGCCTCGTCGGCGGCGAAATCGTCGGTCGCGGCCCGGCGGAGTTCGAGACGCGCGAGGATCCCCGGGAGGTAGTTGTGGGTCTTCGCGTCGGCCGGCAGCGCCGCGTCCGGGGGGCGACGCGTCCGTACGGTCTGTATCGTCGCCGGGTCGTCCCAGACCGATTCGCCGTCGACACCGCCCCGCGGGAGCGGCGCGACGTAGACGACCACCGTCGGGTCCACCTCGGGGTCGGGCGTGAGTGTCCCCGGCTGGGACCCGCGCGTGACCGACACCTTGCAGTAGGCCTCCGCGAAGTCGTTCGCGGCCAGCGTCGCGTCGACGCGCTCGCGGAGGTCGTCGGGAACGGCGTCGCCGAAGCCGAGCCGGTCGGCGCCGCGGCGGAGCCGGTCGCGGTGGGCGGGCCACGCGAAGGGCTCGCCGCCGTAGACCCGGAGCGTCTCGAAGACGCCGTCGCCGTACATGAACCCGCGGTCGCGCACCGGGACGGTCGCCTCGTTCGCGGAAACGACCTCGCCGTTCACGTGGTAGCGGAGTGGGTCGTCCCGTCCGGCGTCGTCCCGGCTGGCATCGTCCTGTCCGGGGCCGTCGTCCCGGCTGGCGTCGTCGTCGCTCACAGCGACCCCTCCAGCGCCGCGCGGCAAAAGCGCTCTATCATCTCCTTCCCGCGGTCGGTGAGGATGCTCTCGGGGTGGAACTGGACGCCGACGTGGGGCCGGTCGCGGTGGCGCACGCCCATGACGACGGAGGCTTCGTCGTCGGTGTGGGCCGACTCCGCCAGCGCGTCGGGCAGGTCCGCGCGCTCGACGGCAAGCGAGTGGTACCGGCCCACCTCGAACCGGTCGGGCAGGCCCGCGAATATCCCGCGACCGTCGTGCTCGATGGTCGAGGGTTTGCCGTGGACGACCGCCTCGGCGTGGCCGACGGGCGCGCCCGCCGCCGCACACAGCGCCTGGTGGCCGAGACAGACGCCCAGCGTCGGATAGGTCAGTTCCGCGAAAACCGGCATCGAGACGCCCGCCGCCTGCGGGGTCCCGGGGCCCGGCGAGACGACCACCGCGTCGGGGTCGAGCGCGCGGATCCCCGCGACGTCGACGGCGTCGTTGCGCCGGACGAGTACCTCGCCGTCGGTCACCTCCGGGAGCAGGGCCTCGGTCGTGACCACCTCGCCGACGTACTGGACGAGATTGTACGCGAACGAATCGTAGTTGTCGACAACGAGTACGCGCATCAGTCGCCACCTCCCTCGTCGGTGGCGAGTCGCTCCATCAGTCGCCACCACCCTCATCGGCGACGGCCAGGTCGGCGCGCTCGCCGAGCGCCTCGTCGATGGCGGTCACGAGGGCGCGACCCTTGTCGAGAGTCTCCGCGTACTCGCGTTCGGGCACGGAGTCGTGAACGATGCCGGCGCCCACGCGGAGATGGTATTCGTCGGCGTAGCGGACGAGCGTCCGGATGATGATGTTCAGCGTCGCGCGCCCGTCGAACCCGAAGACGCCGATGCTCCCGGTGTAGGGTCCACGCCGCGTCGCCTCCACCTCGTCGATTATCTCCATCGTCCGGGGCTTGGGCGCGCCGGTGATCGTCCCGCCGGGGAACGCGGCGGCGATGGCGTCCCCGAGATCACAGTCGGGCCGGAGTTGTCCCTCGACCAGCGAGACGAGATGCATCACCTCCGAGTAGCGGTCGACGCGGCGGTACTCGGTCACCTCGACGCTGCCGTACGTGCTCACCTTCCCGAGGTCGTTGCGCTCCAGGTCGACCAGCATGGCGTGTTCGGCCCGCTCTTTCTCGTCGCTGGTCAGGTCCGTTTCGAGTCGGGCGTCGTCGGCGTCGGTCTCGCCGCGGGGTCGCGTCCCGGCGATGGGTTCGGTCAGGAGTCGGTCACCCGCCCGCTCCAACAGGAGTTCCGGGCTCGCGCTCACCAGATCCACGCCGGGAAACTCCAGCAGCGCCGAGTAGGGCGCGGGGTTGACCTCGCGCAGGGCGTCGAAGGCCGCGACCGGGTGGACCGCGGCCGGCGCCCGGAGCCGCTGGGAGATGTTGGCCTGGAACGTGTCGCCGTCGCGGATCAGTTCCTTGACCCGGCGCACCCGCGCGGCGAAGGCCTCGGGGCCGCAGTCGCTCTCGAAAGCCGCGGTGTCGGCCTCGACCGGCGGCGACCCCACCGCCGGGTCGCCCTCGACGGCCCGGCGAGCGAGTTCGCGGGCGTGCTCCCGCCCGACGCGATAGGCGTCGGCTACCGCCCCCGGGTCGTCCGGGTCGGGCACGCGCGGGCAGGCGGTCACGCGGAGGGTCGTCGGCTCCCCCGCGGAGCGGGCGTCCCCCGACTCCCACGCGGCCAGTCGGTCGTAGCAAGCGACCTGCAGTCGCGGGAGTTCGCGGTCGCGGTCGGCGCTGTCGGGCAGGTCCTCGAGTTCCCGCGCCACGTCGTAGGAGAGCCAGCCGACCGCGCCACAGGGGTAGGGCACGTCACAGTCGCCGCGGACGAGCGACTCGTCGTCGAGGAGCGCAGTCAGTTCCGAGAGGGTGTCGCGGCCGGGGTCGACTTCCAAGAAGTCAGCGGGGTCGACCCCGAAGTAGCCCCAGCCGGACTGGCCGCCGGTGGTCTCGAGGTAGGCGCCGCCGGGGCCCTCGCGGGCGCAGCGGTAGGCGTCGAACGGGTCGGCGACGGGGACGCACACTTCCACGGGGACGCGGTCGCCGGGGGCGGCGTCGGCGGCCGTCCGCGTGAAGGTTCGTTCGTCGGTGACGACCCGCGGGCTACACATTGCGTCGAGACACGGGCCTGGTCAGTAACGGTCTTGCGGTTTCAGAACGCACCGGCGCGCTCGACCCAGTCCTCGACGCGGGAGGCGGGGACGTCAGCCCGCTCGGCCAGGTCCGCGGGGTCGGCCGCCGCGAGGGCGCCGATGTCCGCGATGCCCGCCTCGCGCAGGCGCTCGGCGTAGGTCGGTCCGATACCCGTGATCTCCTCGAGGTCGGCGTCCGGATCGGAGGGGTGGGACGCGTCGGCCCCGGTTTCTGTCTCGGTTTCGTCTTCGACCTCGGATTCAGGCTCGGCCTCGGGTTCGTGCTTGGCCCCGGACTCGGCCTCGCTGTCCTCGGACGCGGCGTCGGCCGCGGCGGACTCGTCGGTGTCAGTCGACACCGTCTCGGCCGCGGTGTCGGTTCCCTTGACCGCGTCCTCGGACTCGGTAGCGGGCGCGTGTTCGACGGTGACGTCGACGCCCTCGTCGGGCGCCTCCCCGTCGGTGCTCTCGCCGGGCGTCGGTCGGTCGGCCGTGTCGGGTCCGGGTTGCGACGCCGACGTGCTCAGCCCGAGTGCAGACTTGATTCGCTCGATCAGCCCCATGGCGGACCCTAACACTGCCTCTCACTTAACCTCTTTCTGCGCTTCGCGGGCCGACAGGATTCGCGGTGGGGCGACGGCGACGTTCCGACCCCGAGGCAGGTACAGTTTTCAAGGCGGGTACCCAATCGATGGACATGAAGTTCCTCATCGTCGGATTCGGTCGCGTCGGGATGCGAACGGCCCGCGTCCTCCAGAGCGAGGGCCACGACCTGGTCATCGTCGACAACGACCCGGAGAAAGTCGAGCGGGCGCGATCGGAGGGGTTCGCCGTCGTCGAGGGCGACGGCAGCGAGGAGTCCGTCCTCGAGGAGGCCGGCATCAGCGAGGCCGACGCCATCGCCGCCCTGACCGGCGACCTGAACACCAACTTCTCGGCGTGCATGCTCGCCAAACACTACGGCCTGCGGACGGTCCTGCGAATCGACGAGGACTACCGCCAGGAGATCTTCGAGAAGTACGCCGAGGACGTCGACGAGATCATCTACCCCGAGCGCCTGGGCGCCGCCGGGGCCAAGACCGCACTCCTGGGCGGGGACTTCAACGTCCTCGCCGACCTCACCGAGGAACTGTCGGTGGCATCGGTCACCATCCCCGAGGGGTCGCCGCTGGTCGGCCAGCGCGTCGTCGAGGTCGACCTCCGGGGGGAGGCGCGCATCTACGCCCACGGCCGGGCCGACGAACCCATGGAGATCCCGCTCCCGCAGACCCGGATCGAGGCAGGCGACCACGTGGCGCTGATGGCCGCGCCTACCGACCTGCCCGACATCCGCGCGTACCTCCGCGGCGAGGAAGCGGCCGCCTGAACGCTCTCGCCGGCGGTCACGAGCACGACGCACGAGCACGCGAACAGTGCGCACGAGCACGCGGCCGGTACTCACGGACACACGAAAAACGAATTCGCGGCCGCCCGAGGCGGCCGCGGGGCGTCTTGGAACGGGTCGCCGAAATCGGGCGCGCGGTGGGAAGGATGGGAAATGAGGCCGTCTCGACGCGCCCGTTCGGACCTCCCGTACCTGTCTACTTGAATACCCGTCAGACGCGCGACTGACGACCAGGCGTGGGAGTTCGGACGGGCCGTGCGACTGCAGCGACCGCAGACAGCGTGAAAGCCCCCGCTCGCTCGTCCGTTCTGACTCGCTGCGCGCTTCGCTCACTGCGTTCGCTCCAGTGCTTCCGTCGTCGGAACGGACGAGCGAGCGGCCCCTTTCAGTCCCACCCGCGTCAGCTGGCCGGACAGTCTGTGCGGGTGGGACTGAAAGGGGCGACACGTTCGAGGAAGACGGACGACGCAAGGACCGCAACGAAGTGAGGACCGCAGCGAGCCCACTGACTCGAACGTGTCGGGGCTTTCACGCTGTCTGCGGTCGCGGTACGAGTCGTTTCAGTCGGGGCAGGCACGACGACAGCGGTGAGTGTCTCTGGCCAAGTCACTGACGAAGCGTCCACGGTCGGCGGCACCCGTGGCGCTTTACTGCCGGCGTCGCCTCACCGGAGATATGTCCTGGGCGACGCTGTTCGAGCGCGCGGCCGAGTACGAGGGAGGCGTCGACGATGTGCGCGGAGCGCTCGCGACCCGGCGCGGGGAGCGGTCGTCGGATGCTGAGGGGGCGCGCGACAGCGAAGGGGCGACCACCGACACGCCCGCCGCGGATCCCGATCCGTCCCCCGCGCGGGTCGTCGCCGACGCCGACGTGCTCGCCACGGACCTGCTCGTCGGCGGCCCCGCTCGCGACGCCCTCGACCACGTCCGCGCCCACTCGTGGGTCACGCTCGTCGCCAGCGACATCCTCCTCGACGACGCCGAGGCAGTCATCACCACCGTCGGCGACGCCGACCTCGCGGCGGAGTGGCGCGGGGCGGTCGAGGGCCTTCGCGACCCGGTCGCCCACCCTGCCGGTGACCACCCGGCGCTGGCCTCGGCGCTCCACGGCGGCGCGATGCACGTCCTGACCGTCGACGAGGGTCTGCAGTCGGCGGCCGCGGGCGCCGCGGTCCGCGGCCGGGTGGAGGCCAGCGTCAGGTCGCCGCGGGCCTTCGCGGCCGTCTTCGACGCCCGGTCGCTGTACGAGGCCGTCGAGGACGGGGAGTACCCCGGCCCGGACCGGGATCCGCGAGCGTGAACGGTGGGTGGGGGAAGGCGAAACGAGGCGAGGCGAGGCGAGGCGCCCGGGCGACTCACCGCTCGGCGTGCCGTTCAGCGTGCCGTTCGACTACCGCTCGGCGTGCCACTCGGCGAACTTCGCGAGGGCGCGGCCGCGGTGGGAGACGGCGTTTTTCTCGTCGGGGTCCATCTCCGCGAACGTGCGGTCGTCGTACTCGAAGATGGGGTCGTAGCCGAACCCGCCCTGGCCGCGGGGCGCAACGATCTCGCCCGGCACGACGCCGTAGAAGAGTTTCACCGGGAGGTCCCCGTCGCTCCCCTCGCGGACCTGCTCGTCGGTCGTCGCCGCGCCGCGCTCGTCGGCCGCCACGTCCTGGCCCCGGCGCTTCTCGTCGTCGCGGTTTCCCTGGTCGACGGGCTCGGGCGTCGCCTCGAACCTCTCGCCGTCGCAGTAGGCGACGACGCCGCGGAAGGCCGCAGCGCGGTCCTCCATCTCGCGTGCGAGATGCCAGACGCGCTCGACGCCGATGGTCTCGTGGACGTACGAGGAGTAAGGCCCGGGGAAGCCGTCGAACGCCTCGACGAACAGGCCGGCGTCGTCGACGAACACCGGCTGGCCGGCGTGGCGATACGCCGCGCGGGCCTTGTGCGCGGCGATGGGACCGAGTTCCTGATGCTGGATCTCGGGGGTGTCGAAGTCCAGTTGCTCGACGGGCTCCGAGAGGTACTCGCGGGCCTCGCGTACTTTCCCGGGGTTAGTCGTGACGAACTGTAGGGGCATGCGCGAGGCGAGACGCGCGCGCAGGAAAGAGGCGTCGGTCCGCGATACGGCGGATGGCGTCAGTCGTGATACGACGGATAGCGTCGGTCCGTGAGAGGGGAGCGCAGTCAGTCCTCGACGACGACTTCGACGGGTTCGTCCTCGTGCTCGTCGTCGGCGACTTCGCCCGCGCCCTGGCTCTGTTGCCACCAGAGGACGCCGGCGACGAGGACGACGACCCACGAGCGCCAGCTCGCGAGGTTGAGCGTGTACCCGACGCCGAAGGGCTTCTCGACGAGCATCCCCTCGCCGGGCTGCCAGTGGGACGAAAGCATCCGCTTGAGACTCGGCTGTTCGAAGTTGTACGGGATCCCGAAGAGCGTGCCGGAGGTGGGCTTGTCTGCCATACTCGATCGATAGGTCCGGCCCCGTTAAGTCGTTTTCCACAGGGCGGTCCGGCCGGGAGTTCTCACTCGGCGTCACCGCTCCGGAGCCGCCGCCAGGCGACGGCCCCGAGGCCCGCGGCGCCGGCGAGGACGCCGAACCCGGGACCGGAACCCGACGACGTGTCGGTGTCCGTCCCCCCGTCGGTCGGCGTCCCACCGTCGGTCGGCGTGCCGCCCTCGCCGCCCGCACCGACGGCGTAGAGGCGGCCGTCGGCGCTCCCGACGTAGGCGGTTCCGTCGACGACTGCCGGCGAGGAGTAGACGCGCCCCTCCGTCCCAAGGGCGAACACCTCCTCCCCGTCGGTGTCGACCGCGTAGAGGTTCCCGTCGTAGCTCCCGACGTAGATGACGCCGTCGGCCAGCGCCGGCGAGGAGTACACCGGCCCGCCGGCGTCGAACGACCACTCGAGGTCGCCGTTGGCCGCGTCGAACGCCCAGAGCGTCCCGCCCTGGGTGCCGACGTAGAGGACACCCGCGTCGACGACCGGCGACGAGAGGGCCAGGCCGTCGATCTCCCGGCCCCAGTCGAGGTCGCCTGATTCGGCATCGACCGCGTAGACGACGCTCGCGTAGTCGCCGACGTAGACGGTCCCGTCGACCACGGCCGGCGTGGCTGGGACCTCGCCCTGTGCCGGGAACGACCAGTTCTCGTCGCCGGTCTCGGCATCGAGCGCCCGCACCGATCCGGTCCGGTCGTCGTGCCAGACGCCGACGTAGACAGTCCCGTCGACCACGGCCGGCGTCGAGTCGATCCGCTCGTCCAGCGACTCGCTCCAGACCTCGTCGCCGCTCGCCGCGTCGACCGCGTAACAGGTCCCGGCCTGTGAGCCGACATAGAGGGTCCCGTCGGCGTAGGTCGGTGACGAGAAGACGTTGCCGTCCGTCTCGAACGACCAGATCTCGTCGCCACCCGTCGCGTCGACCGCGTAGAGAAATCCGTCGTGGCTGCCGACGTAGACCGTGCCGTCGTCCGCCGCGCCGCCGCTCTCGCCGGCGACGCCGACAACCGTCGGCGAGGAGAGGACCTGCCCGCCGGTCTCGAACGACCAGGCCTCGTCGCCGCTGGCCGCGTCGACCGCGTAGAGGGAGCCGTCGGTGCTGCCGGCGTAAACCGTGCCGTCGGCCACGGCCGGCGAGGAGGCGACCTGTGCGCCGCCGTCGTCGGTCGCGGTGTCGCCGCCCGACTGCGTCGGCGTCGGGGTCGCGGGGACAGCACCGGTCGGGAACGCCCACGCCTGCCGCGCTTCGGTCGGGCCACTCGCCGGGCTCCGCCCCCGCTTGGCGGCGTCGGCGTGGAACTGCGGCCAGGCACTCGCGGACACGTCGGTGGCGACGGCCGCGTTCGACCCGGTGCGTTCGGCCCCGCTTCGCAGTCGGTGGTCGACGGGGTGGTCGACGAGGTGACCGGACGACCCGGCGTCCCGGGCATCGTCGCGCCCGTCGCTCGTCGTCGCGCTCGCTACGCCGGGGACTGCGACGCCGAGGGCGGCGCCGACTCCCCGGAGGAGCGTGCGGCGTCGCCAGCGCTGCGTGTCAGCCATCGTGTCCGGACGACGCGTCCACGCCGGAGTAAGTCTTCCGTTACTGGAGCAGCGTCGTGACCGGGCCGTCGAAGTTGAGGATGACCGCCTGCGTGCGGTCGCCGAAGACCGCTTTCCCGGTGGGCGAGCGCTGCTGGCCGGTGAGGAACACGTGGTCCACGTCGCGGTCCTCGGCCACGTCGATGATCCGACTGGCCGCCGTCTCGTCGTCACCGATCCGCGCGCCCACGGCCTGCCAGTCCAGCTCGAGGTCACCGAACGTCTCCTCGGCGCCCTCGCGAGCCTCGCGCTTTGCCACGTCCAGCACGACTTCGTCGTCGTAGCTGGTGTGTTCTTCTTGGGCGACGACGTCCAGTGTCTCACGGGCGTCCGCGAACTCGTCGGCGGTCAGCAGCGAGAGCACGAACAGTTTGGCGTCGACGCCAGCCGCGAGCTCGCCCGCCTCCGCGAGCAGTTCAGTGTCGTCCTCGTCGTACACTACGAGTGCTTTGTCCATCGTACCTCTATATCCAGCCGACGCGACTTAAAAACCCGCGGTACTGGCAGGCACGCCCGGCGAAATACCGGGACATCCGTACGGTCGCCCGTCACTGATACCGGCCGCGGCCCTCGACGTCCCGGAGTCGGTCGAGGACCGCGTCGCTGCGCTCGCTCGCCTCGCGGTAGGCCGCCTCCGCGGCGCGCCGGAGTCGGTCAGGTTCGTCGGCGGTGCCCGCGAGGCTCTGGGCGAAGACGTGCAGATCCATCGCGTGGTCTTCCTCGTGGCGGGTGTGATAGCCGAGTCCGAAGTCGATGAGAAAGACGCGCTCGCCGTCGGTCCCGGGAGCGGACCCCCCGCTCGCGTCCGCGCCGTCGGGCGTGACCCGGACGTTCCGCGTCGTCGGGTCGCCGTGGACGAACCCGGCGTCGTGAATCGTCGCGAGGTGGCGCCCGACCGCGCGAACCCGGTCGGCCGAGAGCGCGCCGTCGAGGTCCGTCTCGCCGACGTACTGGAAGGTTATCGTCGTCTCGTGGACATCCACGTCCCGCACCAGCGGCGTCGGCACGCCCGCCCGCCGCGCCGCGCTGGTCAGTCGTGCCTCCGTCCGGGTACGCTCGCGACGGATCCGCTCGTCGAGAGCCGGATGCCGGTAGGCGCGGGGTCGCCGGCGCTTGACGACGCGATCGCCCTCGACCGAGACCGTCGCCTCCGCACCCTGAACCTCGCGCCCGTCGTCGACCGTCGACCGCGAAACCGACGGCTCGCCCGTACGCCAGGTGACCGGCACCTGGTCGGGCCGGAAGTCGGCGTCGATAGCGGAGTCTTCGACCGCGAGCGTGTCGCCCGCGGCGGCCATCTTCGCGCCCAGCACCGCGATCATCCCGGCGTTGTCCCGCAGAAACCGGTTCTCGGGGACGTGAAGGCTGGCGCCGCGCTGGTCGCACATCTCGCGGAGCATCCGCTGGAGGCGCTCGTTCTGGGCGACGCCGCCGCCGAGGACGAGTTCGTCCCGCCCCGTAAGCGACAGGGCCCGCTCGCTGACCTCGGTGAGCATCGCGAACACCGTCTCCTCTAAGCCGCGACAGACGTCCTCGACCGGCGTCCCCGAATCGTACTCCTCTTTCGCCGCGCTCATAATCCCCGAAAACGAGAAGTCCATCCCCTTGACGACGTAGGGGAAATCGACGTACTCGCCGTCTTTCGCGCGGGCCTCGACCTTCGGGCCGCCGGGGTGGGACCAGCCGACGTGGCGCGTGAACTTGTCCAGTGCGTTGCCGACGCCGGTGTCCATCGTCTCGCCGAGCACGCGATAGCGACCGTTGCGGTAGGCCAGAACGTGGGCGTTCGCGCCGCTGGCGTTCAGACACACCGGCGCGTCGAACCCGGACTGGTGGCGCCCGATCTCGAGGTGAGCGACCATGTGGTTGACGCCCACGAGGGGAACGTCGAAGCGCTGGGCGAGTGCTCGCGCCGCGGTCCCGACGATCCGCAGGCAGGGGCCGAGGCCCGGCCCCCGCGAGAAGGCCACGGCGTCGATGGGCGCGTCGCTATTTTCAGCCCCGGTCGCGCCCGCCGTGTCGGCGCGCTCGCGGGCCGTCGCCAGCATCGACTCGACGACCCGGGGGACCGCCTCGCGCATGTGTTCGGCCGCCTCGCGGGGGTGGATCCCGCCGCTTTCGGGCTGGTAGGCGTCGCTCTCGATAGTCACGTCGTCGGCGTCGACCTCGTAGAGGGCGGCGCTGGCCGCCCACGCGGTCCCCTCGATGCCGAGGACGCGGCGGATCCCGGTGTCGTCGGGTTCAGTCGCTCCCATTCGCTCGGGTCGAGGTCCGGGGGCCAGCGAAAAGACGACTTCGGTCCGCTGATCGCTCGGCGGGGACCGCGACACCGTCGTGTGGTCGCCCCCATAGGGTTCCGACGCCAAAATGCAGCATCCCTGATCCGGCTAGTATCACTATCGATAACTGGTAAGTTAGAGTTTTTATCGGCTCTAAACCATCGAGGCGTATGGCTGCTGTACCCATCGAAGAGGAAGCGCATCACACGATCGAGTGGGATGAGGCAAACGGTGTCTGCCTGTTCACGTGGACGGAGTACGTCACCGGCGAGGAGTTTCGGGCGAGCCTCAACTCGCTACACGAGGCCATAGCCGAGCGAGGAGTGACAAAGTACCTCGTCGACACGCGCTCTATCACCGCACACGACGACGCCGACAAGCGGTGGCTCGCGGAGGAGTGGATCCCGCGACTGGTCGAGGACGGCGTCCGTTACGGCGCGGGCGTCTATCCGGATAGCGTCATCGCGGAGATGGACATGGAGAAGATCGAGTCGCAGGTCAACTCGGTCGCCGAGGAGTACACCTTCCGCACGTTCGGCGATCCCAAGGAGGCACGAGACTGGCTCAACCGGCAGTGACGGCGTCAGGTACGTCACTTTTCTCACGTCAGCAACTCACCGAGAGCGCGGGGACTGCGTCGGTCGACAGAGCGCCGGGAACGGCACGAACTGACGAACGGCCGGACAGGAAACCAGTGGGTTACTTGGGAGTCGGCAGTCGCTTCTGCGGAAAGTAGACCGAGTAGAACGGTGCCTACTCCCACTCGGTGTAGCCACACTGCCCGCAGTGCAGGCGGTCGCCGTGGTCGGCGAGGAAGGTGTCGCCACAGCGGGGGCACATCTCGCGCTCGGTCGTCCCGTCGTCGTCGTAGAACTCGTGGCGGGGCATTATGCCTCCTCGCCCTCGTCGGCCTCGCTCTCGGCGGTGATCTTGTTGCGCTCGAGCATGTGGTCCTGCTCGACGTCCTGTGCGAACTCGGCGTCGTCGTAGACCTTCGCGTAGCCGACGGTCTTGCGCATGCCGAACTTCGTGTCGAGTTCGTGCACGACGACCTCGTCCGCGTCCTTGTTGAGCATCGCCGCCAGCGAGTCCCGCACCGACAGTCGCTCGGGTGAGGCGTCCTCGTGGGTGATCTCGAACCGGACGTCCGTCCGATGCAACATCGGATTCTTGTCCTCCTCGATGATGTCGATATCCATGGTTCGTTGCTCCCTACTCCCCGCGAAACGCGTAAAAGGATTTCGAAGCGCCGGGATCGGGTCGCGAGGGGCCGAGCCGACCGGGTCCACACACTGGGACGAACGGCGACCCGGTCGGGTCCGTGGACCGGCGGGACAGCGCCCGCGTTACGGGATCAGCATCGAAGCGGTCCCGGAGAGCGAAACCCCGTCACTCCGTGCCACGAACAGGACATAAAAGAAGGCGAGGTAGCCGACGAGGAGGACCGTCCCCTTCGGGCGGCCGATCCCGTCGCCGTAGCGCATCATCCCGAGCGCGACGAGGGTAAAGAGGATCATGATCGGGAACTCGACGACCATCGTCCGCCCGGAGACGCCGATGGGGACGATCAGCGCGACGATGCCGATAACCGCGAGGATGTTGTAGATGTTCGAACCGATGACGTTCGTCACCGAGAAGTCCGCCTGCCCGCGGTAGGCGCTGACTAGCGACGTGGCGAGTTCGGGGACCGAAGTCCCGAACGCGATGATAGTCAGGCCGATGAACAGTTCGCCGAAGCCGAGGTCCAGCAGGATGCCGCGGCCGCCGAGGATCAGGCTCCGTGACCCGACGAGCAGGAAGACCAGCGCGCCGACCGTCTTGAGGACGTCGTCGCGCCCGATCGTGGATGTCGAAACCACCGTCTCGTCGACCTCGTCGCCGATGACCTCCTCCTGGTCGCGGTCCTGAGAGTCGCTATAGAGGTGCAACGAGAACAGCGCCAGGATCGCCAGCAGGAACGCGCCGTCGAACGTCGCGAGGGTCCCGTCGGCGGAGAGGACGACCAGCGCCACCGCGGCCGCGAGCATGAACGGCCCCTGCGTGGAGAGGGCGTCGCGGTCGATCGAGATCGGGCTGACGACCGCCGAGGCACCGAGCACCAGCCCGATATTGGCGATGTTCGAGCCGACGATGTTGCCCAGCGCGATCTTGTCGGAGGCGGAGATCGCGCCCATCGAACTGACGAACAGTTCGGGCGCCGTCGTCGCGAACGCGACGATCGTGACCCCGACGGTCGCCGGCCGGATGCCGTACCCGATCGCCAGCGAGGCCGCGCCGCTGACCAGCAACTCCGCGCCGATGTAGACACAGACGATCCCGACCAGAAAGACCAGCCCGTCCGTCGAAAGTATTGCCCCGAGTACGCCTGTCATCGTCGTTGTCGATCCCATCGATGCGGTTTCGGGTCGAAAAGCTACCGGTCGTGGTATCACCACTGATAGCTGGCGTGTCGGGTCAGGCCGGAGTCGACGCGATCCGGAAATATAGTCGAATTTGAAAGATGTCACCCGGAGGATCGAGTGTCGTCGTGCGATCGACCGTGCAAACGCTTTCAGATTCGACTATAATCTACAATAATCACGATCAGTGGAGTCGGGAGCGACTTGTCGGTCGCTGGCGAACACGCGCCTGACGCGGAACTCCGGTGTGATAAGGTGTCCGTACTAATGCGTGCTGGCGGTGACTCACTCATCCAGTATGTCGACCCAGCGTGTACTCGTGACCGACGCGGGCCGCCGACAGGGGATCGTAACCGTCCGGTCTCTCGGCCGGCGGGAACTCGACGTCACGGCGGGGTCGTCGAAACCGCTCGCTCCCGGGGGTTTTTCGAGGTACGCCGACCGCCGGATCCGGTATCCATCACCGACCGACGACGAGGTGGGATTTCTCGAGGCACTCGAGGTAGAACTCGAGGAGCGCCAGTACGCCGCACTCATCCCGGTGACGTCGCCCACGGTCGGACCCATCGTCCGAAACAGAGACAGATTGGAACGGTACGCGCCGATCCCGTACCCCGAGTACGAGACGCTGGAAACCGGACTCGATAAACGGCAGACGATGGCGGCGGCGCAGGCAGCCGGCGTCGCCGTCCCGGTGACGCTCGCGCAGAACTCGCTCGACCTCGATGCCGTCGCGGAGACGGTCGGCTACCCCGCCGTCGTCAAACCCAGCCGTGGTTCCGGTCGGGTGGGCGTGCCCGTCTGCGGCTCGCCGGCCGAACTCGAATCCGCGTTCGAATCCGTACAGGAGCGACACGGGAAACCGCTCGTCCAGGAGTTCATTCCGAACGGTGGCGAGGTGGGCGTGTACACACTCTACGACTGGTCGTCCGAACTGGTCGGGTTGACTGTCCAGCGTCGTCTCAGGACGAACCCACCGAGCGGTGGTCCCAGTACGCTTCGGGAGACGGTCGAGAACCCGGAACTGGTGGACCTCGCGACGGATCTGTTCGACGAACTCGAGTGGTCGGGCGTCGCGATGGCCGAATTCCGGTACGACGCCCGCACGGGCGAGCCGAAACTCCTCGAAATCAATCCCCGCCTGTGGGGAAGTCTCGCGCTCTCGGTTCGCGCCGGCGTGGACTTTCCCGCCATACTGTATCAGCTGGCCACTGAGGGGGAGTGCGACGCGGCGCTCGACTACGAGGTTGGCGTGCAGGCGCGGCAGCTGCTCGGTGACATTGGCCACCTCCTGCGGCGGCCCGACAAAGGGGCCGCCCTCCGTGAGGTCCTCGCACCCGCCGACTCCCCCCGAGTGTACGACATCTTTTCGCGGGAGGACCCGGCCGTCGCACTCGTGTACTCGGTCACCGCGGTCGCGGGGACTCTCGGTCGAGCGCTGCGGGGACAGTGACACCCGCGGCGACCCGGAACGCGTCGCATCGCGCGCTGGTCCCGCCACTCGGCCGCGTCACAGCGGTGGGTCGTCGAAGGCCTGTCGAGCCAGATACTCCGAGATCGCGTACGCCATCCAGGCCTGACACCACCGCATCAGCGTGACCCGTTTCGTGTAGAAGCGATGCTTCCGGAAGTAGAACCGGCCGTCGCCGTCGAAGAGGTTCTCGACCGCCCACGAGAGGATACGACGCGCCCGTTCGAGTTCCCCCGTCCGGGAGAACACGAGGATCCCCTGCGCCGACGCGTGGACGTCGCGGGGGTAGGTCGACGACTCGTCCCAGTTGGGCGCACCGTCGGCGTCGAACAGTTCGTGCCGGTAGAACGACAGTGCCCTGTCGAGGACGTCCCCGTATCTGTTCTCGCCGACCGCTTCGTCGTACCGCAGCATCGACTCGACAATAAATCCGTTGTGGAAGTTGTCCATCGAGAGGTGTGACTCGTCCGGCGGGTGTCGGTAGTACCAGCCGCCGGCGTTGGTCTGGAGGGTCGCCACGTAGTCGAGGATCCGGCCCGCTCGCTCGGCGAGCGCGTCGTCCCCGGTGGCGGCCCACAGGTCCACGAGCAGGTGCGCGCCGACGGCCATGGCGTTCGGTGTGACGTAGTCCCAGGAGTCCTTCGGGAGGTACTTGAGTACGGCGCCGCCATCGACTTCGCGGTAGGCGAGGTCCTCGACGACGAAGTCAGCCGCCGTCCGGCCGACGGCCGGAAACACCGGATCCAGGTCTCCGCTCCGGAGAAGCGCCCGCGCCGGAGCGGCGGTCGAGACGACCGATGGCATGTTCGTGTCGCCCGTGTTCGTCAGCGACTGCGTCCGGTGCTGGTGGCTCCCGCAGAACCCGCTGTACCCCCGACAGCGGTTCCGGACGAGCCAGTCGAGCAGGTCGACCGCCTCGCCGGCAAAGTCGACACCGGGATCACCTGCAGTGTCCCCTTGCTCGCGCAGCAGGCGGTCGACGGTGAGGTTCGCCATCGCGAACAGTCCGGCACCCATGAAGTTCCGGCGCTGCTCAACCAGCAGGAGTGGCCGGGCGTTGATCGGTGCCCGCTTGGCGGTTTCCTGAAATGCCAGGTTGACCCACCGGTTCTCGACGGGCAGGGCGCCGAGAACCCGGCTGCTCAACCCGTCACAGTAGTCCCAGCCCGTGTACGCCCTGTCGCGCGAGTACGCGAGCACGTCGAGTAACGTCCGGAACGCGGCGACGTCGAACGGCGGATCCCGCTTTCGCTCTTTTCTTTGTTTTTCTCCCCAGTCCCCGGAGGATGTCGTCAAAGCACACACGGTACTGTGAGAGTTACGCCGCCAGCCGGATTGTTATGCCCGGCTTTCGACCACCGGAAGCGGTCACTCTCCCGCCACCAGTTCGCCGAGGTCGGCGAGCAGATGTGAGACGTGCAGGCGGTCGTTGGTGCCGGCCGAGAGGTCGACGTCGACGTCGCCGGCGAGGCGGTGGACCTCGGCGAGGCGGTCGCCGGAGTAGCGCGACCGGGCGACCGCGAGGACGTCCTCGAGGACTTCCCCACCGCTGTATCCCTCGTCGACGAGCAGGTCGTCGAGCGTCGAGCGGGCGTCGGTGAACTCGCCGGCCTCGGCAGCAGTGATCATCTCCTGGACCCGCTCGTCGGCGCCCAGCGACCCCAACACCTCGTAGGCAGCGTTCATCGTTATCTCGCCTTCCTGCTCGGAGGTGGTCTGGGCCGCGAGGATCGCTTCCCGGAGGTCGCCGTCGGCGTAGCCGGCGACGTACTCGATCCCCTCCGCGTCGAAGTCGGCACCCTCGGCGGTCGCGATGTCCTCGAGGACCGCGACCGTCTCGTCGTGGGTGGGCTTGCGCACCGCGACGGGGAAACACCGCGAGCGGATCGGCGGGATGAGCGCCGAGGGCTGGCGCGTCGCGATGACGAACTGCGTGGCCTCGTAATACTGCTCCATCACCCGCCGGAGCGCCTGCTGGAAGTCCTCGCGGACGCCCTCGGCGTTGTCCAACAGCACGGTCTTGTACGACCCCGAGACGGGCGCGTAGCTCGCCGACTCCTTGAGGACGTGGTTGATGAGGTCGGCCTTCGAGGACTCCCGGCGGCGCTTCGAGTCGATGAATCGCGCAAAGCGGGGATCCTGGCTCACCTCCTTTTTCGTCATGTCGAAAAAGTCCGCGACGTTGATCTCGACGAGGTCGGCGTCGGGGTTCTCGTGGAGTTCGTCGGCGAGCGCGCGCACCGCGGCTGTTTTGCCGGCGCCGGGCGGCCCGTGGACCAGCAGGTTCATCGGCTCGGAGACGACGCTCTCGAGGTGCTCGCGGACCTGTGGCTGGGGCAGGTCCGAAAGTTCGGGCGCGTGGCGCTCGGTCCACAGCGGCCCCTCGATCGCTCCCGACAGGTCCTCCTCGTCGTCTGCCATCGACTCCCGGTAGGACACCGCGAGGTATGAATCCATCTCTCTCGGCCGAACGCGACTCGCTCGGACGGTCGTTCGACAGTTTTAACTGACGATTGAGATGAAAGTTTGCGATGACAGATGTCAATCTTGCTCGCGCTCGTATCAAGGACGGGAAGGCGGACCGACTGCGTGCGTGGTTCGAAGAGTTACACGAGCGCGAGTCCGAAGTCGTCGAAACGCTCCGACACGAAGGCGTCTACACGGAGACGGCGTTCATCCTGTCGTCGGACGAGACAGCGTATCTCTACGTGTATATGGAGGCTGAGGACCTAGATCAGGCGGACGAGGCCGGGGACCAAGAGGCGTACGACATCGACGAGGAACACCACGATGTGTTGGGAGAGACGCTAACAGGGGACTGGGAGACGCTCGAACCGATCGGACACTTCACCAATCCCTCACTGCGGTGACTCGGTCGCCATCGGGCCGCGCTGCACGCGCTGACACTATCGCTACCGTTCGGTTTGCGTATCGCTACCGCCCGGACCCGGGGTCGAACAGTTCCTCGAAGACCTTGCGCTGGGCGGCCCGGAGGTGCTGGTGGTAGGTCGGCCGAGTGATGTCCATCGTCTCGGCGAGGTCGTCGCCGTCGATGTCGCGGGGCCACTCGAAAAAGCCCCCGAGGTGGGCGGTCCGGACCGCCGTCTCCTGGCGGTCGGTAAAGCGGTCGAGTACCGCCTCGTGGAACTCCTGGCGGGTACGGACGGGCCGCTCGTGCTCGTGATAGCCCACGAGGTCGGTGGTGTCGTAGCGCTCCTCGACGAGGGAGAACACGTCGCGGGCCTCGGCCTCGTAGGGGAGTTCGATGGTGTAGCGGACGACGCCCTCGGTGGCGGTGACCGCGCGGGTGACCGCGCCGTGGTCCGCGAGCAGACTCACCAGCGAGTCCGCGACAGTCGCCTCGAACAGCACCTCGCCGTCGTGGTCCGCAATGATACCGAACGACTCGACGTCGTCGTCGCCCGAGAGGAGTTCGCGGACCGTCTCCGCGTCGGTGTCGCTGGCGGTGACGTACAGTCGCAGGCGCCCCTCGGACTCGTAGACCGACCCCGTCAGTTCGAGTGCGGCGTCGCTCTGTGCCGAGATGCGGCCAAAGAGGAGGTCGGCGTCGCGGACGGTGAACTCGAGTTCGACGACGCGGTCGGTCGAGAGGATCCGACCGCTCTCGATCGCGTTGACGGCGTTGGCGAGCGCACGACCCAGCGCGCCGAGGACGACCTGCTCGCGCTCGCCGAAGGCGTCCGGGTCGCTCGCGTAGACGGTGAGCACGCCGTAGTTGGTCTCCTTGTAGGTCAGCCGGACGGCGATGAGCGAGCCGAGGCCCGCCTCGCGGGCGCGGGCGTGAACGCTGTCGTCGGGCACGTCGGCCAGGTCGACGACGCGGATCCGGTCGTCTTCGAGCGCGAGGACGGCGGGGTCGGCCCGCGCTGCGGCGCGGTCGACCGACAGCCCCGACACGGCGTCGGTCAGGTCCGGCACCTCGCCGTCCCAGGCGGCGGCCTCGATGGTTTCCGCGGTCAGATCCGGGCGGCCGATCCACGCGAACGCGTAGGGTTCGGTCGCGACGAGTTGCTCGACGACGCCGCGTTCGAGTTCCTCGCGGGTCCCGGCCTGGACGAGCACCTCGACGGTGTCCTCGATGAGGCCGTTGATACGGTCGACGAGCGTGTCGACCCGCTCGCGGGCGTCGCGGACCTCGCGCTCGCGCTTGGCGCGGTTGGCCGCCGCGGCCGCGCTCGTCGCGACGAGCTGGGCCGCCCGCCGGTCGACATCCGAGAACGCGTCGGGCTCCTCGGCCCCGATGGAAATGGTCCCGTGGACGCCCATCGGGAGGTGCATCGCCGAGCGGACCACCGCACTATCGTCGCCGTCATCCGGGCCCCGGTCGCCATCGTCTCGGTCAGCGTCCCGGTCAGCCGTGTCGTCGACGACGACCGATTCGCCGTCGACGAACGCGCGGCCGGGTCCGCCCTGGCCGATGTCATAGACCGGCGGGTCACCCAGTCGCTCGGTGACGTCGTCGGTCACCCCCGCGGGGACGAGCCGGTCAACCTCGCTGTCGAAGAGCCTGACGACGGTGAGGTCGAACCCGAGAACGTCCCTGACGGCGCGGGCGACCACCTCGGAGACTTCCTCGCGATCCCGGGACTGCATCAGCGACCGCGAGGAGTCGAGCAGTTCCGAGAGCATCTCGCGGTGGGCGCGTTGCTCGGTGACGTCGCGGACGACGCCGGCGACGCCCCGCACCGCGTCGTCGTCGTCCCGGAGCGCCGTCATGCTGTCCTCACAGCGGACCGTCTCGCCGTCGGCCCGCCGGACGGTCGACTCGACGGTCCGCTCGGTCGCCTCGCCCACGAGCAGGTCCGCGAGCGCCGCGCCCACCTCGTCGTCGCCGTGGACGGCCGAGACGTGTTCCCCGATCAGGGACGAACCCTCGCGGCCGGTCAGGGCGGCGAGCGCCGGATTGACGTAGGTGAACCGCCCCTCGGCGTCGAGTTCGTAGACGCCGTCCTCGACCGACCGGACGATGGTCTCGTAGCGCTCGAGTTCGCGCTCGCGTTCGCGGCGCTCGAGTTCGTAGCTCACCCACTCGACGAGCAGTTCGATGAACGTCCGTTCGGCCGCCGTGAAGGCGCGCTCGCGGCGCTCGGTCGCGGCGAAACACACCGTTCCGTAGAGGTCGCCCTCGACGAGGAGTTTGCCGCCGAGGTAACACTCGAACTCGAAGCGGTTGTAGGCGGGGTCGTCCGCCCACCCCTCCGCGGCGGCGTGTTCGAGCGCGAGCAGGCCCTCACCCTCGATTGCACGCCGGCAGTACGCCTCCGAGAGCGGCGCCGACGCGCCCGGCTTGAGAACCTCGTCGTCGCCCCGCGCCGCGACGATCGTCTGTGTCCCGTCGTCGATCCGGGTGACGAAGCCGAGCGGGAGGTCGAGCCGGTCACAGCCGACCGCGAGCGCGCGGTCGAGTTTCTCGTCCAGCGAGAGGTCGCGGTTCGAGGCCAGTCGCTGGAGGTCACGGAGTGCTCGCTCGTTTCGCTCCAGTTCCGCTTCGGCGTGTCGATGCTCGGTAACGTCTCTGACGTAGACGGTGAGGCCGTCGGCCGCCGGATAGACGGTGACCTCCAGCCACGCGTCGTCGTCGGGCGCATGCGTCTCGAAGGTGCGGGCCGACTGGCTGTCCAGCGCCGCGCGGTACTCGGTTTCGAAGACGCCCCCCTCCGTGTCGGGGAAGACGTCGGTGACGTACTCGCCGGCGAACTCCGCGGCCGGCCGGCCCAGGATCTCCTCGACGCGGGCGTTGGCGTACGTGACCTGCAGGTCCTCGTCGAGGCCCACGACCGCCTCGTCGATCCGGTCGAGGACCCGCTCGGCGCGCTCGGGCATCCCGGCGTCGCCGCCGACCGCGTCGCCGACCGGCCCGCCGTCAGTCGTGACCGGTGGGTCCTCAGCGGTGACCTGCGAGTCCTCAGCGGTGACCGGCCGGTCGTCGGTCATGACGGACGGACCGTCGTCCGCGACCGGCGGGTCGTCAGCCCCGATCCGGCGCGCGAGGACCGCCGCACCACCCTCGCCCGCTCGCACGTAGTCCGCGACGCCGGCATCGACGGCTGCCTCGGGTGCCAGCGCGCTTTCGTCGGCGTAGGCCACGACCGGAACACCCGCGCGGTCGGCCCGGTCGACCAGTGCCGCGAGCGCCGCCGGGGTCGCCGGCCCGACCCAGACGACGACATCGACAGCGCCCGCGTCGGATGCGTCGAGCGAAACGGCCGCGGGGCCGTCGACAGCGGTGGTCGTCACCGACCACGCGGCCGAGGCGACGGGGGCCGTCGCCGCGAGCGCGTCGGCTACCGACTCGAACCCGTCCACGTCACGTCCGGCTACCAGGACCCGTCGACACCCAACCATGGCGCCCAATTACGCCCGGATACTCATAAAGGCAGATCCCCGCGTTCGGAGTCGTGTTCAGACACGGATTTGCGATCGTGGGAAACAGCGTGAAAGCCCCGACTGGTTCGCCTCCAGCGACGAGCGCGACAACCTCGCGGACGACCGCCCCGACCAGCGCCGAGCCCTGCGCCGGCGCCTCGACACCTGGCTCGACGACATCGACGCGCCGCGACCGGAGCCGGTGTAGCTCGCGTCGCTCGTCGCAAAAATGTGCTCGCGGCTTCGCCGCACGCCACGAGACGCTCCTTACTCACGGGCCCCTTCGCTCACGGGTCACTCCGTTCCCCGTTCGCAAAACCGAGGCGCTCCCGTTGGTCGCGCCTCGCATGCGCCGTCCGGGAATTGAACCCGGGCTCTAGCCTTGGGAAGGCTATGTCCTACCACTGGACCAACGGCGCCCGTTAAACAGTAGCCCGACCGGTCCACTTGAACGTAGCGCTTTCGGAGACGCTACTGCTCCGCCATCGCGCTAACGCCACGCCACTGCTCCGCCATCGCGCTGACGCCACGCCAACGCTCCGCCGTCGCACCGACACCACGCCGACTCGGCGGGGTTCCATCGGAAACACCGCCCCACCCGGATCCGCGACCGAGGAGTGGACGCACGTCCACCGATCCGCCGGAAAACAAGCCTATTAGACGCCGGGTTCCCAACCGTCGGCCATGAGCACGACCGAGGACGTCGTCAGGGCCGAGGACCCGCTCGACCTGACGCTCTCGACCGACGAACTCGAAGCCCACCGCGAGCATATCACCGACTTCATCGCCGAGCAGTTCTCTGCCGCCGGCGCCGACCGCGCCGTCATCGGCCTCTCGGGCGGCATCGACAGCACGCTTACGTCCCACCTCCTCGTCGAGGCGCTGGGCGCCGACCGGGTTCACGGCCTGGTGATGCCCAGCGAAGTCAACCGCGACGAAAACATGAGCGACGCCGAGCGCGTCGCCCGCGACCTCCTCGGCATCGAGTACGACATCGTCGAGATCAACCCCATCGTCGACGTGTTCCTCGGCGCCTTCCCCGAGGCCGCCGACGACCGCATGGCCGCCGGCAACCTCCGCGTGCGGGTCCGTGCCGTCCTGAACTACCTCGTCGCCAACCACGAGGACGGCCTCGTCGTCGGCACCGGCAACCGCAGCGAGGCGCTCGTCGGCTATTTCACGAAGTACGGCGATGGCGCCGTCGACTGCCACCCCATCGCGAACCTCTACAAGGGGCAGGTCCGCCAGCTCGCCCGCCACGTCGGCGTGCCCGACGACCTCGCGGCCAAGACCGCCAGCGCCGAGATGTGGGTCGGCCAGACCGACGAGGCGGAACTCGGCGTCGACTACGAGACGCTGGATTCGGTGCTCGCGCTCCACGTCGACGGCCCGCTCTCGGCGTCGGCGACCGCCCGCGAGATCGGCGTGAGCGAAGATGCGGTCGAGACGGTCCGCGGCCGCTACGAGGCCAGCGCGCACAAGCGCCGCGCGCCGCCCGGCCCCGACCCGCTGTACTGATCCCGCCCGCTCAGCCCGCCCCCTCAGCGGCCGTAGGCGAGATACGAGAGCGCGACGAACGTCGCAATGGTGGCGACGAGAAAGCTGAGCACGCCCGCGGTGCTGTCCCAGACCGACCCGGCGGCGGTTCCGATAGCGATCCCAAAGATTGCGGACCCGAGTATCAGGGCGGCGCCCGTCTGCCACTCCTCGAGGAAGGAGACGGTGGAGGGTTCTGCCATACGGTCGTGTTCGCCGACAGTCAGGTTAGTCTTTCCGGATGGTGAAAAAGGGACAGAGGCGGGGCGAGCGATCCCGTGCAAACGAGCGATCCCGTGCAAACGAGCGATCCCGTGCAAACGAGCGACCGGGGCGACTTCTCGAAAACGACCTCACCGGACGATTTGTCGAAAGCAACCTCGCCGAGCGCGTCGTCACCACTCCTTGCAGTCATCACAGACCAGCAGGTCGTCCTGTCGCCAGCGTCGCTGAACGCTGTCCCCGCAGGCTGCACACGCAGCGCCCGCCGCGCCCCAGACGTAGGTCGACACCGCCGGCTCGACCGCGTCCGGGTCGGCTGACGGTTCGGTGTCCGCACCGTCGCCGTCGGTGGCCGGTTCTTCAGGCCCCCCGTCGCCAGCGCCACCAACGCCGTCATCGCCAGCGTCGCTCTCACCAGCGTCGGCGCCAACGTTGCCCTCGTCACCGTCGGCGCCACCAGCACCGTCGTCACCGTCGGCGCCGTCGCTCCCGGCGTCGAGAAAGTCGTCGAGCGACCGGTCGTCCATGATTCATAATTCACACGCGCCGTGTTAGCATCTTTCGCTCCGACGCGACACAGTCGAACGTCCCGTCTGTCAGCGATGGGTGTCGATGTACTCGTTCAGCGCTGCGAACTCCTCGGATGAGAGAACGATTTCCGAAGTCACGCCGTCGACATCCTCGAAGTCGTCGTCGAGAGACAGGATCGTCTCGACCCCTTCTTCGATGGCGACGCGTGCATAATACCCGTCCCAGCCGTCGATGTTGTGAGTCGCCGCCAGATCGAATCCGTCCCTGACCGTCGACTCGGGCATCTCGTCGTACCAGTGAATCCGACTCGAATCGGCGAAATTCGCCATCAGGCGGGAGGCGTCGTGGGTCGAAAGTCCGTAGTAGTTCGTCAGTACGACGTGGGCGCCGAACAGCGCCGGATACGGCACGACGGCGTGGATAGTGCCCTCGATAGCACCTTTGACGTACGAGAGCGCCGTCTCGCTGACAGGCGTTCCTGCGTGGGCGAGGGCGACCACACCGACATCGAAGAGATACGGGCCGTCACTCATCAGTGGAGTCGCCCGTCGCCTGGCGGCGAATCGTCTCGGCGTGGTCCTCGGCGATCGGATGCATCCCCTCAGCAGGAGCGTCGCGGTCGGTCGCCGCCTCCGCAATGAGTCGTTCCATCCGCTCGATGAGCCGTTCGGGGTCGTCCTCGGACTCGACGACTGCCTTTCCGTCCTCTTCGTGGACCTCGACTTCGGTCCCAGGTTCGATCCCGAGCCGTTCTCGTATCTCCTGTGGCAGAACGATGCGACCCTTGGAATCGACCGTGACCATATTCCCACTAGCAGTGGGAGAGTGTTTGTATCTTTTGCCGATCCGCAACGTGACGCCGGCGGTCGAACAGCGCGGAGTCGACGGCGATCAGTTCCGCGCGTCTTCGACCGCCGCGACGAACTCCGCGGCGGACTCGCGGACGCCGTCCCAGTCCTCGTTCGCGATGGCCTCGTAGTCCACGAGGGCCGACCCCGCGCCGACGGCGACGGCGCCGCTCTCGAAGTAGTCGGCCACGTTCTCCGTCGAGACGCCGCCGGTCGGCATGATCGGCACGTCGCCCAGCGGCCCCTGGATCGCGCCGATGTGGCCCGGTCCGACTGTCGACGCGGGGAACATCTTCAGGATGTCAGCGCCGGCCTCCATCGCGCTCGCGGCCTCGGTCGGCGTCATCACGCCCGGAATGGCGACGACGCCCTCCCGGTTGCAGATGTCGATGACGTTCTCGTTGAAGTTCGGGGCGAGGACGAACTCCGCGCCGGCCTCGATGACGTTGCGCGCGGCGGGGGCGTCCATCACGGTGCCCGCGCCGACGACGGCGTCGGTCCCTTCCAGCGCGCGGTCGACATCGGCGATCATCTCGCTACAGCGCGTGGCATCGGCGGTCACCTCGATGGCCGTCACGCCGCCCTCGTGGATGGCCTCCGCGACCGGGACAATGTCGTCCTCGCCGATCCCGCGCAGGACCGCCGTCACGCCGCTGTCGACGATTCGTTGCTGGACTTCCTGTTTGTTCGTCATACCTCCCCTTGGGTCGGGCGGGGGCAAAAGGCTACCCAGTTTCACCCGGTCGCTGCCACCGCCTCTCCACGCGACCGCCCCTCCACGCGATCCGGTCCGGTCACTCGCTCACTCGCCGTCGGGGTCGTAGGGGTGGGCGATGTCGGATTTCGGCGCGCCCGTCCCCAGTACCCGCACCGGCCCGTCGGCGTCGGCGGGGTTGAATGCGCGGTGGGGGCTGTCGGGTTCGGCGACGAACACCTCGCCGGCCGCGACGACGAACTCCTCGTCGGGCGTCTCGACGTGGAGCGTCCCGCGGAGTACGTAGAAGGCCTCCTCGCGGCGCTCGTGGTAGTGATACGTCCGCGGGAGTTGCTCGCCCGGGGCCATCTCGTAGGTGGCCAGGTGCAGCGCGGCCAGTTCCGCGGTGTCGGAGATCCCGCGGCGGTCACAGGGGTAGTCGGGCGTCGGGTCGAGGTCGGCGGGGTCGAGGTGATGGTAGGGCACGGTCGCCCCTCGGCGCGCAGGGGCCATAAATCGGCCGTGGCTCGTCCATCGATCAACCGCGGATCGCCTCTCGATCGGCCGCGGATCGCCCCTCGATCGGCCGTGGATCGCCTACCCGAGGACCGTGACGATGACGGCGACGCTGGCCAACGAGGCGACGGTCGTGACGAAGACGTTGAGCGAGGCCAGTCCCGCGTCGCCGCCGAGTTCGTTCGCGTAGACGTACGTCGAGACGGCCGTCGGCATCCCGAACATCAGGACCGCGGGCGCGACCGACGCCGGTTCGACGGCGAGCGCGGTGAACACCCCCCAGGCGAGCGCGGGCATCACGGCGACTTTCATCGCGACGACCGACCCCGTCAGCCCGTAGTCCAGCCCCTCGCTGGAGAGTCTGAGCGAGGCGCCGACACACAGCACCGCGACCGGGAGCGCGAGTTCCGAGACGGCGCCGAGACCGGTGTCGACGGTGCCGGGGACCGAGAGGCCGACCTGCGAGGCCGCGAGTCCGGCGAACAGGGCGATCAGGACGGGGTTGGTCGCGATGCCGCGGAGTTCGTCCCGGATATCGGCGTCGGCGTCGTTGATGGCGATGAGCGACCCGACGGTCAGGGGCGTCTGGGTGAGCACGCCGATGCCGAGGACGACGCTGGCCGTCGCGACGGCGGAGTCGCCCAGCGTCGCGCCGACCAGCGGGACGCCGAGAAAGCCCAGGTTCGAGTGATACGACTGCACGACGGCGACGCTCCGCCGCGAGCGACTGGGCTGGCGGCTGTGGACCACCCACGCGAGTCCCACCATCGTCCCGAAGACGAGCAACGCCCCGCCGACCAGCGCCGGCGAGACCAGATCCGCGAGGGGCTGGTCGTACGTCGAAGAGAAGATCAGCGCCGGGAGCGCGACGTAGAAGGCCAGGTCGTTGAGCCAGCCCGTCCGGCGCTCGTTGAGGAGGCCGACCCGCCGCGCGCCGACACCGACGGCGAGGAGGACGAGCAGGTAGCCCAGGCGCACGGCGACATCCATACCGGTCCCAGCCGATCCCGGCTTTTCAGCGTTCGGATCGTGGCTTCGCGGTGGCGGACGACAGCGTGGCACACGGCAGACCGGGTCGCGGAGTCGGCAACCGCTCCCGGCCCGAGCGGTGAGCGAAACGACTACCCGTGCGGCGATGACAGCCGGAATATGGTCTCCGATAGACAGGTCGGCGCCTCCGCCGGACAGGTCGCCGCCTCCGACGGAAAGACGTCTATCCCCGACGACGTCGCGGCGGTCGTCCGACGGTATCGGCGCACGGAGCGACTCCTCACCGGTGCGTTGCTGGTCGTCGTTCTCGGCGCGGTCGGCGCGGCGCTGGTCGCGCTCCCGGTGGTCCCGGCGCTGGTCGTCGCTCTCGCGGCGGCCGTCGCCGTCCGCGCGCCGCTGTTCCGGACCGGCGGAACGGCACAGTTACGAACCGACGCCAGCCCCGAGACGGTCCGCGCCGACTTCGCTGGCGCGACCCCGCCGGTGCTCGCCTTCCAGTGGGGCGTCGCCGACAGCGTCGACGCCACCGCCGACGGCGGCCGCTACGAACTGTCCGCGCTGTTCGGCCTGTGGTCGGTGACGATGGAGACGGCGACGGGCCGCGGCGGCGAGGGGGCGACAGCCGACCGCGACGGCGTGGCACCGCTCGAACTCCGCGTCACGGCCGGCGGTCAGCCGTGGGGAGCCTACGACGTCGTCACTCGCGAGCACGATGGCGTGACGGTGGTCGACGTGACCGTCACGTCCGAGCGACGGTTCGGCCTGCGGCGACTGCCGCAGTGGGTCGCGGCCGAGCACCACCGCGCCGACGCGCTCGCGGCACAGGGCTACACGGTCGTCGAACGTGACGTGCGTCCGCGGTTCCGCGGGTGAGCGCGACTCCGCACTTCGTGCGACCCCGCACGCCCGCGGCAGTCATCCGGAGTCGAGTACGACGCCGGCGCTCCCGAACGGCCCCCGCAGCACCCACAGTAACATTGAGGGGAGTGGCGGCCGCGGGAGGCGGTATGACATACCGCGCAGGGATCGTCGGCACGGGTGGCGTCGCGGGAATGGGCATTTACGACGGCTCCGAGGAGGACATCGGGGCCGACCCCGTCGACGCCAGCCACGCCGGCGGCTACGCCGCGAGCGAGGACGTGGAACTAGTTGCGGTCGCAGACATCGACGAGGACGCGCTCGACCGCTTCGGCCGCGCGTGGGATATCCCCGAAGAGGGCCGGTACCTCGGCCACGAGGCGATGCTCAAAGACGCCGACCTCGACGTGCTCTCGGTCTGTACCCCCTCAATGCTCCACCGTGAGCACGTCGCGGACGCGGCCCGGATCGGTGACCTGGACGCCGTCTGGTGCGAGAAGCCGCTTGCCTGCTCGGTCGGCGACGGTGAGGCGATGGTCGACGCCTGCGACGAGGCGGGCGTCGAACTCGTCGTCAACCACTCGCTGCGGTTCTACCGGCAGAACCGGGCGATCAAAGAGGCGGTCGACGACGGACTCGTGGGGGAGATTTCGTCGGTCACCTGCGGGAGCCCGATGGAACTCCTCCGGGTGGGCACGCACGTCGTCGACTTCGCCGTCTTCCTGCTCGACGCCCGCGCCGAGACGGTAGCCGGCCACGTCACCGGCGCGAATCAGGCGGCCGAGCACCTCACCGACGACGATATCGACGACGCCGCCGCGGGCGGGTTCGTCGTCACCGACGACGGGACCTTTGTCACCTACGACGGGACGACGAAACGCGACGAGGCAACCTTCCACCACCGGTTCAACGGGACCGAGGGGCGCCTCGTCAACGCCGAGGACGGCTGGCGCTACTGGGACGCGACCGACGACGGCCACGAAGAGCGAGAGCCCCCAACCGGCGGCCACGACGACGGTCACGAGGAAGCGTTCGCCAACGCCGTCGACCACGTCGTCGACCTGATCGAGGGCAACGCCGAGAACCGCTCGTCCGGCCGGCAGGCCTGTCACACGATGGAGATTCTCGTTGGGCTGTACGCCTCACACTACACCGACGGACGCGTGTCGGTCCCGCTGGAGCGGCCGCTGAAGGACGTGACTATCACGTCGTGGTAGCGGGGATCACCCCGTGACCGTCTCGCGCTTTTCGACCTGGTCCTCGTCGATGGCGACACCGACGCCCGGCATGTCCGGCGGCGAGACGGTGCCGTCGTCGGGGTGGAGTTCGTGTTCGAAGAAGAACTGGTCTTTCCGGTTCCAGCGGTCGAGATACTCCACGAGCGGACAGAGCGGTTCGGGGTGAGCAGCGATGACATGGGCGTTCGCGTGGACGAGGTGGCCGTGCGGGATCACGGGAATGTCGTGGACATCGGCGAGCGAGCAGACGTGTTGCATCTCGGAGATGCCGCCGCCCCACATCGTGTCGAGTTGGAGCACGTCGACCGCCCCCCGCGAGAGCAGGTCGTGAGCGCCGTAGCGGGTGTACTCGTGTTCCCCGCCAGCGATGGGGAAGGGGGCTTCCTCCCGGAGTTCGGCGTAGCCGTCGATGCGGTCGGCCCGGACCGGTTCCTCGACCCAGTCCGGGTCGTAGGGGGCGATGCGGTCGAACATCTCCAGGGCGAAATTCCGGTTCCACGAACTCCAGGCGTCGAAATACAGGTCGTACTCCTCGCCGACCGCCTCGCGCGCGGCCCGCACGAGGGCCTCGTTGGCCTGCTTACCCTCCGTACCGCTGCCGACGCCGTAGCGGAAAAACCACTTCTGGGCCTCGATGCCGCGGGATTTCATCTCGGCGGCGTGCTCGCGGACGCTGTCGGGGTCGACGGGGTAGCCCAGCATCGACGCATAGACCGGCAACTCGGTCCGGCAGGGCCCGCCGAGCAGGCGGTACACCGGTTCGCCCAGCGCCTTGCCTTTCGCGTCCCACAGCGCCACGTCGATGGCGCTGATGGCCTGGACCGTCTGGCCCTTCCGGCCGTGGATGGCCGAGCGGTACATCAGATCCCAGCACCGCTCCGTCGCGCGCGGGTCCTCACCGACGAGGAGGTCCTCGAAGCCGGCGACCTGCGGGACCCACTTCTCCGCGACGGGGCCGACGACGCCGGTCACGTCGTCGTCCGTTTCGACGTGGAGGAATATCTGCGAGATTTCGAGGCCGTCCGCCGTGGCCGCGGTGTTGGTCTCCTCGCTCCCACCGCCGACGAACATGTCCGTCGCGGTCTCTCGCCGGTACTCGGGGTAGACGTCGACCGGGCGGGCGAGCCGTTCCGCGTAGAACGCCTCCGGATCGACGTCCAGCGTTCCGGTCAGGCGCTCGAAACGAAAGCCGGTGATCTCCATACCCCCGTGGGCGGCGGGCGTGACCGTAACGGTGGCGGTCAGTCGGAGTTCAGCGTCGTTCGAGTCCCGCGTCGGTCAGGGCTTGCATCGGTCGAGTCCCGTCTCGGTCAGGGTTCGCATCGGTCGAGTCCCACATCGGTCGAGCCCCGCGTCGGGCGAGTCTCGCGCGACGCTGTCTCCGATCCGTCGCGCTTTTGGCCGCGAGCGTCAAGGGATCGGTAGTAACGGATGGCCCGGTATCACATCGAGACCTACGGCTGTACGGCCAATCGGGGGGAGAGCCGCCGGATCGAGCGGGCGCTCCGCGACGGCGGCCACCACCCCGCCGACGGGCCGAGCGACGCCGACGTGGCCATCCTCAACACCTGCACTGTCGTCGAGAAGACCGAGCGCAACATGCTGCGACGCGCCGCGGAACTCGACTCGGAGACGCCCGCGGATCTCGTGGTCACGGGCTGTATGGCGCTGGCCCAGGGCGAGGAGTTCGAGTCGGCCGACGTCGACGCCGAGGTACTCCACTGGGACGAGGTGCCCGACTACGTCCGCAACGGCGAGTGCCCGACGACCACGCCGGACACCGACCCCGTCCTCGACGGCGTCGTCGGCATCCTCCCCATCGCCCGGGGCTGTATGTCCGACTGCTCCTATTGCATCACCAAGCACGCGACGGGGAAGATCGATTCACCGTCCGTCGAGGAGAACCTCGAGAAGGCCCGCGCGCTGGTCCACGCCGGCGCGCGGGAGATCCGCATCACCGGCCAGGACACCGGCGTCTACGGCTGGGACGAGGGCGAGCGGAAACTCCACGTCCTGCTCGACCGGATCTGTACCGAAATCGACGGCGACTTTCGCGTCCGAGTGGGGATGGCGAACCCGAAGGGCGTCCACGGCATCCGCGAGGAACTCGCCACGGTATTCGCCGAGCACGACGAACTCTACAACTTCCTGCACGCGCCGGTCCAGTCGGGTAGCGACGACGTGCTCGGAGATATGCGCCGCCAGCACCAGGTCTCCGAGTTCGTCGAGGTGGTCGAGACGTTCGACGACTACCTCGACGAGTGGACACTCTCGACGGACTTCATCGTCGGCTTCCCGACCGAGACCGACCGCGACTTCGCACAGACCGAGGCACTCCTCCGGGAAGTCCGCCCGGAGAAGATCAACGTCACGCGCTTCTCGAAGCGCCCCGGCACCGACGCCGCCGACCTGAAGGGGCTGGGCGGCACGCTCAAAAAGGAGCGCTCGAAGGCCCTCTCCGAGACGAAGATGGAGGTTATGGACGAAGTGTACGAGTCGATGGTCGGCGAGACCCGCTCGGTCCTCCTGACTAAGGACGGCACCGACGAGTCGCTCGTGGGCTACGACCGCGCCTACCGGCAGGTCGCCATCCCCGGAGCGGAGACGCAGGGTGTCGAGGTGGGCGACACCGTCGACGCCGAAATCACGGGGCACAACACCGTCTACGCGCTCGGCGAGTTGGTCTAAGGGAAGTCAGGCTCAGTCGTCGGCGGTATAGGCACCGCTCCGGTGTTCGATCCGGTGAACTTCTAGCATCGAGCGATCGGTGTCAAGCACGCACGCGAGACGGTATTGGCCGACCCGGAGCTTCGAGAACGGCCCGCCGGTCAGCGGGTCGAGGAACTCGTCGGGCTCGCGCCACTCGGAGGCGACGACCTCGTCGAGTTTCGAGATGATCCGATCCTGAACGTGTGGATCGAGGCCGTCGAACTGGTCGGCCGCACGCGGCGCGAACGACCACGTCCAGCCGTCACTCGTCATCCTCGTCCTGATCCATCATCGCCAGCACCTCGTCGCGCGAGACCAGGTCCGCGTCGCCCGACCGCAGGTCGTGTTCGCTCGCGGCGATCTGTTTCCAGCCTTCGCGGGAAAACGCAGGGTGTTTCACCGCGTCGCGTGCCGCGTACCGCAGGAACTCGCTCCGGGAGTTGAATCCCTCCGACTTCCAGGTCGCGTCGATATCTTCAAGGAACGCCTGGCTCAGGCGGAGATTGATCTGGACCGTCTCCGGTTCGTCTCCGTCGGCCCCCGTTTCGGCGCCGGACATATACTGATGCTTTACGCACGCAGTTGGATAAGGGTTTGCCACCCCACGGGCGGCCGCGGTGTTCATTCCTCAGCGCCGCGCTCGCCGGCGAAGCGGTCGACCTCGTCGTCGGGCTTCCACTCGCCGGCCTCGCGGGGGTCGACGTGGACGAACACGTCGTCGACCTCCGGAATCTCGCGGATCGAGTGGATGATCTCGGTCTCGATGTCGTGGGCCTCCAGCAGGGTGCGGTCGCCCTCGACCTCGATGTGGAGCGAGACATCCACCTCGGGGCCGACGTAGTGGGCGACGACATCGTGGGCGCCCTCGACGTCGGGGTGGGCGAGCGCGCGCTGGATGATCTCAGTCCGGAGGTCCTCGGGCGGGGCGCGCCCGACGAGGTATCCCATGTTGTCGCGGACGACTTCGACGCCGGTGTAGAGGATTCCCACGGCGACGACGATAGCGGCCAGCGGGTCGAGGACCGGGTAGCCCGCGCCGGCGCCGACGACGCCGACGATGGCGGCCGATGCGGTGAGGATGTCGTTGCGGTTGTCCATCGCTGTGGCGGTCAGCGCCGGTGAGTTGTGCTGGTCGCCGGCGGCGAGGACGTACCGGTAGAGGCCGTACTTGGTGACGGCGGCGGCCGCGAGGACGCCGACGGCGGTCGGCCCGCGAGCCACGGCCACGTCACCCGAGAGCAGCGACATCGCCGACTGATACAGTACCGTGCCGCCGGCGGCAAAGATACCCAGCGCGACGAACAGGCCGACGAACGGTTCGATGCGCTCGTGGCCGTGGGGGTGTTCGAAGTCCGGGGGCCGGGTCGTCAGGTAGAGGCCGGCGACGGTCACCAGCGAGTAGACCGAGTCCGAGAGACTGTTGACCATCTCGCTCTGGACGGCGAGACTCCCGCTTGCGAACCAGGCACCGCCTTTCACCAGCGCCAGGGCGACGTTCACGGCCAGCAAGAGCAGGCCGACCCGCCGGAGCGCACGCGACCGGTCGTCGGTCATCGTCGGCGCTTGACCCGGCGCGTTCAAAGCCGTGTCGACCTGCGAGCGGTCATCAGTATGACTGTCAGATCGGCGGCCCGGCCATCAGATCGACGGCCCGGCCATCAGATCGACGGCCCGTATCAGGCGCCGTCGAACGTCACCGCATCGTCCTCGCTGTCGGCCGTCGCGCCCTCCTGGGCGGCGAAGGCTTCGCGGATGCGCTCGTAGCTGTCGTCGACGGCTTCGACGATGACCTGCGTGTCCGAGACGACGGGCATGAAGTTGGTGTCGCCCTCCCATCGCGGGACGACGTGGGTGTGGAGGTGGTCGTCGATGGACCCGCCGGCGGCGCTCCCGCCGAGATTGAGGCCGGCGTTGTACGCGTCCGGGTCCAGCGCGTCGTCGAGCGCGTCAAAGGTCCGCTGTTTCAGGCGCGCGTGGTCGAGGAGCACCTCGTCGGACAGGTCGCGGTACTCCCCGGTGTGGACGCGCGGGATGACCATCACATGCCCGGGGTTGTAGGGGTAGTTGTTCAGCAGGACGAACGCGTGCTCCGAACGGGCGACGACGCGGCGCTCGCGGTCGGTTCCGGCCTCGCCAGCGCCGAACGCACAGAAGACACACCCGTCTATCCCGTCGTTGCCGCCCTCGCGTTCGACCCATTCGATGCGCCACGGCGCGAAAACCTGGTCCATGCCCGGGTTCGGGACGGGACGCGTAATAGTCCCGACGGTGACCGGAACGCCGGCGGTGACCAGCGCGAGAGTCCCCCGACTCGACTCGACTCGACTCGAGGCGCAGTTCGGACCGTCGGGTCCCTCTGACTGCGGGTCGCCGGTATCGGCGGCGTCGTCACAGCAGTCGTGGTCGGCGTCGACCAGTGGGTGGAACCCGCGTTCCCGTCGCAGTCCCGATTTTCACCGCGAGTCACACGATCGAAATCCCTTTGCCGGCATCAGCGATCGGTCCACGTAGATGGTCGACGAGGACGATGTCGCGGATCTCGTGGCTGACCGGCCTGAACTCGCATCCTCGCTGGAAGCTGTCCTCGGAGTGGACGCCGAACGAGACAGATGGTCGTTCGACGACGTTCCGGTCGATACGGGCCGCTTCGGCGAGATCGTCGGGAACGGGCTCGTCGACGAAGACGACGACGGCTACTACGTCGCCGACCCGGAGACGGTACGGGCCGGTCTCGCCGCCGATCGGTCGGCGTCACAGTCGGCTGACACGGCCGACATCGACCGCGAGACGACGGAGGGGACAGTGGGAGAGAGGGCAGAGAAGGAGAGGATAGGAGAGACGGGGAAGACAGAGAGAGAGGGGGTGGTAGAGACGGAGAAGACAGAGAGGGAGGGGATGGTAGAGGGTGAGAGGGCAGGGGAGAGGGCGGCAGAGAGGGCCAGGGGTCTGGTGGCGCGGATTTCGGCTGTCGTCGGGAGCGGACGCGGACTCACGCCGTCGACGGTCCCGGCGCGTCGAACGCTCGCGGTACTCGCCGTTGTCGTGGCGTTCGTCGCCGCCAGAGCCAGCAGCTGGGACTCGGTCTTCCGCGACGGCAACGTGGCCCTGATGGGCAACGACCCGTACTACTACCGCTACTGGGTCGAGACATTGCTCGCGGAGTCGAACGGTCCGCTGGATCTCGGCGTGCTGGCGGACGCGCCGACGGGCGAACCGTTGCTGGTCGCGACACTGTGGTGGGTCTCGGCGCTGCTCGGCGGGACCGCGGAGACGGCCGGGCTCGTCCTCGCGTGGTATCCCGTCGTCGCGGGCCTCGCCGTCGCCGGACTGCTCTATCTGCTCGCCGCGCGGGTGTTCGAGGACCACCGGATCGGGCTCGTCGCCGTTGCCGTTCTCGCAGTGGTCCCGGGGCACGCGATGCGGACGGCGCTCGGGTTCGCCGACCACCACGCCTTCGACTACGTCTGGCTGATGGGCGCCATCGTCGCGCTCGCGTGGCTGGCGACCGTCGACGCTGACAGCGATCTGTCCCTACACGACCGGATACCACGGGCCGGTACGACCGCACTGGGCGTCGCCGTCGCCGGCCTCGTCCTCGCCTGGAACGGGAGCCCGGTCGTCCTCGCACCGGTGGCGCTGTTGCTCGCGCTGCGCACCCTGCTCGCGGTGGCCGCCGACCGGTCGGCGGTGGACGCGAACGCCGCCGTCCTCGTCGGTCTCGGGCTCGCCGCGGTGCTCTCGCTGGCCATGCACTTCGCGTTCGGCTGGCAGGCGCTCGTCGTGGTCCTGGTCCCGGGTCTGCTCTGTGTCGGGGGTATCGCGGTCGTCGCACTCGGTGTCGTCGCGCGGCGACGCGACCTCTCGGTCGAGGCCCACGCCGGTCTTCAGGCCGTCTCGGCTGTCACTGGACTGGGTGTCCTCTCGGTCGCCGTGCCCGCGGCCGTCTCGCAACTCGGGTCGCGACTGACCTTCCTGTTCGCGCCGCGTAACATCGGCGAGACGGTGTCGCTGTTCGACCCGAGTCGAACGTTCGGCGTCGACCTAGTCGGCCTGGTCGTCGTCTTCGCGCTGCCGATGCTGGTCATCGGGCTCTGGCGAGGCGCCCGCGGCGAGACGCCGTGGCTCGTGGTGAGCGTCTTCGGCTGGTGGTTCGTCGGTCTCTCGGCGCTCCAGTTGCGGTTCGTCGGACAGCTTGCGCCACTCGCGGCGTTTTTCGCCGCGGTCGGGTTCCTCCGCTTGCTCGTCTATTTCGACCTCGCTGCTGCCAGTTCGGCTGTCGGCGGCCCCGGAACCGATTCCGATGACTCGTCGGGGAGCGACGGGGGACGCGGCACCGAGGCGACGTGGATCGAACGCGACACCCTCACTGTCCGGGCAGCCGTCGCGGTCCTCGTCGTGGGTGCGCTCCTAGTCGGGCCGGCCGCCGCAGGCGTCACCGACGAAGTCTCGTCGCCGGCCGTCGATGACTACGTCTACGACTCGGCCACCTGGATCGGCCACGACGCCGACCAGCGGGGGCTGAACGCCTCCGAATCCTACGTCTTCAGTCGCTGGGGGAACAACCGGGTCTACAACTACTTCGCCAACGGCGAGTCCGAAAGCTACGCCTACGCTCAGGGCAACTACACCGATTTCATCGATAGCGACGACGCGACCGGATGGTACGAGCGCCTGCGTGACCGCGTCGGCTACATTGCTCTCGAAGCGATCCCGCGAAAGGACAACACGATCTTCCAGCATCTCTGGGTCACCCAGGGCTCCCGGTGGGCTGAGCGTGGCTACGACGCCATCTCACACTACCGGGCAGTGTACACCTCTGAAGACTACCGCGCCAGGGTGTTCACGCTCGTTCCTGGCGCGACGGTGACCGGTACCGCCGCACCGAACGCGATCGTCGGCCTCACGACGCAGGTGTCGATCCCTAACGAGGGGTTCACCTACTGGCAACGAACGACGACCGGCGACGACGGTAGCTACGAGGTGGTCGTCCCCTACCCCGGAGAGTACGAGATGACCGTCGGCAACGAGACGACAACGGTCACGGTCCCCGAGTCGGCCGTCGGAAACGGGAGCGTCGTTGCCGCCGGTGGCGGGTAGAGGGAGTCGCCGTGTCTCCGACCGGCGACGCGACTTCCGATAGTGCCCGGGCGACGCGACTTCCGATAGTACCCGGGCGACGCGACTTCCGATAGTGCCCGGGCGACGCGAGCGGCCAGTAGCGCGAGGTCGTTGCCCCACGGCGCGGAGGATTTGCCGACGATCACAACGCTCAGTTCGCTCAACAAGAGTTTTACCGGATGCCCCACGAGGTGAGGTATGAAAGCTGTCGTGCTAGCCGCGGGCGAAGGGACGCGCCTGCGCCCGCTCACCGAGGACAAACCGAAGGCGATGGTCGAGGTGGCCGGGAAGCCGATCCTCACCCACTGTTTCGAACAACTGGTCGAACTCGGCGCCGACGAGTTGCTCGTCGTGGTCGGCTACAAGAAGGAAGTCATCGTCAGCCACTACGACGACGAGTTCGACGGTGTCCCGATCACGTACACCCACCAGCGGGACCCGCAGGGGCTGGCCCACGCGCTGTTGACCGTCGAGGAACACGTCGACGACGACTTCATGCTCATGCTGGGCGACAACATCTTCGAGGCGAACCTCGACGACGTGGTCAACCGGCAACGCGAGTCCCGCGCCGACGCCGCCTTCCTCGTCGAGGAGGTCCCCTGGGAGGACGCGAGCCGATACGGCGTCTGTGACACCAACAAGTACGGCGAGATCGTCGAGGTCGTCGAGAAACCCGACGACCCGCCGTCGAACCTCGTGATGACCGGCTTCTACACGTTCACGCCGGCGATCTTCCACGCCTGCCACCTCGTCCAGCCCTCCGACCGCGGCGAGTACGAGATCAGCGACGCGATCGACCTCCTGATCCACTCCGGACGGACCATCGACGCGATCCGGATGGACGGCTGGCGCACCGACGTCGGCTACCCCGAGGACCGCGACGAGGCCGAGCGACGCATTCAGGGTGCGGATGCCGACGCCGCGGCCGACGAGGAGAGCGAACAAGCCGACGCGACCGCGGAGTAGCCGTCCACCGTCGGCGGGTCGTCTGAACGTTTTTCTGTCTCTGTGGCTTGTCCAGGGTGAAAGAACGGTGTATACGGTCAGTTGTGCCGATTTCCCGGTGATTCGCCGGACTGCGAGGTGGATCCTGGAACTGACGGACAACCGACCGTATCAGCTGTTTTCGGGGTCGATGAGCGCCATCCCGTCTTCGACCGAATCGGCGCGTCCGAGCAGGGTCAGGTGGTCGCCCTTTTTCACGACGTAGTCCGCGGTGGGCACCTCCGCGGACTTGTGGTCGCCCTCGCTGACCAGGGCGACCAGGCAGGCGTCGGGGAGCATCGGGCCGAGTTCACGGATGGTCGTGCCGACGATGTCGTCGTTGGTAACCTCGACTTCCTGGACGTCGCCGGTCCGGCCGATATCGGTCATCCAGTGGGAGATTGCGGGCCGTTCGATCTGGTTGTCGATGGCCCACGCCGTCGCCATGGCCGAGGAGATGGTCCGGACGCCCAGGTCCTCGAACGCGTCGACGTTGTCGGGGTCGTTGGCCCGCGCGATGACGTGCTCGACGTCGAACTTCGAGCTCGTCAGTTGGACGACAAAGAGGTTGGCGTCGTCGTCGCTCGTGGCGGCGACGACCGTCTTCGCGTTGTCAACGCCGGCCTCGCGGAGGACATCCGTGTCCGTGCCGTCGCCGATGACGGCGGTGAACCCGGCCTTCCGGACGCGCTCGGCGACTGCCTGGTCGCTCTCGACGATGACGACGTTTTCCCCGCGGTTCTCCAGTCGTTCGGCGAGCGCCCGGCCGACCGTGCCCCCGCCGACGATGATGACTCTCATTGGTATCACGTTCAGGTAGCGCGCGATGTAGCGCGCGAGTCCGCCCTCGAAGACGGCGGTCAACAGGATCGCAAGGAAGACGGTCCCGAGCAGGATGTTCGCCTCCCGAAAGAGCCCGGCGTCTTGCAACTGGACCGCGAACAGCGTCGCGACCGACGCGGGGATGATCCCCCGCGGCCCGACCAGGCTCATGAAGGTCCGCTCCTGTCTGGTGAACTGGGTCCCGGCCGTCGACAGGAAGACGAGCGCCGGGCGGACCACGAGCGCGATCGCGGCGACGACCGCCACGCCCGCGAAACCGACCTCCCGGAGCGCGCTGACCTCCAGCAACGCCGCGAGCCCGATGAAAACGAACGCCAGGACCAGCAGCGTCACGTCCCCCTTGAACGCTTCAATCTCCTTCTCGTAGGGGATGTCGGCGTTCCCGAGCAGGAATCCGGCGGTCGCCGTCGCGGCGACGCCGGCCTCGGTCGCCTCGAAGTTCGCGGCGGCGAACGCCACCAGCGCGCCCGCGAGGACGAGCAGTCGGGCGTTTCGCGGCGCATCACCCGGCGAGAGGTCGACGTACCGGAGCAGATAATAAACGATCCCGGCGACGACGACGCCGAACAGGAGGCCGACGCCGAGACGGACGACGAACTCCCGGACGATGCCGGTGCCGGCCGTCTCGGGGTTGACTGTCTGGAAGAAGACGACCGCCAGGATGGCCGCGGTCACGTCGTTGACGATCCCCTCGACCTCCAGGGCGGTCGCGACCCGGTCGCGGACCGGGACGATGTCGAGGATCGGCGTGACGACGGTGGGCCCCGTCGCAACGAGCAGCGACCCGATGACCAGCGAGAGGTTCCACGAGACGCCGAAAGCGAGTCTGACTGCGATCGTGGTCCCGACGAGCGCGACGGCGGCGCCGACGGTCACGAGACGGAGCGCCGCCCGCGGGGCCGCACGGATCCGCTCGACTTTCAGGTGGAACGCACCCTCGAAGACGATGATCGCGACCGCGAACCCGACGATCGTCGGCATCGCGTCGCCGAAGGTTTCCTGGGTGACAATGCCGAGTCCGGGCTGGCCGACGGTCAGCCCCGCGACGATGTAGAAGACGATCGCCGGCACCTGCAACCGGTCGGCCAGGATCTGTGAGAGCACGCCGATACCGATGATCGCCGCGACCAGCAGGAGGAGCGGGCTCTCGGCCATTCGTTTGCTCCATCGGCGGGGGCATACAAAAACGCCCCCCACTCGCCCCCACTCGCCCGTCACTCGCCCCCACTCGCCCGTCACCCGGCCGGCGTCGAACGCTCCGGAACGGTGTCGACGCCACCCTCCCCGCGAGCGGAGGACAAACCTCTTAGTTCTCCGGTCAGGGGGTGTGAACGATGGTTGACTCCGGATCCGACCTCAACGACGCGTCGCGGGGAGAGTCCCAGAACGGCGTTCCCGAGTCCGGCGAGGTCGTCCCCGGTCGGTTCTCGTCGGACGAGGTCTTTCAGCGGATCGTCGCCGACGCGGACCATGAGATCACGTCCGGGTCGCGAGAACTGTTTTTCAGTGCGCTCGCGGCCGGCTTTGCGATCACGATCACGTTCCTCCTGTACGCTTCGCTCTCGGCGTCGACGGATTCGCCGGTCCTGGCCGTGTTGCTCTACCCGCTCGGGTTCATCTACATCATCATCGGCGGCTACCAGCTCTACACCGAGAACACGCTGCCGCCGGTCGCGCTGACGCTCGAACGGCTGGCCAGCCTCCCGGCGCTCGTCCGCCACTGGTCGATCGTCCTCGCGGGCAACTTCGTCGGCGGCGCCATCGGTGCGGTCGTGCTAGCCCACGGCGGCGTCTTCGAACCCGCGGCCGCCGAGTACGCGCTCGGACTGGCCGAGAACGGCATCGAGACGCCGGTGACGGACCTCTTTTTCAAGGCTGCGTTCGCCGGCCTGATCGTCGCCGGCGTCGTCTGGATGGATTTCGCCGCCCGCGATACGATCTCCCGGATCGCGGTCATCTACCTGGCCTTTCTCGCTATCCCACTGGGGAACCTCTTTCACGTCGTCGTCTCCTTTACCGAGGTCGTCTACACGGTGCTCGCGGGCGACCTCGCGCTGACGACCGGGCTCTTCGAGTTCGTGCTCCCCGTGCTGGTTGGCAACACCGTCGGCGGCATCCTGCTGGTCACGGTCGTCAACTACTACCAGACCAGCGAGCGCCGCCTCGAGATCGAGCAGTTCGAGAACGTCCGCCGGCTCTCGGTCCGGGAGATGGTGCTCGGCAACCTCGCGGGGCGGTCGTACGTCCCGCTGGTCGACACGCTCGAGGATTTCGTCCGCGACCCCGAGTCCTACCGGATCCTGGTTCCCATCGCGAACCCGCGGACGGAGGCGGGGCTCGTCGAGTTCGCTTGCTCGCTCGCCAGCACTCGTGAGAAAGGGACCGTCCACGCAGTCCACATCGTCCAGGCGCCGACACACATGTCTCTCGACGGCGGAGGCGGCCATCGCAAGCGGATCACGGACGCCTCCGAGCGCCACCTCGAGGACCTCGAGAATCGGGTCGACCGCGACGACGTCGCCGTCGAGACGTCGACCATCGTCTCCTCGCGGTCGTTCGAGGAAGTGTTCGACCGGGCGCGGCGCACCCGGCCGGACCTCGTGGTGATGGGCTGGGGCAACGGCCACCGCTGGAACGACGCCCGGGCCGAGCGGCCGCTCGACGAACTGACCAACCGTCTCCCCTGTGACTTCCTCGTCGTCAAGAACCGCGGTCTGGACCCTTCCCGGGTCCTGTTACCGACCGCCGGCGGGCCGGATTCGGACCTCAGCGCCGACATCGCGCGGGCGCTGCGGACGACCGCCGATGCCGACGTATCGCTGCTCCACGTAGTGGACCGACCGTCGGAACGCGAGTCCGGCGAGCGCTTCCTCACGGAGTGGGCCGCCGACCACGACCTGGCCGACGCGAACCTGGTCGTCGACGACTCCGGCGACATCGAAGGCGCGATCGAGCGCGAGGCGGCCGACCGGACGTTCGTCATCATCGGTGCCACCGAACGGGGGATGATCGCGCGGCTCATCTCCGACTCGCTTCACCTCGAAGTCATCAACGATGTCGACGCGTCGGTGGGCCTGGCGGAACGACCGGCCCCGCGCTCTTTTTTCGAGCGACTGTTCGGGCGCGGTCGCCGGGAGAAGTGAGTCCGGCGGGTTCGTGTTCCCGTCGGAACTGACCGACGCCGCCTCACAGTTCTTGTCGCGATTGACCGGGACGCGCCGACCCCGGAGACGGCGCGATCCGGAACGAGTCCCCGATAATTCCTATCAGAAGACGATCCGTTCGAGGAGCCGGCGGACGAAGCCGGGCTGGACCGACTCGTGGGGGTGGACGGATATTTCCGTGCACTCGGCCGGGACCCGTGCTTGGCGGTCGAACAGCGCGCCGCGGAGGCGCGGGTCCGCCCCGCGTCGGACTCGGAGGTCGGGTGACTCGTCGGCCGCGTCCGAGGACCAGCTGACCGGCACCGACAGCAGGTCGGCGAAGCGGTCCCGGAACTCCTCGAGCGTCCGCTCGCGCTGGTCCGGCCCGCCGGCGGCACCCGAGACCTGAAGCAGGATCTCGCTGTCGTTCTGGCCGGCGATGGCGTCGGCAACGGCGACCTGTTCGGGGTTAAAGGGTCCGCCGTCGCTGACGAGTTCGACGGTTCGTGGCCGGTCGTACCCCTTGTTGTCGACGAGCAAGACGTCACAGGGAGCGTGACGAACGACCCAGTCGATGGGGTCGCCGACGAGCCGCGACCGGAGTCGGAGCCGCTCGTGTTCGGTGACGACTGCGTCGACCCGGCGGTGGTCGGCGAAGTTGACGATGGCGTGTTTGGTGTCGTGGCTGACGATTTCCCCGACGTCGACGTCGACCTCCAGGTCGACGGCGAGGTCGTCGGTCTGGTCCTCGAAGCTGACCTCGGCCGGCGACTGCGTCTCGGTGGCGGTCTCCAGGGGCATCTGGTCAGGGACTTCCTCGAACCAGACGACGACGACGCGGCCGTCGTGGGGTCTGACGAGGTCGGCGGCCATTCGGAGCAGCGCCGCCTCGCGCTCCCGGTCGACTTCGCTGGTGAGCGCGACGAGCACCTCGTAGGTCTCCTTGTCGAGCGCTGACTCCGTCTCGGTGAGGACGTCCTCACCGACCCGCCGCCGGACGACGTCGGTCGCCGCACCCTCGCGCTGGACTCGCGGTCGGGCGTAGGCGAAGTACCACGCGGCGCTCGCGGCGGTGATGACGATAGAGCCAGCGATCGCGATCTCCCCCATCTGCGTGATGAGCACGAGACCGCCGAGCACGCCGAACACCTGCGTCCACGGGTACAGCGGCGACTCGAAACTGGGCTCGTACTCCATCTCCCCCTCGCGGAAGGCGACGATGGTGAGGTTGATCAGGATGAACACGAGGATCTGGAACGCGCTCGCGAGTTTGGCGATGTCGAGGATCGGCACGAACGCGATCAGCGCGAGCAACACCGCGCCGGTGAGCGTGATCGAGGTCGAGGGGGTGCCAAAGCGCTCGCTGACCTCGGCGAGCGATTCGGGAACGAGGCCGTCCCGGGCCATCGCGAAGGGGTATCGCGAGGAGGAGAGGACCCCCGCGTTGGCCGTCGAGATCAGCGCGAGGACGGCGGCGACGACGACCGCGCCGACGCCGGCGGACCCCATGGTCTCCCGGGCGGCGTCGGCGACCGGCACGTCGGAGCCCGAGATCACGCCGGCGTCCGTGACGCCGACCATGATGGCGACGATGAGGACGTACAGGAGCGTCGTGAACCCGAGCGACCCGAGGATGCCGAGCGGGATGTTCCGGTCGGGGTCTTCGATCTCCTCGGCGATGCTCGCGACCTTCGTCACGCCGGCGTAGGAGACGAACACGAGGCCGGTCGCGGCGAGCAGGCCGCCGTAGCCCCCGCTAAAGAAGGGGTCGAAGTTCCCCTCCTGAACGCCGGGGGCGCTGCCGATCACGAACCACGTCAGCGCCAGGAGCATGACCGTGACGATCGCGACCTGCAGGCGCCCGGTCTGTTTCGCGCCGATGAGGTTGACGAGGATGAGGACGACGGCGAGCGCGAGCGCGACCGGCTTGACCGGCAGGTCGAAGGCGATGAGCAGGTACGGGACGCCGCCGACCAGCGCGAGACCGCCCTTGAACGCGAGCGCGAACCAGGTGCCGACGCCGGCGATAGTGCCCAGCAGCGGCCCCATCCCGCGCTCGATGTAGAGGTAGGTCCCGCCGGCCTCCGGCATCGCCGTCGCCATCTCCGATTTCGACAGTGCCGCGGGCAGGACGAACACGCCCGCGAGCAGATACGCCAGGATCACCGACGGCCCCGCCATCTTCAGCGCCAGCGCGGGGAGGATGAAGATGCCGCTGCCGATCATCGCGCCGATACTGATCGCCAGGACGGTCGGGAGACCGAGGTCCCGTTCGAGCGACTTCATCGGGTTCGGACTGTCGATCCGGCTCGCAGTTCGCCCGCTACCGGTCGGCGGGACGACCCGCCGACTCCGGGAGAGGGGGTTTCACACAGCGACCGCGTCGCGTCAAAGTTGGAGCTGGTGGTGAAATCCACAGTCTTCTCTCGATCCGGAAAACGGGACGTGGCCGAATAAGCGTACGGATCGCCGCGACAGTCGCCAGGGCGAGGGTCTGGTCCGGGCTCTCGAGACGGCAGTATCCGTCCGGTCGCCCGGGGACGACCGGCCGCCTCAGTCGTTCCGGTCGTGCGTGTCCGATACGTCCCGGTCGTGCGTGTCCGATACGTCCCGGTCCAGCGCCGTCAGCACGCCCCGGACGTTCATCGCCACTTCGGCGTCGGCCTTCTCGGCGCCCCACACCGCCCGTTCGGCGTCGGCGCGCTCGACGAAGTACTCGACGACCGCCGCGTCGTCCTCGTACTCGGCCCGCGTCTCGCGCACGGCCGCGACCCACTCCGAGAGCACGTCGGCGTAGCGGGCCAGTCTGTCGCCCGTCTCGGCGGGGCCGAAGTGACCGTAACACAGCACGTCGGGCTGGATCGCACGGAGCGCGTCGACATCGTCCTGACAGTCCTCGGGGTCGAAGTTCGGCGGCGGACTCGTCGGGAAGAGTTCGTCGCACTCGGGCGCGTAGATGCCCGCAGCGTCGGCGGTGAACACCGCGTCGTTCGCGGGGTCCGAAAAGACGACCTGATGGGGGGCGTGGCCCGGCGCGTGGACGGCCTCCAGCGCGTGGTCCCCGAGGTCGATCGCGTCGCCGTCTTCGAGTTCGACGATCCGCGACTCGGGCACGGGCTCGGGCTCGGTGTAGAACGTGATCTGGTCGCCGACGGCCGCCTTCGTGCCCGCCCAGAGCCGCTCGGGGTCGACGAGATGGGGGGCGCCGATTTCGTGGACGTACACGTCGGCGTTCGGGCACGCCTCCGCGAGAAAGCCGGCGCCGCCGGCGTGGTCGAGGTGGACGTGCGTGACGGCGATGACCTCGATGTCCTCGGGGTCGAGACCGACCTCCCGGACGGCGTCGAGCACGCGCTCGTGGTTGGTGCCGATACCGGTGTCGATGAGCGCCGGTCGTTCGGCGTCAAGGACGTAGACGGCGCCGTACTCGGCCACGTCGTACATCCCCGTGTCGACGTAGTACAGATCCGTACAGTCCCCGGCGGTCGCCTCGTAGACGTCTCCGATGGCCATACGCGATGGCCGTCCGGCGATCCGATAAACGTTCGTCCGGTCGGGCCGGCCTCGGTCGCCGTCCGACCTCGGACACTCGATCGGTTCTCCTACTGCATCTCGACGAAGCGGACGCCGCCGTGGTCCTCGCGGTCGAGGGCCCCGTCGGCGCGGCGCCGCCCGCGGACGAGCGTCTGTTGCCCGGTGCCAAGCGGCGCGAGTACGACCCCCTCGGGGCGGACCTGTTCGACGACCGCTGCCGGGAAGTCGGCGGCCGCACAGGTGAGATAGGCGCGGTCGTAGGGGGCGTGCTCGGACCACCCTTCGCGGCCGTCGCCCGCGCGGACGGTGATGCCCCCGTAGCCCAAGTCCGCGAGTCGCTCGCGGGCCGCGCTCGCCAGGTCGTCGTGATACTCGACGGAGAAGACGTGCTCGGCGCCGACGAGTTCGGCCGTCACGGCGGCGTGATACCCACAGCCGGTCCCGATTTCGAGGACAGCGTCGCCCCGGTGCAGGTCGAGCAGGTCGGTCATGATCGCGACCATGTGCGGGGCGCTGATGGTCTGGCCGGCGCCGATCGGAAGCGGCCGGTCGCGATACGCTTCGTGCTGGCGGTCCGGGGGCACGAACTCGTGGCGTGGGACCGCGGCGACCGCTTCGAGGACGCGCTCGTCGTCGACACGACCCTGCTCACGGAGTCGTTCGACAAGTGCCTCGCGTTCGCCCCGCCGGTCCGGGTCGCCGTCGCGGTCGTGGCCGTCGCGGCCGTGGTCGTCGCGGCCGTGGTCGTCGCCGTCCGCGGTCATCCTACCAGGCCGACCACGCGCTGGTCGACTGGTCGCGGGCGTAGACCCGGTTGACGTCCTTCGCGACTGCCGAGTCGCCGTCGTAGTCGAGTTTCGCTATATCGTAGCCGTGGGCGTCGTCGCGGAGGTGGATCCCCTCGATAGTGAACTCCTCGCCGCCCAGTTCCTCGCTCGCACCGACGACGAACTCGTAGTCGCCGGGGACCTGCACCGTCACGCTCCGGGTCTCGTCGTGGGCCCCGCCTTTCGGGTGGAGCGTCAGATCGACGCTGACGTTCCCCACGACGCGGGTCCAGATGGTCCGGACATCTTCGACGGGCGCCTCCTCGACCCGGCCCTCGTCGAGTTCCAGCTGGGTGATCCGCACCGTCATGATCGCTTCGTCAGTCTCGAGGAGGAACTCCTCGCCGACGGCGAGCTGTTCGCCCTCGGGCACGTCGACGGTCGCCGAGAACGACTCGCCGTCCTGGGAGACGACCACGTCGCGTTCGAGTTCGGTCTCCGTCGAGAGCTGGTGTTTGTGCGTGTGATGACACTCGGTACAGCGGATCGTCGCCTGCCCGCCCCCGGTCGTCAGCACCTCGTGTACGGTCTCGAGTTCCGGCGAACACGAAGGGCACGCCACCGCTACCCGCTCGCCCGCCGTCACGTCAGTCATACCGTTCGATACTCGACGCGAACGTAAATGCGCGTCGTCTAGGGGCGAGACGTGTCTGATACGGCGTCTGAATCGGTGTATGGACGTGTCTGCTACGGCGTCTGCGTCGGTGTGTGGCGTGGTCGGTCGCGCGTCCCTGTCCCCCGCTCCTAGGTTTCTCCGTGGTTAACCGAGCGAACAACGAGGGAAGAAAGCCCTCGACCCGCTCGCCATGTTTCTCCTTGCTTGACGGAGTGAACAACGAGGGAGGAAAGCCCTCGGCCCGCTCGTGACGCCGCCGCTCGCTGCGCTCCTCGTCACTCACTCCGTTCATTCCTGTGGTGCTTGGCGTCGCGGGGGCGCCGCCGACCGGGCCTCGCCCTTTCAATCCGCCAGGAGAGCACGCTCTCCTGAGCCTGCGCTCACTCCGTTCGCGCAGACACCAGGACCACACCGCACGGCACCGCGGCCGACCACACGCCTCCCCAACCGATTGCGCTCCTCGCTCACTCCGTTCGCTCCGGTGCTCATCCCTCGCACGACGCCGTCTTGGCCGTTCGCGCGCGTAGTTCGCGGTTTCACCGCTCACATCGAGGCCTCCCTTCGGTCGGCCTCGCACCGCTCGCGGCCGCGACGGCGCGCGCCACGGATTCTGGCCGGATCAGCGTCACTACCGATCGACTGACGGGAGCTCTACGACTTCCCCGTCCGCGTAGACAGTGGGTTCGGTGATGATCCCGTCGAGGTGGATGGGCGCGTGGGTGTCGCCGCCGATGCCGTGGTCGTCGCCGATGGCGATGTGGACGGTGCCCGCGGCCTTCTCGTCGAGCAAGACCGAACCCACCAGTTCCTCGACAGCGAGGTTGGTGCCGATGCCCAGTTCCGCGAGGTTGTAGGCGTCGTCGCCGACTTCCGCGGCGGCCGCCTCGACCTCCTCGCGGACGGCGTCGTCGGAGATCCGGGTGACAGAGCCGTCTTCGACGTCGAACTCGAGGGTCTGTCCGTCCTCGAGTTTGCCGTGGGGCATCATCGTCCCGTCGACGACGTAGGTGCCGGTGGCGTCCTCGGGGCTGACGAATATCTCGCCGGCGGGGAGGTTCGACATCTCGCCGGGTTCGTGGACGATTCCGGTGTCGAGGTTCCACTCACGGGCGCCCGGTTCGAACGTGATATCGGTGCCCAGATCGGTCGTCACCCGGATCTCGTCAGCGTCGGCCACCTGTGCGAGGAGGTCCTCGCACTCCGCGCGGATAGACTCGTAGTCGGCGTCCAGCCCCATCAGGAAGACGCCGTCGGTGATCCCGGGGAGGGTGGCGACGCGGGCGCCGGCGTCGTTGGCGGCGGTGCGGGCCTCGGTGTGGCTCAGGCTCTTGGTCGTCGGCGCGAGGACGACATCGGCCCCGGCCATCGCGGCCGCGATGGGCGCGGGCGGTTCCGCGCCGTGTTGCTCGCCGGGCGGATAGCGCACCAGCACCGCGTCGTCGGTGATCTCGCTGGCGACCGCGTACAGCACCTCCCCGATGGCCTGGCGCTTGTCGTCGGTGATCACGGCACAGGACTCGTCGGAGTGGAGGCCCATGCACTGTTCGACGGCCGTCTCCGCCGGCGCTCGCAGCGAGGCGTCGCTCATGCCCCGACCGAGGGACGGCCGGGGGTTAGCTCTTGTCCCGCGGGCGGCCGGGGCGGGACGCGATTTGCAACGCCACCCGGCCGAGCGGCCCCGCAAGTGGCTTCAACGGCCGTTTGAGTCTCGAGAAGGGATTTATCCGGGCGGGTCGTCCCACCGAGTACCGATGTCGCTGTCCGACGCTACCCGCCGTCCCGACAGACTCCTCGACTCGCTCGCGACGTTCGTCCCGTTCGTCCGCAGGGACCTGGTCCTGCGAAACTACGACGACGAGCGGCGCTACGAGGTCACGCTCAGCGCCCGCGACGACGACGGGGTCGCCTTCCGCCGACGCTACAGCCTCGAACCCGGCGAGTCCCGAACCGAGCGGGCGGTCCTCGAACCCGGAGCCTACGAGGTGACGGTCGAATCGGCGGACAGCCAGCGGTCGGCCCGCTGTCGCGTGGGCGGCGGTGCCGCCCGGACGATCCGCGTCGAGGCCGGCAACGGGACTGTCACCGTCTCCGACGGCGTCTCCTGATACGGTCGGTTGTCCCGATCTCCCGGGATTTCGCTGGGCCGGTCACCGCCCACCGTCCGGGTCGAGGCCGGCGTCGCTGGCGAGGCCGTCGAGCAGGTAGTCGGCGCTGGCCCGGGTCGTCGCGAGCGGGACGTCGTGGACGTCACAGATCCGCAACAGCGCGGAGATGTCGGGCTCGTGGGGCTGGGCGGTCAGCGGGTCCCGGAGGAAGATCACCCCGTCGATGAACTCCTCGGCGACCTCGGCGGCGATCTGTGCGTCGCCGCCGAGCGGCCCCGATTTCTTCCGCTCGACCGAGAGACCGGTCTCCTCGGTGATCCGCTTGCCGGTCGTTCCCGTCCCGACGAGGTCGAACTCGCCGAGCAGGGACTCGCGGGCCCGGACGAGGTCGACCATCTCGGGTTTCTCGTCGTCGTGTGCGATGAGTGCGAGTCGCGTCATACCGGCCGGTCGACGCCCGACGAGTTAGGTGCTTGGGCGCACGTCGGTTTCGCCGGGGGATACTCGCCCCTTCATACGGTCGGTTGTCCGTCAGTTCCGGGATTCGCCGGGAAAAGTGATCTCCGAACCGGTTGGACGGTGGACAGTCTCCCCGACAGTGCTCGGAACAGTGTATCTCCCAAGCAGTTGCGGTGGCGCGCGCCCACCTGCGGCGCCGGCCCGACGGCGCCTGCCGACACCCTTTTTCACGCACCGACCCCAGTGGGGACCATGACAGACGGACCCGCGAGCGAGGGGACCGACGGAACAGGGGCAACCGGCGAAACCGGGGCGACCGACGAAACCGTGGCGACTGACGAAACGGGGGCGACCGACGCGAGTGAGACCGCGGCCGACGAAACCAGGGCCGAAACCGACGGAGATGCCGTCGACGAAACCGAGACCGGCGGCGACTCGACCGGAACGAATGGGTCGGTGGTCGACGCGTCGCCCGAAGCGCCGCCGGACGTCCGGAAGTACGACCGGTTCAAGAAAATCGACGGGGGGACCTACGACCGGGCCAACGAGTTCCTCCGCGACCGGACGTACATCACGGCCCGCGAGTGGGCCATCGCGCGCCTCTGTGCGGACTTCCGGACCGAAACCGGCGTCGAGATGACCAAGATCGGCGAGAACCTCCCCGAACTGGTCCCATTCATGACCGACACCTACACGCCCCAGGCGGTCAATCAGGCACGGGCCTCCTTCGAGGAGAAGGTCCGGAAGGCGGGCGCGACTTTCCTCTACGGCGCGATGTGCGATTTCTTCACCGCCGAGGAACTCGACGACGTGATGTACGAGGCCACCGAGGTCGCGAAGTTCCTGCTCGAAGTCGAGGGCGTCGAACTGACCGTCGAGGAGGAACTCGAGGCTGAAGACGAGATCTCCGGCGTGATGCGCGAGGTCCGCGAGCAGTCCGCGGCGCTGCGTCACGACGAGATCGAATGCCCGGACTGCGGTCACCACTTCGAGGCGACCGCCGCCGACGCCGTCGACGACGACTGATTCCCGTCTCTCGACTGCGGCTCACTGTTGCCGGTCACTCGTCGTCCGGTGGCTCCTCGACGACATCGGTCGCGAGGTCGGCGATCGACTCGTTCTCGGGACCGCGCGTGCCGTCCGAGTCACTGCCCGCTCGCTCACCCGTATCGGCGCCGTCAGGACCTGCGGCCCCGCTACTGGTCCCGCTACCCGCTCCGCCACCGGCGTCCGGCCGGTCGACGCGGACGTTCCGCCCGACTGCGCCGGCGAAGGCCTCCGAGTCGCCACCCGGTGCCTCCTCCGGGTCTCGCTCGTAGACGACGGTGCCGCGGACCGTCGTGAGTTCGGGGAAGACGCCGGTCCATCCCTCGAACGGCGTCCAGTCACACTTCGAGTGGAGCCGGTCGCCGCGGACCTCGTGGGTCGTGCCAGGGTCGACGAGGACCAGGTCGGCGTCCATCCCCTCGGCGACGCGGCCCTTCCGTGGCACGTCGAACACGTCGGCGGGGGTGGCGGCGGTCAGGTCCCGCACCCGCTCGTAGCTCAGGTCGCCGGTGCGGGCCTCGGCCAACAGTAGGGGCAGGGCCGTCTCGACGCCGGGGACGCCCGACGGCGCGTCCCAGATGGAGGCGTCCTTCTCGGCGCGGGTGTGGGGAGCGTGGTCGGTCGCTATCATGTCGACGGTGCCGTCGGCGACGCGGTCGTAGACGCGCTGGCGGCGCTTCTCCCGGCGCAGGGGCGGGTTCATCCGCCCGAAGGTTCCCAGGTCGTCGTAGTCGCTCCGCGAGAGGAACATGTGATGCGGGGTGACCTCGCAGGTCATCCCCGCCTCGCTCGCGATGTCGATGCCCCGCGGCGTCGAGGTGTGAGCGATGTGAACCCGCGCGTCGCGCTCACCGGCGACTTCGCAGGCCTGGCGGACGGCGACGGCCTCGGCGCGGGCGGTGCGGTAGGCGCTCCAGGCGTCGGCGTCCTCGCGCTCGCGGGCGCTGATGTTGAACAGGTCTGCGTCCTCGGCGTGGACGGTGACGGGCACGCCCCGGGCGTCGGCCGCCGCCAGCGCCTCGACGAACAGTTCTTCGCCGATACCCATATTGCCGGTCGAGTCCGCGAGAAATACCTCGCCGAGGGCGAAGAGGGGGCGGTCGAACAGCGAGTCGGGGTCCCAGTCGGCGGTGACGCCGCCGTTGAGTCCGAAGTCGACGAGTGACTCGGCCGTGTGGGCCGCCTTCTCGTCGAACGCGTCGGCGTCGACCGTCGGCGGCGAGGTGTTGGGCTGGTCGACGACGGTTGTCACGCCGCCCGCGGCCGCGCTCTTCGACCCGGTCGCCCAGGTCTCCTTGTGCGAGTCGCCGGGCTCGCGGAAGTGGACGTGGGCGTCGACCATCCCCGGGAGCAGGCGCTTCCCGGTCGCGTCGACCACCCGTTCACCCTCCCGTGGGTCGAGCCCCTCCGCGACCGACTCGATCCGTTCCCCGGTCACGCGGACGTCCCGCCGGCGACCGTCCGCGAGCGTCGCGTTCCGGAATAGCATACCCAACCTCGAAGGCCCCCACTCCTAAACGTCGCGGTTCCCGGTGGCTCTCAATCGACGCGTTCGACTGTTACGTCGGCTGTTCCGGACGCCTCGTTCACGCCGTCGCCCGTCTCGCTCGCGCTGTCGCTCCCGCCATCTCCGCTCGTCTCACCACCCTCACCCGCACCGTCGACCAACGCGTCCGCGACGGCCGACACGACGCGGTCCGGGTCCGACACGGAGCGGTCCGGATCGCCCTTCCCGGCCGCTCGCGCGACGCTCCCGACGCTCGCGGGGTCGAAGGGCACGCCGAGCGCGTCGTAGATTGGGTCGAGCACGGCGCCGATCGCTCGGTGGTCGCGGACGACGAGCACGCCCGCGACGCTCGCGACGCGCGACCGGACCCGCTGGGCGAGGCCGGCGAGTTTCCGCGGTCCACCCTCGGATCCCGCTCCGTGTACCTGAAGCGAATGCGATCCCGGGCAAAACGACTCGGGCGGTTCGCCCTCGCGGGCGTCGACGCCGAGGGCGTCGAGGGCGGCCCGCAGGTCGGCAGTCGCCGCGTCGTAGCGCGCCTGAATCCCCCCGCGGGCGTCGGAAACCGGCGTCACGCGGGCGAACGCGACCGTCGACCCGGTGTACGCGACGGCCCGGCCGCCCACCTCGCGCTCGACCGGGACGAACCCGCGCTCGCTCGCGGCCCGGCGGGCGCGGTCGTACCCCGGTTCGCTTGCGTCGCGTCGACCGAAGGCGACCTGTCGAGGGGGGCGCCAGACCCGGACCGCGGGCTCGCGGTCGGTGGCGACCCGCTCGCGTATGCCTTCGGTGACCGCGCGGTCGGCCTCGACGGTGTCGGCTCGGCCGCGAACGACGCGCATGACCGCAGTACGGCCCGACAAGTGAAAACCACGGCGGCCGGCAGGCGAAAGCCACGACGACCGGCAAGTGAAAACCGCGGCGGCCGGCAGGCGAAAACCGCGGCGGCCGGAACCGATAGGTGGCGACCGCGACATTCGGATCGCAGCGACCAGTCGGGCTCCGGACTCCCGGAGTACAAAGCCTTTAACGGACCGGTCGCCTACTCAACGGCAAATGGTACTCGACGATCTTGGCAGTTCTCTCCGGAGCACGCTCGACGGGCTTCGGGGGCAGTCGCGCATCTCCGAGGAGGACGTCGAGGAGGTCGTCAAGGAGATCCAGCGATCCCTGTTACAGGCCGACGTCGACGTCGACCTCGTGATGGAACTGTCGGACAACATCAAGACCCGCGCCCTGGAGGAGGAGCCGCCGGCGGGGACGACCGCCCACGACTGGGTGTTGCGCGTCGTCTACGACGAACTCGTCGACCTGGTGGGCGAGTCGACGGAACTCCCGCTCGAATCCCAGACGATCATGCTCGCCGGCCTCTACGGGTCGGGGAAGACGACGACGGCGGCGAAGATGGCGTGGTGGTTCTCGAAGAAGGGCCTTCGTCCCGCGATCATCCAGACCGACACCGACCGCCCCGGCGCCTACGACCAGTCCAAGGAGATGGCCGAGCGCGCCGAGGTCGACTTCTACGGCGACCCCGACGCCGACGACCCGGAGACGATCGCCCGCGATGGCCTCGAGGCGACGGCCGACGCCGACGTGCGCATCGTCGACACCGCCGGTCGCGACGGCCTCAACGAGGAGCTCATCGACCAGATCGAGCGCATCGACGGCGTCGCCGAACCCGACCGTAACCTGCTCGTCATCGACGCGGCGATGGGCCAGTCCGCCAAGGACCAGGCCCAGGAGTTCGAGGAATCGATCGGCATCGACGGCGTCGTCATCACGAAACTCGACGGGACGGCCAAGGGTGGGGGCGCGCTGGCGGCGGTCAACGAGACCGGCTCGTCGATCGCTTTCCTCGGGACCGGCGAGACGGTCGCCGACATCGAGCGCTTCGAGCCCTCGGGCTTTATCTCCCGGTTGCTCGGGATGGGCGACCTGAAACAGCTCACCGAGCGCGTCGAGCGCGCGATGGACGAAACCGGCGAGGACGAGGAGGAGTGGGACCCGGAGGACATGCTCTCCGGGCAGTTCACCCTCAAGGACATGCGCAAGCAGATGGAGACGATGAACAACATGGGGCCGCTCGACCAGGTGATGGACATGATCCCCGGGATGGGCGGCGGGCTGATGGACCAGTTGCCCGACGACGCCATGGACGTCACCCAGGAGCGCCTGCGCGACTTCGAGGTGATCATGGACTCGATGACCGACGAGGAACTCGAGAACCCCCGCGTCGTCGGCAAGTCCCGCACCGAGCGCATCGCCCGCGGGTCGGGCAAACCCGAGGAGCGCGTCCGCGAACTCCTCGAACAGTACAACGCCATGGACCAGATGCTCGGCCAGTTCCAGGGGATGGGCGACGGCGACATGGAGCGGATGATGCAGAAGATGCAACAGGGCGGCGGTGGCGGCATGGGCGGGATGGGCGGCGGTGGGATGGGCGGCGGTGGCGGCCCGTTCGGATAGGTCCCGCTCCCCGTTCCGGCGTCACGCGTCGACGGTTGGCGGCTGGTTTCCCACGCCCGGATGTCCGGTAGATGAGGCGTGTCTGACGTAAAATACAAACCCGCAGCGACCGGGAGAGACAGTATGGGACTCATGAGCAAGATCCTCGGGGACTCCGGGGGCACCCGTCAGAAGGAAGACTACGTCGAGATAGAGGCGGGCGACCTCGAGGGCACGGGGGTAAGCGCGGACACGCAGGTCCGCATCGCCAAGATCGCCGACAAACAGGACGTCATCGACATCAAAGACGCCGTCTACGACGGCGACGTCGTCATCGCGGACATCACGCGTCACACGACCAAGGACCGCACGATGGAACACATCACGGACGAACTCAAGCAGGTCGCGGACGAAGTCGGCGGCGACATCGCCCAGAAAGGCGACGACCAGCTCATCATCACGCCCCACGGCGTCGCGATCAACCGCGACCCGCTGGGCCAGTAACGACCGCCGGTCGCGTTCTGCCCCGTCGCTGATCCGTCGCCGGTCAGATCGCTCCGCTGCCGGCCACATCACTCCGCCGCCGGTCAGATCGCTCCACCGCCACTCGCCGGATCCATCTCTCTACCCCGCTGAATCGAAGGAGTGACCGCCTCGCGCGAGGCGGTTCCGAACGGGACTGCGGGCTGGCCCTACCCATGGCCACAGTGTCGTTCGGCCCGGATACTTCCACCCGCCTCCGGGACGGCGCCCGTGCTAGTAGGTGACGTTCATATTTACGTCTGCCGCGTCCGTGCGGGTTTTCGGCACGGTCTCGAGGACGGTCGGCTGGGACAAAGCATATATTTGTCCTCGGCGTACGGTCAGATATGAACAAGCACTTCGAGGATGCGGCGTATTACCTGAAGCGAGCGGGCGAAACGGCGAAGAAGGGCGTCTCGGAGGAACTCGAGCCCATCGAGGAGCGACTCCGCGAGGTGACCGGACAGGAGAAAGAGCCGGAGCCGGGCCGACTCGACGGCATCAAGGCCGACCTGAAAGACGCACAGGGGCGCGCCGAGGGCGAGGCGAAGGAGGCGATCGGAAACGCCCGCGGGGCGATTCGGGACTACCGCGGCGGGAGCGACGCGGAGTAGGCGAAAGCAACTGTTAAGTTCGGCCGTAAAGTAGCCGAACGTGTCCGGGTTGGTGGTCTAGTCCGGTTATGACGGCTCCTTCACACGGAGCAGGCCCCAGGTTCAACTCCTGGCCAACCCACTTCTGGTGATACCGGCCGACGAGTGGCGACAGTCGCGATTAGTCGCGATTAGTCGCGGTTCGGATCCACGTACTCACGTCGCCACTTCGAATCCACGCCGAATCACACGCGTCGCTCGGCGGCGGAGAAATAGGAGAGGGAAAGCCGATTAGAACGGGGCTTCGGGGCCTTCGTCGCTTTTGACGTCGCCGCCGCGGGACTCGCCGGGGAAGGAGGGGCCGCCGTGGTCGCCGCCGGCCATGCCCTCGTTGCCGCCCATGCCGGTGTTGGCGTGGACGGTCTCGATCTCGGGGATCTCCTTGGTCATGCGGGTCTTGATGGCCTGGATGGTCATCGGGGAGATGCCACACCCGGAACAGGCGCCGCCGAGCTGGATGGTGACGGTTCCCTCTTCGCGGTCGATCTCCTGGATGGCCGCACTCCCCCCGTGCATCTGGATCTGCGGGAAGTTCCGCCGCAGGAAGTTCGTGATGCGCTCGCGCAGGTCGTCGTCGCTGTCCTCGGTTTCGGCGCTCATAGTGTCCCATGGTTGGCGGCGACGGGGCTTAGACCTTTGGACTCACACGTTTGTTCTCGCGTCGCAGTCCACGTGGTGGACAAGCGTGCGACAAGCGGATGGACGAGGGCGCAACGAGCGAGTCCCGGGACGGCCGGTCAGTCGTCGGCAGCGGCTCGTGACGCCGCGCGGTCCTCGCGGACGACATCGAGAAAGTTGTCGAAGACCTGCTTGGCCTCGCAGGCGGCCGCGAAATTATCGGGAGTGACGCCGTCGAGGACCGACTCGATGCGCTCCCCGGAGAGCTGGTCGTCCTTGCCCTTCGTGACTTCCGTCGCGGTGTCCATGTCGTACTCGGGGTGAAACTGGACGGCGAAGACCCGTCCTTTGCGAAAGCCGTGGACGCCGTAGTCGTTCTCCGCGAGCAACTCGGCGCCGGGCGGGAGTTCGGTCACACGGTCGGAGTGGGTCGTAAAGACCGTGAACGCCTCGTCGATGCCGTCGAACAGCCGCGAGTCGCCGGTGTGTTCGACCGTTCGGTAGCCGATCTCGTAGTCGTCCATCGGCTCGACGGTCCCGCCGAGCACGTCCGCGAGCAACTGGTGGCCGTAACAGACGCCGAGGAAGGGGATGTCGCGGTCTATCGCTTCGCCGACCCACTCCTTCGTGGGCTCGATCCACTCCTCGTCCCAGTAGACCGAGGCACGGGACCCGGTGACGACGGCGCCGTCGACGTCGAACGTGTCGGGGCGGTCGCCGCCGGGCAGGTGGTACTCGACGAGGTCGGCGTCGAGTTCCCGCCGGAAGTTCCGGCGGTTGGCCCCGGGGTCGTGGGCGCCGTTCAACAGCGCGATGCGTGGCCGACTCATCGTGTATGGGCAGGAACTCCGCGAGTAAAAGGGTTTCAACTCCCGCGAGTGTCGCCGCGCTCGCGGTCGATGGGCGATGGGCGTGTCGCGGGGAACGCGACCTCACTCGGGCGCTTCCAGAAAGCCCAGGAGCGCGTCGGTGACGGCGGCACTCTCCTCGATGAAACAGCAGTGACCGCCCTCGACGGCGGTGAAATTGCCGCGCGGGAGTCCGTCGGCCAGGTCGCGGCCCGCCGCGACGGGAACGACGGCGTCAGCCTCGCCGTGGAACACGCGAGCCGGTGTCGTGATTTCGTACAGCGAGTCGGCGCGGTCGAAGCTTAGCATCGCCGCGGCCTGGGCCTCGAACCCGGCGTGGTCGGCGTCCTCCTCGCGTCGCCAGCCCACGATATCGTCGGCCACGTCGGGGTATGCCGACAGGTCGGCCCCGAAGGCGTTGCGCAGCGACGCCCGGAGCGCAGCGGGGTCGTCGCGGGGGGCAAACAGCGAGTCGAGCGCGTCGGCGTCGACGCGGTCGCCGGACGCGGCGGTCCCGAAGAGCGTCAGCGTCGACGCGCGACCGTAGCGAGCGGCGTACTCCAGGGCGACCATCCCGCCGAGTCCGGCGCCGACGAGGTTCGCGTCGGCGACGCCCGCCGCCGAGAGGACGGCTTCGAGGTCCGCAGCGAGGGTCCGAACGTCGTAGGGGCCGTCGGGGGCGTCCGAGCGGCCGGTCCCTCGGAGGTCCCAGACGACCGTCTCGAACCCGGCGGCGACGGCGGCGACGGCGGCGTGTTGCCACCCCCAGACCCACGCGCCGTAGCCCGCCGGGTTGACGAAGACGACGGTGTTGGCCAGGCGCTCGCCGTCCGCGACAGGATCGGACTCCTCGCTCGGCGGCCGCGCCGTCCCACCGGTCTCGTAGTAGAGGTCGACCCCGCGGTTGGTCGTGGTCGGCATTACCCGACCCTCGGAGCGGGACGGACAAGGGCGTCCCGGTTCGGACCGGGCGACCCCCGCTCCCGGTTTCGGGGGGCGCTCACTCCCGGTTTCGGGGGTCACACCTCATTCCCCCTCGGAAAGGCGCGCGCTACACTTGGAACACTCCTCGTCAACGATGGTCACCTGGCGGTCACGCTCCGGGCAGTAGTCGCGTTGAGCTACCCACCGGTAAACGGGTGGGTTTTCGCCTCGCACTTTCTATAACAGGCCGGATCGCCCATATCGACCGTCGTCGCGCCAGCCAGATAGTGATATCTTCGGGACCGGTGCCCAGAAGGGATTTAGGTCGACATCCCAACATCCCGGTATGCGCCGACGCGCCCTCCTGGCGTCGCTGGCGGCCGGCGCCACGTCCCTGGCCGGCTGTTCGTTTCTCGGCGACGCATCGAGCGGGGATCGGGGGGACTCGCCGGAGTCCGACCTGCGGACGGGGGTGGGAACGATCACCGCCGCGCCGGTTCCGAACAGCACTCGCGACCTGGCCACGGACCCGCGGACAGGCGGGCGACTGCCCGCTCCCGACTCGACCGCGAGCGTCGTCGAACTGGAGACGGTGGCGCGGACCTGCGCGTTCGCGCCGACGACGATACACACCGACAGCCGCGCCGAGGCGGTGCTGTGGTTCGACCGCACCGCGACGGCTGACCACCCGGCCCGTCTCGTCGGCTGGATCGAAAACGACGCCGATTCGACCGGGACGGTTCGACTGGACCGGATCCCCGCGGTCGGCCGGGTTCACGCCCGCCGATCCGACGACGCCGACGACGCCGACAGCGGAGCCGCGATTCACCTCGCACCGACCGACGAGCACGCCCTCGCCGAAACCGTCCCCGAAGTCTCCCGGACCGACGGCGGCCGCTGGGCCGTCGACTCGGTCGGCGACTGGACGACCCCGGCCGTTCGACTGGCACCGAGGGAGCGCCGTCGCCTCTCCTCGGTCGTCGTCGCCGGCCCCGATTCGTCGGGGCTTCCGACGGGGGTCTACGAGTTCCCCGGCGACAACGGAAACGCCCGGGCCACGGTCTGGGACACGGCCAGCCCCGGTCCCGAGGCCGAGTCGCGGTTCGCCGGCCAGTCGGTGCCGACCCCTGGTCTCGGTGACTCCGACGGCGACGGTCGCTCGATCCAGTGGTACCACGAGGCCGACCGGACGACACCCGTGTTCGTCCGCCCGACGACCGAGCGACTCGAACTCGACGGGGAGGTGAGGTTCACGGCGATCAACCACAGCCGCGAGCATCTTCGTTGCGGACACTGGAGTCTGTATAAGCTCGTCGACGAGGAATGGTTCTTTCTCGGGCCGCACGTTCGCATACCGGAGTGTCGCTCGCTCGCCCCCGGGGAACGCGATACGTGGGCACTCCTGGCGTTCAACGGCGCTCCGTCCGCGCGGGAGAGCCGTTTCGTCGGGATCAAACGTCCCTATCTCGGCGGCGGCCGCTACGGCGTCGTCACCGGCTTCGGCCATCCCGCCGACGCGAGCGCGGCGCTGGTCGAACTCGTCGGACCACCTGTCGAAATCGAACCCACCGAGGGGACGACCGCGGAACGCGACGGCGACGTGGTGACGGTGACATCCGACCGACACGGCGACGACGAGCACCCGGACGACGCCTCGTTCACACTGGAGCGGGCCGACGGGGCGGCTAAGTTCGCCGTCGAGCGTCTGATCGCCGAGCAGGTGATGGGAGAGCAGCGTCTCGGCCCGCCAGGTGGCCTCCGAAATGCGCTCCCGTTTCTCGACCAGGACGTCGAGCGCGTCGTGGTCCGCACCGACGAGCGCATCCGCGAGCGAGTCCTCGGCGAGGACGGGAGCGAGCGGCAGTTCCGCCTCCGTGGGGCGACCTACACGGCGGCGAGCGTGGACGACGGGAACGCCAAGTAGAGCCGCAGCGGGCGACCCGACGACTGAAGATGCGGCCGGCCGATGCGCCGCTATGGGCCACTGCATCGCCTGCGGCGAGGAACTGATCGAGGTCGTCGAGAGCGACACGGACGCGAAGTTCACCGGCGACGCCACCGTCTGGGAGTGTCCGAACTGCGGCGGGATACTCGGCGTGAGCGAAGTCGGGGTGTGACTGCGAACAAACACACCGATACGTTCGATACAGCCAATATATTCAATACGACCGATACAGAAGTTCGAATATGCCGATCAGCAGCGACGAGTTCGAGGAACTCCGGGAGGGCGATGACGGCCCCACTCCGGGAACGAATGCGGCGTCGATCCTCGCGTTTCTGACCGAGAACCCGGACACGGCGTACACCCAGAGCGAGATTGCGGCGGCGACGGACGTGAAACGGGGGTCGGTGGGGCCGACGCTCGTGCGGTTGCGCGAGCGCGGCCGCGTCGACCACCGCGGGACGTACTGGCGACTCAGCGACCACGAGCAAAGCGTCGACGCCGCGACCGACCACGCCGCCGCGGCCGCCGCCGACCACGAGGGAGTCGGCGAGGCGCCGTCGTACGACGAATGGCAGGCACACGCGGTCGACCCGCGCGACAGCGCCGCCGGTGACGACACCGATGCGTGAGGAATACGACGCCGGGGCCGTCGTCTGGGCGCCAGACCCGTACAGCGAGAGTGCGGACCCGCGACCGTGGCTCGTGCTCGCCGCCGACTGTCTGCCCTACCACGGCGAGGAGTACGTTTGTGCCGCGCTCACGCTGAGCGACCTTGACGACAACCTGAAAGTCGGTGACGCCTGGGTCGCCGGTCGGAACCCGGACGTGACCTCGTTCTGTTCGCCGTGGGTACTCGCGACGGTCAAGCACGACGCTATCGTGAATCCGCAAGGTCGAGTGACGGAGACGTTCGCGAGAACGGTCGCCGAGAGGAGCGCGGACTACCTCACCGCCGATACGGCCTGACCGACTCCTCGTCAGCACTCGTCGTCGGTCGGGAACAGTTCGGGCGCGGCGTCGAACGCGGCGGGCGAGGCGGGGCGGTCGACCCCCTCCGCTGAACGGTCGCCAGTGCGGTCGGCGTCGTCACGGGGCTGCTGGTCGCGAGGTGACCGCATGGTCAGTCGTCCGCCGAGATCGGTTCGCCGCTGGCGTCGGTCGGGGCGGGGCTCTCGCCGTCGTCGAAGGGGTACCACGACTGTTTCCCGTCGGTGAGACAGGGGTCGGTGTACCCCTGGACCTCCTCGGGTTCGGCGAGTTCGACGATGGTCTCGTGGCCGGTGGCCTCGACCCACTCGCGGAACGTCTGTCCCTCCGAGCGCAGGGCCGCGTAGGCCTCGACGAGGTTGGCGATCATCCCCGGAACTTCGTCGGCGGGGACGCGCTGGCGCACCCACTCGATGAACGTCGGGTCCTCGCCGATACCGCCGCCGACGCCCACGTCGAGGGCCTCGACCATCTCGCCGTCCTTCCGGGCACGCATCCCCTGCAGGCCGATGTCGGCGGTCATCGCCTGCCCACAGTCGGCCGTACAGCCCGAGTAGTGCATCTTGATCCGGTCGACGTCGTCGGGCATGTCGACTTCCTCGCCGAGCCAGCGGAGCAGTCGGGCCATCCGCGCTTTCGTCTCGGTCAGGGCGAGCGAGCAAAACTCCGTGCCGGTACAGGCCATCGCGCCCTGCACGAAGGGGTTGGGCTCGGGCCCGTAGGTTTCGAGCAGGTCCTCGTTGAGCAGGTTTGCCAGCTGACCGTCGGGTACGTCCATGACGAGCGGGTTCTGCCGGCGCGAGAGCCGTATCTCGCCGGATCCGTACGCCGAGGCCAGATCCGCGAGTTCGATGGCGTCCTCGGCGGGCATTCGACCGACCGGGACCGAGAGCCCGACGTAGTTCCTGTCGTCTTTCTGGTCGTAGACGCCGACGTGGTCGTGGGCGCCGTGTTCGCTCGATTTCCCGGCGTTGTAGGTGTAGTCGCCGCGGAAGTCCGTGCCCGCCCGCTCCAGTTCGAAGTCCAGTCGGTCGTCGAGTTCCTCACGGATGGCGTCGGTGCCGTGCTCGTCGACGAAAAAGCGGGCGCGGTTCTTCGAGCGGTTCTCGCGGTTGCCCGCCTCGTGGTAGTACTCGACGAACGCGCGGACTGTCTCCTTGGCCTGGTCGCGCGTGACGAAGAGATCCAGCGAGCGGGCCTTCCGGGGTTCGCGTCCGCCGAGGCCGCCGCCGACGCGGACGTTGAAGCCCGTGACCTCCTCGCCGTCGACCAGTTTGCGCGCGGGTTCGAGCCCGATGTCGTTGATGGAGTCCTGGGCACACCCCTGTCGACACCCCGTCACCGAGATGTTGAACTTCCGGGGCATGTTACAGAGGTCGTCGTCGTCGCGGATCTCCGCCTGGATCTCGTCCAGGAGGTCGCGGCTCTCGACGTACTCCTCGGCCTTGCCCGCGACGGGACAGCCCGTGATGTTGCGCATCGTGTCGCCGCCGGCCGAGCGCGAGGAGACGCCGACCGCCTCGAGTTTCTCCCAGATCTCGGGGATGTCTTCGAGCTTGAGCCAGTGGAGCTGGATCGACTGCCGGGTCGTGAAGTCGATCCAGCCGTTGCCGAACTCGGGGTTCTCCGCCGGGCCCTTCGCGTAGTCGCGGGCGACCTCACCGATCGCTCGCAGCTGCCCGGGTTCGAGTACGCCCCCGCAGTTGGTCAGTCGCATCATGAAATACGACTCCTGCCCCCCGCGGTGGTGGAACACCCCCCAGAACTTGAACCGGGAGAACCACTCGTCGCGCTCCTCCTCGGGGATCGACTCCCACCCCCGCTCGGCGAACTCCTCGATTTTCTCTCGCACAGCGTCCCCATACATCTCGTCTTTCCAGGCTTCTTTCTTGTGTGGCATCGTTTTTCACCGTTGTATGTTTGTCCGAATCTTCCGCATATTCCCGAACGAACGTACTTCGATTTACGTTTCAGCTAGCTGTCCGCGACCAATATAAGCATAATCGTTTACATTACGGAGGTATATTCCAGATATTCCCACGGACGGTCGAAATTAAAGGCCCTTATACGGATTGGGTCGGGGGTCGAGCCGGGGGTTACGTCCGTCCCTCGCGGTCAGGTTCCGACGTGGTCGGCCGGCGGGGCCACCGTAGCCCGCGCGCGAGTGTCGGGGTCACTGCCCTGCACGGACGGGATCTCGGCCGCGACGAGCGTCGCGTCGAGACGCGCGAGCACGTCGTGAAGTCGGCCCGACCCCGACGCGAGCGTCCGGTCGCAGGCAGTTCGTACGGCCGCGGCGTCGTAGACTGCGTGCAGCGGGTAGAGTCGTCCTTCAGCCACGGGAACCACCGTTGCGGGCGCCGAGGTCGACACCCCCGCCCCGCAGGCGTCGAACAGTCGGCCGAGCAACGCGGCGTCGACGCGGGCGTCGCCAGCGACGACCGCGACGGTCGCCCCGCTGGCGACCCGGACGCCGGTTCGGATCGCCGCCACCGGCCCGTCGCCGGAGACGGGGTCGACGGCGAGGCGGTAGTCGTCAGTCCCGACGGAGTCGGCGTCGGCCAGGCGACGCTCGACGGCCGCCCGGCGGTCTGCCGGACAGGCGACGACCACGTCGTCGGCGACGGCGTCCGCAGTCGCGACGACCCGACTCAGCGTCGGCCGGTCGGTCGACGGGAGCGGTCGGTCGATGTCGGCGAGCACGAGCACCGAGCGGCGTCGGGTCATGCGAGGAATCCCGCCTGTCCCGAAAAGGCCAGGTACAGCGAGAAGACGGTGATCAGGATCGCGATGATCATCTCGACGTAGAGCAGCGCCTGGCCGTATTTCAGCCAGCCCGCGCCGTCCTGGGTCTCGGTGCTCGCGGCCTCCTCGCCGTCGGCTTCCGCGTTCGCCATTAGTCGTCACCCCCCACGGCGACGCTGGGGTCGTCCGAGCCGAGCCACTTCCGTGCGGAGCCGACGCCGTGTTCGCGCGGGTCGTCCTCGTGGCGCATGGCCCAGGCGAAAAAGGCCATAAAGGGGAGGAAAAAGACCGCAGCGACGACAGCGTAGCCCATGTGGATACTCCCGACGAAGCCGAACACGAGCGGGTAGACGATCCCGCCGGAGGTCGAGATGCCGCCGATGAAGCCCGAGGCGGTCCCCGGCCGGTCGGGGAACATCACGGGGACGATGGCGAAGACGCCGCCGGTCCCGAAGCTCACCGTGATCCCGAAGACCGCGAGGACGACCACCGACGCCGGGAGGATCCCGGCGAGGCCGATGACCGTCAGCGCGACCATCGTCAGCGTGATCAGGACGAGGGCGGTCATCAGCCAGTGAACTCGTGGCGAGTACTCCTGCTCGGTCGCGAGGAAGGGGTACGGCGTCCACCCCTTGCGCTGCCAGAGGTCGGACATATACCCAGAGAACGGTCGAAAGAGCGATGCGTTAAAGGACTGGACGGCCGCGAACGTCCCCGCGGCCGTCTGGATCCCTTCGGTCGTGTCGAAGCCCAGGTCCGCGATAGCGCCCTCGAACCCGGTCGCGTAGTAGTTGGGCAACCAGGAGTTCATCGCGATCTCCAGGCCGAACGACATCGCGTACGCGAGCATCAGGGCGATGGCCGAGTAGCGCGTCCAGACAAACATCGTATCGCCTATCGAGGCGTTGTCTTTCGCGGTTTCGGCGGTCTCGAGGTCTTTCGCGGCCTGACCGCGCCACTTGTAGACGACCGCGATGACCAGCGCGACGATCCCCAGATGCAGGAAGGCGTCCGAGAAGTTCACGCCGTACATGCGGGGGAGGACGATGGCGCCGACGCCAGCGCCCGCGTTGCCGGTCCCGGCGTACAGCCCCTCGGCGGTGCCGATCTCCGACTCGTCGAACCACTGGGCGACGTGCTGGATGCCGACGACGAAGCTGATCCCCGCCGAGGCGACGACCATCCGCTCGACGAACAGGACCCAAAAGCCCGAGGCGAACGCGGAGGCGATGCTCACGATCCCGGCGTATCCGAGGATGAACGCGAAGACGTTGTGTGCGCCGAATTTGTCGGCCGCCCACCCGGCGATCACGCGTCCCGGCGGCGCGAGCCAGATGGCGGAACTCGCCAGCAGGGTTATCTGCGCGCCGCTGAGCCCGTAGTAGGACTCGATGCTCGCGCTGAACGCGGCCGTCGAGAACCACATCAGGAACGCCCAGAAGAAAGCGACCGTCACGAGGATCAACTGCTCTATCTTGTTGGTCACGCCAGCTCACCCCCCGCGACCGCGACGGGGCGGTCCGGTGCGACGATCCGCACCGCGCACTGTTTGAGGTTCGGTTCGGCCGACTGCGGGTCGACCGCCGGGATCGTCAGGTCGTTCGTGTCCGGGTGGTGGATCGGTAGCCAGACGACGCCCTCGGGGATGGCCTCGTCCGGGTCGACCCGTGCGGTGACCGACCCGCGGCGGGACTCGACCCGGATCTCGAGGGCCGCCGTGTCCGCGTCGGAGTCGGCGTCGTCGAGTTCCGCCGCTTCGACGCCCACCCCGTCCACGTTGGCGGCGTCGATCCGCACCGGGCCGGGGCTGCCCGGGTCGGTCTCGACCGCGTCCGACCCCGTCACGCCGAGGTGTTCGACGACGGTGTCGGGGTGGATGCGCGCGACAACCGGCCCCGGATCGTCGGGGGACTCGCGGGAGCGGACGCCGGTGTTGTAGCCGTCGGCTTCCCGCGCCGTAGTCAGCGTCAGCGGGTACTCGCCGTCGACCGGTTCCGGCAGGTCGCGCCCGGTGGCGCCGGCAAAGCGGGCCGCGCCCGAGGGCGTCGGGAACGACCAGTCGCCGGCCGCGGCGGGCGTCTCGCGGTCAGCCGCCCCGCTTCCGTGGCCATCCGCGTCCTCGTCGGCGGGGTCGAAGTACCGGTAGTCGGTGCTCGACTCGGCGTCGGGCGCGGGCCAGCGCACGGCGAGTTCCTCCTCGAGGCGGTCGTAGCTGATGCCCGAGCAGTCACCCAGCGTTCCGGCGGTGAGTCCCGCGAACTCGTCGAACATCGACTCGGGATCGGTGACCTCGAAGAGGCCGTCGAACAGCGCGTTGCCGACCGTCGTGATGATGTTCAGGTCCGTGCGAACGCCGCTCGGTAAGTCCGTCGCGGAACGGACCCGCGAGACGGTCCGCTCCATGTTGATCGCGGTCCCGTCGGACTCGCCCCACGTCGCCGCCGGCAAGACGACATCGGCCAGTTCGGTCGTCTCCGTCCGGAAAGAGTCCTGGACGACGAGGAAGGTGTCCTCGAGGTGCTCGGCGACGCGCTCGGCTTCGGGCGCGCCGGCGACGGGATTGGTCGCGACGGCGTAGACGGCCTCGATCGGGCCGTCCGCGATGGCCTCGATGGTTCCGACCGGACCGGGCCCGGTGTCGTCGGGCAGTCGGTCGACCGGCACGTCCCACTCCTCGGCGACGAGTCGGCGGCTCTCGGGGTCGTCGAAGTCGCGCTGGCCGGGCCAGCCACCCTTCGAGGAGCAGACCCGCGTCCCCATCGAATTGGCCTGGCCGGTCAGCGAGAACGGGCCGCTCCCCGGGCCCAGGTTCCCGGTCGCGAGACAGCAGTCGATGAGTGCGCCCGCGGTGTCGGTTCCCTGGACGGACTGGTTGACTCCCATCCCCCAGTAGATCAGGGTCGGGTCGTCGAGCGCGTCCGCGAGTTTCTCCACGGTGTCGAAGGGCACGCCGGCCCGGTCGGCCGCCGCGCGAGCGTTGGGCAGGCCCGCGACGAGGTCGTCGAAGCCCGCCGTCGACTCGCTGACGAACGCCTCGTCGACTCGCCCCGTCTCGACGACGTGTGCGAGGACGGCGCGGGCCAGGTCGAGGTCGCCGCCCAGGTCGGGGCTGACGTGGATATCGGCCGTCTCGGCCGTCTCGCTCTCGACCGGGTCGACGACGATCAGTTCGCTGTCCGGGTCGTCAGCGCTGTCGGAGATCCACCGGAACATCACCGGGTGGGCGACCCGCGGGTTCGCGCCCCAGACGACGTGACTCTCGGCGTCGGGGATGTCGTCGTAGGTACACGGCGGCGCGTCGCTGCCAAAGGCGTCGTAGTAGGCGTTGACCGCGCTGGCCATGCAAAGCGTCGTGTTCGCGTCGTAGTAGCGGGTCCCGAAGCCGCCGCGGGCGAGTTTGCCCAGCGCGTAGGCGGCCTCGTTGGTCTGCTGGCCGCTGCCGAGGACGGCCACCCCGTCACGGTCGCGCTCGATGGTCTCCCCGAACTCCTCGACGATGCGGGCGAGCGCCACGTCCCAGGTGGTCTTTCGTAACTCGCCCCCGCGGCGGACCAGCGGCTGTGTGAGCCACTCGCCGTCGGGGTCGGCCGTCTCCTCGACGCCGCGCTGGCAAGCCAGCCCCCGGTTGACCGGGTGGGCGGCGTCGCCCCGCACCGTGTCGAGGCCGTAGCCCACGTCGACCCCGCGCTGGACGTGCCCACAGCCGACGGCACACCGCATGCAGGTCGTCGATACCCAGTCAGGCATCGGTCACGCCCCCCGCTGCGAACGCGTTCGGGCCGGTGCTGAAATCACCACTAATATTTATTTCCGACCGCTCGTTCACAAATATTCTCAATTCCATTAATCACGTCCACCAGTTGTCGGTTTAGCGTGATGACTACACTCCATATAACCCTACTCGTTTGAGAACCACACCTAAATCCGGCAGAGGTGGACGAACAGCCAATATTAGGATCTCCCCTTTCGATATAAGGATGTAAAGCGCGGATATTTCGGGCGAAAAAGCGAACGGACGTTCGGTTCTTCGACGGGGGCGACGACGGGTAGCCGACTCGGTTCGGATCGGTCGCGCCGAGAGAGCGCGTGCTATCCGTGCCGGAGAGCGGTTATATGACGGTATTTCGCCGGGTCCGTCCGACTGACACCGGTCCGAGACGCCTCTCAAGTCGGGAGATACTCCGCGAGCGACGACGATTCGGGTTCGGGCAGGCCCAGGTCGACGCCGACGACGGTTTCGACGGCCCCGGCGACGGCCGTCGGAAACGGCTCCGGCGCGACCGAGACGGGCGCCGCGGGCAGGGCCGTCACCGCCGCTTCGGGGACGGCGGCGTCGGCCGCCGTGACGTGGCACTCGTCCGGGTCCGCGAGGTTCGCGACGACGGCGTCGGCCCGGGCGTCCACGTCGGCGAGCAGGTCCCGCGTCCGGGGGAGCGAGTCGGCCCCCCTCGCGCTGTCGGGGACGACCAGCGTGACCCAGTCGGCGGCCGTCACCGCCGCGACGGCCGGGTTAGCGGCGACCGGCGGCACGTCCACGAACACGGCATCGTACCGCTCGGCCGCCGTCGACAGCTGTTCGGCCAGCCGCCGAGCGCTGGCGCTGGTCTTCGCCCGCGCCAGTTGCTCGAACGGCGCCCGCGCCGGCGCGACGGCCACCCGTCCGGGCACGTCGAGTCCCAGCGGCGTCGTCGCCTCGGCCAGCGGCGCGTCCTCGGTCACGGCGTCAGTCACGTCCGTCCCGACCTCCCCGGGGACCGCCGTCGCGAGCCCCTGCGTGTCGAACGCGGCGTCGACGACGGCCACCTCGCGGCCGGCCCGCGCCAGCGTTGCCGCGAACTCGAGCGCGAGCCGCGTCGTTCCCGCTCCCCCGACCGTCCCCACGAGCGCGTACACCTCGCCAGTCATGTGTCGCCGTTGTCACGCTCTCGTATATAAACGTACGTGTTTCACTGGCGATAGTACCGGTGGGACTTCCGAATCGATCGAAACGTAATAGTCGGGGACGGGCGAGGGTCGAGGTATGCGACGAGGGGGGATCGCGTTACTGGTCGTGGCGCTCGCGGTGACCGCAGGCTGTTCGGCGCTCGACGGATCGGGCGGATCGGGTGGCCCGGAAGGGCCGGTGCCGCCCGGCGTGGCCGAGAACGGGTCGGTCAACGAGACGGCGCTGCTGGCGGCCCACAGCGAGGCGACCAACGGCTCAACGGTTCGGATCGCCCACCGGAACGGCGAGCGCCGGACCGTCGCCTACCGCGGCCCCAACGGGACCTACACCCGCGACGACGCGGGGGCGACCTGGACCGGCGGCGGGAAGCAGGTCAGCAACGACACGGTCGGAGGGGCCGACTACGAGTTCGACTACGACCGCAACACGTCGACGGGCGCCTCGACCGGCGCGTCGACGGTGCAGTTCGGTCTCGCCGTGCGCCTCGGGACCGCCGAGTACGAGCACGCGACCACCCGCACCGTCGACGGGACCGACCTCCACGAACTCGAACTGGCCGAGGCGTCGGGATTCGGCGAGCAGGTCGGTCACTACACGGGGACGATGCTCGTTGACGAACGGGGTCGGATCCACCGCCTCTCGGGGGAGATCGGGGACAACGAGACAGTTGCCGACGCCTACGAGTACCGGTTCGACTGGCGCGTCGACTCGGTGCCCGACCCATCGTGGCTCGATGCCGTCCCGCGAGGGGAGGCCCGAAAAGTCGACAGCGGCACCGTCTTCGCCGTCGAGTCGACCGGCAGCGCGACGATCCCGGCGGGGACCGAACTCGAGTTCAGCCACGACGGCGACCGCCACTCGCTCGTGCTCAACGAGTCGCTCGCACCCGGCGAGACGCTCGCGCTCGGCCTCCGTGAGTCCGGGACGGGGAACGCGGATGATGGGACGGCCGAGCGCACGCTCGTCGTCTCGCGAGACTCGCTCGACGGCGCGGATCTCGTGGACCTGCGCGGGGAGCGGACGCAACTGCACGGGACGGTGACGACCGGTGACGGCGCGACAGTGTCGGTAACCCTCGCGGTCGGGTCCGGTTTCTGAGCGGCGCCGGAGCAACCGGATTGGTCGGCGCGACTGCGTACCGATTCGCGACTTGGTTGGTCGGCGCGACTGCGTACCGATTCGCGACCGGCTAGCGTCAGCGTTTTCATCGCTCCCTCCCTACGTTATCGGGATGAAACGCCGCGATCTACTTGCCGCGACAGGGTTGGGGGTCGGCGGGAGCGCCGTCGCGTGGTACTTCCTTCGAGATACGGCCAGTGCGGCGGTCGAACATCCCGGCACGCTCGACGCGACGTTCGCCACGAACGGCGACTATCCGGGCGACGACGACCCGGCCGACGGGTTCCCGCCGACGTTCCCCGACCCGCCCGCGAGCCCGGACGTAGACCCGTCGACCTTCGAGACCAACGACACCAACGGGGAGTCGATACCCCTGGTACCCATCGACGTGGTCGAGAAGTGGCACCGCCGCGGCGAGGCGCGGTTCGTCGACGCGCGCGGTGTCAGTGACTACGAGAATGCCCACATCTACGGCGCCGTCAGTTCCTCGGCCGAGTCCGGATCGACCGGCGGCGGCATCGAGGGGTGGTCGACCGACGCGCGGATCGTCACCTACTGCGGCTGTCCCCACCACCTCTCGTCGATGCGGGCCGCGGGCCTCATGAAAGAGGGCTACTCGCGTGTCTACGCGCTCGACGAGGGGTTCGGCCCGTGGCGGAATCGCGGCTATCCGATGGCCGGGACCGCCTTCACGAACGGCGGGAGCGCCGACGTCCGCGAGTGGACGCTCGAGGGCAGCGTCGACCAGCAGTACGCCGGCGAGTACGCCTGGGCGCGAGCCGAGGGCAGTCAGGAGGCCGCCCCCATCCGCGAGAACGGCGGGTTCACCCTCGTCGTGAAGTTTGCCGACGTGACGGGCAAGACGCCCGTCGAAGTTTCGACGCCCGAGTTCTCGGTCACGCGACCGCTCGACGATCTCGCCGCCGGCACTATCGACGGCACTTGAATCCCGTACGGTTCGCTCGTTCCCGGGGGCGACGACCGGAGGTGTTTTGTAGCGACGGCGACGAGTACCCGATAGGCGGCACGGTCGGACGGCGACCTTTCGGCCCGCGTTCTGCGCGTGCCTCGCTGGCCGACCTACCCCGTCTCTCTACAGCCCCCGAGCGACTGCTGTGAATTTGCGGTCGACTCGATTCGACGGTGTTCGGATACGGCAAACAGCAGAGACGGCAAACAGCGTGAAAGCCCCCGATCGCTCGACTACTGCGACTCGCTTCGCGCTTCGCTCACTGCGTTCGCTCCAGTGCTTACTTCGTCTCGTACGTCGAGCGATCGGCCCCTTTCAGTCCCACCCGTATCGGCTGGTTCGACAGTCTGTGCGGGTGGGAATGAAAGGGGCCGTCCATTCGCCGGTATCTGACGACGCAAGCACCACAGGAGCGAGTGTAACGAGCGACGAGGAGCGCAGCGAGTCAGGACCGGCGAACGGACGGGGGCTTTCACGCAGTTAACGATTCCGTCACTCGCGGTGACCCTGCAGGGAGAAACCGCCCGAACGATGGATCGGATCGCGGCCGCTACACGTAGGTGAACCAGTCGTCGTAGCCGTCGAGTTTCCCCTCGACGAGGTCGAAAAACTGCGACTGGACGTCGTCGGTGACGGGGCCTTTCGTGCCGGGGCCGATCTCGTTGTCGTCGACGCTCCGGATGGGCGTGACCTCCGCGGCGGTCCCGGTGAAAAACAGTTCGTCGGCGGTGTAGAGTTCACCGCGCGAGATGGTGGCCTGGTCGTGGACGGTGTAGCCCAGGTCGCGGGCGAGTTCGATGACCGTCCGGCGGGTGATCCCGTCGAGGATCGACTCCGAGAGGCCGGGCGTGAATATCTCGCCGTCCCGCACCAGAAAGAGGTTCTCGCCGGGCCCCTCTGCCACGTTGCCTTCCTTGTTGAGGACGATGGCCTCGCCGTAGCCGCCGGCCTTGGCTTCGAGGTTGGCGAGGACGCTGTTGACGTAGGGCCCGGTCGTCTTGGCGTTGGTCGGGATCTGGCTGGAAGAGTGCTTGCGCCACGAGGAGATCGCCACGTCGATCCCCTCTTCGAGGGCTTCCTCGCCGAGATAGGCGCCCCAGGGCCAGACGCCGACGGCGGTCGTGACCGGCGACTCGCTGGGATTCAGCCCCAGCGGGCCGTAGCCGTAGAAGGCGATGGGGCGGATGTAGCAGGATTCGATCCCCTCGCGGCGGATCAACTCGACGGTCGCCTCGTCTATCTCCTCGCGGTCGAAGGGGATCTCCATGTCGTAGACCTTCGCGGAGTCGAAAAACCGTTCGAGGTGTTCCTCCCACCGGAAGATAGCGGGGCCGTCGGCGGTGTCGTAACAGCGCACGCCCTCGAAGACGCCGGTGCCGTAGTGGAGGCCGTGGGTCATCACGTGAACCTGTGCGTCGTCGAAGTCGACGAACTCCCCGTCCATCCACAGTTCGTCGACGCCCGCGAAAAACTCGGGTCGCTCGGTCATTGGTCGTACCTCCGAGTGAGGGACGCCGCCGAATTATACGTTTTCGGTCCGGACCGGCCGCGTCCGCCGCTGTCGCCACACATGCCCCCCGCTTCTAACCCCTCCGTAATGAGTGTTGACGGTCCGTGGGCGACAGTCTCACACCCGCTCTATCCGTCTTTCTCGGTCGGCTCGGCGGCCCCGTCACTCCCCGGTCGGCTCGGCGGCCCGTCACTCCTCGGTTGACTCGCCGGATCCCTCAGTCGACTCGCTGGACTCCTCGACGACGATATCGCCCTGCATCCCGACCGTGGCGTGGGGGACACAGACGTAGTGGTACTCGCCGGGCGTCTCGAAGGTGTGTTCGTAGGTCTCCCCCGAGGAGATGGTGTCGCTGGTGTTGTCGCCGTCGTAGCTCGCGAACGGGTCGGCGCCGTCGGGAATCGAGACGTCGCCGTAGTCGTCCGGGTCGCCACAGACGTTGTGGCTGTCGGCCGCGAACGCCCAGGTGACCGTCTCGCCGACCTCGACGGTGTAGCTCTCCGGTTCGAAGTAGTTCGTGTGGACCTCGACGTCGCCGTCGGGAACGTCCCCGGAGCCCAGCGAACAACCGGCCAGGCTCGCGATGGCGCCGACGCCGAGCGCCCGGACGACCTGCCGCCGCGTGTGCCCTCTCATGTGTGCTGCTCGGGCATCGAAGGCCTTCAGTCGACCGAAATCCCGCCGAGCGACGGGTGCCGGCGAGACGCCTGGCGTCCTCTCTGTTGCCTTCAACTTCCGATAACCAGGGGGAAGGGGCTATATGTGGGGACTTCATCGGTAGCGTGTACGAGAGATGGGGACGGTACTCCACGTCCGTCCGCGGGACGCGGACGAGGGCGCGTGGACGGGCGAGGGCTCGTGGACCGCGCTCGGGGTTCGGGTTCGGACCGCGTCGACGGTCACTGACGCACTCGCGACCGTCGGCAGGGGAGACGACGGGAGTGACGACATCGACTGCGCGGTCGTCGACCGCCGCGTCGGCGGGGAGGGCGACGCGCTCGCGGCGATCGAGGGGATCCGCGAGCGGTGCCCGGACCTGCCGGTCCTCTGTTGCTCGGCTCACCCCGACGGTGTGTTCGCGGCCGCCGCGACCCGGCGAGGCGCCACGGAGTACGTCCCCCGCGGGACGGACGGTCCCTCGCTTGTCGACCGGGTCGCGACGTATCTCCCGGACCGGGACGACGGTGGGGACGACCGGACGGACGACGATGCGGGCGGGCCCGTGGGTATCGCCGGCGAGCGCCGTGAGACGCCCGACCGGCGCGAGTACGAGGCGGACGTAGAGCGTTACGAGGCCATCGTCGAGGCGGTCGATGACGCCGTCTACGCGCTCGACGACGAGGGTCGGTTCGAGGTGGTCAACGACGCGATGACGGATCTGACCGGCTACGACCGCGAGGAGTTGCTCGGCGAACACACCGCCATCGTCAAGGACGCGGAGACGGTCGCGCTGGCCGAACGCAAACTCCGGGACCTGCTTCGGGGCGACGACGTGGAGACGACCTTCGAGCTCGAACTCCAGCCGAAGGCCGGCGAACCGGTGACCTGCGAGGACCACATGACGATGCTGACCGACGACGGAGCGTTCGACGGGACCGCAGGGGTCATCCGTGATATCACCGACCGAAAAGAACAGGAGCGTCGCCTCCGGGCGGCCCGCGAGCGACTCGCCGACCTGCTCGACAGTTCCGAAGCGCTACTGGAAGCCCACGACCGGGAGGCGGTCGCGGAGGTCGTCGCGGACGCGGCCGCCGACGCGCTGGGATTCGATTACACCCTTGTCCGACTCCATGACCCCGAGACCGACCGCCTCGAGGCGGTCGCGGGGGCAAGCGCCGACGGGAACGCGCTGGACGGGGCGACTGGCGACGGGACGCCGGCCCGTGACGGCGAGTCGTCGACCGCCAACGAGGACCCAGCGAGCGAGGTGACGCCGGCCGCGCGGCCGACCTACGCGGCTGACGAGGGTGGCCCCGGCGCCGCGTTCGCGGCCGGGGAGATACGCCACTATCCCTCGGACTTCGAGACGGGCGTCGTGGACGAACCCGAACGGATCGTCGAAGCGCTGTACGTACCCCTCGGCGAGCGGGGCGTGTTGAGCGTCGGCGCGACGGAGGCGGACGCCTTCGACACACAGGACCGCTCGCTGGCGGAGATACTCGGCTCGAATGCGGCCGTCGCGCTCGACCGAGTCGCCTACGAGGAGGAACTCGTCCAGTACCGCACGGTGCTGGAAAACGTCCAGGACATGGTCTACGTCGTCGACGAGGACGAGCGGTTCTCACTGGTAACCGACCCCCTGGCCGAGTGGCTCGGCTACGACCGCGAGGAACTGGTCGGGGCTCACCCCTCGGTCATCCTCGACGAGGGTGCGACCGAAGACTTCGAGGCAGCGATCGCGGACATCTGGTACGACGCGGCTGACAGAGCAGAGGTGGGAGGGGAGACAGGGACGAACGCAGGCGCACCGACGGATACGGGGACGGAGAGTGGAACTGAGTCGGGGACACCGCCCGACTCGACCGCCGGATCGGCCGGCACCCGGACCGACTCGACCGCCGGATCGGCCGGCACCCGGACCGACTCGACCGCCGGATCGGCCGGCACCCGGACCGTCGAAGTGGAGTTTCACACCACCGATGGGGAGACACGGCCAGCGACGGTCGATGTCTCACTGTTGCCGGTCGAGGAGGGGTTCGCGGGCAGCGTCGGCGTCGTCCGGGATCGCTCGGAACTACGCGAGGCCCGCGCGAAGTTGCAGACCCAGCGCGACCGCTTCAGCTACCTCTTCGACAACCTTCCGGACGCGGTCGTCGAAGGAGAACTCGACGAGCGCGGGAGCGACTCGCCGGACGTCACCGACGTCAACGACGCGTTCGTCGATGTCTTCGGCTACGAGCCCGAGACCGTGGTCGGTGAGACGCTCGACGAGTTCGTCCTCCCGCCGGACGACCGCGACGAAGGCGCCGATATCGACCGCCGGATCGCCGCCGGCGAAGTGGTCCAGCGGGAGGTCCGGCGACTGACCGCCGGAGGATATCGCGACTTTCTCTTTCGGGGGATCCCCTACGACACGAGCGGGGAGTACACTCACGGGTTCGGCATCTACACCGACATCACCGAGCAAAAAGAGCGCGAGCGCCGTCTGGAGGTGCTCAACCGCGTTCTCAGGCACAACTTGCGAAACGACCTCAACGTCGTCCTGGGCTACGCGGAGATGCTCTCGAACCGGACCAACGACGACACGATCGCCGAGTGGGCCGACACGCTCCGGGAGAAGGCCAGCGAGGTTGCGACGCTGGGCGACCGCGTCCGCTCGCTCGACCAGCGGATGCGCCGCGGCTCCGCCCGCGACGACGACGTCGACATCGCCGCCGCCGTCGACGACGCTGTCGAGACGTTCCGGGCGGACCATTCCGACGCGGCCGTCGAAACGGACGTACCCGCGGTGTCGGTCGTCGGCGACGGCAGGCTCTCACTCGCGCTGTCGGAACTCCTCCATAACAGCGCCGAACACGCCGACAGCGACGTCCGCGTCCGGATCACGGCGACTTGCGAGGACCGGCGCGTCGCGCTCCGTGTCGCCGACGACGGCCCGGGGATCCCCGACCACGAGCAGTCCATCGTGACCGAATCGGACGAGATCACCCAGCTCAACCACGGCAGCGGGCTCGGACTCTGGATCGTCAAGTGGGTCTGTGACTCCTGTGGCGGCCGCCTGCATTTCGAGGAGAGCGACCTCGGCGGCACCGCGGTCGTTCTCTCGCTGACGCCCGCGGGTGCACCTCACTGACGGCCGTCAGGGGAAAGACCGGAGTGCTCGGCAGGATCCGGATCAGGCGACGCTCGTGTCGACGGCGCCGCCGATGCGGACGAACCCGTAATCACACTCGGGGCAGTGCCACTTGACCTTCTCGCCGAGGTGGACGTTCGTGTTCGCCGCGCGGAAGAACTCCCGTTCGGTCCCACACTCCGGACACTCTTTGGTTAGCGTCTCGCTCATGTGCCCCGCTTCGGACGGGACGCAGTTGAACGTGCTGGTTTCCCCCGCGATCCGGGCGGCCGCTTCGCTCCGGCAACGTGTTCGGCCGCTTCGCTCCGGCAACGTGTTCGGCCGCTTCGCTCCGGCAACGTGTTCGGCCGCCCGTTCGCGTCCGGAGTTAAGTTCCCGGGCGCCCCAGCGACGGGTATGAAGATCTACACCGGCCGCGGCGACGAGGGACAGACGGACCTGCGGGACATGTCCCGCGTCTCGAAGTCGAACCCCCGTATCGAGGCCTACGGCACCGTCGACGAGGTCAACGCGCTGGTCGGCGCCGTGCGACCGACCGGTCACGACGACATCGACGACGTCCTGCGTGCGGTCCAGAATCATCTCCATATCGTCCAGGCGGACTTCGCCAACCCCGACCCCGACGAGGGCGACCCACGGATCGACGACGGGCACGTCGACGAACTCGAGGGGTTCGTCGACGAGTTCGACGCGGAACTCGACCCGCTGGAGCAGTTCATCCTCCCCGGCGGGTCCGAGGCCGGCGCGCGCCTCCACCAGGCCCGCGCGGTCTGTCGCCGCGCCGAGCGCCGCGCGGTCGCGTTCGCCGAGGCCGAACCCGACGCCGAGGTCAACGGGGACGCGCTGGTCTACCTGAATCGCCTCTCGGATCTCCTGTTTACGCTGGCCCGGGTCGTCAACAAGCGCGAGGGCGTCCGCGAGGAACAGCCGACGTACTGATATCGATTACTGCCGCGAGTTCCCGGTCCGACCGCACGGAGTGACCCGTGAGCGAGCGACCGGATGGCCAGAGATCCAACCCCGGAACGTCTATCAGACTGCCCGCCGAGTCGCCACCTGATGGTATCGACTGCCCTTCTCGTCGACGTCGTGCTCATCGCCGTCGCGACGGGGGTCATCTGGATCGGGAGCGGCTGGCTCGAACGTGCGAGCGAGAAACTATCCGTGTACTACGGGCTGCCTGAGGTGGTCCAGGGCTCGGTCGTGGCCGCCATCGGGTCGAGTTTCCCGGAACTCGCGACGGTGGTCGTCGCGGCGGTGGTCACTGGCGCGCTCGACATCGGCGTCGGCGCCATCGTCGGCTCGGCTATCTTCAACGTCCTCGTCATCCCGGCGTTGGCCGGCGTCGCTACCGAGGACGTCATCGAGTCCAGCCGCACCCTCGTCTACAAGGAAGCCCAGTTCTACATGCTCGCGGTGTCGGTGCTGGTGATCACCTTCTCGATGGCCGTGATCTACAACCCAAACACCGGCGTCGACCACATCGCTGGCTACGTCACCCGCCCGCTGGCCGCGATCCCTATCGCCATGTACGGGCTGTACGTCTTCATCCAGTTCCAGGACACCGCCGATCACGAGGCTGACCCCGGGGCGAGCGAGGGGATCGACGTCCGGCGACAGTGGCTCAGCCTGCTCGGCGGCCTCGTACTCATCCTCGCGGCCGTCCACCAGCTCGTCGAGGCCATCGAGGCCATCGGGGGCGAGTTCGGCGTCCCAGCGTTCGTCATGGGCGTGACCGTCGCCGCTGGCGCGACGAGCCTACCGGACGCGCTGGTGAGCGTCCGCGCGGCCCGGGACGACCGGGGCGTCGCCTCGCTGGCGAACGTGCTCGGCTCGAACACCTTCGACCTGCTCGTCGCCATTCCCGCGGGGATCCTCATCGTCGGCTCCACATCGATCAACTTCGAGATGGCCGTCCCGATGTTCGCCGTCCTCACGTTCGCCACGGTGTTCCTCTTTACCGCGCTCCGGACGGACCTGTCGCTCTCGACGGCCGAATCGGTCGGCCTGCTCGCCTGCTACGTCCTCTTCGTCGCCTGGGTGATCCTCGAGACGGTCACGTCCGCGGTGAACTACCTCCCGAACGGCGGGTGAGGGGAGTCGCGGCCCCTCTCGGTTTGTCCGGTGTGTGACGGTGTATCTGGTCGGTACGGTACGTCTTCTGAGCAGTTGCGGTGGCTCGCGCCGTCGCGGCCGCGAGCGGTGCGAGGCCGACCGAAGGGAGGCCTCGATGTGAGCGGTGAAACCGCGAACTACGCGCGAGCGGCCAAGACGGCGCCGCGCGAGGTCTTCGTGAGCGGCGCGTGGTTCGAGCAGCGCGAGAACCACGGTAGCGAACGAAGGCTTGTCAGAGCGTGCTCTGACAGTGGATGAGGAGCGCAGGAGTGAACGGAGTGAGCGACGAGCACCGCAATCGGCTGGGGAGGCGTGTGGCCGTCCGCGGTACTGTGCGGTCCTGGTGTCTGCGCGAACGGGGCGTGGTTCGAGCACCGCGAGAACCACGGAAGTGAACGGCGAAGCCGTGAGCGGGGTGAACGCAGGCTCAGGAGAGCGTGCTCTCCTGGCGGACTGAAAGGGCGAGGTCCGGTCGCGGGTTCTGCGCGGGCCCTATCCGAGCAGTGCGAGACGCGAACAAAGTGAGCGTCTCGACGAGGCGAGCGGCGAGAGCCGCGAGCCAAGAGGATATCTCGCACAGAACCCGCGAGCGGGCCGAGGGCTTTCGACACACGGAGATGTCTACGGTCGCGATTCCAGCGAGCGAGCGGGCCGAGGGCTTTCATCGTTCACTCCCTCAGATACGACTGGTAAATCGTGTTTCTGCCGCCCTCGATCTGCCAGGAATATCTGATACCGACACACGTCCGAGATACCGGCGATCCCTGGGGGATTCAGGTCGCTTATACCGCTGGGCGGAGTGGATGGGGCTAATGGCAGACGCCTTCGAGCCGCGATCGAACGTCCCTCGCGGGCGATTCGGGTTCGACCACCGCCCCGAGACCGACCAGTCGTTCGAGAACGCGCTGGCGAAGGCCCGCGACGGGCATCGACTGACGGTCGCCGACGGCGTCGAACTCCTCACCACGGGCACCGACGGCCACGGCATCGACCCCGAGCGCAAGGAACTCGTCCTGGAGGCGGCCGACCGCCGCCGCGCCGACGTCGTCGGCGACGAGGTCACCTTCGTCGCGAACCTCAACAACAACGTCACGACCGCCTGCAACACCGGCTGTCTGTTCTGTAACTTCAAGGACCGCTCCGAGCAGTTCCGCTCGGCCAACGACGAGTCCCACGGCGGGTTCACCAAACGCCCCGCCGAGTCGCGGGAGATCGTCCGCGGCGCGGTTGAGCGCGGCATCTACGAGGTCACCTCCGTCTCCGGGCTCCACCCCGCGTTCGCACTCGACGACGAGCACCGCGAGCGTCTGGAAGCCAGCGACCGCGGCGACCTGAACTACCGCCCGCCCGCCGAGTACGACGTGAATCCGGGCACCTACTGCGAGCAGATCGAGGCGATGAGCGTCGACGGCGTCCACGTCCACTCGATGACGCCCGAAGAAGCCTACCACGGCCGCCGGGGCACCGACTGGTCCTACGAAGAGGTGTACGGCCGCCTGAAAGAGGCGGGCCTGGACTCGGTGCCCGGCACGGCCGCCGAGATCCTCGTCGACGAGGTCCGGGACGTGATCTGTCCCGGCAAGATCGGCTCCGACGAGTGGGTCGAGGCCATGGAGGCGGCCGCGAACGTCGGCCTCGACGTGACTTCGACCATCATGTACGGCCACGTCGACAACGAGGCCCATCGGGTGATGCACCTCAAGCGTATCCGCGACCTGCAGGAGCGCACCGGCGCGATCACGGAGTTCGTCCCGCTCTCGTTTATTCACCAGAACACCCCCCTCCACGAGGAAGGGATGGTCGACGCCGGCGCGACGACCGACGAGGACGAACTGCTGATCGCCGTCTCCCGTCTCTTTCTCGACAACGTCGACCACATTCAGTCCTCCTGGGTGAAATACGGCGACGAGCAGGGCCTGAAGATGCTCTCCTGTGGCGCCGACGACTTCATGGGCACCATCCTCTCGGAGGAAATCACCAAACGCGCCGGCGGCGGCTACGGCGAGGCCCGTTCCTTCGCCGAGTACGTCGAGATGGTCGAGGCCATCGGCCGCGTCCCCGTCGAGCGCTCGACGGACTACCGCCAGCGCCGCCGGATCGACGCCGATGACGCCCCGCACGGCCCCGAACTCGGCCCGAAGGCCGACGGCACGCCGCTGGTGGAGTGAGGGGTCCATCCAGAGCAGTCCTCGTCCGCCGCCGTACCGTCACTCACTTGCCACGACCGCCGTAACGCTCCGAACGTGCCCTCCCTCGCTCCCCTCCGGGACCCTCTCCGCGAGCGACTGACGGCCAAATCCGTCGGGACCGCACTCGTCCTCGCCGCCGCGCTCTACCAGTTTTTCGGCGTCTCGCCGGCGCAGGTCGCAGTCGCGATGGTCGTCACCGCCGTCGTCGGCCTTGGCGACGTGGCACAGGACGCCTACGACGTTCGCGAAGCGGTCGCCCACGGCTGGAACGGCGCGCTCGCGTTCGCCGGGACCGGCGCACTCTACGCCCTCGGCGAGGACCCGCCGCTGTGGTTCCCCCTCCTCTTTGGCTCTCTCGGCGCGTGGTTTCTCGCGGACGCTATCCAGACCGCTCGCCACGAGGGCGTCGTCGAGCGCGCTCGCGACGGCCGCGCGGTCTACCGCGACTACGTCGCCAGACAGGTCCACGAGACACTCGACGAGCGTCCGCGCACACGCCGCGAACTCCACGGCGCCCTCGCTGCCGACGACGAGACGGTCGACGCCGCCGTCGCCGACCTTCGCGAACGCGGCGTCGTCGTCGAAGCCGGGAGCGAACTCCGTCTCGACGAGTCCGAAGAATCACTCGGCGAGCGCGTCGCCAGCCGACTCGGCAGCCTCGCCCGACGGATCGCGCGCCCGGTGACGCTAGAGTTCCGGGGCAAAAGCGACGAACCCGGCTCCGAGTCGGTCAAAATACCGGATACCGACAGCGAGACCGATGCGTTCGCAGGTGCAGACCGCGATACCGCGAACCGCGACGCTACGGCTTCCGGAACTGACGACGACCGCGAGCGAGAACTGAGTCGCGAGTAGCGCGCGCAAACCGGAGTGTCAGTCCGCGGCGGTCCCGGAGAGCACCGCCCGGTAGCGCTCGCCGGCCTCGTCGCCGGCGGCGATAGCGGTCTCGATGCGCTCGGAAATCCAGCGGCCGGAATCGGTCGGCGGCCGCGCCGCGGGTTCGACGCCAGTGGTCCGGAGGTCCGCGGGGAGAAAGCGCTCGTACACCGGGAGCCGCTCGCGCAGGGGGACGCCCGCGTACTCGGCGATGTCCTCGAGTTCGCGGAGCGCGGGCCACGAGTAGTCGGGGTTGACGTGGTCGTCGGTGACCGGCGACACGCCCCCCAGGTCGTCGACGCCGCAGTCGACCACGTCGCGGACGGGCGCGAGGTTGGGCGGCACCTGCACCGACACCTCCTCGGGGAGGGCGGCGCGGGCCATCGCGACCGTCCGTCGCAGGGTGTCGACGCCTGGCGACCCCGACCGCCAGCGCTCGTTCTCCCGGACCGGCTGGACGATGACCTCCTGGACGTGGTCGTAGCGCTCGTGTAACTCGCGGATGGCGAGCAGGCTCTCGGCCCTGTCCGTCCAGTCCTCGCCGATGCCGACGAGGATGCCCGTGGTGAAGGGGACGCCAAGTTCGCCCGCCGTGCGGATGGTGTTAAGGCGCTGACCCGGGTTCTTCGCACGCGGGCCGCCGTGGGCCTGCACCTCGGCGGTCGTCTCGAGCATCACGCCCATACTGGCGTTCAACTCGGCGACCGTCGCCATCTGCTCGCGGGTCTGGTCGCCCGGGTTCGAGTGCGGGAGCAGTCCTGCCTCCAGGGCGATCTCCGAAACCTCCCGCAGGTAGGTGTGGATGGAGTCGTGGCCCCACTCGTCGAGCTGGTCGTGGACGGCGGTGTAGCGGTCGTCGGGGTCGTCGCCGAAGGTGAAAAGCGCCTCCGTACAGCCGGCGTCGGCACCCATCTCGACGACCTCGCGGACCTCCTCGGGGGACATGAGCGAGGCCTGTCCCGGCGGGTCGTAGTAGGTGCAGTAGGTACAGGTGTACCGGCAGGCGGTCGTCAGCGGGATGAAGACGTTGCGCGCGAACGTCAGCTCGTCGGCCGGCTCGACGTCCGCGGGGGAGACATCGAGCAGTCGCTCGACGGCCGCCTCCGAAATCGAGATGTCGATATCGTACTCGTCGGCGCCGGGGATCACGGTCACGCATGCGCGTTCGACCGGAATAGGTCTGACGCTCTCGGCGCTCGCGGATTCGATTCGCGCGGCCGTGACCGGACCGGTCCGACCCCGCCGCCGTCAGTCATGCGCCCGACGCTCGACCGCGACGCGGCCGTCGGTCGACGCGAGGTCGAACCCCGCGTCGGCGAGCCAGTCGGCGGCCCCGCCCGCGCCGTGGAGCAGGACTTCCACCAGGTCCGACGGTTCGTCGACGTCCGTCGACAGTCTGAACGAATCGGCGACGGCCAGATCAGCACCCACCTCACGAGCTATCTCGCGATGATCGCGAAACGACGCGCCGTGGTAGTCGACTCGAAACGAGGGGTCCCGAGCCACGAGCGCGTTCGTCCCGCCGCCCCGCCCCGGTGCGAGCACCACGTCCGCGTCGGGCGCGAACAGTCGCGCGAGTGCCGCGGGCGTCGCGAGCGCGAGGTCGGCCATCACCACCGCAACCGGGTCGTCGCCGGGGGCGGCCGGCAACGCCGCGTTGACCGCCTCGGTCAGCGGGCGCTCGTCGACGGTCACCGGGACCGGGCAGTCGACCGGCGCACTCGCGAGCACCTCGGGGTCGAGGGTGACAGGTGCGTCGAGCGGTTCGGGCACGTCACCGACGCCGCGGCTATCGAGGTCCGAGAGCGCGTCGAGCACGTCGTCGAGCATCGTCCGGGCGAAGGCCATCCGTTCCTGCCGGTCGAGGACGGGCGAAAGCCGCGTCTTCGGGCGTTCGGGAGCGAACGGAACGATGACGCGCATCGGGGGACAAAGGGGTTACTGGAGCTTCCCGTAGTCGTCCTGCTGGGAGCGCCAGTAATAGATCGAACCGCCGATCAGCAACAAGATCACGACCGCGACGGCGCCGTAGAGGAGCGTCTGCTGGGTTTGCTCGGACTGTTCGGCGTCTTCGGCCGCGCTCTGGGCGTCCTGTGCGAGGTCCTCGGCGTTCCCGAAGTTCCCGTTGTCGTACGACGAGATGGCGCTGTCCAGCGTGCTCTGGGCGTCGCTCGACCCGCTCGCGTTGACCGCCTCGGCCGCGGCATCGATGGCCTCACGCGCAGTCTGACTCTCGTTGGTGTAGTGATGGACGGTCTGGCTGCCGTTCTCGATGTCGGACTGGCTGTTCCCGGTCACCCGGTTCAGGTCGTAGATGGCGAACGACTGGGGCGGGTCGTAGCTGTAGGACCCTTCGGGCGACGGCGTCTCGCCGCTGACCTCGATGACGACCTCGTCACCGCCGTTGGCGCTGTCCAGCGGCTGACTGAAGTTCTGTCCCTCGTAAACCGTCTCGTTTATTTCCTCGCCCTGGTCGTTGATCGTGACCGTCCACGTCGCGGTGTCATCGACCAGTTCGGTGTTCCCCTCGAGGGTCCACTCGTTGGTCGTGTCCACGAACGGATCGTTGATGACCACGCTCGCCTGGACCTGCTGTCCTGCTTCGGCCTCGCTCGGTGCGGACTGCTCCGTGACTGACAGCCCCGCGGCTGTGCCTGCCACCGCGAGCGAGAGAGCGAGCAATACCACCAGCGCCGTACCCTTAGAAGAGGGGATCCAACTCATCTTCGTCATCTTCGACCAACTGCTCTAAGTTCTCTTCGCTTTGCTGGCGGATGTCGTCGATGTTGTCCTGGGCCTCGATGGCCACCTGCTGGAGTTCCTTGATCCGCGGAACGTTGTGCACGCCCGACAGCAGGATCGAGGCGGCGACGTTGCGCTCGCGGACGGGGTAGTCCCCGCCGCGAACCTCCATCGACCCGGTCTGCTCCTCGAGCCACTTCCGGCCGCGCTCGATACCTTTCCGATTGAGGTGTTCGGGCGGGCCGCTCATCACGAGCAGCGCGCGCTCGGCACCGTCGATCTCACAGGGGAGCGTGAGCCGACCGAGCGCGGCCTTGCGCACGAGGGAAGTGATGCGGTTGGTCGTGTTGGCCACGTCCATCCCGCTGTTGTCGACGCCGTCGTCGCCCTTGAACCGCGAGAGCAACCCCCCCGAGTCGCTCTGCTCGACGGTTTCGGCGGCGTAGCCGACCGTGGAGACGCCGCCGCCCGCGAGCGTGTTGATGATCTCCGAGGAGTCGACGACGCTCTCGGCGACTTCCTGGCCAGTGTCGACCTCGCCAGCGCCGAACAGGACGCCGAAGCGACGGACGATCTCGTCGTTGATCTCCGCGTAGCCGCTCTCCATGGACTCGCCGGACTTGCGCCAGGCGTCGTTGTCGAACACGAGGAGGTTGTCCACCTCGCGGACGAACGTCTGGAACGACCGCGCGGCGTTGAGGGTGTAGATGCCACCCTCGTCCGAACCGGGCAGGATGCCCAGGCCGTACACCGGTTCGGTGTAGATGCGCTTGAGGTGTTTCGCCAGCACTGGCGAGCCGCCGGACCCGGTCCCGCCGCCGAGTCCCGCGACGATCAGGAACGCGTCGATCTCGTGGACAGGGATGTTGTCGATCGCACCCTGCACTTCGTCGATGTCTTCCTCGGCGATCTCCGCGCCGAGCTCGTTGTCCGCGCCCACGCCGTGGCCCTTCACGCGAGCCTGGCCGATGAGCACTCTGTTCTCCTCCGGTATTCGTTCTAGCCCGAGCAGGTCGGCTTTCGCCGTGTTGACCGCAACCGCGGAGCGGACGATCCCGCTCCCTGTCGCCTCGTCGTATTCGAGGAACTTATCGACAATCTTCCCGCCGGCCTGCCCGAAGCCGATCATCGCCAATTTCATAGCTGCCGTTACCGTTGGGAAATAAAGAGTCCCAAGGCGACTATAAGCTTTTTGTCCGGGTATCGGATGTGAAACTGTTAGCTCCTCGATTGGAACGGAGCGAATCGCCCGACTGCACGCCGATATCCGCTTCCGTCTCGTCGGACGGGATGAACTATCCATCCCGTTACGTGTCCGCTCGACTCCCGGATCGTCCCGATTCGAGGTGAAATCGGGGGTCCAATGCGGTTGCTTCGCTCGCGCGCTCTCTCACCGGACCTCGCCGCGAACGGCGAGCGCCCCGGTTTCGGGTCCGGCCGGCCACCCGCTCAGCAGCGAGTTTCGGCTGTTCACTCGACGCCGAGGTACGCCGCGAACGTCGTCAGGTCGTGCTCGGTGACACCGAAGGCCGCGAGGTCGTTCTCGTCGACGGTGTTGTCGAACCGAAGCGAGCGATACTGGTCCATCCCCATCGGGAACCCGACACTCCCCATGACGCCGAGGCCGACTTTCGCCAGCCCCATCGGGAGTCCGACAACCCGGACCGACTTCCCCTCCGCCTCGTAGACGAGGTCGGTCACCTCTCGGAGCGTCAGCACCTCCGGGCCGCCGATCTCGTAGGTCTCGCCGACGTGGTCGTCGTCTTCGGCCGCGTCCGCGACGACGGGGACGAACTCCGCCACGTGGATCGGCTGGAAGGTCATCTGGTCGCCCCCGCCCGGGAGGGGATACAGCGGCAGGCCCGGCGCGAACCACTTCTTCAGCCGTTTGGTGAACGGGACGAACTCGCCGCCCTCGCCGAAGACGATGGATGGCTGGATAATGGCCCAGTCCAGGTCCGACGCGCGGACGATCTCGTCTGCCCGTCCTTTCGCCCGGAGGTAGTGGGTCGCCGCGTCGGGGTCGGCGCCGAGCGCGCTCAACTGGACGTAGCGGTCGACGCCGTGGGCCTCGGCGGCGCGCACGCAGTTTTCGGTCCCGCCACGGTGGACGCGGTCGTGCATCTCGTTGCCGCCCTTGGGTTCGAACAGCGGCGTCAGCGCCACGAGGAAGACCACCGCGTCGACCCCCTCGAAGGCGCCCTCGATCGAGTCGTAGTCGGTGACATCGCCGGCGTAGGTGTCGACACTCGCCGGCAGGTCCGCCTCGCCCGGGGCACGCGCGAGCGCCGTCACGTCGTGACCGCGGTCGTCCAGTTCCGTACACAGGGGTACGCCAATGAATCCGTTACCGCCGACGACGAGCACGTTCATGTCAGGAAGCTAGGTGGCCACGACCCTAAACGTTCGTACCAAACGTGTCCGGTCGCCCGCGGTAGATTCGGGCGCCCGTTGCAGATTCGATCGCCCGAAGTAGGTTCGGTCACTCGCAGTAGGTTCGGTCACTCGCAGTAGGTTCGGTCACTCGCAGTAGGTTCGGTCACTCGCAGTAGGTCCGGGGCGTTTACCTGTGGCCCCGCCGAGGGTCGGGTATGCTCGTCACGCTGGAGGGGATCGACGGCAGCGGCAAGTCCTCCGCGGTCGACCACCTGCGCGGGAGCGACGCCGTCCCCGACGACGCGGTGTTCACGCGCGAACCGACCGAGACGTGGTACGGCGAGGCCGTGCAGCGCTCCATCGGCGACGCCGACGCCGACTCGCTGGCCGAACTGTTCCTCTACACCGCCGACCACGCCGCCCACCTCGCCGACACCGTCCGCCCCGCGCTCGAGGCGGGACGGGTCGTCGTCTCGGACCGATACTCCGACTCGCGATACGCCTATCAGGGTGCGACGCTCGCAACCCACCCCGACCTCGATGTCGCGGATCCGCTGGCCTACGTTCGGGAGGTCCACGCCCCGTGGACGCGCCGGCCGGACGCGACGATATACCTGGACGTCGACCCGGAAACCGGCGCCCGCCGCGCCGGCGAGACCAACAAGATGGAGCAGTTCGACTTCCTCGAACGCGTCGCCGACAACTACGAGCGACTGATCGCGGACGACCCCGACCGGTTCGTCCGGATCGACGCCGCCCGCTCGCAGAACCGTGTCCTCGCGGACGTGGAGGCCGCGGTCGTGGATCTTCTGGAGTAGTACGAATCTCCAGTCCGATGCGGAGACTGTCCACACGACCGACGCGGAGACTGTCCACACGACCGACGCGGAGAGCAGGATCCGGAACGGTCACCGCCTGCGAGCAGCCCAGCGCTCGCTGGCTCGTTCCCGAAGGACCAGCAGGCTGGGGAGCATCGTGACGACGGCGACGAAGGCAAAGAGGATAGCCATCCCGGTCACGATACCGAACCGCTGGAGCGGCGGCGAGAGTGCGAACGCGAGGACGCCGAACGCCGCGGCCGTCGTCGCGGCGCTGGCCAGTAGCGTCCCACCGGTCCCGGTGATCGTCCGCCCGACAGCCGCCGCGAGCGTCTCGCGTTTCTCCCGCTCGTCGACGAACCGTTCGCCCGCGTGGATGCTGTAGTCGACGCCGAGTCCGATCGCGAGACTGGTGATCACCGCCGTTTCGCTGTTGAATGCGATGCCCAGCAGCGACATCGCACCGAGCAGCCACGCCAGGGAGACAACGACTGGGACGAGGACGACGACTCCGAGCGAGAGCGACCGGTAGCGCACCCAGAACAGGGCCGTCAGAAAGAGGAGGATGACGACCAGCGTCACCGCGAACGCCTCGACGAGCGTCTCCAACAACGCGTCCTGGATCACAGCCGTCGTGACGATCCCGCCGGTCGCGACGGCGCTGATACCGGCTATGTCGGCTTCGATCCCGTCGGCGTAGCGTCGCGTATCCGTGGCAATGGTCTGGGCCGATTCGCTCCCCCGGACCGACAGCAACAGCCGTGCCGAGGTGACGTTCCCGCCGTCGTCGCGGCTGAGGACCTCCCGGGCCTCTCCCGGACTGGCGTCGAACAGCGCCGCGTACACCGCCGAGACGTTCCTCTCGGGGAGCCCGTCACCGTCCCCGTCGTTCCGGCCGACCAGCGCCGCGACCGTCTCGTTGTCCGCCGCGACGGACCTGATCACAGTGTGTGGCCCCTCGACGGCCGCCCGTCCGTCCGGTCGGATCTGGATCGAACGGTCCGCGCTCCCGTTCGCGTCCGCGTCGTCGAGCGCCGCCAGCAGGTCTGGATCGGTCACGTCGCCGCGTATCAGTACCTGTGACTGGCCGTCGTCGCTCCGGAGCTGGAAGTTCTCGCTGAGATACGCGAAGTCGTCCGCGATGGTGTAGGTTCCGGGCGCCAGCGGTCCCAGATACGACGCCCATTCCGGGGCATCCTCCGGGAGGAAATCGGCCTGATTGAACTCCGTGTCGATGCCCGTCGCGCCGTAGGCGCCCGCCGACGCCAGCACGAGCGCGACGACGACGACCGCGACCGGTGCCCGCGTGCTGAGGGCGCCGAGTCGCTCGAGGACGGCGTTCGTCCAGCCGACCTCGACCCCGAACGCGCCCGTTTCGCGGCTCCAGCCGGTCCGGTTCTCGACGAATCCGTCGACCTCGACTTTCAGCGCCGGCAGGAATACGCCGAAGGCGACGAACGTGGCGAGGATCCCTCCCGCGCTGAGGACCGCGAAATCGCGGATGGCCGGCAGCGGACTGACGACGTTCGAGGCGAACCCGATGGCCGTCGAGACAGTCGCCGCGCCGAGCGCCAGTACGACGCTCCCGAGTCCGACCGCCATCGCCGCTCGAATCGGTCGACTCCGGGTCGTCTCGCCAGGGACCGCGTCGACGCCGGATCCAGCGCCGGTGCTAGATTCTGTGTCGACGCCGGATTTCGAATCGGTCCCGAGTTCGCCGTCACGTGCCTCACGATAGCGCATCACGACGTGGAGCGCGTAGTCGATACTCAACCCCACGAGCAGGAACGGGACGGCGATGAGGATGACGTTCATCGGGATAGCGAGCCAGCCCATGAGACCAGCGAGCCACGCCAGCACCACGCCGATTCCCACGAACGCGAGGAGGATATCCAGCGGGTCGCGATAGGTGATCCCGAGGACGGCGACGATGAGCACGAGCGCGAACGGTGTGATGATCGCGAAACTGTCGCCCGTCGCCCGCGAAGAGGCGTCGTCCCGGACGCCCTGTCCGAAGACGAACGCGTCGTCGAACCGGTCTCGGACCATGTCGTCGATGGCGACCTGCGCGTCGTAGGTCGCTTGCGGGTCCGCGTTCTCGCCGCTGTCGTCGACCTGCCTGACGAGGGCGAGCCGCGCTTCGGCCGTCGTCTCGCCCGGGTCGTAGCTCCGGGGCAGGAACGCGTAGGGGTCCTGTTCCCCAAGCACGTCGCTGTCGGGGTCGAGGACATCAGCAAGCAACCGCTCGACGGCCGCCTCGTCGCGTGATTCGAGCGCGCCGATCTGTGCCGTCAGCGACGGCGTGGCGATCGGTGGCTGCTCGTCGTCGCGGTCCGCGGCGACGGCGGCCGTCGCCACGACGTTTTCGATGCCGAGAAACCCGTGCCCGGAGAGCGTGGCGTTGAGCCGACTGTCTGCCCTGACCTCCTGTTGGAGCCGCAGTCCCGCGAGCAACGAGTCCCGCGTGAGTACGTCGCCACTCTCGTTTCGGACCACCAACTGCGCGGTGACGCCCTCGTCGCCACCGTAGTTGCTCCGGACGAAATCCTGGGCGTCCGTCTCCGGCGCGTCCACGTCGAACCCGCCAATATCCTGCTCGCCTGCGCCGCCGAACGCCGCCCCCGCGGCGACGACACCCGTCACCACCAGTACCGCGACGACGACGAGTTTGCTGCGTGTCGTGACCGCGTCCGCGTACCGCTGTGAAAGTCCGCCCGCCATACTCAGCGCCCCGCTTCAGGCCACTGTCCAGGCCCGAAACACTGGTGTATCCCGCACTGTCGTCGCTCGACCCTCCGCCACTCCCGAGCGTCGGTTCCGTTCACCTGTGGTCCCTCAGTTGGGTCACGTCTCGGTGCCCGCGAAACTTAAGTGTTTGTAGAAATCTACTATATTTATCGATAGACGTGACGACAAACGGGACTGGCATCGAAGGGCTCACCGGAACTCGGTGTGAATGGCGGGGGTGTGAACGATGAGCGAGCGCGAAGCGGTCGACGCGTTGCGGACGCTGGGGCTGTCCAACTACGAGGCACAGGTGTTTGTGGCGCTCCAGAAACTCGGGGGCGGGACGGCACAGGAGGTGAGCCAGATCTCCGAAGTCCCTCGGTCGCAGGTGTACGGCGCGGCCGACGACCTCGCCGACCGGGGCCTCGTTGAGGTCGTCGAGGCGTCGCCGAAGGCCTACCGACCGGTCGCACTCTCGACAGCCCGCGAACTCCTCACCGACCGTCTCGAACGGGAAACCTCACGGGCGTTCGACCGGCTGGAATCTCTCCGTACGACCGAGGTCGACCACGGGGACGACCGGGACGTCTCGGTGCTCCGGGGACAGCAACCGATCGACGACCGCATCGCCGCGTTAGTCCGGGGCGCCGACAACACGGTGGTCTTCGTCTCGCCGGCGGCCGCGTCGACCACGCCGGACATCGCGGCGGCGCTCCGTGAGGCCGGCGCCGGCGGCGTCGACGTCACCGTCGTCACCGCGGACGACTCGCTCGAGGACCGGTTCGGGGCCGACCACGTAACCGTCTTCGTCATGTCCGAGGACAACCCCGCCGACTTCGCCGGGCGTGCGCTGATGGTCGACGACCGAACGGTGCTCCTCGCCGCCGAGACGGAAGACGAACCCGTCGACGAGGAGGCGATGTGGACCGGCGACTCCAGCATCGGCCGGATCCTCGCGGCGTTCATGCGGTCGGGAATGGAGTCCGGCCGCGACCGCCATACCGAGTGACGGCCGCGACCGCCATACCGAGTGACGGCCGCGACCGCCACACCGAGTGACGGTTGAGCCGGCGTCTCCCGTACGGCGGACTGAACCGGCCGGTCCACGGCACTGCCGATAGCCGATCAGGCGGAGTTCGCCAGTTTCGCCCGTCGTCAGTTTCGCCCGTCGTCAGTTTCGCCCGTCGTCAGTTTCGCCAGTCGTCGGTCTCGTAGCGACTGGGGCGGTCGTCCTCCCACTTCTCCGGGAGGTCGACTTCGTCGGGCGCAGGCATCCAGAAGTAATCGAAGGTGATGCCGGTCGCGGCCGGGATGGCGATGACGAGTCCGATCACGGCGGGGGCCGACCCCAGGTTCGGCCCGAGGCCGAAGACCCCGCTGAAAACCAGCGTCGTCACGACGAGGACGGTCGGACAGAACAGGACGGCATAGAGGAAGCCGCCCCAGCGCGTCGAGAGTCGGACGCGGAAAAAGCGCGTCATCGTGGCGGCGATGGCTGTATGGACCAACAGGAGAACGGCCAGCGAGAGGGCGTCGACGACTGTGACCATACCCCGACTTGGAGCGGGAGAGTCTTTGAGGTGTCGACTGCGAGCGGGATCGTTCCGGGGCTGGAAACACCGCAAGAACTGGCTTCCGGCCGGCGTCTCAGTCCAGGCAGATGTACGTCTTCGTGTCGACGATGCCGTCGAGGTCACGGAGGCTCGTGGCCACGTTGTGCATCAGGTCGTACACCTCGTCGGCGACTGCGTCGACGATGATGTCGTACTGGCCGGCGACGATGTGGGCCTCCTCGACGCCCTCGATGTCGCGGATACTCGCCAGCAAGCCCTCGGACTTGCCTGCCGCCGTCTTCACCATGATAAACGCCCGGACCATCGTGTCGGACTCTACTCCGTGCCGTCTCAAAAAACCTTCCCTGGTGGGGTCGAACCGGCGTCCAACGGTCGTTTCGTCGGCGGTCGTCCCGGGAGGTAACTTTATTCCCGCACCTCGTCGTAGTGGGGAGTATGCGATTCGTCATTGCGGGTGCCGGGCGAGTCGGTCTCAGGACCGCCCGGGCACTCGAAGACAGCGGCCACGACGTGGTACTCATCGAGCGCGACCCGACCAAGGTCAAGCGCGCGCGGGCGGAGGACTACGAGGTCATCGAGGGTGACGCCAGCGACGAGTCGGTGTTGCTGTCGGCGGACCTCGAAGCGGCCGACGCACTCGGCGCGCTGACCGGCGACATCGCCACGAACTTCGTCGCCTGCATGGTCGCCAAACACCACGGCTGTCGCACCGTCTTGCGCATCGACGAGGACTACCGCGAGGAGATCTACCGCAAGTACGCCTCCGACGTCGACGAGGTCATCTACCCCGAGCGGCTGGGTTCGATCGTCGCCAAGAACGCCCTGCTCGGCGGCAACATCCGCGCCGTCGCCGACATCGCACAGAACCTCCAGCTCGTCGAGTTGCGCGTCACCGCCGAGTCGCCAATGCGCGGGTACACCCTGAGCGAACTCGAACTCCCCGCCAACACGGAACTGCTCGCTTTCGGCAAGGCCGGTCAGCCCCTCTCGATCCCGGACGAGGACGTCTCGCTCGAGGAGGGCGACACGCTCGCCGTGCTGGCCGACTTCGAGAAACTCGACGCCGTCCGCCGCATCGTCGTCGGCACGAACGACGCCGTCGCGGAGGGAGGTGCCTGAGATGGTCCGCGCCTACGTGATGGTCAAGGCCCACACCGGCGACGCCGACCGGCTCCGCTCGGCGATCCGCGAGATCGAGGGCGTCGAGGAGGCGTACATCGTCGCCGGTGACGTCGATTTCATCGCCACCGTCGAAGTCGACGACACCGCCGACGTGAAAGCCGCCGCCGCCACCCACATCCAGAACATCGACGGCATCGAGGACACCCAGACCTACGTCGCGATGGACTAACAGTCCCGTTTCTTCACCGTATCTACGTCGTGCGGAACGCGCGGTCACCGGCGTCGCCGAGTCCGGGGACGATGTAGCCGTCGTCGTCGAGTTCGTCGTCGATGGCGACGGTGAGCAGGGTCGCCTCCGGGACCCGCTCGCCCACGCGCAGGAGTCCCTCAGGGGCGCTGACCGCCGAGAGGACGAACAGGTTCTCGGGTTCGGGCGCGCCGTCCATCACCCGCTCGAGGACGGCACACATCGTCGACCCCGTCGCGAGCATCGGGTCCGCGACGATGACGGTGTCCTCGGGCCGGATATCGGGGAGTTTCACGTAGTCGACGGAGATGGGGAAAGAGCCGTCGTCGGTCATGCCGGCCTCCTCGTCGCGGCTGGCGGAGATGACGCCCTGGCGGGCGCGGGGGAAGGCCTTGAGTAGCCCCTCGACGAACGGCGTCGCCGCCCGGAGGACGTTGACGATGACGACGTCGTCGAGCCCCTTGACCCGTTCGCCCATCGTCTCCGTGAGCGGGGTCTGGACGGCGACGTACTCGGTCTCCATCTCGCCGTCGATGATCTCGTAGCCGCTGATCCGGCCGAGTCGGACCAGGCCCTTTCGGAACGCGACCTGCTCGGTCTCGACATCGCGCAACTGGGTCAGTACGTCCGTCGCGAGGGCGTGCGTGATGACGTGTGCCTCGCCGCGGTCTTCGATTGCCATGGTCGCGTCTCGGACCGCGCGCGACAAATATCCACCTGCCGCCGAGTGCCCTGTGCGGGACCCGAGAGATCGAAGGTCCACCTGCCGCCGAGTGCCCTGTGCGGGACCCGAGAGATCGGAGCCACGAACGACGACAGACTTTACCGTCGTGGACGCCCAACGACGGGTGAACAGTGGCTCCGTAACGGGGCCGATACACACCCATGGAAGAGAGCGTCTCCGGATTCAAGACTCGCGGTGGCTGGGTCGACGTGGTCGAACACGGTGAACGCGTCATGCACGCGCTCCAGGACCTCGCCGAGGAGGGAGAACCGGTCAAAGGCGTCGCCCTCGAGGAGTTCGACGAGTGGCGGCCGAAGAGCCACGAGCGTCTCGACGAGGACGTTAACGAGAAAACCGCCGACCAAGCCAGCGTCGAGGAGGGCGAGGGCGAGAAGGCCGGCAAGGACGTCGACGAGGACCTCCAGACCGCCGGCGAGAAGCTCTCCGAGTCCTACGAGAACCTCGAGGACCCTGACGAGGCCGTCGACAAGTGGGGGGAGTCGCTGGACTACGTCGCCCGCGCGGCGGATTCGGCCGGTCGGAAAGCGCTTCGTACCGTCGAGGACGCCGTCTACCGGAACGTGATGACGCGCATCTCCCCCTACTACTTCGACAACGAACTCGTCAGCGCGAACCTCCAGCGCGTCTCCGACAGCGAGCGCCCCGAGTACGTCTTCGAGATCAACGTCAACGACGACGACCTGAAGATCAAGGTGTCCAACCGACTGGCCGACTACGAGCAGACGGTCGACCGCTGGCACGTCGACACCGAGAAGGAGACCGGGGCCGCACAGGCCGCCGAAGGCGTCGAAGCCCCCGAACCCGAGACCACCGGCACACCCGAACCCGAGACCACCGGCACACCCGAACCCGAGGCCGGCGACGCGTCCGAAGTCGACGTCGATGTCGACTCGAAGACGAACTGACCCCGCCCCACCCCCCATCTCGTCCGTTCGACCGTGTCGAGGATTCTTCCGCGACGGGGCGGCTTTAACCCGCTCGACCGCGAGACGCCGGTATGGCCACCATCGTCGTCAGAGACACCAGTGCCCACGGGATCCCGGCCAGCGAGTGCGCCGCGGCGTTGCGCGAGCGCCTGCCCGACCACGAAATTCGGGACGCGGCCGCCGCGCTCGACGCCGGCGAGGCGACCGCCGAACGGGCCCTGTTCCGTGACGCCGACGTGATAGTCGGTGGATCGCTCGACCGGGAAGACCTGGACGCCGCCCCCGACCTCGACCTGTTCGCCTGCTCGTCGGCCGGCGTTGGCCACCTCGACCTGGACACGTTCCGCGAGCGCGGCGTCGCGGTCACGAACGCTTCGGGCGTCCACGGCCCGAACATCGCCGAGCACGTGCTGGGCTGGCTGCTTATGATCACCCGCCGGCTCGACGAGGGGATCCGCCGGCAGGACCGCCGGGAGTGGCGCCACTTCCAGGCGACCGGCGAACTCCAGGGCTCGCGGGTCTGTGTCGTCGGCCTCGGCGCCATCGGCGAGACGCTCGTCGAGCGTCTCTCGGGGTTCGACCTCGAAACCGTGGGCGTGCGCTACACCCCCGAGAAGGGCGGGCCGACCGACGAAGTGTACGGCTTCGACGAGATCGACCGCGCCCTGCGCGGCGTCGACTACCTCGTGGTCGCCTGCCCGCTCACCGAGACCACCGAGGGGCTGATCGGCGCGGAGCAACTGGGCCACCTGCCCGGCGACGCGGTGGTGGTCAACGTCGGCCGCGGCCCCATCGTCGACACGGATGCGCTCGTTTCGGCGCTGCGCGGGAACAAGATCCACGCCGCCGCGCTCGATGTGACCGACCCGGAACCGCTCCCCGAGGACCACGACCTGTGGAACCTCGACAACGCCTACATCACGCCGCACAACGCCGGCCACACGCCCCACTACTGGGAGCGCGTCGCCGACATCCTCGCGCGGAACCTAGACGCCGTCGCGGAGACCGGTCGCTACGACGACCTGGAGAACCAAGTGACGTGAGCGGGACGAGTGAGTGCTGCTGTCGGAGTCGCGCTCGCTGTCTGTGGTCGCTGTCAGTATCGAGCGCGAGCGGCGAGCGGCGGCTTCGACCGCGGCAACTCCCGGTTCCGCGACCCGCGGATTTGTAACAGTCGCGGCCCTGTCCACGGACATGGCGACAGAGACCTCCGAGGACGCAGCCGAGGACAGCGACGCGCCCGAGCCCTACGACGCCTTCGAGTCCCACGTCGAACAGCTGACCTACCTCCGGGACGCCGGGGGCGTGCTGGGCTGGGACCAGCAGGTGACGATGCCCGAAGGCGGGACGCCCGCGCGATCCAAACAGTCCGCCGCGCTCTCGTCGGTCACCCACGACCTGTTGACCGACGACGACGTGAGCGCGTGGCTGGCCGAGCTGGAGGACGCGGACCTCGATGCGGGCCGGCGAGCGGTCGTCCGCGAGGTCGGTCGCGAGCACGAGCGGGCCGCGAACGTCCCCGAGGAACTCGTCTCCGAGATCTCCGAGACGGCCTCGAACGCGCTCCCTGTCTGGGAGGAGGCCAGGGCCGAGGACGACTTCGAGTCGTTCGCGCCGACGCTCGAGAAGATGGTCGAGTTAAAACGCGAGTACGCCGCGGCGATCGACCCCGACCGGGACCCCTACGCGGTGCTGTTCGAGGAGTACGAGCCCTATCTCGGCCTCGACACCGCCGAGCGGGTCCTCGAACGCCTGCGCGAGGAACTCGTCGGGCTCATCGACGACATCGAGGCGAGTGACGCCGACCTCGCGGCCCCGTTCGGGGATGAGTACGCCCCCGACGACCAGGAGGCGATGGTCCGCGAGGCGCTGGACCGACTGGGCTACGACTGGGACCGCGGCCGACTCGACACCGCGGCCCACCCGTTCTCGACGGGGACGCAGTTCGACGCCCGCGTGACCACGCGCTTCGACCCCGCGGACCCGATGGGTGCGCTCGGGTCGACCATCCACGAGTTCGGCCACGCGACCTACACGCTCGGGCTCCCGGACGACCACTACGGCACGCCGCTGGGCCAGTCGCGGGACCTGTCGGTCCACGAGTCACAGTCCCGGCTCTGGGAGAACCACGTCGGCCGGACCCGCGCGTTCGCGGACTTTTTCGCCCCGACGGTCAACGACCACCTCGGGACCGACGTCACCCCCCGCGAGCTCTACGAGGCGGCTAACCAGATCTACCCGGACAACCTCATCCGCGTCGAGGCCGACGAACTGACCTACCACATGCACATCATCCTCCGGTTCGAGATCGAACGCGACCTGATCGCGGGGGATCTGGACGTCAGGGACGTGCCGGCCGTCTGGAACGACAAGATGGAGGAGTATCTCGGCGTGCGCCCGGAGACCGACAGCGAGGGCTGTCTGCAGGACATCCACTGGACCCACGGCTCGCTGGGTTATTTCCCGACATACTCGCTGGGGAGCGTCCTGGCCGCGCAACTCGACGCCGCCATGCGCGATGACCTCGCGAGCGAGGGCGAAAACGTCGACGCCCTCGTCCGCGCGGGCGAGTTCGACCCCCTACACGACTGGCTCACCGAGCACGTCCACCGACACGGCTGTCGCTACGAGACCGACGACCTGATCCGCGAGGCCACGGGCGAACCGTTCACCGCCGACCACTTCCTCGAGTACGCCCGCGAGAAATTCGGCGACCTCTACGACCTGCAGTAGCCGCCGCCCGTTCCGGCCGGTGTCCGTCTCGATCGACGCACTGCGGTGTTTTCAATGAAGATAATCTGAGAGGTGACTTTATACCGAATCAATCCACCCATCAGGTCAATGTCGAACACAGGACCGGAGAATCGAAACGTAGCGGGCAATGTCCAGGACGGGATCGACGAGGACATCGACAGGGACATCGAGGACGACATCGCCGAAGGGATCGACCACGACGCGGGCTACGACTCCGATGCGGCGAGCGAGATCCAGTCGTCGATCGCCGAACTGCACGAGTCGTCGGTCGACATCGCCCGTGAGATAGACGAGATCCGCGAGCAGGCCGCCGAACAGTACGAGGGCATGTCGGAAGTCGCGAACGAGGTGTCCACGCTTAGTGCGTCAGTCGAGGAGATAGCGTCGACCTCCGAGGAGGTGTCCTCGGCGAGTCGCGAGGCGCGGGAACTCGCCGAACGGGGACAGGGCTCGGCGGCGGACATCTCGGCGGCGATGGAGAACATCGGGACGGCCTCGGCGAGCGTCGCCGACGACGTCGAGACGATCCAGCACAGCGTCGAGGAGATCGACGGGATCGTCGAGGTGATAAACGACATCGCGGACCAGACGAACATGCTGGCGCTCAACGCTTCCATCGAGGCGGCCCGCGCCGGCGAGGCTGGCGAGGGGTTCGCCGTCGTCGCCGACGAGGTGAAGTCCCTGGCCGAGGAGTCACAGGACCAGGCCGGCACCATCGAGCGGATGGTCGTGGGCATCCAGGAAGACACCGAGAACGCCGTCGAGACCATCGAGGAGTCGAACGAGCGCATCGAGGAGGGCGTCGAGATGGTCGAGGAAGCCATCGATGTCCTGGAGGACATTCACTCGGCAGTCCAGGAGGTCAACGACGGGATCCAGGAAGTCGCGAGCGCCGCCGACCAGCAGGCCGCCTCGACCGAGGAGGTCGCCGCGATGGTCGACCAGTCGACCGACGCCGCCGAACAGATCGCCGACTCGACCGCCGAAATCGCCGCCGAAGTCGACGACCAGACCGACCAGATCGTCGACGTCAATCAGGCGACCGACCGCCTCGTCGAGTGAGGTCCGCGTGCGAGCGTTTTCCTCGCCGGTCTCGATAGATGTTCCTCGCCGGTCTCGGCAGGTGATCTCTGTCACGCGAGTCCCGCCAGAAAGCCCAGAAGACCGAGGCCGAAGGCGATCACGACGGCCCTGTCAGAGCCGATCCGGTGGCCCTTGACCAGCCCCGCAGCGGTGATGAAGGCCTTCCAGAGCGCGGCGACGAACGACACCGCGACCAGTGACGGCCGCTGTCGACCGGCGATCTCACGGAGGAAATCCGCGGCTGCCGCCGGATCCGAGGGCACCTGTCCGACCACGGCGTAGAACACGGCGACGACGACCGGGAGCACGAGCAGGGAGACGAGTTCCGCCTCGCCGACCACGGCCAGCGTCGTCAGGAAGCCGCCGTCGCCGTCCGAGAACCAGACGAACAGGTGTATCACCGCCGCGGACAGGATCCAGCCCACGACGACGGTCGCCGCGAACCAGAACAGTTGGTTCATGAGCATGCTCCGGACCTCGTAGATCTCCGACTGGGGTGCGTCGATGCGGCCGATGACGCTCTCGACGAACCAGTAGAGGATGGCGGTCAACGCGACGGCCTTGAGCAGGACGACACCGGTCGCGACCGTCACCGAGGGACGGTCCAACCGCTCGAAGTACTCGGCGGGGTGGCGGAGGGGCGTGCGGGGCGGCATGCCCGGCTATTCCGACGACTGACAGATAAAACCGTCCGTTCGAGTGACAGCAACGCGGCCGGCGACAGCGAACGACCTGCGACGGCCAGACCGATAACGGCCGGCGACAGCGGACGGTTTAAACCGTCCAGCGCCGTACGGCGGCGTATGGCAGCGCCGGATCTCGACCCCGAGCAACTCGACCGCTACTCCCGGCACATCATCATGGACGAGGTGGGGCCGGAGGGGCAGTCGGCCCTGCTCGACGCGGCCGTGCTCGTCGTCGGCGCGGGCGGGCTTGGCTCGCCCGTCCTCCAGTATCTCGCGGCCGCCGGCGTCGGCCGGATCGGCATCGCCGACGACGACGTTGTCGAGCGGTCGAACCTCCAGCGCCAGGTCGTCCACGGCGATTCGGACGTGGGCCGTCCGAAGGTCACGAGCGCCGCCGAGTTCGTCCGCGAACTGAATCCCGATGTCGCGGTCGAACCCCACGAGACGCGCGTCACCGCCGACACCGTGGCCGACCTCGTCGACGGCTACGACTTCGTCGTCGACGCCTCCGATAACTTCCCCACTCGATACCTGGTCAACGACTACTGCACGCTCGCCGGCGTCCCCTTCTCCCACGGCGCAATCTACCGCTTCGAAGGACAGGTGACGACCTTCTCCGCTGACGGCCCCTGTTACCGATGTCTGTTCCCCGAGGCGCCCCCCGCCGGCGAGGTGCCCGACTGCGCGACGACGGGGGTGCTCGGCGTCCTCCCCGGGACCGTCGGCGCCATCCAGGCCACCGAGACGGTCAAGTATCTCACCGGCGTCGGCGAAACGCTCGATGGCCGCATGGTCGCCTACGACGCCGCCGAGATGACCTTCGACGAGGTGACGGTGCGGCCGAACCCGAACTGTCCGGTCTGTGGCGACGACGCCGAGGTCGAGTCCGTCCACGACGTGAGCTACGAGGCGACCTGCGCCGTCGGCGCCGAGTGAGGTCGCGGCGAGTGAGGTCGCGCCGCGTGGTCCGCGGTTCGGGTGAGAGGTGGGTTCAGGCCGACGGTCCGTCGGTCTGTGGGTGCGCCCTGGGAAGCGCACGCGCCACGTCGCGCGGCGGCGCGTCGAACGCGTCGGGATGGAGGAGTCCGGCGAGATGTTCGAGCGTGTCGACGAGTCGGGGGCCCGGTCGATTCACGTAGTGGTGGCCGTCCATCGCGTACACGCGGTCCGACGCGACCGCCGAGAGGTCGGCCCACCCCGGCCGGTCGGTCAGGTCCGTACGGGCGTCGAGCGCCTGGTCGAGGCCGAACCCGCAGGGCGCGGCGACGATGATATCGGGGTCGGCCTCGCGGACCGACGCCCACTCGCGGGGCGTCGACCGGTCGCCGGCGTCGGCCATCGGGTAGGTCCCGCCCGCGAGTTCGACGAGTTCGGGGACCCAGTGGCCCGCGACCATCACGGGGTCGAGCCAGTCGAAGACGGCGACGCTCGGGCGGGATGTCTCGGGGACGCGCGCCTCGACGGCCGCGACTCGCTCGCGCAGGTCCGCGACCAGTTTTGCGGCCCGGTCCTCGCGGCCGAAGACCCAACCCAGATGCTCGATATCGCGATACAGGTCCGCGAGGCTGTGGACGTCGCTGGTCACCACCTCGGCGTCGACCCCCGCGCGGTCGATGGCGTCCTCGACGAGCAGAGTGTCGACGGCACAGACGTCACAGACGCCCTGGGTGATCACCACGTCCGGGTCGAGGTCCGCGAGCGTGTCCACCCTGATCTCGTAGACGCCGCCCTCGGATTCGGCCTGTGCGACCTGTTCGTTGATCTCGGCGCTCGAGGCGTCGGGATCGACTCTGGAGCGGTTCACGGCCGGCTTCTCGGCGGCCGCGGGCGGCCAGTCGCACTCGTGGGAGACGCCGACGGGTTCGACCCCCAGCGCGTAGCAGATTTCGGTTGCCGAGGGGAGCAGGGAGACGACGCGCATACCGGCCCCAGGAACGCGACCGACCTAAAGCCACGGCGTCGGTCCTGTCGGCGCTCGTGAACGGGTGGCAATACATTCTAATACGATCGGGTACAAACGAATGGTAGATGCCGATCCCGAAAGACGAGTTCCGGACGATAGACGAGGGGGAGGGACGGCCTGATCTCTCACCGGACACGACACAGGGGACGATCTATCGGTTCCTGCTCGCGAACGCGGACCAGGCGTTTCGACAGCGCGAGGTCGTCGCAGCGCTGGACGTACCCGGAGGGAGTGTCGGGCCGACGCTCGCGCGCCTCGAAGAACACGGTCTCGTCGACCACCGCGGCGAGTACTGGTCGGTCGCCGACGAGGAACACGCGGTCGCCGTCGCCGGCGCGCTGGGCGCCGCGACGGCGGACGAGCGCGACGGCGGGTTTTCCGACGACGAGGTCGCGGCCTGGGCGGAGACGGCGGTCGATCCGCCCGCGAGTCACGACGCGACCGATGGTCGCGACCGGAGTGACGGCGAGGAGCGCTGATCGGCGCGACGGCGTCGTATCTGGATCCCGCAGTGTAGCACGGCGGGCGATCCGAACGGTTGCCCGGCGTCCGTGCCCCGCCATCCCACTGAAGGGAAAGCTATAGCAGTGTCCCAACCCGACGGTCGCACATGACTGACGGGACTGGAGCGCAGCGCGACCGGAAACGGGGGTTCGACCACCGCGAGATCGAACCCGAGTGGCAACGCACCTGGGCGGAGGAGGGGGTCTTTCGCATCGCCGACGACGCCGACGACCCGGCCTACGTCCTCGCGATGTTCCCCTACACCTCGGGGGATCTGCACATGGGCCACGTCCGCAACTACACCATCACCGACGCCTACGCCCGCTTCGAGCGGATGCGCGGCGAGTCGGTCCTCCACCCGATGGGGTGGGACTCCTTTGGCCTCCCCGCCGAGAACGCCGCCGAGGAGCGCGACACGAACCCGCGTGACTGGACGCTGGACTGCATCGACTCGATGAAAACCCAGCTCAAGTCGATGGGCTTTGGCTACGACTGGGACCGGGAGATCGCCACCTGCGAACCGGAGTACTACCAGTGGAACCAGTGGCTCTTCCAGCGCTTCCGCGAGGAGGGGCTCGTTGATCGGCGCGCCGAGGAGATCAACTGGTGTCCCTCCTGCGAGACCGTCCTCGCCGACGAGCAGGTCGAGGGCGAGGCGGAGGTCTGCTGGCGCTGTGAGACCCCCGTGGAGGCCCGCGAACTGGACCAGTGGGTCCTCACCATCACCGACTACGCCGAGGAACTGCTCGACGCGCTGGACGACCTGGAGGGGTGGCCCAACAACGTCCGCGAGATGCAGCGCAACTGGATCGGCCGCCAGGAGGGCGACAGCGTCGAGTTCGATCTGACGACCGGCGACAGCGTCGAGATCTTCACCACCCGCCTCGACACGATCCACGGCGCGACCTTCTTCTCGCTCTCACCTGGCCACGAGGTCGCCCGGGAACTCGCCGCCGAGAACGACGACGTGGCTGAGTACGTCAATCGCGTCGAACACGCCGACGACGACGAGGTCGACGAGACCTCCGGCGTCTTCACTGGCGAGTACGCCACCAATCCCGCGACGGGCGAGGAGATACCGGTCTACGTCGCCGACTACGTCCTCGAAGACGTGGGCACGGGCGCGCTGTACGCCGTCCCCGCCCACGACGAGCGCGACCACGCCTTCGCCGCGGAACACGACATTCCGGTCCAGCAGGTCGTCGAGCCGAAACCCGATGCGGAGGCCGACATCGACCCCGACGAGGTCGACGTCGAGGCGGCCGCCTACACCGAGGACGGCGTCCTCGTCAACTCCGGCGAGTACGACGGCCTGACGAGCGAGGAGGCCCGTTCGGAGTTCGTCGACGTCTTCGACGGCGAGCACCGCGTCGAGTACAAGCTCCGGGACTGGCTCATCTCCCGGCAGCGCTACTGGGGCACGCCCATCCCGATGGTCGAGTGTCCGGATTGTGGGTTCGTCTCAGTCCCGGATGAGGAGTTACCCGTCGAACTCCCCGAGTTCGTCCACACGACCGGGAATCCGCTCGACGCCGCCGAGGAGTGGAAGGAGACGACCTGTCCCGACTGCGGCGGTCCCGCCGAGCGCGAGACGGACACGATGGACACCTTCGTCGACTCCTCGTGGTACTTCCTGCGGTACTGCTCGCCAGACCTCGATTCGGCCCCCTTCGACACCGAACGGGCCAGCGACTGGCTGCCCGTCGACCAGTACGTCGGCGGCATCGAACACGCCGTAATGCACCTGCTGTACGCCCGCTTTTTCACGAAGGTCCTCGACGACCTGGACCTTGTCGAAGGGGTCCGCGAACCGTTCGTCACCCTCACCAACCAGGGGATGGTGCTCGGTGAGAACGGCAACAAGATGTCCAAGTCGCTGGGTAACGGCGTCTCGCCCGAGCGCATCATCGAGGAGTACGGCGCCGACACCGCGCGCCTGTTCATCATGGAGGCCGCCCAGCCCGAGAAGGACTTCGCCTGGGATCCCGAGGGCGTCCAGTCCGCTCACCAGTTCCTCCAGAACGTCCACGACCTGGCCGCGACCGTCGCCGACGGCGCGGTCGAGACCGACGACGCACGCGGCCCCGTCGACGAGTACGTCGCCCACGAGATCGCGGCGACCGCCGCCACCGCCACCGCCGAATACGAGGACTTTCGCTTCAACCACGCGCTCCAGGCCGCGCGCGAACTCGTCTCGCTGTTGCGGCGCTACCGCGACCACACCGCCCCCGACGCCGACGTCTTCGCCGAGGGCGTCGTCACCGTCACGAAACTCCTCGCGCCCGTCGCACCCCACGTCGCCGAGGAGATCTGGGCGGAACTGGGCCACGAGGGGCTGCTTGCCGAGGCCGAGTGGCCGAGCGCCGACGCGCCCGCAAACTACGAGCGCGAGCGCCGCCTCGTCGAGAACACCCGCGAAGACGTCCGCGACATCGTCGAGACGGTCGGCATCGAGGACCCCGAGACGGTCACGCTCGCCGTCGCGCCGGACTGGAAATTCCGGGCTCACGAACTCGCCCGCGAGTCCGACGCCCCCAACCTGATCGGCGACCTGATGGGCCACGACGAGATCCGCGAGCAGGGCGACGCCGCCGCCGACTTCGCCCAGGACCTCCAGGCCGAGCGCGAGGCGCTGGGCGACGTGCTCGCCCCCGACGCCGAACAGGCCGCGCTCGAACGCGCCGCCTGGCTGATCGAGCGGGAGTTCGACGCCACCGTCGTCGTCCACTCGTCCGACGAGGCCGACGACGACCTCGCCGCGAAGGCCGAACCCGGCCGCCCCGCGATCCGGATCGACTGACCGGTCGCGGTTCGGGCCGTTTTTCCGAGCGGTGTGTCGTGACGGCAGACGACCAGCGACTGCGGTGGCGCGCGCCGTCGGGCCGCGAGCGCACTTCGCGCGAGCGGCCGCGACGGCGTCGTGCGAGGGATGAGTAGCGCAGGTGAGCGAAGCGAACCGAGCAACGCAATCGGCTGGGGAGGCGTGTGGCTGTCCACGGTTGCGGTGGCGTCCTGGCGTCTGCGCGAACGGAGTGAGCGCAGGCTCAGGAGAGCTCGCTCTCCTGGCGGATTGAAAGGGCGAGGCCCGGTCGCGTCGTAGTGGAGTGGCTGCGTCGGCTCTATCCGAGCGACCGAAGGGAGTGAGGGTATCCGACGCAGCGACCGCGAAAGCGAGGCCGACCGACGGGAGGCCTCGATGCGAACGGTGACCGAAGGGAACCGTGAGCGACCGGGCCGAGGGCTTTCAACGCACAGGATCACCCGGAGGAGAGACGACTGCGAGCGAGCGGCGAACTCCCCGAAAAGTGGGACACGACCATCGCGGCCGCAGTCGACGAGATCGCGGACGTTCTCGACTGACCGACCGACTCACTCCAGCGAGACGACGCCCGTCTCGACGAGGGCCGCGAGGACGTTGCGCGCGTGGCCGTCGGGGTCGACGCCCTCGTAGACAGCCTGGACCGAACCACCGACGACGACGAACGTCGTCCGACTCGCCACACCCCGAGAACTATCGACGTCGAAGGCTTCGACCACCGCGCCATCGGGGTCAGCCAGCAGGTCGAACTCGATGTCGTACTCGTCGGCGAAGTCGGCGTGGGAGTCCACGTCGTCGACGCTCACGCCGTAGACGGTCACGCCCGCCTCGTCGTAACTCTCCAGTTCGGCCTGGAACTGCTCGGCCTCGGTCGTACAGCCGGGCGTGTCGTCTTTCGGGTAGAAGTAGACGACCGAGACGCCGCGCCAGTCGGGGTCGACCGTCTCGCCGTGCTGGTTCGGAGCCGACACCTCGGGCACCGGGTCGCCGGGTTCGAGTACCATACCCCATCCTACGCCCGACCGGCGAAAGCCGTTTGCGGTCCGCGTCGTGCGCTTGACGACTGCGGAGCCGACCGAGTGCAAGGCCAGTTCTGGGGGCCGCCCCGCCCCGCCCCGAGGCCAGGTCGCGAGACCGGATTATTCGACGGGAATGTCCGTTCCATCGTCGGGCGCCGACGAGCGCTTGGGGAGTCGGACCGTCAGGATACCTTCCTCGTAGGTGGCCGCGGTGCCCGACTCGTCGACGGGTTCGGGGAGGCCGATCCGGCGGCTGACCGACACCTGCTCGCGTTCGCGAGTTACGTAGCGGTCGGCCTCGGTGACGGCTTCGTGCTCGCGCTCGGCGGCGACGTACAGGGTCGTGGGGTCGGTCAGTGTCACGTCCAGGCTCTCGGCGTCGTAGCCCGGCAGGTCCACGACGACGACGAACTCGTCGTCGGCGTCCGCGACGTCGACCGGCGGGATACCGCCGGCCGCGACGCCGCCGCCGCCGGTCAGCGTGTCGAGCAAGTCCTCGATGTCCGCGAACGGATCCGTGCGTCGTGTCATGTGTCTCGACTGGAATTACACCCGCGATCGCCTTAAGACGACTGGCGGTGCGGAGACGACTGGCGGTGCGGGCGTGACGCTGGCGGCGCGGGCGCGAGCGTCACTCGAGCACCGTCTCGCTGTCGTACGAGCCCAGTCGCTTGACCCAGCCGTCCTCGGCAATGGCCTCGATATCGGCCAGCGCCGCCTGCGTGCGCTCCTCGTAGAGCCCGGCGGCGACGTCGATGTGGAAGACGTAATCGCCGAGTCGCTCGCCGCTGGGGCGGGACTCGACGCGGGTGAGATTGATGTCGCGGTCGGCGAACGGTTCGAGCATCTCCAGGAGGAGGCCGGGGTAGTCAACGTTCGGGTAGACGACGAAGGAGGTTTTCGACCCGGCCTCGTTGCGCTCGTCGGCCGGCGAGACGACCAGAAAGCGGGTCGCGTTCGAACTCTCGTCCTGGATGTCCGCGGCGAGGACCGACAGCGAGGTGCCGTTGTCGGCGGTCGCGGGGTGGGCGATAGCCGCCACGGAAGCGTCCTCTCGGGCGCGCTCGACGCCGCGGGCCGTCGACGCCACCGCCTCCAGCGTCGCGCTCGGGTAGTTCTCGTTGAGGTAGTCCCGGCACTGCGCGAGCGCCTGCGGGTGGCTGGCGACGGTGTCGAACTCGGGACCCTGCGCGAGTAGCGCGTGCCGGATGGGCGTGATGAGTTCCTTCACGACCGCCACCTCGTAGTTGGCGAACGCGTCGAGCGACTCCGTGACCGACCCCTCGGTACTGTTCTCGACCGGGACGACGCCGCGGTCGTACTCGCCGCTGGCGACCGCCCCGACGATATCCGTCTTCGACTCCGTGAAGGAGATATCCTCGTCGTCGGCCACCGCTCGCGCGGCGCGGTGCGTGTACGTCCCCGCGGGTCCGAGCGTCAGTACGTCCATTACCTGCCCGTTCGCCGGTCGCAATAAAAAGGGTCGCGGTCGCCCGGCCGCACTGGCACACGTCGCCGACTCCCGACCGCACCGGCAGACGACTCGCCCTCGCCGTCACTCGCCCTCGATGTCGTCGGCGTACGACTCCAGTTCCGCGGCGAGTTCGCGCGCCTGCGCCGGGGTCAACGAGACCACGTCGGCGTGGGCCGGCAGTTCCCCGAGGTCGGTGTTGTCCATTTCGAGACGCATCTCCACGCGGTCGGGGTCGTCCTCGGGCGTCGTCACGTTCAACACGGCCACCGCCTCGTTCGTGAACCCGTGCCCCTCGATGACGCCCTCCAGGAAGTCGAACGTCGTGTACGCCGTCACGTCGACGATCCGATCCGGCATACCCGGACTGGGCGGCGAAGCCACTTAAGCGGTCGAGCGACCGGCAAATGCCGCCAGCGGCCCCGGCGGACACTCACGCTGCCTTCCGGATATTATTGCCTATTCATCGCCGGCGATCTCGGACCCCATTCGAACGGAATTCGGTCACAGAGGAAGCGTCGAACGCGGTATCGAGGAGCGAGGCGTCCGATGACGACCAAACGAAGTGAACCGGCGCGTCCGGAATCCCGCGGACAGTCGATTCAGGCCACACGGGAAACAGGAGCGTCGGACGACCGCGGGACGCTCCCGGAGTAACACGGGCTGGACCGACCGAGATAGGCGAACGAATTGCCGGTAATCGGGAGCACAGGTAGCAATTACGGAGGAAGAGGGGGTTAAGAGGCGGGAAGTCCAAGGGGTGGATACGTTGAGAGATGACGCAGGTAACTGACCACGCAGACGAAGCACAGTCGGCGGCCGACGAGCGCCGCGACGAGCGCGCCCACCTCGACGACGTCGAGGACGGGTGTGGGTGTGCCGAGGTCTGGGAGCACCTCTCGGACGAGCGCGCGGGCGAGGCGTCGGACTGATACCCCCACTGCGGAGTCGGACATGTCCGGCGACCGGGCGTGTCCGCCGTGGGCACATACGGGAGGCTTTTGGACGCCCGTTTCCAAGGGACGAGCAATGAGTCAGGGGCCAGACCCGCCGACCGACCGCGAGTCGCCGGTCGGCGCACCGGTCATCCGGGGCGACCCGAGCGTCACCGGCCAGCGGCCGGAGGACGCAGTCGAGTTCGACCCCGACGACCCGGAGAGTCTCGCGACCGCCGCCGAAACCGTCAGACAGTTCGCGAGCGACGCCGCCGGCGAGACGGACACCGTCTTCATGCTCCGCGGTGCGGCGGCGTGTGCCGCCCTCGTCCGCGGTGAAGGGTCATACAAAGCCGCCGCCGAGCGCGCCGGCGGTGACGCGACCGTCGCGTTCATCCGGAAGTGGTCGCGGGTGCACGACCTCCCGCGGTCGATCCGCAAGCACGTCGCGATGGGCGAGATCGCCCCGACCGCGGCCAAGCACATCGCCCGCGTCGCCGGCGAGGCCCGCCTCCAGCTCGCGTGGGCAGTCCTCGACCACGACCTGACGGTCAGACAGGTCCGCTCGGTCGCCAGCGAGGTCAACGAGGGGACGCCGGTCGCGGACGCGCTCGCCGCCGAAGGGGTTACGCTCGGTGAGTTGACCGTCGAGTTGCCACCGCCCGTGTACCGGGAGTTGCGCCGCCGGGCGGCGCTCGAGGATGTCGAACCCGACGAGATCATCGCGGACGCGCTCCGCCGGCGATTCGACGGGGGGCGCCGATCGTAAGGTCTTAACCGGAAACTCACGGAGAACGGTATGCGGGCCGGTAGCTCAGTCAGGCAGAGCGTCTGGCTTTTAACCAGATGGTCGGGGGTTCAACTCCCTCCCGGCCCGTGCAACGAACCGCCGAGTGCCAACGAGGCGGTGAGTGAACCGGCCCGGAAGGAGTTGAACCCTGCCAGTGGCAGCCCGGACCGGCCGAACGAAGTGAGGCCGCACGCCCGGACCCTCTGGCTCCGGTTCAACTCCCTCCCGGCCCGTGCAACGAGACGGTGGGCAACGCGAACCATCGAGCGAACCGGCGAGTGCCATCGCCGACTGTTCTCAAAACCCACGGACGACGAGCGGACGCGCGTCGGACGCGCGGCAGACCGAGCGCAACCACTTATACGGGCGGAACGCGAACCCGCGATCCATGCTGGAGTTCGGCGTCGACGAGGCGGGCAAGGGCCCGGTCCTCGGGTCGATGTTCGCGGCCGCGGTGGTCGCCGACCCCGCGGACCTGCCCGAGGACGTGGGCGACTCCAAGGACCTCGCCCCCGACCGCCGCGAGGCCCTGGACGAGCGGATCCGCGCGGTCGCGGACGCGGTCACAGTCGCCGAGATCACCGTCGAGCGCATCGACGACGAGGAGACCGATATGAACTCGCTGACCGTCGCTGCCCACGCCGAGGCGCTCGGGCCCGCGCTCGACGCGCTCGTGGCGGCGGACGACGCGGACTCGCGCGCCGCGGACGCGGGCTACGTTGACGCCGGTGACACGAACGCCGTGCGCTTCGAGCGCCGGGTCGAGGACGCCGTCGACGCGTCGGTCGACATCCGCGGCGAGCACGGCGCCGACGAAACCTACGCCATCGTCGGCGCGGCGAGTATCGTCGCGAAGGTCGCCCGGGACGCCCACGTCGACCGACTGGCCGACCGCTACGGCGCGGTCGGGAGCGGCTACCCGAGCGACCCCACGACGCGGGAGTTCCTCGAAAGCTACGTCGAGCGCGAGGACGCGCTCCCGCCGTGTGCGCGGGCCTCCTGGAAGACGAGTCGGGACGTGCTGGCCGCCCGCTCGCAGTCCTCGCTGGGCGAGTTCGAACCCGACGGCGGGCGGGCCGACGCGGAACCGACCGCCGAGACCGACGGCGGTCGAGCCGACCCGCGGCCGACGACGCTCGACGAGTTCTGAAGCGCGCGCGAATCCCGTTCTAGGGCGGGGCCGACGCAGGTTCTACGAGGGCAAAAGCGCACTCCGAAACGGGACACCGAACGGTATCGGTATCGGTCAGTCCTCAGCCGCGCGAAAAAATCGGGGCGTGGACTGTCAGTCCTTGTCTTCGGACAGCACGAGGTGTCGGAGGATATCCCCGTAGGCCGGGCGGGTGATGAGCACCCCGACGAGGACGCCGACGATGGTGACGATGGCGAACCCGGTCAGGTCACCGAGCCCGAGGAACGTGAGCGGGCTCATGGCGATGATCGTCGTGGCCGCGGCGGCACCGATCACCCAGAACGCCTTGCGGAAGCGGTTCTGGAAGACGCGACCGGTCGCTACCTTCCCCTGCTGGAGGATCTCGTCGGCGATGATGATCAGGTCGTCCACCCCCGTCCCGATGACGGCGATGAACCCGGCGATGTGCGAGAGATTCAACGGGTACTGCACCAGGGCGACGAAGCCAAGCAGGATGAGTACCTCCGACATCGCGGTGACGATCATCGGCAGGGCGACCCGCGGGTCCCTGTAGCGCAGGTAGACCATCCCGCTGACCGCGAGCACGGCCATGATACCGGTGATGAGCGAGTTGAGGCGGAAGCGCTCGGCCAGGGCCGGGTCGAGGGTCTGGGTCCGCTGCTCGTCGAAGTTCAGCGTCGTGGCGAGGCTCCCGGTCTTCAGGCTGAGTTCGAGTTCGCGCGCCTCGTCCATCGACCCCGTGCTCGAGGTGTACACGGGGTTCTCGTCGAACTCACCGGTCGCGAACAGTTCGGCGAGTCCCTGTTCGACGCTCGCGCTGAAGACGACCTCACCGTTCAGTTCCGTCATCATGCACCGCCCCGAGGAGTTCTGCGGGTCCTCGTTGTTGTAGTTACAGAACGTCTGCTGGTCGAACCCGTACTCGACCATATCCTCCTGGAACCTGGTAGCGGCCGAGTCGGCGACAGTCACGTCGACGCCGGGCTGGTTGTTCGGCCCCGATTCGCGTGCGTTCCCGACGTCCGCGATGTCGTCGCGCGAGAGAACTTCGGTGGTGACGTAGGTGCCGTTCTCGGCGGGATAGCCGGCGAGGATCCGGACAACACCGCGGTCGGCGATGATCGACCGGAGTTCGTCGGCGTCACGGTCGGGCGCCGAGATGGAGACGTAGGTCGTGTCCCCGCCCGCCGTCTGGATCGTCGAGACGGTCCCGCTACCAAGCGCCGACTCGGTGATCCGGTTCTGGATGACATCGACCACGTCGTCGATCGTCGACTGCGTGACGCCGCGATCGACCGAGTCGGGGTTGTATCCCTGCTCCTCCAGCGCGGTCCGGAGTTCGCTGGTCGAGACGTTCTTCGAGAACACCTCGACGGTCCCGGACCCCGCCGACACGCGGACGTCGATCGAGTCGAGTCCGAACTCCCGCGAGAGGTCGGTCGCGAGCGACGATTCCTGGTCGTTGGCGACATCGACGCCGTCGGCCATGACACCGACCGGCGGCGCCTGCAGACGGGTCCCGCCGTCGAGCTGGATCCCGTACTGAAGGTTGGTCGCGCCGGCCTGGTCGGCCGACGTGCCCGGCGGTGCGCCGGGGACGAACAGCACGACCGCGCTCCCGATGACGAAGAAGATCAACAGGGTGATCCGCCAGTTCTCGCGGATCAAACTCATCGTGCCACCCCTTCGAACTTGTACCAGCGGAGGAGACTCAGGTTCAACAGGTAGGTGTTCATCAGGTCAGCCGCGAGCCCGAGGAAGAGCACGAACCCGATCTGGGACATCAGGTCGATGCCGTAGAACGTCGCCATGATCGCCATGACCGCCATCGCGGCCATCGAGGTGACGGTCATAGATACCCCAGTCTGCATCGCGGCGTACGTGCTCTCGTAGAAGCCGCCGCGACGCCGCAGGATGTGGTTGTTGAGCAGGATATCCGAGTCGACACTGTACCCGATCAACATCAAAAGCGCCGCCACGGTGCCCAGTGATACCTTCACTTGGAGGAGGCTCAACACGGCCAGCGGGATCACGATGTCGGAAAAGGCCGAGACGATGACGGCGATGCTCGGGACGAACGTCCGGAACAGCGCGAACGTGAGTAGGCTCATCCCACCGAAGGCGATCGCGAGCCCGATCAGCGCGAGTTGCTGGCTCTGTGCACCGAACGATGCCGGCGTCGTCCCGCTGCCTCGTATCGTCATGCCGGCCGCCTCCGCCTGGTCCGCGAGGTCCGAGATGTCGCCCGCGTCCGAGCCGAACGTGACGACGTGCTGGTTCGACTCCGACTGAACGGCCTGCACGGAGACCGGATCGCTGTCGAACGAATTCCGTATCTCGGACTGTGACATCGTCGTCTCCACCGTCAGCTCCGACCCGCCGGTGAAGTCGATGCCGAGTGCGACCGGCGAACCGGTGAGGACGTACGCTCCGACGAGGATCGCCAACGCGACCGCCAGCACCGCGAGCGGGACGACCGCGAGCTGGCGATTGGAGTACCGGTCGTAATCGATCTCCGGTACCTCGAACTCAACCATGCCGATTGGTGTGCGACGCCCCCCGATAAGCCTTCTCCTTGCGGTTCACGACCGGAACGGGGCTCCAGGGCCGCGAGAGACGTTCACACGCCCGTCAGGATCCCGCCCTCTCGACCCGCTATCGGTCCGACCGACCGCGTGGCCGCCACCGTCTCGCCGGGGAAAGCGGGCGCACTGACCGGAACTGACGTGATCCAAAGGCACTTTTTCCTCCGTTCGCTACAGCCGTGTAACGGATGTCCCGCAGTCCTTCGCTACCCGAGCGCCCCCGCCTGGAGTTGGACCCAGACATGTCGCCGTCGGAGCGGCTGGGTGCGCTGCGGGAGCACTACGACCGGCTTCTGGAGGTCAACCGCGAACTCGAACAACAGCTCGAAACCGCCCGCCAGCGCCGTGAGTCGCTGACCGAGAACGTCGACCAACTCGAACGGGAAAACGAGACGCTCAAGACGTCCTCACTGTACGTCGCCACGACCGAGGAAATCCTCGACGACGGCGTCGTCGTCAAACAGCACGGCAACAACCAGGAGGTGCTGACCGAACTCCCCCCGCAGTTCCGCGAGGACGTCGAGGCCGGCGACCGCGTCGCCATCAACGATTCCTTTGCCATCCAGAACCGCCTGGACGCCGAGACCGACGCCCGCGCCCAGGCGATGGAAGTCGACGAGTCGCCCGCGGTGACCTACGCCGACATCGGCGGACTGGACGAGCAGATCCGTGAAGTCCGCGAGGCCGTCGAGGAACCGCTCGTCAACGCCGCCCAGTTCGCCGAAATCGGCATCGACCCGCCCAGCGGCGTCTTGCTCCACGGGCCACCGGGCACGGGGAAAACGATGCTCGCCAAGGCCGTCGCGAACCAGACCGACGCCACCTTCATCAAGATGGCCGGCTCCGAACTCGTCCGGAAGTTCATCGGCGAGGGATCCCGCCTCGTGCGCGATCTGTTCGAACTCGCCGCCGAGCGCGAACCCTCGATCGTCTTTATCGACGAGATCGACGCTATCGCGGCCAAACGAACCGACTCCAAGACCTCCGGCGACGCCGAAGTCCAGCGGACGATGATGCAACTGCTCTCGGAGATGGACGGCTTCGAAGAGCGGGGCGAGATCCGCATCATCGCCGCCACCAACCGCTTCGACATGCTCGACCGCGCCATCCTGCGTCCGGGCCGATTCGACCGTCTCATCGAGGTGCCCGAACCCGACGCCGAGGGGCGCCGCCGCATCCTCGAGATCCACTCCGCGGAGATGAACCTCGCCGATGATGTCGCGTTCGACGCCCTGGCCGACGAGACTGCGGGCTTTTCGGGCGCCGAACTCGCCAGTCTCGCCACCGAGGCCGGGATGTTCGCCATCCGCGACAGCCGCACCGAAGTCACCACCGCCGACTTCGAGGCGGCCCTCGAGAAGGTCCGCGAGGGTGACCCGACCGACGGCGTGCCAGTCGCTTTCTACTAGAAACCACCTTTTTGCTCGTCGCCTCTCCTCGCTCACTGCGTTCGCTGCGGCGGAGGCTCCTCGAAAAAGCTGGACCAAAAATCGCGAGCGCTCCGCGCTCGCGTGAACCGCGCTCCCTTCGGTCGCGCGGATGCTCGTGGCTGGCCTGCCTTTCCCCGGGTTCTCGCGGTTTCACCGCGAGGTCCGAGGGACCGGTAGTGATCGTCAGAACTTCTGATCGAGTGAGGATGAGTGGTCAGTAGCGACCGTGGACAGGTTGGTTTCAGAAATGTTCCACCACGAACTTCCCGTTTATATGCGGGTGTCGAAATAGGTGTCTGCAGACCATCTAAGGAGGGTTTTGAACAGGTGAGTTTCCGAATCGCCCTTCACACCGGATTTTCGGAAACCCCAGTAAAACGCTCTGTTTCCATTCTATACTCTTTTGAAGGCGTCTAAGCTATCGATCGGCTAACTATACAAAACTTCCAGTGATCACTAGCGGTCCCTCGCTACGCGCGACCGGCGCTGTCGCGCCGGCACGCGCTCCCGGCCACCGCTCCCGTTTCAAGCAGGGATCGATCCGTTTCGATCAGGGAAATTCGAAATAGCTTCTAGTTGTTTAAGGACTAAATTCAAATATAGCACGTTCGACCAGGGATCTAACGGGACGGTGTTGAGAGAGCAATGCTCACCGGAGGCGACGAGGGCGGAAACGACAACGGCCGCTCAGACTCGAAAACGGAGTTTCTGACGCGGGACGACGACCTGGACGCGATCCGTGACGAAGTCGTCTCGTTCGTCACCGACTCGGTGACGAAAGCGAACGCGCGTGGCGTCGTCGTCGGACTGAGCGGGGGGATCGACTCGACGCTGACGGCGACCCTGGCCGTGCAGGCGCTCGGGAGCGACCGCGTCCTCGGACTCGGCCTCCCAGCGCGCGAACCGGACGAGAACGTCCAGGAGGCCCGGACGATGGCCGAGGGGCTCGGCATCGAGTTCCGCGAGTGTGACCTGCGGCCGCTGGTCGACCTCTTCGAGGACCACGTCGCGCCGGAAGTCGCGCCGACCGGCGGGCGAGAGGCCGTCGGCAACGTCGTCGCGCGCCTGCGGATGGCCGCGCTCTACTACGCCGCGAACGCCCGCTCGCTGCTCGTCCTCGGGACCGCCAACCGCTCGGAACTGTTGCTGGGATATTTCACCAAGTTCGGAGACGGCGCTGCCGACCTGTTTCCGCTCGGCGACCTCTACAAGACCGAGGTGCGGGCGCTTGCGAGTCACATCGGCGTCCCGCGACGGATCGTCACCAGGGAACCCACGGCGGACATGTGGCGCGACCAGACCGACGCCGATGACCTCGGCGCCCGCTACGAGACCATCGACCCGATCCTCCGGCGGGTCGTCGACCGAAGCGAGCGCGTCGCAACCGTCGTCGAGGCGCTCGACGTCGAGGCCGAAACCACCGAGCGTGTCGCGACGATGTACGTCAACTCGCTACACAAGCGGGCGGTTCCACCGACCCCCGGCGTCGACGGCCGCGGACAGGGCGGGGAGTCCTACCCGCTCCACCTCGCCGCGCTGTCGAGTCGGCTGTAGTCACGTGGCGGTTCTCGCGGTCCGCCCGTGACCGGGCGTCGACCGGAAACGAAACCCCTTACCTCGCGACCACCCGACGGGGAGACATGAGTACGATCCGGGTCGTGTGGGGGTCCGCGACCGGGCCGACGGCCATGTCGTCGTTCGACGCGGCGCTGGCCGCGGCCAACGTTCACAACTACAACCTCGTCACGCTCTCGTCGGTGATCCCCGCCGACGCCGCGGTCGAAGCGGTCGACACGGCCCCGAATCTGGGTCCCGCCGGTGAGGGACTCTACGCCGTCGTCGGCCGCGAGACGCTTCTCCCGGGCGTCGACGGCCGGGCCTGCGCGGGACTGGGCTGGGCCCGCAGCGAGTCCGGTCGCGGCATCTTCTACGAGGCCAGCGGCACCGACGCCGACGCCGTCCGCCGGGCGGTCGCGGCGGGCCTCGAACGCGGGATGGACCTGCGCGAGTGGTCGTTTCCCGACGACCCCCGGATCGTCGTCGAGTCGGTTCCGGCGGCCGCCGAGGAGCACGCGACTGCCGTCGTCATCGCCGCCTACGGCGAAAGCCACGCGCTGGTCGAGTGAGAGCGACTGCCGCGGATCGATCCCCGGGCGAGGACACCGCCGGGGATGACAGTTCGTGACACTCTCTGCGGGCTACGCAGGGGTTAAGACCCCGCGGCCCATACCTGGCGGGAAGCCCCAATGTACGGAAATTCGCCGCTCGGCGACGACGGGTTGGAGGCCGACGCCCTCACCGAGACCCAGCGCCGCCGCCTCGAACGCGACCTCTCGGCGGTCGCCGCACAGACCCGCGAACTGCTTCCCCGGGAGTTCGCCGTCGGCTCCGAACTTTCGGCCGGCACCGACGGACCCGAGGCGACTATCGCAGTCCGTCCGCCCGTCGGCCCGGTCGTCTCGGCCGGCTACACCCCCGAGGACGCCGACGTCGCCATCGACGAGGACGAACGCACCGACCTCGCGCAGGGACTGGCCGCCAGTGCCGCGCTCCAGGTCAAGCAGGCCCTCGGGAAACAGGAGAGCCCCGCGGCCCGATAACCGCGTTTTTTCGCACTGTTCTGTGGATTTTCGCCGGTTTCAGCAGTTGCTGTAGCGCGGATCCTCCGTCCGCAACGAACGAGCGAAACGGGTAACTGACATCCGCTGGGCCGTGAACAGCGCGGCTTCCCTGTACAGAAAGAACCCGACATGGTGCCGGTCGGAGAGGAGCCCGCTACCAGTATGGTCACGAACAAGTCGCTGGAAAATACTGTCCTCACGTCCGCAACAATTATCACTCGTCGGGGAGAAGCACCGATATGTCGAATCAGGTGTCGTCGCTCGACCGCGCGACAGCACGGATCCGGCGGGCAATGCGGAACGCGCTGACGTATCTCTTCTGGGGGGGCGTGTTCTATGCCATATTCTACGTGGCGGGCGTCTGGTACGGGAGCGGCGGCACGCAGGACCCCGGGTTCGCGTCCCCGTTCGGGTTGCTGTGGGGCGTGTCCCTGCTCGTCGTCGCCGCCGGCGTGCTCCGCCATCTCGCCTCGAAGTGATCGGTGACGTCGGCGCGCGCCCACTCGGCCCCACCGCGTGAGCTGATCCACGTGGCGACTCCTCCGGCGGGTAGACGAGCGACAGCACGGGAACTATCGCGAGCACGCCTCGGTCCGCGATGGACGGTTCGCTTCGACAACGCCAGGGACGGCTCCCGGCGGGGTCCACGCGGGCGACAATGCAGGGTCCGCACGAGCGACAATGCAGGGTCCGCACGGGCGCAAGCCCAATTTCGGCACCGTTTCGACCGCCCGACTGGTACTTAAACCAGCCCTTGGTATAGTGTGACAATCCTCTGCAAGCGTCGCCAGCGCCTTTCTCGCGCTTCCCACCACAGGATTTATATAGAATCACAATCAATCCTTCAGGTGACTATGGCTCAGCAAATGGGTAACCAGCCCCTCATCATCATGTCCGAGGACTCACAGCGAACCTCGGGCAAGGACGCACAGTCGATGAACATCACGGCAGGGAAGGCCGTGGCCGAGTCCGTACGGACGACACTCGGGCCGAAAGGGATGGACAAGATGCTCGTCGACGACGCCGGATCGGTCGTCGTCACGAACGACGGCGTCACCATCCTTGACGAGATGGACATCGAGCACCCCGCGGCAAACATGATCGTCGAAGTCGCCAACACCCAGGAGGACGAGGTCGGCGACGGGACGACCACGGCCGTCGTCATCTCCGGTGAACTGCTGGGCAAGGCCGAGGACCTGCTCGACCAGGACATCCACGCAACCATCCTCGCACAGGGGTACCGCCAGGCCGCCGAGAAGGCCAAGGAGGTCCTCGAGAACATGGCCATCGAGGTCGACGAGGACGACCAGGATGTCCTCGAGTCCATCGCCGGGACGGCGATGACCGGCAAAGGCGCCGAGAACGCGAAGGACACGCTCTCGACGCTCGTCGTCAACGCCGTCCGCGCCGTCGCCGACGAGGACGGTATCGACACGGACAACGTCCAGATCGAGACGGTCGTCGGCGGTTCCATCGACGAGTCCGAACTCGTCGAGGGCGTCATCCTCGACAAGGAGCGCGTCCACGAGAACATGCCCTACGCCGTCGAGGACGCCAACGTGGCGCTGCTCGACACCGCCATCGAGGTCCCCGAGACCGAACTCGACACCGAGGTCAACGTCACCGACCCCGACCAGCTCCAGCAGTTCCTCGACCAGGAGGAAAAGCAGCTCAAGGAGTACGTCGACGCCATCAAAGCGGCCGGCGCCAACGTGGTCGTCTGTCAGAAGGGCATCGACGACATGGCCCAGCACTACCTCGCACAGGAGGGCATTCTGGCCGTGCGCCGAGCCAAGAAGTCCGACATCAAGGCGCTCTCGCGGTCGACCGGCGCCCGCATCGTCTCGAACATCGACGACATCACTGCTGACGACCTCGGCTTCGCCGGCTCGGTCGCCCAGAAGGAGATCGGCGGCGACCAGCGCATCTTCGTCGAGGACGTCGAGGACGCCAAGGCGGTCACGCTCGTCCTTCGCGGCGGCACCGAGCACGTCGTCGACGAAGTCGAGCGCGCCGTCGTCGACTCCCTCGGCGTCGTCAGCGTCACCCTCGAGGACGGGGAGGTCCTCCCCGGCGGCGGCGCCCCCGAGACCCAGCTCGCGCTCGAACTGCGCGACTTCGCCGACTCCGTCGGCGGCCGCGAGCAGCTCGCGGTCGAGGCCTTCGCCGACGCCATCGACGTCGTCCCGCGAACGCTCGCCGAGAACGCGGGCCACGACCCCATTGACTCGCTGGTCGACCTGCGGAGCCGGCACGACGCCGGCGAGACCACGGTCGGCCTCGACGCCTACTCCGGCGACGTGATCGACATGGTCGAGAAGGGTGTCGTCGAACCGCTGCGCGTGAAGACCCAGGCCATCGAGAGCGCAACGGAGGCCGGCGTGATGATCCTCCGTATCGACGACGTCATCGCGGCGGGCGACCTCAAAGGTGGCGCGCCCGGCGGCGACGACGAGGACGGCGGCGGTCCGCCCGCCGGCGGCCCCGGCGGCGGTATGGGCGGCGGCATGGGCGGTATGGGCGGCGGCATGGGCGGCATGATGTAAAAGTCAGGCCCGACTGCCCCACCAACTGACGCCGGTCCTGCATTCGAACCACTTCTTTCTCGCCGTTCATTTCCTGACGCTCACGTTCCGCCGTTCGCTGCTTACATTCACTCTTCGTGATTCCGGTCGACAGCGCTACAGCGGCCGCGTCACGGCTGTCGCGGTCCGCCGTAGCCGCCCGCGCCGAACTCTCCCAGTCCGTAGCCGACCGCGTCCGGTCGCGGCGTCGACCCCGGGTCGGACGAGGAGGGTGTCGGGTCCGAATCGGATGAGGAGGGTGTCGGATCCGAATCGGACGAGGAGGTCGTCGGATCCGAATCGGACGAGGAGGTCGTCGGGTCAGCGCTATCGCCACCTCGATCGAGGGACCCACAGCCCCCCAGTGCGCCGGTGACGGCGACCGCGAGAAACGCCCGCCGGTCCAGTCGGGCGGTCGGTGGCATACCTGTCGGTACGCTGTCCGGACGTATCAGGCTGGCGACGACCCCGGAAAATAGGTGTCTCGCGGTCACGGGGCTGCCGGAAGTCGGCCGCGAACGTCTCGGGTCACGATGTCTCAATTGCGTTCGGTCGCGCCATCGCCACACCGAAGCGACTCCCGGTGCCATTGTCACACCGAAGCGACTCCCGGTGCCATTGTCACACCGAAGCGACTCCCGGTGCCATCGTCACACCGAAACGACTCCTGACGCCGTCGCCTACTCGTCGACGTCGAGTTCGAACTGTTCGTGTTCGGAGGCGGCGTTGAGCACGACGCTGGTGTTGGACTCTTTGATCTCGGGGTCGACGAGCAGTTCCTTGATGTGGCGGTTCATCCCGTCGGTGTCGGCGAACTTGCCGATGGCGATGATGTCGTAGTCGCCGGTGACCTCGTAGACGGAGACCATCTGTTCGTGCTCGCGCAACGACTCGGTGACTTCCGGGAGGGCGCTCCCCTCGACTTTGAGCTGGAGGACTGCCGTCACGTCGTAGCCGAGCTTGTCGTAGTCCACTTTCGGCGTGTACCCATCGATAATCCCGTCGTCCTCGAGGTCCGAGAGGTGATTCGAGACGGTCGTCACCGACACGTCGAGGTCCTCGCCGAGGCTCCGGAGGCTGGCGCGCCCGTCGTGCAGAAGGGCATTCACTAACTTGCGGTCGAGATTTTCGTACGTCATTACGTCCACACAGTCCCCGGGGGCATTAGAATTTTACGAATATTCAGTTCCGGTAGGCCTACAGGAAGATTTGCGCAGAAGGATAGGGTTTTAGTATCAGGGCTACACTCTGCGGTTGTCGATAAATATGACAAGCGACAACGCGAAAACGGACGGTGGGCTCTCCGCCGAGGCGCAGGACGTCCTCGACGAGATCGACGAGAAGAACGTCGACTTCCTCCGCCTGCAGTTTACGGACATTCTGGGTACAGTCAAGAACGTCTCCGTACCGGCCGACCAGGCCGAGAAGGCGTTCACAGAGGGAATCTACTTCGACGGGTCGTCGATCAACGGCTTCGTCCGCATCCAGGAGTCGGACATGCGCCTGGATCCGGACCCCTCGACGTTCTCCGTCCTCCCGTGGCGAAACACGGAGGAGAGCGCTGCCGGGCGACTCATCTGTGACGTCATCGACACCTCCAGCGGCGAGCCCTTCTCGGGCGACCCGCGCGGGGTGCTCAAGCGCGCTATCGAGCGCGCCGAGGAGATGGGCTACGAGGTCAACGCCGCCCCCGAACCCGAGTTCTTCCTGTTCGAGGAAGACGAGGAGGGCCGCGCGACGACGAAAACCAACGACGCCGGCGGCTACTTCGACCTCGCGCCGAAAGACCTCGCCCAGGACGTGCGCCGCGACATCATCTACGGCCTGGAGGATATGGGCTTCGACATCGAAGCCAGTCACCACGAGGTCGCCCAGGGTCAACACGAGATCAACTTCACGTACGACGACGCGCTGTCGACGGCCGACAACGTCGCCACCTTCCGCGCGGTCGTCCGCGCCATCGCGGCCGAACACGACCTCCACGCGACCTTCATGCCCAAACCCATCCCGCGCATCAACGGCTCGGGCATGCACACGCACCTCTCGCTGTTCACCGAGGACGGCGAGAACGCCTTCCACGACGGCGACGACGAGTTCGACCTGAGCGAGACGGCCAAGCAGTTCACCGCCGGCATCCTCGACCACGCGCCGGCCATCGCCGCCGTCTCCAACCCGACGGTCAACTCCTACAAGCGACTCGTCCCCGGCTACGAAGCGCCGGTCTACGTCGCCTGGTCCGACCGGAACCGCTCGGCGCTCATCCGCAAGCCTGCCGCGCGCGTCCCGGCCGCCTCCCGCATCGAGGCGCGCTTCCCGGACCCGTCGTGTAACCCCTATCTCGCCTTCGCCGCGCTCATCCACGCCGGCCTCGACGGCATCGAGCGCGAACTCGACTGCGACGACCCGGTCCGCGAGAACATCTACGAGTTCGACGAGGAGAAGCGAGAGGAGTACGGTATCACCACGCTCCCGAGCAACCTCGGCGAAGCCCTCGACGCCCTCGAAGAGGACGACGTCATCGCCGACGCGCTCGGCGACCACGTCTACGAGAACTTCATGGAGGCCAAGAGCCAGGAGTACGACGACTACCGCGTCGACGTCTCGCAGTGGGAACTCGACCGCTACCTCGAGACGTTCTAACCGCTGCTCGCAGCGAGCAGAGCACGGGTGACGTCGTCTCTGCCGCTCTCAGCCGGTTCGTGACGACGACTCGGTCGCCGTTCTCCGTTCTCCATTCGCCGTTCGCCGTTCTGCGGCCGTTTTTGATACCGGGGTAGCCACGTATCCGTCGGCCAGTCTCACCAACGCCGCTGCAGTCTCGCCAACGCAGTTGCAGTTCCACCAACGCCTTTAAGCGGCCGTACCGGCTCAGAGAGAGCAACGACGGCCGACCGACGGCCACGAGACACTGTGAAGATACTCTCAGCGAACGCCGGCTACCTGCTCGACTACGACGGCTCACTCAGCGGCTACGCCCTCCGGCCCCACCGCGCGATGGTCGGGAGCCGCGGTGCCGAGGAGCGCGCTACCGAGCGCCTCGTCGACGTGATCGCCGACGAGCGTCCCGACGTGGTCATGCTCGTCGAGATCGACCAGGGGTCGATGCGAACGGCCACCGACGGCCAGGTCACCCGGATCGTGGACCGCCTGGCCGAGCGGGGACTGCGCTACGACGCCCGCGCCGACGGCAAGTACGGCGACGGGAACGTCCTCGCGAACCTCCCCGTCCTCGGCCATCTCTCGAACGGCCTGCTCGTCCGCGAGGGCATCGACGCTCAGATGACCGCCCACTACCTCGACACCGGGCCGAAACGGCTGGTCAGCGAGGCCCGCATCGGTACCCTGTCCGTCTTCGGCGTCCACCTGGCGATGAGCGGTCGCGGCCGGCGGCGCCAGCTCGAGGAGATGGTCGACATCGTGGCCAGCCGCGACCGCGTCGTCGTCTGTGGCGATTTCAACGCCTACGACGGCCTCGCGGAGGTCGAGAAGACGCTCGAAGCCGCCGGCCTCGTGCTCCACAACCCCGGCGAGACCGTTCCGCCGCGCCCCCTCGACGGCCTCGTCACCGACACCCGGACGCTCGATCTGTTCCTGACAACGCCCAACATCACCGTGACCCGCTGTGACGTCATCGACGTCCAGGTGTCCGACCACCGCCCGGTCGTCCTCGAATTCGACCTGTGAGCCGGGGTCGTCCTCGAACTCGACCTGTGAGCCGTGGCCGGCCGCGAGTTCCACCCGTGACGGACGGCCGTTCGCACTGGACAGCGACGGTCGACATCGGTCGTCGATCACCCGAATGGACGGCTGTCGTAACATTGAAACGCCGGCTCGCGTACCTCAATTCATGACCGGGGACGGCGACGCCGACGAGCCCACCCCGACCGACGAGCCCGGCGGCGGCGACGAACAGGGCAGTGGCGACGACGAGCGGCCGGTCACGCGCGTCGACCTGCACGTCAAGATCCTCGACGACGTGGTCGTCGAGCGTGCGAAGGCCGCGGGCCTTGACGTCCTCGTCTACGCGCCCCACTTCGAGCACCTCTTGACGATCCGCGAACGCGCCGCCCGCTTTTCCGACGACGACCTGCTCGTCGTCCCCGCACGGGAGTATTTCACCGACACCTGGACCAGCCGGAAACACGTCCTCGGGGTCGACCCCGACTACCCCGTCCCGGACTTTCTCACCCTCGGGGATACGATGGCGGAACTCGAAGACCAGGACGCCGCAGTCCTCGCGCCCCACCCGGAGTTTCTGACGCTCAGCGTCGACCGCGAGGACATCGCGACCTACGCCGACCGGATCGACGCCGTCGAGGTTTACAACCCGAAACACTGGCCGTGGGACAACCGCCGCGCCCGCGAAATCGCCATCGAGGCGGAACTCCCCACGTATCTCTCCTCGTACGCCCACCTCCGCTCGACGATCGGTGAGGCGTGGGTCGAACTCGAGGCCGAGATCGAGACGGCCGCGGACCTGGTCGCGGCGCTGCGTGAGGGGGTCCCCCGGCGGATGTTCCACCGCAACGGCCTCGACCACGCCCTGCAGTGTCGCGCCGAGTTCGCCCACCTCGGCTGGGAGAACAGCTGGGACAAGTTCGACCGCGTCGTCCTCTCGGGGCAGGAGCCGACCCACCCCGCCGGCGAGGGGTACGACGACCGGTTCGCCGAGATGAACGCATATCGGTAATCGACGGTGGTCGTGGTCACGGTGCGTGATGGCACTTCTCAGCCCGCTCGCTAGCAGTTTTCCGAGCAGGCGCTTATGGTGAGCGTCGAAAGCCCTCGGTCCGGTCGCGGGAGCTGAGAGGGATAGTGCCACACTCAGCGACTACGCTCACTCCGTTCGCGCAGACACCAGGGACAGCACAACACCGCAGACGGCCACACGCCTCCCCAACCGATTCGCTCACGCTTCGCGTTCGCTCATCCCTCGCGCGGTACCGTCTCGCGGCCCTCGCACTG